>ERZ1034897.111-NODE-111-length-45685-cov-86.863073_pt1 | contig 45685 bp, 65 predicted proteins | sample MGYA00520629_ERZ1034897 | MGnify/ENA primary metagenome ERZ1034897 (study PRJEB33766, sample SAMN09781789) | gut metagenome | biome: gut microbiome | host: Homo sapiens | place: Madagascar | study: EMG produced TPA metagenomics assembly of the PRJNA485056 data...
GGGTGATAGGAAGGGTTGTGATTAACAATCTCAAAAGAACCGCTGATGTTCGGACCGAACATCAGCGGAAGTTTTCAAGCCCAACAAACCACCATGTCCGGTGCTTTTTACGCATCTACTGGCTCATCAAACTATTGTCTTTCCCATAGTGGATGGCGTGACTCGGCTCAAATAAGTGTTTCAGCTAGCAGGTCTAGCAGTCAATACGGTAATTCTTCAACTGTTCAACCGCCCTCAATGTCTGCCCTCGTGCTGATCAAAACTTAATCAAAACGAGAGCGGCCATTGCTGGAGGCTGAACTGATGACGAATATCCGTAAGTTGAATTAGACCGCGAAGCGCTGAATTCAATGCTTCCCTGCGTTGTATTGTCGTTGTGGTTATACCCCCAGCCGCTACCTTGATAAAACGCCCCACTGCTGTCATAAGAACGAACACGTGTCAGAGAGCCCGTGATGTTCGGTAAGCCAGCCGAATAGTAGCTGCCGACCGAAGAAGTAGACGTTGTGCCTTCGAGGAAGCGGCCCGAGAGGTTCGGGAGGTAGAAGGTAGTTGAGTTGCCGCCGTAAGTGTTGCCGATGGCGGCATAAAGCGCAGGGTACGTAGCCGCAGAGACGCCCGCGCCGTTGGCGATCAGATACCCGTCAGGGACTGACTTGCCTGCGAAGTGGATCAGCGTGCCGGGCGGAATTAATGCAGATAGATCCGGCCTCCCGGAAACGTTCTCCCAACCGACTGAGTCTGCGACCTTCGCCGAAGCCGCCTTCTCCTGCTTGCCAAGATATGTAGCGTCGTTTTTCCTCTTGAAATGTTTGAGACCCGACGCATCCAAATATCCAGCCATGTCTTTTCCTCTTGAAAAAACCCCGCTAAGGCCGTGAACCTTGCGGGGTTTGCTTTTTTGTGCAATTGATTGGGTGACGCTCAGGCGGCTTTGCCCCCTGAAAACAACCTTGAGAGTGTCATGGTGAATCCTCCGTTTTTAAACGGGGGAGCTTCAACTTAGGCGCTAAACAAGGCATCGATTTCGGAATTACTTAGTGTCGTCATTCCGATGTTCGTTCGAGCCTGCAACTGCTCTTCAGTCGTAAGCGTCTGAGCAACGTACTTCACGCTATTGCTCTGATTCGCTTGTTGCGCGTAATACTTCGCAGAATACTCTGCTGTAGCGCCTTCGCCTTCAACCGGGCCGCCCTCTTTTGACGCCCAATCCTTCGCTTTTTGCGCAGAAGCAGAAGCCTCAGAAGCCTTCGTGCTTGCAGTAGTCGCACTTCCAGCCGCCGCGTCCTGCGAAGTCTTGGCCGCAGTCTCACTAGCCTTGGCCGCGTCCTGCGAAGCCTTAGCGGCCGCCGCGCTCGATGCCGCCGCGTTCTTCGAAGAGAGTGCAGAGGCTTCAGAGGCGTCCGCCGCTGTTGCGCTAGCCTGCGACTGCTGAGCGTAGTACTTTGCCGAGTAGTCGATCTCAGCTCCATCGGGCAGGTTGTTTTCCGTCACCTTGCCGTCAGTCTTCACCGCCCACGCCTGAGCGAGCTGAGCATTCCACTTGGAAGAATAGCCGTCGTTGTCGACGGTGTAGACAGTGCCGTCTTCGGTCTGTACGCCCGTCGTCCATGTCGCCCACCGCTTAGAAAGGTCACTATTGGCCTGTGATTGGGCGGCGGAGGACGCGGAGTTCTGCGCTTGCGTCGTGGCCTCGGTCACCTTCTCGGTAATCACGGCCATGTTCTGATTGATTTCTTCGCGGATGGCGTCCGTATCGGTCACGGCTTGCTGAGCAATCTGCTTTGCCTCGCCCGCTGTCGCGTTCGCCGCGTTGGCCGTGCCCACGGCCTGAGTAGCCGCAGTGCTTGCATTCTGAGCCATCGTCTTCGCGGCATTGGCCGTCGTGACGGCCTGCTGAGCCGTCTTGAGCGCAGAATTGGCCGTTGTGACTGCCTGAGAGGCATTATTAGATGCCTCAGTCGCCGCAGTGACGGCATTAGCCGCGTTGCTCTCAGCCTTTTTGATGCGCCCATCCAACGAATTGACGGTCGCGGTTAAGGTGTTGACCTTACCAATCGCAGAATTCGCAGTAGAGAGCGCCTCGGCCGCATTTTGCTGAGCCGTATTCGCCGTGTTGACGGCCTGCTTAGCTTGCCGCAGTGCCTCATCGGCATTCGTCGTGCTCTGCGACATGTACTCGCCGAGGTCGTTGATAGCGTCCTCGGTCTGAGTCAGTACGGACGGGCCGGAGATGCTTCCGGTCGGCGTGTAGACGTAATGAAAATCAAAAGTAGAAGGCATTTATAACCTCTTAGGTCCTCATGAGCACGCGCGCGGCACTATGGAACCTCAAAGCACTTTATTCGGGTAGCTTCACAAAGTAGGCCAGTCGGTAGAAAGGTGGCCTGTCGAGAGCAATCTGCTGAGCTTCCGAAGACGACGTGATGGTGTGCGTATGCCCCCGCCCGCCGCCAGTCGAGCCCATCGTGATCGAGTGAGAGTGCGAGCCGCTCTCAGACGTGCTGCCGCTCCAAGTTCGGGAAGCATCAAAGAGGAATCGCCACCACGGGCGACCATCGCCGCCTTCGGCTGAGGTGTTCTGAGACGCATCGTTCATTGAATAAAAAGCCCCGTCAGTAAGCCGTGCCGCCCTATCATCCGCACCAAAGAAGCCCGTGATGTTCATCGAGCCGCGCGTGTGTGAGTGAGAGCCCGCCGTGCTGGTGCTGCCCGTGTGCGAGTGCGACGGGATCTGGTCGACCGTAAGGACCGTCTCCCCGACCGTGCCATTGACGGTCACGCCCGGGATTGAAAGGTTGAGGCTCCCTCCCGTCTGTCCCGCCTGCGCGACCGTGCTCGGCAGGAGGAACTTATCCATCAGGTTCGGGACGTTCCCGCCCAAGCCATCCGTACCGCCGTCGCAAAGTACGTAACGCTCGTCGGCGACGCTCTCGCCCCACGGGATCAGGCGGCGACCGTCAGAGCCGCCGAGCCGACAGTTATAGAAGGGCGTGATCTGACCCGCGATAACGGATGGCGCATCAAGGTTCTTCCATACAGTCTTATCCGATCCGGGAGCGACTACACCCTTGGCGGTGTTGGGGCCGTTCGCTACGAGGCACCGGCACTTTGTACCCGTGGCGGAGAAGATTTCATTGCCCGGCTCATAGTCAAGTGAGGCGGAGTACTTCATGACCCCGCCTTGCTGGTAGTAAACCAAAAAGGACGAAAGCAAATTCAGTACGGAGTTAAAGTCTTCGCGTTTCGGCGGGATGCCGCCCTCACCGATAGGGCGGGAGTTCCATGCCCCCCAGCCTTCTTCTTGACTGAGTCGCCCCGCACCGGCTTCCTGAGCCGTCACAGGGACTGCGGCCTTGTCGCCGTTTTGGGCAATTGGGCACGACAAAAGATGAGGTGGATATTTGCTCATTCTTTGAACACTCTCTTCCAAACGAGAACGGCAAGACCAGCAGTCAAAGCCGTAAAACCGGCAATGCCGCACAAAATCAGCACGCCAATTACCTGAAGTAAAATTGTTTCTATGGATCGCCCGCAGTGAAGGTGATCAATAAAAGCCCTGCTTGGCCTGCACGTCAGCGGGGTTTGCTATTTCAGCAAGCTAATTCCAAAGCACACAATGGCAAAGGCTACAGCCGCGACCAAAGCGACAAGCACCCAAGCGGCCGCCTTGCCATGAGCCGGCAGATTCTTTTCGCTCAGCAACATCCGCACCTCCCGATTGATCTCCAGTAGAATCTTCATGTCTGATCCTCTTCATCAGATACGAAAAACCCCGCTAAGGCCGCGAACCTTGCGGGGTTTGCTTTTTTTTGCTCGCTACGTGGCTTCGCGCCGAGCGAATCACGTTTCAATCGTTCGCCCGGGGTTAAAGACGCCTTGGTCGAAGGGTTGCAGATCCTGCCCGGCGAAGCCGAAGATCTTCTCGTCCGGGTAAATGATAAGAAAGTTCGTCAGCACGCCAGCGGGCCGGTTCAGCAGTCCGTAGGTTTGAAGGATCTGCGCTTGGAGATCGCTGATGGCGCCGATAACAACGATGCTTTGAATCGACATGTTCTGATAGTCGACTACGAATACCCGAGTATCTGTCAGTTGCGACAGCATGTTGTTCATCGTCGAGACCGTTGCGTTGGCGAGGTTGCATCGCGCTCGATAGAGGAGCAGAAAGCGGTAGTAATCATCATCGAAGCGGCACCACTCGCCCTTGACTTTCAGAAGCCGGTCCACGCCGACGCGCTGACCCCACCAATCAAGATAGACGCCCTGCGCGGTCTGCATGTCCGCGACCATGCCGTGCAAATCCACCATATCTTGTGTTGCGTCGATCTCCTGCCGAACCTTCTCCGCGACGCCACGGATGCGCTTCGCGTGCGCGTACTGAGACTGAATGGCGTCCGTCGTCATGTCCGCGAAGTCGGCCTCGTCGCGCACGTCATCGACGTCGAGGATGTCTTGCCAAGTCTGAGTATCAGCCATGTCGGCCTCCGAAGACTAGCGAAATGGTCTCCTCGCTGAGCGTAGGACTTTCGTCCGCGGGCACATCGATGGACGTCGCCAGCCCCCTGTTATTGAGTCCGAGGAGTATTTGATTGATCGGGCTGTCCGTGACGCTCTGAATGCATCGATAGAAGCGGCTCGCGTAGACCGTAGTCGCCAGCTTCACTCGCGGATTCGAGAGCTCGCCGAGGAAGTCCGAGATGAGCGCTTTCTTGACCTTCGACTGAGTCTCAGCGTCCATACTATCGGCGAAGAAGGTCACCTGGATCTTGAGAGCAACCGCCGTCGGCCTCACGATGTTGTACGTGTATGAGGCGTTGAAGTGCTCCGTGTCCACGTAGTTCACCTGCGTCGTTCCAACCGTCCCGCATCCGGCACTCTTGCGCTGGAAGATCGTCTCGGCGATGGCCTCGTCGTCGCCGCCCACGATGCATACCGCGATGCTGTGCGCCGTCAAGGTGATGCCGTACTGCTGTTGCGGCTGGTTCGTGTAGTTTTCGAGGACCACGCAGTCGAGGACGCCGTCGAGCTCAGAGAGGTTCGCCTGGACGTTCGCTACGGTCCCGTTGGCGTTGACTGCATAGCTCTCGATCATGCGATTCAGCAGCTCGCCGTCCGGCTCTGCGACGCGGCCCGTGACGCCCGCGGCGGCGTTCGTCACGCTATCCCAGCCCGCTATCACGGTTACGATCTGCGTCACCGTGCCCGGTCCGATCTCGATAGCTCCGTGCTCGACGGCCGAAAAGGTCGTCTCGACGGAGCCGGAGTCCGGGATCGTCACGCCACCGCCAACACTGTGCCGGAGCTGATGGCCCTGAGTATCCTGCACGATCGCCCCGTATGGGATCACCGTCCCCCGGAGGCCCGTGCAGGTGCAGACGACGACGGTCGGCTCGGAGACGTGCCGCGTGAGGCCGTAGAGCGCCGCGAGCGCGTCGAGCCAGATGCCCGTTGCCGTGCGCGGGTTCAATTGGTTCGCCAGAAAGGCCACTTCGGAGTTCTTCGCCGCCGCCTCGGTCGTGATGATGTCCGCGACCTGCCCCATCGGGGAGGACGGATCGACGTTCAGCAGGGGATCGCCGTCTTTGGTCTTGAAAGCCTCCTGCAGCCCAGACGCGATATCGTCGCGGACCTCTTTGGTCGTCGGCACGACTACGCCGGACCGTGGATCAAATTTCAGCTCGGCCATTCATGCCCTCTTCTGTAGTGATTTCGATCTCTGCGCTCAATGTTCTTGTCGCCGGATCCAGCTTCTTAAGCGTCACCGAGTTCACCGTGAGCACGCCCGGGACGCTTGACGCCGCCGTGCGCAGATCCTCGGTCGTGACGGCCTCCTGAATCGGCTGGGCGATCTGGTCCTCAAACCACTTTATACCCTGATCCCATCGGAAGACCGCGTCATGATAGAAGAGGCGTCCTTCGTTGCAGACATTCTGACAGATCGCCTGCGCGCCCCGGATCATCGAAAGATCCCCGTTGCCGTCCAGAGTGAGATCCCAGTCGTCTGATAGCTCCGCCGTGTAGGCCGTATGCGTCATGCTTTCTCCTAGTGAGGCGTGCCCGTCTCGCCGTCTGGGCAGGTATGCACGTGCCCTTGCAGGCTGATGCCTCCGGCCGTAACGTCCCCGGTCGTCGTGAGGCTACCCGTCACGCTTGCGCCGCCGCCCCCGCTCACCGAGAGCCCGGACAAGCCGGAGATGTGCCCCTTCACGGAGAGGTTCCCGTCGATCTGCACGTTCCCCGTGATGTGTGTCTGGGGAGTGTTGATCGTCGCCTGCTGAGTGTTTATGTCGCAGGACGACGTCGCGTTGATCGTCTTCGCGTTCGTGTTCACGACGACCGTCTCCGGCGCCGTGATCGTGATATCTCCCGAGTCCTCGATGCGCACGAAAGTCGTCGGCGTCTGCCCCCAGAAGCCCCCGAGGTAGAAGCCATCGCTCATGTCGTAGCATCGGAAGCTCCCCGGCTGTTGCGGCGAGGCCCCTCCCGTGAGCGTCGAGACGTCCTGCTGAGCGAAGACCGCCAGTCCGACATCGCCCGGCTTCGGGTCGCAGATGAGAGCCGCCGTCCCATGCTGGAGCCGGAACCACCTCAGCTTCGGGATGGAGACGGGCTCCAGGGCCTCGCCCGACGCGCTCCGCATTTTCACGAGAGGCGTCGCGGAGAGATACCCCGCGCCCGATCCATCGCCCGGCCTTTCGATTGCGTCAACTCGCACCGGAATCGCCGTATTTATCATGCCCTTGACGATCGACCGAATCAAAAAGTCGAGGACGTTCAGCTGAGATCCAGATACGAAGGCGCCTTGCGGCTGAGTTCTTTCTGTCATCAGTCCCCCAGCCACATGCCATCAAAAGAAGTTTCCCACGTGCTCGAGCCCGGGTTGTGCGCGCTCAAGGTGTGCGTGAGCTGCGTGATCTTCCACGTTCCGCTCGCGTGCGGGACGATCGACTCGACCTTCACGACCGCGGCTACGCGGAGCTCCGGCCGGAAGAAGGTCTTGCACTGGATGCCCTGGCTCGTGAAGACCGGATACCCGATCATGCCAGTCGCCGCTGAGACGAGCGGGATGCCGCCCTCTGCGCGCCGCACGCCGTCCTTCGGGATCAGAACCGTCTTATCGTCATCAAAGATGACATCCGCCCCGATGGCGTTGGTAGCCGTCCTGATCTTCGTGATCGGGTCGCCGTAGATCGTCGTGTCCGAGAGCGTCCCCTTCACGCCGTCATTTTGAAAGTCAAAGCCCGCTTGCGCGCTTTGCGACTGGATGAAGGTCGCCGCGTCCTGAGTGCCCTTGATGCTCACCGTAGATGCCGGCTCGAGTAGCGGATAGGCGCCAACCTGCGCCTCGATCTTGAGCACCGGGGACGATCCGTTGAGGTCCGCATAGGCCACCGTCACGCACCCGCGGAAGATCACCGGGAGGTCACTGCCCCGCTCCCCAGCCGCGATCTCGATTGCGTTCCAGAGGCGGTCCAGCGGTTTGAAGGCGAGTGTTGTGAGCTGGCCCATGACCGGAAGCGTCAGGCCGTAGATCTCGACCTGAGCCGTCGCAAAGTCCACGCCGCCCGTCTTCGAGAGGCTGACGTTCGTCGCGAAGCCCTGAAAGACGAATTGATTATTAGCGCCACCCTTGTCGAGCGTGATCGAAACCCTGATGTCCTTTAGGTTGTAAGTTCCTGCCATTCTTCTGCCGTCACGTAGTAGAGAGTGTATCGATCGCTGAGTCCGTCGTACTGCGGTTCCTTGAGCTTCCCGTTGTCGTCCTGAAAGAAGAGACGCCCGGAGAAGCGCGGCGTATTCCACACCGGGATCGGCTCCCCGGACTGGCAGACGTGCGAGTCGCAGATCTTCACCTCATCCGCCGTCAGCGTGAGGTAAAGAAAGGAGCCCATCTGCCGCAACTCGAGCACGCAGTTCTGTCCGTCGAGCACGATCGAGAGCTCCTGATGAGGGAGTTTCTGAAGAGGGATTTCAATCATCGCTTCGCCCACTCGACAATACCGGCAAGTATGCTTTCGCGGTCCTTCCCTTGCACCTTTCCGGTCTGAGTCTTCCCTGCATCGTTCGCGCTTTTCGGGGACCAGATGACCGTCTTGCCGCCGACCTGCGCCGACACGATCTCGCGGAAGTCGCAGTGAATCTCGAGCGCATTCGCGCCATTCACCGCTGATCGCGAGTAGCCGTAGGAGACAAGCGCCATGCGGGAGTAGACCTTGCTCGGCGTTAGGATGCGGAAGAGCCGCGTGCCGCAACGATACGCCTCAAGCTTCGTCACGGCTTCCTGCTGCGCGAGGAAGTCCCCCGAGAAGAGCAGGCTCACCGAGCACTCGGAAGGGGACGGCACCTTGTCGTAGGCGTAGAGCGCCCCGTTTTCCTGCGGTTCCGTCGGCACCGTGGCGGCCGAGTTGTCCTCGAACCCGTCGAGCGCCGTGTAGCCGCAGAAAGGGTTGCCGCCGTCATCGATGACAGCCCAAACTTCAGCCATCCTCACCTCACTTTGAAATCACGCCGGACTGCGCCGCGACCAGCATCCTGTTGCGGCGGCTAAGGGCGTTGTCCATCGCCCCGCCGACGGCCTTGCCCACGTCTTCCGGACTGCCGTTCGTCTGGATGTTGTTCACGACGTTCATTTCCATTTGATTCGCCACGGCCGGAGCCTGCGAGGTCTTCGCCTGCGATGCCGCGATAGCCCCCGCCGCCGCCTGAGTCGGCGCAGAGGCGTATCGGCCCCAGTCCCACGCATCCGCCGCGGGCGCCTTGGCTTCGTCGCCACCCCTGAAGAAGCTCGCGATGCCGCCAAAGACGCCCTTCACACGGTCCTTGATGCCGTCCGCGGCTCCACCATCCGGCGCAGGCTTCCCGCTGGGGTCCTGCGCCGGAGCTGATGCCTCTTTCGGCTTTCCTTTTGCGTCGAAGCCTAAAAAGTCCGCGATACCGCCCATGGCGTTTTTCACGCCGTCCGTAACGCTATCAACAGCTCCGCTTACGACCCCTTTCACTTTGCCGCCGATATTGAGTGCATTCGCGACCCACTTGCCGATCAAACCAACAAGCGCCTTAAACGCCTTCTTCGCCCAATCGATGGCCGAGTGGAAGGCCCTGATAAAGGCGGCGCCGACTTCATCAGAAAGCCCGGAAAGCGAAGATAGCGCCTTGGGGATGCCCTTAGCTATCTTCGTTGGCAGATCGGTAAAGAAGGCCTCCAGGCCGTCGAATACCGCGACGATGCCTTTCCCGATCACCTTCAGCGGCAGCAGGATCCCCACCGAAAGGGCCTTGCCGACTGCCGCGAAGTCGACACCGTCGAAGATGCCGGAGATCCACTCGCCGACGCCTTTTACGCCATCCCACGCGGACTGGAGCACTCCGACGATCTTCTCCGGGATGCCGCCGAGCACTTGCAAGAAGTTCAGCAGGCTCTTTCGGAAGGCGTCGATCTGCTTATCAGAAAAGCCGATGAAGCTCAGGAACTTCCCGAGAAGGGAGTTCCCGCCGTCAAGGAAGGCGAGTAGGTCGTCGAGGGCAAGGCAGAGCGCGAGGACGCCTGCCACGAGCGCCGCGACGGGATTCGCGAGCATCGTCGCATTGAGCGCCGCCATGACGCCTTGACCGGCCTTCAGCGTCTTGAAGAAAGTCGAGGTTGTCGCGATCGCCTGGATGATCGACCGGCCGTAAGTGACGGCGAGCACCGCCCCCAGCCCGGCGAGGATCAGCTTCACGCCCTTGCTGTGCTCCCTCAGGAAGGCCACGCCGTCGCCGAGCACCTTGAGAACGCGGTTCACGACCGGGAGTACCGTCACCCCAAGCACATTCCCGAGGGCCTGCGCCTGATCGGTGAACTGGCGCCAGCGGATGTTCATCTCGCGCGCGGCCTTGGCCTGCTCGCTGGTCATCGCCATGCCTTCGTAGGCCTTGGCGGCGGACGACGCCTTGTCCGTGAACTTCGTGAAGACCGCCGCGGCGTCTTGGCTCAGGCCCATCGCCCGCATAAAGTAGGCGGCCTGCTGCTGGCTCATGCCCTTGACGGCCTCACCCATGCGGAAGAAGTCGTCTGCAGAGCGGCCCTTCTCGACCGTCCAGTTCTCGAGCGCGGACTTGAAAGCCTCCTCAGAGCCACCTGCGTCCCGGTTCGCCTTGGCCCATGCGTCGATTTTGTCCACGGCGACGCCCGTGCGCTCGCTCAGCACGTCGAGGCTCTCGCCCATCTGCGAGAGGCCGCTGAAGATCTTCCCGCCCGCGAAGACTGCGAGCACGGGCCCCAGGGCGGTCTTCAGAAGCGCCCCAACCTTGCCGACACGAGCGGAGATGCCGTCCATCGCCCGGCCCATGACAAGCGAGGTCTTTTGTCCGGCCGTGCCGATCGACATGACGCGCTCAGCCACCTCGTCCGAGACGCCGCCCATCATCAGGCCCGTCTTCGAAGCCGTCGCCGCGAGGCGGTCCAGCGCGCGGCCGTCGAGCTCCACGCGCTTGCCGAAGTCGGCGATCGCGCCGGAGGCCTTGCGCAGGCCTTCGTTGAGCTCGACGCTGTCAAAGCCTAGCGAGATAACAAGTTTGTCGATAGCGTTAGCCATTTTCTTTCTCTAGCCTCTGGGCGGCGAGCCACGAGTGGTAATTGCGGACTTCCAAGACCTCCAGAAGCTCATAGGCCTCCTCGAGCGTCAGCCGCTCCTTAAGATCCACCATGCTCGCGAGGTCCGCGGCGATGAGCGCGCCGCAGACCCGCGGGACGTTGGCAAAGCCCGCAACGCCAGTTACTTTTAGGCAGGCGTTTCGGTACTTTGCGGCATAAGGGAGCTCAAGGCGTCTCCATCGAAGAAAAAACCGAAGTTGGCCTTCAGGGATTCAACACGGAGTTTCGTGAGCGTGAGCGGGCTCTCGATCGCCGAGCACGCCTCAGCCGACGTCAGCCGACGAAGGGCGTTGCCCTGCACAAGGGTGCAGCAGGAGAGCAGGTCGTCGAGGAGCGGCTTTGCACTCTCATAGGGCACGCTCAGGATCGAGCGCAGAAGCGTCTGCGGATCGCCGCTGAAAACCTGCTGGATGTCGTCCACACCGCGCCCAAGTGCGAAAGCCGCGCGGTAGAGCCACTGCTCCGCCTGATACGCGCTCATCTTCGTGATGGTGAAGCGCTTTTCGGTCGCGCCGTCTTGGATCTTGATCTCGTCCATCTCAGCTCCTTACTGCACGCGCTCGAAGTCGAAGCCCCACTGCGTGGGCTGCATGGTGCGCTGGGCGGCGCTGATCGGAGGCGCGCTCTTGAGCACGCCCTTGACGAAGGTTCGCGTGACGCCGAGCGACGGGATGAAGCACGTCAGCGTGCATTCGTACGGCGTGTTGTTCGCTTCCATGCAGTCGCGCAGGTACTCGAGACTAGCGACCGAAGGCGAAGCCGCTTCGAGCACGATCGACACGCTCGAGATGTTCTTGATGACGCCCGCTACCATACGACCATCCACCGAGCGGCGGGTTTCCGTCATCTCGATCGCGTCGCTCGAGAAGATGCCGTCTGCGCTGAAGTGCTGAAGCTCGATGCCGCTCGGAAAGAGCTGATCGACCGTCAAGACGAGCTGCGCATTCGCAGAGGTCACGTCGAAGTTTGAAGTTGCCATTTTTCACTCTCAAAAGATAGACCCCGACCGAAGCCGGGGCCTATGAATTTTCACCGATTTCGCGACATTAGATCACGGTGGTCGCGGCGCACTGCAGACTCTGGACAGCGCCTGCGTACGCATACAGGATCGTCACATTCGGCGCCTCGCGATTCGCGCGACCGGCCGCGTCCGGGAGGTCCACGCCGATCCAGTAGCCCTTCGAAACGATGGCCTGAATAGCGTCCTGCCCGTCGTCACCGAGCTCCTGCATGATCTGCGCCTGCTGAGACTCATTGAGCTCGAGCCCCGCATCGATGACGCCGCTGTCAAGGCACCGATTGATCGGATCCTGGCACCACGCACGTATCAGCGCCTCGCCGCGGGCGTTGTACGGGACGCGATTGATGCTCTTGAAGCCGCTCATGCAGCTCGTCTGGATTGCAGAGCGCAGAAAAATGCTTCCGTATAGCACGTCAACAAAGCCGTAATAGTCGCTCGAGAGCGTGCCGCGGTTGAAGAACTGGAAATTATCGTTCCGCGTCGCGTACTTACCGACGAAGTTGATGCGGTTCGCTTCGAGGGCGTCGGCGGAGGCTTCGTCCAAGACGTTCGGCGCGATTCCGGAGGCGTACTTGGCGAACCACGTCTTCATGCCCTGAGTTCTGGTCCACGCGATGGAGGCGCCGCAGGCCATCGCCATAGCGGCGAGGCGCCAGTCGGGGGAGTAGAGCGGAGCGACCACGTCATACTTGTCCACGATCTGCGCGAGCGGGCTCGAGGACGCCGTTAGGGCGTTCGTGAGCTTTTCGTCGCTCGACCAGGGGAAGTAGACGAAGTCGTCATAGACGTCCGCCCACGCGGCGAGAGCCTCGATCTCTTCGAGATCCCCCTGCCAGAGCGTCGTGAAGCCGACCCAGTTCCGCGTGACTTCGCAGACCGCGTCGAGATTCGCTTTTTCGGTCATGGCGGCGGCGCCCTGAGAGAGCACCGCGCCACCAGCCTGCGTGAGGCCGAGCATCGCGCTGAGATCCGTGCCGCTGTCGCCCGCGGAGGCGTAGCCGATCGTCGAGTCCGCGCCCGTCGTCGAAGACGTGAAGGTAAAGGAGTTCGTGTTGCTATCGTAGGATCCGGTCACGCCCGTAATGGCCGTCGCGACCGTCTGCGCGACAGCGGAAAGCGAGGTGGCTCCGGAGAGGTCAACGGCCGCCGCCGTCTTCTCGACGCCGTCAACCGTGATCTTGAGCGCGCCGTCAGTGACGGCCTTGAGCTTTGCGAGCGTGACGCCCAGCTTGCCACCGCGGATCCACGCCGCAACCGCTTCGTCGACGCGGCGGGCGATGACGAGGCTCTTCGGCGTCGACTGCTGATTCTGCACGCCGGTGAAATACTGCTGAGCGAACTTCGTCTCCTCAGCCTCGGGGCCGAAGAGCGCGGAGACCGCAGAAGCCGAAGAGAAGGCCATGGCGAGCTGGTCGGCCGGAAGGAGCGCGCTCTTCGTGAAGAGCAGGCCGTTCGTCTCCAGATCTTTGGCGCCGCCGCTGATGACGCGCGGGCTCACCTGAACAATCCGCGAAGCGGGAAGTGACATATTGTCCTCCAATGATGGCCGCGCATGGCGGTCCGTAAAAAAAGTTAGTTTGGCGGGAAGCGGACGTCGACGTTCTGCACGCCGACGGTGACCGCGCTGATGCTATCCACGTCGAGCCGGACCTTGTGCGTGTAGGTCAAGTGCAGTGACGTCGTCCAGCGCTGGACAAACTGATCCTCGTCGACAACAGTCGTTGTATTCCTCACGTCGTCCGCATAGAGCGACGAGATGTCGTACTTCCGGAAGAAGTCGCACGCGGGCGTGCTCCTCGCCACCGTCGCCACACACTCCGCTCTCATGCGGGCCGCCTCCAGCCCGTCGCTGTAGGCGTCGACCTGCATCACCATCTCGACCAGGCGGGAGATCACGACGCGCATCGCCTGCGCCTCCTCATCCCACTCGTATGACTCGACGGGCGTGCCGATCTCTCGATGACTCACGACTGAGTTGATTACGTACTCTCGGTCGGGCGGCAGAGTAATGTTATTCTGATTACCCGCTAGCACATGGCTAGCTTCGATCGGCGGCTGCATGACGAGGATCTCAAAGTCGCGGACCGCTTTGTAGACGGACGCATACGAGAGAAGCTCCGCAGTCGTCGGCGGGCTTTGCATCATCATGCCCATTCAATCCCCTTTGGCGGCTGTACCTGTAGCGTCGCCCTGACGCACACCCAGTTCACACCCGCGAAGTTGTCAATGACCGCGTCGACAGCCCAGACCGTCCCGTCCTTGCGGATGATGTAGTCCCCCGCGCGAGATAGCGGCCGGAAGACCCCGGACGGCTGCTCGGCGAAGCTCTTCGGAGTGAAGAGATAGAACCGCCGGACGATCGAGTTCGCCCCCGCTTTGTCCGCATGGAAGAGCGCGGCGTCTCCCTCGCTCTGCACCTGAGCCATGACGCCCGAGATGCGGGAGAAAAGCGGCCGGGCGAAGCCTTGCTCGTCCGGGACGGACCCTTCGGAGTGCATGATCTGCACCTCCTCATCCGGGTGCGCGGCGTTGATCGCGCCCCGTACGATGCGATGAAGATTCAGTCCCATGCCGGAAACCTCTTTACTCAAGTGACCTTTTGATGTAAGCTGTTCTCAACAAAGATAGCCGGATGGTGTTGAGCCTCCGTTGATGGCCCCGCAAGGCCCCTGCTTCGGGAGCAGGGACGTCGCTGCGGGGCTTCTTTGTATCTACGAGACCCGAACTTCAAGAAGCTCATAGAAGGGGCTCGCGTCTTCAACGACGTCAGCTCGCGATAGTCCATACTGGATGTAGTGGCTACCCTCAGCGTCAAGAGTTTTGATTCGCTTTTTTGAAACCAGCTCGACTCGGTACGTTTCCCCGTTGATCGGAACTTCTGCTGTTGTGTAGATGACGCCCGAGAAGTCTCTTGGATGCTTCTCATCTGGGACGTTTCTGAACGTCCCCTTCCGGTACACCTCCGCGATATACGGAAGAGCCTTCGCCTTGTCGCTGTTCATGTGCGCCGCCAGCTCTCGGATTTGCTTCGGCCCCATGACTATGCGCTCGCAGTCGTCCGGCATTCCTTTCGGATGCCGCAGTGCCTCCACCTTGTCCCTGACGTAGGTCTCGACATACTGTCGGACCCTCTTGGTGAACCCTTCGCCTTTTTGCTCTTCCGATGCGGAGAAGAACTCGAAGGACGGGATCTTGTCCGGCCCGACGCTAGCCCCCGCGCCTCCGACAACCTCGCCATCCTTGATCGCGATGACGTTTCCGTTGTCTGCCGTTCGGTATTTCAGGTCCTCGTCTTCACTAACGAAGCGGAGCCCCACTGAAAATCGGGCCCCGGCGGCAAACGCGACGCCGCACCGGAAGGCCATTCCTAGAGATCCTGCGTCTGAACTCATTTCACTTCATACCCGATAGAGTTGAGGAGCTTGCCCGTCAAGACGAGCGGTTTCGCTGTCGAAAGGTTCCCGCCGCCCTTGCTCTTACGGCCCTTGGATTCCGCCCTCTGCCGGTAGAGCTCCAGCGTGAGCGACGAGCGCTCTGGGAACTTTTCTTTGCTAGTCCCGCCGCTCGTGATCGTCATGCGGACGTCATCTGCGGCCTGCCTGCCGAGAATGGCGAGCGCCTTTTCCTTGTCCAGCGTCTTGTGCAGAGCCTTCTTCGCCGTCTCGCGCCACTTCGGCGCCTCGGCGGCCATCGTGCCTCGCAGGAAGGGCCTGGGAGGATTGACGAGCGCCATGCCCGGCTTGATGGCGGCCGCCTGAAAGTTGGGCTTCCCGTCTTCTCGACGGGGGACGGGCTTGCCGATCGCATTGCTCAGAAAAAGCGACTGCTTCCCCGTCACGCGCTGCACCCAGCCGTACTCGACGTACGTTGCATATGGTGCGATGCTGGCGTCGGCGACGCCCACCTCGACGTGGCACACGCCAGGGTTGACGAGCCCCGCATAGCGCTTGCCCAAGCGCGCCGTGAGCCCCGCGGCATTCAGCTTCATGCCCATGTCAGCCCCAGGGGTGGTAGTGCGAGGAGAAGTAAAGACGGCCGCCTCGGCGGTACTTCATCGTTATCATCCAATAGGTGGCGCCGCACGGCGTCTGCATCCACCACTGCGCCGTCTGCGAGTCGCTCTTGATTAGGTCGAAGCTCGTCGAGACGGAGCCTTCGGATGCGCTTGCGACGCGGCCCGGCTGATCCCCACGAGTCGCAAGCGTGGCGAAGTGGCAGAGCGCGTAATAGAGCTGGACCTTGCGCTCGATCACCGGCGGCGTCGCATCCGGAGCGTACGGCGCGAAGCTCGTCGCGTCCGTGTTCCCGAGGAGCGCGCACACCTGCTGCCAAAGCACGTCGAGCACAGCATCGGAAATGGTCTCTTCCGTCAGTCCCGGAAACCACTTGCGAAACTCTTCAATGTCAAGCTCTACGTTCATCACTAGACCTCGCTTCGCTTCACTTCTTCAACGCCAACGCTCTTCGGGTCGACCGGCTCAACGCCCGTTTTCATATCTGCGATCTCATCGCGTCTCGCCTTGAATTCCTTTTCAGACTTCATCTCCCAAAGGAGCGGCGGCATGGCAGTGAAGGCGCGCTCCTTTCCGTGCTTGCACTTGATGTCTTCCCAGTCCTTTCGCGCGACGGAGACGAGGACCGCATTGCCACGGCCGAGGAGGACGCCCTTTGTCTTGCCGCGGAGAGTGTGATTTACGCCGGGAAATTCAACGGTCTTCGTGCCGCCGTTTCCATTGTCCACATCGTCGAAGATGATGCCGAGCGGCATGCCGCACGCGATATAGATGACGTCATCGCCAGAGGCGCCGGACGCCTTCTCGACTTCCTGTTCTGAGGTATCGGCGACGATGCCGAGCGTATTCGTAGCGGTCTTAGTGGTGGTTTTGCGAGCCATAGTATTCGTTCCCAAAAAAGAGGAGGGAGGCCGAAGCCCCCCTCCCGAGCAGAGAAAAAGCCGCGGTTAGTAGCCCTTACCTTTCTTTGCTCTAGATCGTCAAATGCCCGTAAGGGTTGCCACAAGGCTCGGCCTACGGATGACGCATCCCCACGTGCCAGCCGAGGCCTTCTGAGTGAAGGACGACTCGTGCGGCACAAGGCGGCCGAGCTGATATGCCATAGAGAAAGCCGACCAGCCGGTCTCGTCGCCGTAGAGCTCGCGGACGGTCATATAGAGCATCTCGCCAGCAGCAGTCGACAGCTCGGGGAGCTGCACGATCTCCATGTTCGGGTAGTTCTCGAGCAGCATCGCCTTGGCCGTCTTACCGAAAGAGTTCGGCTGCGTGAGGTAGCCGATCATCTTGTTGGAGATACCGAGGACGATCGGAGCGTCAATGTCGAGATGGCCGCCGTTCTGCGCCGTCAGCTGCTGCCAAAGCTTGTTAACGTCGTTGAAGACGAGCGTTGCCGCGTTGTTCGGATCGGCCGCAACCTTCGTCGCCCAGGTGGAATTCCCATTCACGGAGATCGGAGCGATCGTGGACGGGATATTCGGGTCATTGAGCATGCCGTAGATTTCCATGCCGCTAACGCCGTAGAGCTGGAACTTATTTTCGGCACGGGCGAGGATCTGGGCGGCGGCATTCTGCTTACGAGCGGGCAGATTGACCTTCGCCTCCGCAAGCTTGGCCGTCTCGAGCTCGCCGTACTTAATCGTCGTCTGGTAGCGGAAGTTCTGGCGGACGGGGAAGTTGTAATTCACGTCCGTCGTCGTCCCGTTGGCGAAGTCGTTGTAAGGCGAGACCTGACCGGCGACCTCTTCAACCGAGAAGTCTGCATAGTCCTGCGTCCACGAGCCGACGAGGCTCTTCGGGAAGAACTTCGAAGCGTTCGTGACGCCGAAGAGCACCTCGATGATTCGCGGATCGAGGTACGTATAAAGAGCCGCGGGGGCGCCCACGTTCGGCTGCGTCGAGAGCGCCGCGTCCTGCGCGAGCTGGCGGCGGTCGATGTCCTTAAGGACGATGTGGCCGTCCTTTTCTTCGAAAGGCATAAAGCCGACGGCATACGGAGCAGAGATGCCGCGCGACTTCGCAAAGTCAAGATCAAAACTCATTTATCTCTCCAAGTTAGGCGGCCTTGTCCACGCCGAAGTTCTGATAGATCACCGTGTCGCCCTCTGCGACCGTCTTGACGCCGCGGGGGAAGACGACCGTCCAGCCGGTGTCATTCGTCGCACCAGCCGTGCCATAGGTGACCTTGCCCGTCGTCGGGTCGCAGAGGACCGACTGGCCCTCCGTAGCCGCACCCGTCGCGATGGCGTAGAACTGGCCGCGAATGGCGACCGGGGGGCACGTGCCCTTCGGGTAGACCTGCGTTGCGTCGTCGGTAGGCGCCGGGATCGTCGCGATGACGTCGCGCTCCACGAATCCGACCGGCTTCGCACCGGCCTCAGCCTTGGCCGAGAGGACGTTCTGCTCGGTCTGGGAGGTGCCGTTCAGAGCGACGGCGAAAGCGAAGCCGCCCGCCGGGACCGTGCCGTCCGAGACGTAGTTGAAGGCCGTGTAGACGGCCTGACGCGGATTGACTTCCTGCCCCGGAATGCCGATGGCCGGATCAGTCTTAACAGCTGCCTGAAAGCCCATGATTAGTACCCCTTCTTAATCTGAGAGAGCTTGGTGACGAGGAGGTTGCTCTTCTGTCGGGACGCGGAGTCCTGAGCGAAAGAGCCCTTGCGAGCGCGACTCTTGCCCGCCATGAACGCGCGGTAAGCGGCGCGGGCGGCCTGCGGGGAGACGCCCTTCGTGTTCACGCCTTCCTGCCGGAGGGCGGCCAGGTAGACGCTCTCGGCGGAGTCGTACGCGTTCGCGCGGACCTTGCCAAGCGTTTTGGCGCACTCGTCCATCGCCGCGAAGCGATTCATGATGCGGCGCTCGATGCGCTTGGCCGAACCCTCGGCGTCGCGCTCTTTGCCTTCGCGCTCGTGCTCGCGGTCGAGCTTCTCAGGTTCGGCCTTCTCCTTCTTTTCGCCGTAGCGGACGCCCTCAGCAAAAGCGCGCTGAAGCTCTTCCGGCTCGGAGTCGTAGCCGCAAGCCTTAAGCCCGTCCTGCACGATCTGCTCGCAGTCGTCCGGCTCGGCGTCCTCGGCCTCGAGCTCGTCGTCAACGTCTTCGTCGGCGTCTTCCGCCATGTCCTCATCGCCGTCCTGAGCCTCGTCCGGGTTGTAGGCGAGGTCCTTGAGAGCACCGAGGAACGACCTCGCGTCTTCGGGCTTGAGCCCCTTTTCGACCATGTCGTCAAGGATGCGCCTGATGGCGGCGTCCTTGTCCTCATCTTCAGCGACGGGCTCGTCTTCTGCGGGCTTGTCGATCACGTTTCCCTCCTGATCCTGCGTGTGCAGGTCTTCGATCCCCTTCGCTGCTTCGCCGATGGCTCGCGCGAGGGCCACTTCCTTCTTTTCGACGGCCGGATCGCCATCAGCGGCGGGGGTCGTCTTTTCCTTGTCGTCCATAGGACCTACCTCTCTAAGTTGACTATCTTGCACCAACACATCGCGACCAGCGCGTCCCTGCTCCACTAGCGCGACGTGGTTGGCGGAAATGTCGCGCATAATAAAATCGTACGGATCGCCCTCAGGCGTCTTCCCCGAGGTGAAGTCGGGGATGTAGGAGTACGCGAGGGATAGCTCACGCATTGATCCGTCTAGGATCCGCCGGATGGCGTTCTCCACGGTGATATGCAGAGAGTTGTCCAGATACGGCTCGCGGAAGGCGCCGTCCGTCCCGGTGCTACCGACCCTCGTCTTGAGCTGAGGGTCGTCCGCATAGTCCGGATGGTGGTCGAGCTGGATCGGGATGCCATTCGTGCTCTCAATCGTCTCCGGCCTCGAAAGCTCTTCGGGCGGCGCGTAGCCGTAGTAAACCTTGGTCGGCTCGAGCTTGAGCCTCTGCCACCCGATGATCTCGGACCCGTAGTAGGGCCGAACTTGCGCTTTCGTGAGGTGCGAGACCGCGACGTGAAGGTTGCCGTTATTGTCGTACCGGCGCACGCTTTGCGCGTCTAGGGCAAGTCTTTCATGAATCATTTCAGCAATTCGTCAATATCGAGTCTGAACACGCATCGGCAGAACGGAAGCTCACCGGTCATGACCTTCCTCCCAACCGCGGGGTCGTAAAGTCCCTCGTCGAGATTGAAGCGCTTACCGTCCATCGCTTTGTGCGTCTGGCGCGAGCTGTACATGCCTGGCACATGCACCCAAATGCCGGTTTTGGCGCCGAGGCCCTGCGCATTGGCCCGCTGGAGCCCCTGATTCACCTTTACGGACTGGTCGAGTGCTACACGCTTGGCCCGGGCTTCCGTGAAGCCGTCCGACTGCCGAAGTATCTCTTCGATGTCTCCGATCGTCTTTCCGCCGCTCAGCCCCGCGTCAAGGGCCCCGCGAAGGCGCTCCAGATCGTCGGCTTGCATCTTCGTGATGAGGCCCGTCATGTCGTCGATGAGCTTCGGCATCTCCTGCGCGGCCGCTGGAGAGATGTACCGGTTCTTGACGACCGGAACCGTCCAGCGATTCTTGATGAGCTCAGGGGAGATGCCCGCACGAATCAGCGCACGGCGCTGGCTCGCGGTAATGCGCTGCGCCGTTGTGCGGACAAACCATTTAGAAACCGCCTTTGCGTCCTCGCCCGTGTGGATCATCCAACGAGCGAGTCGCTCTGCATACGCAGTGTCGGCATGCTTCGGGGCCTTCTCCAGATCGACGGCCTTGAAGTCCTTGACCGTGGGTTTCGCATCCTGCGCGAGGCGGCTTTCTTCGCCCACCAGGCCGGAGGCGATGAGGTCCTCGAAGAGCTCCGCCGCCGCGGCCCGCGTGCGGGCCCGGACGAGCTTTGCGATCTTCTTCTGAAGCGCCGCCCGGAGCCCCGCATTCGGCTCGATGGCCGCGATCGTCTTCGGCTTAGCCACTTACACCCCCTAGCGACTGCAGAAGCTGTCGAGACTCGTCGGGCGGATTCGCCTGCGGCGCCTCTGGCGCTTTGATCGCCGCCGTCGCGCTCTGGAGCGAGTCGAGAAGGCCTTGGAAGTCCTCTGGATCGCCGTCCGGGGGCTCATCAGAGAGAAAGCCCAAGTGCATGACAGGCTCGGTCTTGACGGCCTCTCGCACCTCTTCAGCGCTGATGGCCTGCATCTGAGCGAGCGTCGCCAGCGTGCCAGCCCGAGACTGAGCCGTCATCGCGGCAGCGTTCTCGTCTTCCTTGCCAAGCGGATTGAAGTCGAAGGAGAGGTCCGCATCGATGGCGCCGAACTCGACGAGCTCGATCGCCTTCAGGCATGTCATGATCGCGTCGCGCCGGAGTTCCTGCTTCGATTTGATGTAGTCGTAGTAGTTGCGGATATCCGACTCGCCGGTCGCGTTGAAGCCGCTCGGGCTGATGCCCAAGAGCTTGACGGCCGGGGTCCGATTGAGCGCCGCGATCATCTCGAGCGACTGCCGGACAACGTCCGTGCATCCGGCGATGGACGTCTGGACGTTCATCACGGCCTCCGCGTCCTTGTCGCAGACGAAGACGGAGGAGTTGTCGCGATACCTTTGCAGGGCCTTCATGCGGATGTCGAAGAGCTGCAGGCCGTTCGGCGAGTTGAAGATGTCGTCCGTGCTCGTCTGAAAGACCAGAAGCGAGACTTTCCTGACGAGGTCCGCCGTGTACACCCGGCACTGGTTCCAGTGCATAACGTAGTCCCAGAGAATCTGAGCCTGCGGAATACCGAGGAAGTTGTATGCGGGCCGGAGAAGCGTCGGCGGGGGGTTGTCGTAGAGCGGGATCATGCGCGACGCATGGACGCGCTGGCCGAGCACCCAATACCACTTCGGCCTCATGTAATCGGCCTTAAGCGGATTGGAGGAGTTGTAATCGCCGGGCGACACGTTGACCGGATCGACTACGACGAAGCGGAGCGTTCCGCCCTTCACCAGCTCGGCCGAGGCGTCATTGATGCGGAGAGGAAGTTCAGTCTTCTCTTCGCCGGTATCGATAAAGATGAAGGCGCCGCCCATGTACCCGGTGATCGTTGCGGCCTCGTGAAAGAGCCCCCGGAGGTGATACTTTTTCTCCTGAAGCTTCTGAAGCTCGTCCACCTTCTCGCCATCGTCGGAGCCGGTGATCTGGATCCACTCGCGCGTGATGTCGTCGGAGACGGTCTGCACGCAGGCGCGGATCATGCCATTTTGAGCGATCTGCTGTAGGGCGCCGTAGCCGATGAACGACGTCGTCGGATACTGTCCGAGCTCATAGCCGTGCTGCTGCAGGGACTTGTAAATCGTCGAGTACAGCCCGGTATCGGCAAGCTCAGCGTCCTGCGCCAGCCGGACCTCTTCGGTCGTGCCGAGCGTAACCGGGAGGGCGAAGCGCTCGCGGACCTTTTCTTCGGTCTCGAAGACCTTGGCAGCTGGCGGAGGGGCGTAAAGCTGGGCGCCGAGCTCTTCCATTAGGGCGGCGCGGCGAGCCTGATCGAGGATGCCGGATCGCTTCTCGGCCCGGGCCTCAGTCTTCGCCTTTTTCTTGGTCTTTGCCATACGTAGCTTGTCCAATCATTGAAGCCCCGGGCGTTGGTCGCGCCGCGGGGCTTCCTTTTGCGCCTCCCTAGCGCTGGGCAAGGTAGGCGAGATTTGTCGGGTCGATGTGCAGTCCAGAGTGGCGATTCAGATCATTCAATGCCTGGGTCATCGCGTCGACCCCGTCATCGTGAGCGCCAGACGGGAAAGCGAGGAGCTCAGGAATGAAGTCCTGCGCCACCCACGGATAGCGGTCCGGAGGCGGCAGGTAGACGTTCCGGGCCTCCCAGAGCGTCGTTACCGCGTTCGCTCGGGCTTCCTTGCTCTCTTTCGGAGTGATCGGGATGATGCCGGTCACTTTCCTTTTGAGCGCGCTGATGATCGCCGGGCCGTTCGCTTTGTCTTCCACGAGCTTGCGAGTCACGCGCGGGTACTTGTTTGCCGCCGCGACGAACTGCTCGAGCGTTTTAACGAAGTCCCACTGACCGCGGAATTGGTCGATGAGATAGAAACAGCCGTCCTTTCTGCCCCAAACCTGCCCGACAACAAAGTCGGACGCTTTCGAGTCTTTGAAAGTCATGTCCCACGAGATCGCACTCGCATCGAAGCGCTCGGGCAAAGTGTCCCAGTACTGCACCCAGTCACTCTTGAAAAGCCCGCCGCCTCGAGGCACCGGGCGCTGTTGGAACTGACCTGCAACAGCATAGCCGCCCATGACCTTCTCCATTTCATCCACCTGAGCGGCGGTAAAGCGCTCGGGAAAGAGCAGCTCACCTTCTTTCTGGCGAGGGTCGGTGAAGCCGATGCTGGTCTTGCACCTGCGACTTTCCTCGAAGCGCATCGGCAACATCAAGTGGTCATAACCCAGCTCCTTCGCGAGGATCACGCCCGACGTATCGCGTTCGTGCAATCTCTGCATGATCACGATGATCGCCGAGTCCGAGTTGTTCACTCGAGACGGAACAGCCTCGAGGAAGGTTGTCTCTGCGGAGAGGAGCGCGGCCTGCGAGAACGCATCGTCGACAGACAGCGGGTCGTCGATGATGATGCGGTCGCCTCGAGAGCCAGTGAGGCTTCGGAAAGCCATAGACTCACGAAAGCCAGTAGCCGTGTTTTCGAACTTCTTCTTTGCGTTCTGGTCGCCGCACAGTTCGACGCTCCATCGCTCCTGATACCAATCGGAGGAGATCAAGCGTCGACACTTCAGGTTGTCTCGGATTGCGAGGTCTTCCTTATGCGCAGTTGTCAGATATCGCAGAGAAGGATTTCCGCCTGCGCCCCATTCCCAAGCAGGAAAGAAGACGCCAGTGAGCAGTGATTTCATCATGCCCGGCGGAACGTTCATCAGAAGGCGCTTGATCTGGCCGTTATGCACTGCCTCGAGATGCTCGCACATTGCATCGAGCGCCCATCCCCACTTGATCGGTGTAGCAGGCTCGAGCACGTGCCATGCCATCTTGCAGAACTCTGACAGGCTGCGCCGCGCAATCTCCTGATCAAGTTCGATCAGTGTCGGGAGTCTCGTCATACAGCAACTCTCTTGCGGCCTTGAGCTTTTCCATGTCGATCGTGGAAAGATCAGGCGTGTCGCTCTGAACCTTCACGGTCTTGCGGTCGCCGAAGTTCGAATCGTCCCTCAGCGCGGCTTCTCTGATCAGGGCCTGATAGAGGAGCTTCTTCGCATCGACGTAGCCTTTGGGCAGGTCGCATATCGGGACGCCGAGCCTTGTAGCTCTTCCGGAAGCAACCTTGTCAGCGTAGTCGGAAGCCTCTTGAGCAACCTCTACAGCCCTCTCTGCGTAGAGTGCGGCGCTCTCAGCTCGCGCGCGCGCGGACTGTGCGAGAAAGTCGGGATACATGTCCTTCCACTTCCGCATTGTGTCCACAGCGGGCATCCCGGGCATTTGGGCGATCTTCCTTTCGGAGTGCCCTTCGCGGATGAGGTCGCAAATCTTCTCAGCCAGAGCCGCAGAATATTTGGTAGGTCGGCCCGTCTTCTTCGGGGTCGTCTTCTTGGCAGTCATGGCGGCCCTCCAAAAGAAAAGGGCCTCTCAGGAGAGAAGCCCTTGGGGTTGTTTTTAGAACTGTTTACTTTGCCTGTTCCTTCGGCGTCAGCGCGTAGGCCATTGCCAGAGCGCCCTTTGAAACCTGAAGGGAGGCTACGTTCGAAAGGGTGATCCTAGCCAGACCGTCCTTCGGCATTGTCATCTCATCGGCGTGAGCATAGATGGGGTGTTTCGTGTTCCCGTCAATGATCGCGCTCGGTACGAAAACCGACCAATCGTGTCCCGCGTCATTTGAGAAGATGAGCGAGATCTCGAAATCCTTCGGATCGAAACCAATCATCTTGTCAGCTACTTGGTTCGCCCTAGCCAGAGCCTCTTTCGACATTGACACAAAGACTCGCGACTGGATGAAAGAGACGGCCATATCGTTCTTGGCCTTGTCTGCATCAACGCCGACAGCCACTGGGAGCTCAAAGCTCGCCATTGACTTGAACTGAACGTCTTTGCAGGCAAGGTACTTGGCTTCCGGGAAGACGAACTGAACGAGTTGCTTCGCCTTCAGAAGGTTCTCCGACTCGAGCTTTGTTTTGTAGTCTTCGCAGGCCGGGACTTCGAAAGCGATGGTCGATTTCACGTATTGAACGGGCCCAGAGAGCGCCGTGTACGAAACGGGAATATCAACGCCGGACTTGCACCCGGTGAGCGCCAACGCGGAGAGCGCGGCGAGGCAAAGGAGAGATTTTTTCATGTCATTTCCGCCTAGGATGGAAAGGAAATTACATTGTCCTCTGCTTTGCCCCGCTGAGCAATACGGCATCAAAAAAGCCCGGTCTCTTCAGATCGGGCTTCACGTTCCTTCCGGGTACAGCAAAGCTGCCCGGCGGCAGAACTCTCGAAATCGCAATGGAAGTCGGCTTAAATTTGCTGTTCAGTATACCACCTCAAGTATCGCTGTCAAAATGTGCCTTGACGATTCTCTGAAACTTCAGGCACACATCATCAAGCGCTTGCAGGAAACCGCGATACGTCACGCGGAGCTCCCGAGCGCACAACCCGGCATGCTTCCCTTCTCCGTAGATCATTCGCAGCATGCGTTTTTCCTGCGGGGTGAGCCAGGGTCCACCATAGGCGGCAGATAGTTTTTCCGCATCAGCCATATCAGCACTCGAAATTGGAGGTTCGTTTCGGTACTCCTCAAGAGCCGGAGGACCGTACTTCAGGCGGAGTGCGTTTAATGCCTGAGCTGTCGGCGAAGGTATGGCCTCTCTGCGAGAACGAATGCACCGGCTCCAATTGTGCAGGCGTTTTGCGAATTCCTGATCGATCATGAAAGCTCCTCGATGTATGCGGTGACAGAAGGTTGCTCGGCATAGGTCTTTGAGGCGGTGACCTCGACGACTTGGGCGTCATCTTTCCAACAGATGCCGTTGAGGCCGTCGCAAATGGCCTTCAGGATGTTGTCGGTGTCCGGCTTCTTGGCGGGGCGCTCACTGCCCATGAGGCATGCGGCGCGACGCTTTGCCGAGTAGGAAGCGGGGATCGGGAAGGCGGCGACGATGGTGAGGCGGACTGGCCCGGCCATGATGGGAGTCCCGGACATGGCGAGCTTGCCCATCATGGCGATGAGGGTTTCGTAGGCGCGCGTGGCCTTCGGGGTGAAGACGACGCCCGTGCGGGTATGGCGAGGGCGCTCCTTGCCGCGTGGAGCGCCGGGGATGACGACTTTAACCACGGAGCTTCCTCTTCTCTCTGTCACGGAGTTCGGCGGCGGTGAAGCCTGCGGGGGCCCATGCCTTGATCTGATCGAGGCGGAAAGTGAGGCCGTAGAGGTCAGGGAAGACCGTGAAGCCTCTACGCTCGCCGTAGAAGCGATCCCAGAGCCCGAGCCCGGGCTTCAGGAGAAAGAAAAGGCACTGCCCTTCGGGCGGGTAGGTGTCGAGGTTTTCGAGGTCGAGCCCGATGAAGCGCATGGCGGGCTGACTGGCGGGCGCGGGGATGAGTCTTTCAGCTTTTTTGAGCGTCATTTCGTTTTGCCTTGGCTTGGAGTTCTTTGCGCCAGTGGTCGAAAGCGGCGCGGAGGATTCGGACGGTTTCAAAGCGGCGAGCTATGCGGTCTTGGTCGGGCTCCGGCTCGAAGTGCTTGCACTCGTCCTTTGACTCGACGGAGCGAAAGCGTCGATAGCCGGAAGGCCCGAGGAGTTCGCAGTAGCAAAGCCCTCGGGCGAGCATTCCCCACTGCCCGGACTGCAGGCGGCGAGGGTCGCCCTTCGGCAGCGGGTCGAGCTTCCCGCAGCGGGTGCAGCGGAGGCATTCAGCCATTGCGGTTCCTGAGATAGAAGGTCGTACGGGAAATCCACCGGGAGAGGCAGTAGGTGAATTCGTGCGTCACGGTCTTTACGAGGCAGAGGAGCGCGCAGCCGATGGCGAGCATGAACGCGCAGAAATAGCCCGCGAAGACGATGAAGGAATGCCCTTCGTAGGAGAAGAACCCGATTCCGGCAAGCGCGGCATTGATGCACGCGAAGGCGCAGACGGTGTACGGGCAGAGGTCCCAGAGGAAGTTGCGGATTTCGGCGACGATGGTTTTCAGTGACATGGCGAGGTTCCGAGGAACCTCCGTGAGATCATTGAGGCGTTCTCCCCAGAACACTTCAACAACCTCACGGAGGCAATTCATGAAAAGAGTTTTTGAGATGGACGTACTCGACGCTTTCCGGCGTGCGAGGGACTTGAAGAAGCTGTGCCGCTTTCAGGTAGAGGCGGAAGAGCGGCCATTGCTCGCCGAAATTCACGGACTCGGCGTAACAGGCGAAGGAATCCCCGTCGCGCTCGCTTTCGTCTTGCCAGAAGGGAAAGCCGAAGCAGGAAGCGTCCGAGGATGGGTACTGGTTCCGCTCGCAGAAGTAAGCGCACCTCAAGTTCAGGAAGCCGATGCTCAGGATGACCGAGAAGGTGGAGCGCTCTTAGGTACGCGAATCTCCCATAGGCTCGATTAGAGAGCGCTTCGGCCCCGCAGTTGCATGGAAATGGTTCCAAGACCGTTCCCATCCTGAAACGGACGTTGTGCGCGCACCAAGGCTTGTGATTGATTGTCATAGAGATCACCTCTTAGGCCCCGTGAGATGATTGAAGGTTGTTCTGCCCAGAACGCCTATCAACCACCTCACGAGGAATTTCTATGGACACAATTAAGAATTCGGTTTTGCGGGCATTCGAGGTCGCTTTTTCAGCCGACCGGTTAGTGAGATTCGTCCGCCACGGCGTTGAATATCTCTGCGAGCCCTACTGCATTGGGCTAGAAGTTGAAGGTAAGTTCGCCGTTGCCGCCTATGTTTGGGAAGCAGCACGAACCACAAAAGAAAGCGCTGGAGCTTGGGAACTGCTCGAGCTTCGGCAAGTAGATGAAGCTGAATCGACGAATATTCCGTTTGAGCCCACGCGATCAGGGGGTACAGACGTAGAGAGAGCCATAAGAAGTAGGCTCCTCTAGCCCATGCCTCAGCACCGCAAGAGCAATAGCCGGGACGGGGCTTCCCGTCCTCGGCGTGCTTGAAGAGGCAGTCGCACCAAGGCTTGTGTCTGATGGTCATCAGAAGTACTCCTCATCTGGTTTCAGTGACTTGATGGGCTTCGGGCGGTAGGACTTCACGTCGTCGAGCCCTGGTACGGGATAGAAGGTCGTGATCACCTCGCGGCCTGACTGCTTGGCGAGGACTTGGAGGCCGAAGAAGGTGACCCAATCCTCTGCCTCGGGGCCGTAGAGGGCGCGGATGTCGGTTTGCTGATAGCCGTTGCGGATTTCGATATCCCGGCGCGCCCAGAGGTCGAGGAAGATGTCCTCGCGAGCGGGCGGGAGGAGGAGATATGACGGGTAGTGCCCGGCAAGTCCGTAGATCCCTATGAACTGATCGATGGTGGCATTGCTGAGGTCAACGCCCTTCTCGGTGAGGTCGTCGATGAGATCGACCTGCGCCCGGGAGAGCATCGAATCGGCATGGCGCTGAAGGAACAGGCAGCGATAGGCGAGAGCGGCCTTCCGCAGCTCCAGATCGAAGCGGAGGGACTTGGCGGCGGTTGCGCGGTAGACATCCACTTTCTTGGAGCCCTTGACCTTGAAGCGGATATAGAGGAGCTGATCGACGGTCAACGGCATCAGAACACCTCGTCAATCTCTTTGGCCTTGACGCTCTTGCGATAGTCATCCCACGTGCATTTGATCGGGTAAAGGACTTGCGAGAAGCGGGAGACAATGCGGTCGGCCCCGGCCTGCTTGAAGTCCACGGCGTTGAGATTCGTCGTGACGATGGTCGGGAGCTTGTTTTCGGTGCGCAGGTCGATGATCTGCTGCAGGCGGTCTTTACGGGAGTCCGTCCATGAGGCCGTGCCCACTTCGTCGATCACGAGGCAGGAGACCGAGGCCAGCCACTGGCGAATCTTCCAGAGGGGGCGATCGAGCCCTGCGGCATAGGACGGCGTGTAGAGATCGAAATATTCCGATGCCGGGATGAAGAAGCCGGGAATTTTCTGCGCGCGAAGGTCGGTAAGGATGGCCTTGGCGAGATGCGTTTTGCCCGTGCCAGTCGTCCCGAGGAAGAGGATGCCGACTTCGGAGTTCTCCCCGGTAATGACGCGCTTCATGAGGCGAGAGGCAAAAAGTCGAGCCGCCTTGAGCGCCCGCGCCTGTTCCGGCGTGGATGCTTTGAAGTTCTCAAAGGTGTAGTTCAGGGCCTTTCGCGGCTGACGAAGCCAAGGCAGAGCGGCCTCCAGATCGAGATAGGCAGCGGAGAAGCGCTCGGCGCGGTCGGCTGCCTGACGGTCGTACTCGGTCTCTACTGGCTTTACGGGAGCGTCGATGATTTGACCGGCGATCTTTTGGGCGGCATAAGACTCCGACCCGGGATAAAGCCTCTCCATCTCGGCCTGATCGGCGCGAGCTTTTTCCATGAGTTCTTGCATTGAAAACGTTGTCATGTCTTTCTCCATCAGGGCCATTCGTAGTCGGCGTCAGTGCGCTCGGAAAGGGGTTTAGAGCGGGGTTTTTGGTCGGGGTGGTACTTGAGTTCGTTGAGGCACCATGTGCGGAAGCCTGCGGGCCAGATGGTCAATCTGCGGTCGTGGGCGAGGGCGTGATTGACGAAGGCTGAGAAGACGGCTTGAGGGTTCCCAATGCCCACCTTCTCGGCGATGGCCTTGTACTCATCGGGGATAGAGGCATCGGCATCGAACGGGCAGGGCGTGGAGGGCTTGCGCCGGGGAGTGGATGCGGTGCGATTTTTGGGTGCAGGTGCGGGAGGCTCGACGGTGATCGAGACATTGGGTTCTGAACCCGCACGTTGTGCTTCGTCGAAAAGCGTCTGATCGAAAGGAACGTCCGGAAGGTCGGCAGGAAGCGTCTGCGAAGCGGACGCGCCTATAACTTCTCTGTTCCTTTCTCTGTTCTCTTCCTTGTTACCTTCCTTGTTAGGGGTCAATGGCTGACCCATCAACCGGTCAGAAATTGACCCATGACTGTCAAAATTTGACCCATCATCGTCAATATTTGATCGATCAATATTTGACCCATCAATAATTGATGGATCAGAAATTGACCCATCAATGTTCAGGCAATAGAAAGTCCGGCTAACGCGGTTGCCCTTCATCTCGCGCTTGGAAGAAATCAGGCCAGCGTCAATCAAAGTCTTCAATGCCGCCTTGACGGTGTTCTTGGAGCCAACCTCCATCTCTTCCATCAGAAGCTCAACGGACGGGAAGCATTCGCCAGACCTCCCATTGGCATGGAAGGCAAGCCAGAGGAGAGCGTGCTTCGCCGTGGCGTTGCCTACTCTCTGCTTTGTTGCCCAGTTGATCGCATCGAAGCTCATGGCATCCCCTTACTTGAAAAGTCGCCAATCGACTTCCGGGAGCATGTCTTCGCGCTTGACAGCGCCATTCGTCGCCTTCTCGATCTTGACGGCGACAGCTGGAGAGCACTTCTTGCGAGCGTCGCTCAGCAAGTTGTAGAGCCACTGCCTCGAAATGCCTGCGGCTCTGCAGATGGCCCTCTTTTCGTCAGGAAGGCGGCGGCGAAAATATTCTTTGGCCTTCGGTGTAAGCATGGGTTAAAACCTCTCGTGATCGGAGTATGAATCTACACCATTATAGCCATTATTTGGTGTTGTTTCCTCTTTTGGTGTAAATGTCTATCCTATGGGGTAGGAGGTGGCCCAAATGCCAAGAGTTACCAACGATGCCCTACGGAACATCAGAATCGAAAATTTGAAACGCCTTCTCGAGGCGGGCGGCGGCTCTATAACGCGGCTCGCAAAGCGGGCGGGAAAGTCTCCTCAGCAACTGTCAGACATGCTGAGAGGGCAAAAGTCCTTCGGCGATGCAGTCGCCAGATCGATTGAAGAAGCGCTCGCCATTCCCACTGGTTACTTGGACAACCCCAACCCCGAAGAAGTCCCGGTCGAGCCGCCCAGGTTCACTATGAGAAAGATTCCCCTGTACGCAACCGTTCACGCGGGCAACCCCACGAACAACGGGCAGGCCGACGCTGATGAATATGTCTATGGCCCTTCAGACCTGCCAGAGGACTGCTTTGCGCTGTTGGTCGAGGGGAATTCAATGACGCCTGAATTCTTTCAAGGGCAAAAGGTCTTCGTAGACCCCGCACGACGCCCGAAGCCGGGAGATTTCGTCGTCGCCCGCATCGACGACGGCGCTCTCGAAGAGCGAACACTGAAGCAATACGTTGTGACCGGGATTGACCGCTTTGGCCGCGAGCGCTTCGACCTGCGGCCTCTCAATCAGCTCTATCCCGTCCTTCATAGCGAAGAACACCAAATTGACATTGAAGGCGTCGTCTGCCTAGCAATGCGCGACTACTAGCAGCTCGAACAATTAGAAAATTCCAAGCAAGCCCGGGAGGAAACTCCACGGGCTTTTTTGTTGCCTGCGGGTTTTCCCTAGATTAAAGATTTACACCGTTATAGACAACAGAGTAATTTTGGAGTAAAATACGGTGTATTGGAATTACACATTTCCAACACTCCCGAAAGGGCCGGACGGTGGATGGCCGGACGTGGTTCGAGATGATGCCTTTCAGGTGCGGAGCAAGTATCTCCCGCCGAGCGGACAAAAGCGCATATGGGCTCACTTGATCAGGTGCCTCGTGGCTGAGGACGGCGAAAGCCGCTCTCGGGTAGCGGGGCCGCCATCGGGCGGGAGACGGTTCAGACCATCGCCCGGTGGCTGTAAAACCATCAAAGCGCTTTCAACCAGAGAGCTTTTTGATTGTTTTACCAACAAGGACTTCAAGCCATGAAGATCACCCTCGCCGACTGGACGAAGTACATCAACTTCGTCACTAACGGCCTCGACTGCCCGATCTGCAGAAGACACAAATGGGAAACCGCGACGAAAGGCAACTTTCTCGAGGAGGGCCCCATTATCCGCGACAGCAGCCTGATTCTCATGCGGTGCGGTTACTGCGGCAACGTGCTCTTCTTCGATCGGAAGCTAGTCGAGGAGCGAATCCAGTGGCTCAAAGAGAACGACGAGTGAACGCTATGCCGACAAAATCTTGGTCTTCGGTTCCGGTAATCGATCGAGAACGGTCGCAAACCGCCTCAGTTGATATTCGAACCCGATGGGCCATTCAGCGCCTTGAAATAAAGAGGAAGTTACTGATTCGATACGCTCGAGCTCAATCACTTCCCAGTCGTCGTCTATGGTGCGTCCTCGCCTCAATCGTGGGTGGTAGACCAATACCGCCCGGGCACCTGAAGTTAACGCGCCGACTGCACAAGGCTGGACTGCTTTAGCTCGACCGCCTCGCCTGATGGAGACGATCTTCACACCGCGAATTGCTTCAACAATGATCTTCAACGCTTCAAGTTGATTCACAAGTTTTCCCCGTGAGTGAGTTGAAAAGATGCACCAAATCAATTCTCTCACCACGGGGTTCAGCTTCAAGCCGATTCCCGTTCTCATCCCTGAGAACGACCATGGGGGAGTCGGCTTGAAACCGAACACTTCACGGCCTCGAGGCTTCGCGCCCCGGGGCCTTTTTTGTGAGCACGCCATGTCACTTAAGCACTTCATCCTCGACGCCCTGACGGGTTCTCCCGCCAAGGGCTTCACCCCGGCAGAGCTCGCCAGAGAGCATCAAGCCCAGATGATCGGCATCGTGGGCGGCGTCATCGGCTTCGCTGCCCTTTGCGCCGTCATCTACGGCGGCTCCTTCCTCCTTCGCTACCTCGCAACCAACTGAGGTTCACTATGGACTACGACTTCATTCCCCGCATCCTCTCCGGCGCGGGCGAGCTCGAGATCGACTTCTACTACGACCTGTACGAGCTCGGACTGTGGTGGGAGCTCCTCGGCTCCTATGACCGCGAGACGCGCGCACGCCGCGTCCTTGAGCGCTCCCTTTACAACGTCGAGGGCTTCCGCGAAGCCTTCGACACCGAGGCCGCCAAGGGCGGGGAGTTCTACGACGTGATCGACCGCATCCTTCACAAGGCCGACAAGGCCGTGAAGGAATGGTCTCGCTACGAGTTCGAAGAGACGAAGCGCCACCGCGCTGAGGAGGCCGCATGATCGGCAGAGACGCCACCTGGTTCACTCCCCCGGACGACCCGGACGAATGGCTCCGCGAGCGGTCATATGACCTGTCCTCCGAGCTTTTCGGTGAGGACAAGACCGCCTGCACGCTCGAAGACGCCATCAAGGCGCTTGAGGACGTGCCCGACGACCCGGACGATCCCCACATCTTCGAGTGGGCCCACACCCTTCAGGACTTCACCAACGAAGCTCTTAAAGACTTACTGGAGGAGGCCGCATGAGCATCCCCGCACACCCGCACCGCACGCACTCCTCTCAGCGCTCCCGCAAGCGCAAGCGCCCGTACAGAGCGCAACGCTCAGCCGAGCGCATCCGCGCTGAGATGGAGGCCACTGGCGTCATCGTCCCGTGCGAGCCCAAGAACGAAAAGCCCGTCGAACAGGCGGGCTTTTTCGCATGCATCAAATTCATCCTCATGAGGTGGTTCAAATGAACATCGAAACTGCCAACGATCGCTTCATAAAGCGACAGGCTGTTGCCCTCGCCGCTATGAAGAGCCTCAAGAACCCCGAATGGCTGCAAATCCTCGCTCCGGAATGCTTCGACTATTGGCGCGGCCGCAGAGTGGAAAGGGTGTGGGAAGCCGAACAGGCTTCAGCCAACACCCCTCTCACCGGTCAAGACGAAGACGACATCGAAACAATGAAACGTGACTTCGATGAGATCTATGGCATCTGACACCTACGGAGAATCATACATGTCTGACACCAACACCACCACTGAGCACACCTCCATTTTTGAGGCGCTTGCCGCCGCTCAGGCCGAATTCGGAACGCCTGCGAAGAGCAAGAAGGCCGCCTACGGCATGTACGCGGACTTGCAGGAAATCCTGACTGCCGTCCGCCCGGCGCTCAACAAGCACGGCATCTACCTCTACCAGAAGGTCACGAGCGATGCCGTGAATGTTTCGGTCGAAACCTTCCTCGGCTACAAGACCGGCGAAGTCCTCTCCTCCGGCGTCCTCACTATGCCCATCGTCCGCATGGGCTCCTCCAACTCTTCCGCTCAGGGCATCGGCGCAACTCGCACCTACGCCTGCCGCTACAGCCTCTCGACCTTCCTCGGGATCGCCGCTGACGACGACAACGACGGCAACGACCTCGACGACGGCAAGCAGAGGCCGCCGCAGAAGGGCCGGAGCAACCAGAAGCCCGCTCCGAAGGCTCCCGCAAAGCCCGCTGAAGCTCCTGCACCGCAGGCGGCTCCTGCTCCGGCTCCGGAACCGATCGAAGGCACCTATCCGGACACCGCAGCCCTTGAGGCCGCAGCAGCCGAAGCGGCAAGCAGAGGCTTCGAAGACTACAAGGAGTGGTTCTCAAGCAAGCTGACGAAGCACGAGCGCAAGCAACTGGTTGACTCGGGCTTCCACGAGAGATGCAAGCAGGCGGCTGAAGAGGCCTCCAAAAACCCCACACCGTTCTAAGGAGAACAACACATGGCTTCCATCAACAAAGTCATCATCCTCGGCAATCTTGGTGCCGATCCGGACATCAGGGATGGCAACGGCGGGGCCTACGGGTCTCTCCGCGTTGCCACGTCCCGTAAATACAAGGATCGCGACGGCCAAATGCAGACCGAGACCCAATGGCACACCATCGCGGTCTATGGCCGCACCGCCGAGCTCGCCCATCAGTACCTCAAGAAGGGCTCAAGCGCCCTCTTCGAGGGTCGGCTGCGCACCCGCAAGTACGAGGACAGCCACGGCAACGACAAATGGGTGACGGAGATCATCTGCGAGTCCATGCAGTTCGTTGGCTCCGCCAGAAAGGAATCTTCGGGCGGTCGCGATGACGACGGCGGCTACGAGGACGTAGCTTTCTAAACAACCCATAACCCCGGCCAACCCCCGGGGCTTTTTTGTACCTTTTTGAACATGAAAATCTACGAAATTCCCGGAGCCCTCCGCGAGCTCCTTGACCGCCTCGACGCCGACCCGGACACGGGTGAGGTCGATGGCGACGCTCTCGCCGCCTACGCCGAATACCAGGGTCAGGCCGCCGAAAAACTCGAGGGCACGGCCTGCTACGTGCGCGAGCTCGAAGCCGAGGCCGAAGCCATCAAGGCCGAAGAAGACCGCCTCGCAAAGCGCCGCAAGGCACTGGAGAACAAATCGAGCCGCCTGAAGACCTACATGATGCCCGCGCTCGAAGCGATGGGCGGCAAGGTCAAGGGCGTCATGGCATCCGTCCGCATCGGTAAGTCTCAGGCCGTCACCGTCTTCGACCTCGACGCGCTTCCGGACGCCTTCAAGCGCGTCGTGACCAAGGTCGATCCGGACAAGGTTGCCCTCAAGAAGGCCCTCAAGGCCGGTGAGGACATCCCCGGCGCGGCCCTCGAAGACCGCCAGTCAGTCGTCATCTCGTAAGGAGCGCGGGCATGGAGCATCCGATTTTCGATCTGACTTTCGCGGGCTCTCGGGAATCGGTGCTCTGCGGCTTCCCCGATGAGGAGGCCGTGCTCAAAGTCGTTGAGACCATTCGCCAGAAGCTCGACGAGATCGAGCACCTGCATCAGCGTCTCAAGGACATGGATGGGCAGTGGTAATGGCCTTCAAGTACTTTGAACTGGCGATGGTCATCGTCAGCGTCCTCGGGCGCATCGCCGGGACAGTCGCCATCGTGTGGCTGATCGTGACAAGGCTTGCGGATGGGTTCTTCACGCCCCTCCTTGTCCTCTTGGTCACGTACTTCGGCCTCGGCTTCCAGATGAGCTACAAGAGCGACAAGCCCCAGCAGGAAGCTCAGAGCCAACCACCGCAACTCCCACGCCCATAACCAACAGCCCACCTGGGGGCTTCATCTTGATGCCGCCTGTCATGGAAAACGTGAAAACCGCCTCCCACGTGGATGCGCGCTTAGGCAGACGGCATCAAAATGACATGACAGCGCCTTGGAATCGGGTATACTTCTCCTGCCCCGTGAAAGCGACGGGGACGGGATTGGAACCCCGACTCTAAGGCGCAAGAAAGCCGCCGACCGTTGGAAGCGGCTTTTTTATTTGATGTGCAGGATGGCGTAACCGGCAGTTACGTCATCGACAAGCCTCCTTTATGGGTGGGCTTGTAGGACCCTCTTCGAGGGGCCGTTTCCTTAGAGCGGCGTTCCAAACCTACAAGCCCGCCCGCCACGATTGGAACCGTGCGAGCGGCATACAACGCATCTAAGGAGACCTAAATGTCTGCACTCACTTTCTCTTTTGAGAATTCTTCCGTCCGCACCCTTGGCACGCCTGAAGCGCCTCTTTTTGTCGCAACCGACATCTGCAAGGCGCTCTCACACAGCAATCCGCGTAAGGCGATTGCCGATCTTGTCGACCCTGAAGACATCGTCAAGGCCGAGATCACCGACAGCATGGGCCGCACGCAAACCGTCAACTGCGTCACCGAGTCTGGTTTATACGCACTGATCTTCGGCTCCAAGTTAGAGAGTGCCAAACGCTTCAAGCGCTGGGTCACCTCTGAGGTGCTTCCCGCTATCCGCAAGCAGGGCTTCTACGCGGGCCCCGATTACATCAATGAAGCCCAACAGCGCGAGATTCAGAAAGCAGTCGGCCGTCGCGCCGCCGGAGCTCCGAAGAACTTCCGCGTGATCTACTCCGCCCTCAAGGATCATTTCCGCATCCCGCGGTACACCTGCCTGCAGAAGAAGGACTTCGACGCCGCACTCGCTTTCATCCAGACAGTGCCCGTCAAAACCCGCGCTGAGTGGCTCAAGCACGAACAGGAAGAGATCAAGCGCATCGAAAGCACCACTTATCACGACGAGCCGATCCCGCCGAAGTACTACACCGTCAAGGCGCACTTCATGGAGGAACTACGTTCTCTCGTCTACACGTGGCGCTACCTGCACCGCGCAAACCTCGAGCGCTATGTGGACTTCCTCCGAAGCGTCGATTCGCCCTACGCTGCATCCATGTGGGAAGCCGTTCACGACTTCAACTGGCTGAACCTTGAAGCCTCTCTCGACAAGATCGGATACAGCGTCAAGGAGCTTCCTTGCTACAAACACTGGCTGAGCCAGCAGCCAGCATAACTAATGAGTTTTCCTCTTTATAGGCGCCGCCATGAATTTATTAAATATCAAATGTATAGCAGAGATAATCAACGATTTGAGCGCCAACTATCACTCCGCATAACGGTTGGGGAAACCATGAAACTTGATTGGAATTTGATGAGGACTATCCTCGCGCACGTCGAATCTGAAACGATTCAAGAATTCGTCGAGGACGCAAACTCTTTAGCTCAATGGAAGGAAGGTCAACTCCTTTCAGAGAGGCGGGCCGCTCACATTGACCCCGCCACGCGAGTAGTTTTCGAGCACGTTGAACTGCTTCAAAGCGGCGGTTTTTTGGATGGTATTTACGTGTCCGAAAGCGTTGACGGATTCTTCCAGATTAGCTTCTCCGCTAATCCTTCACTTACGCTCGCGGGGTACTCGCTTCTCGAGAATCTTCGCGCCGATGGATTCATTGACAAGCTAAAGGCGTTTGCCAAAGAAAAATCGGTTCCGCTCACCATTGAAACCGTAAAGGTGCTTGGCGAAGCAATGATCAAGCACATTCTTCAGTAAGTGGCGTAAACGGCTGCCAGTTATCAACCAAGGCCTCGGAGAGATCCGGGGCCTTTTCTTTTGGAGATTCTCCTTGAAACCCAAAGACCTCAATGAGCGCCAGACGGCGTTCGTTCTTGCGCTTGCAAGGCTCATCAGTGATGAGAACTCATAGCGAGAGTTCGCCGCGATGGATAACGGCACAGAGTTTTCGATCCTCATGGATATTGCGACGAAGCTCCCCGCAGACAGCGAAGAGTTTCAACTCACGGCTGGCCTCGCCGCCTATCACCTTTATATGGCCCATGAGCTCGGGGAAGTTCCCGAACACATGCGAGCCCGGTTCGAATCTTTCTTCAACAAAAAGGCAGCACACGCATGAATATTCATACTGCACTCACCATCGTCGACGGCCGCCCCGTCGTTTCCAGCCGCACCGTCGCGGAGTACTTCGGGAAAAGACATGACCACGTCTTACGAGACATCGAGGATCTGCTCAAGAAAGCTCCCGAACTCCGTGGCCCCAATTTTGGGGATACCTTTGAAATCAGGCACATAGGCAATACAGAGCGCAAAACCCCGGTTTACTACATGGATCGCAAAGGATTCTGCCTTCTCGCCATGGGCTTCACCGGCCCGAAGGCGCTTGAGTTCAAATGCGCTTTCTATGACGAGTTCACACGCATGGAAGATGAGCTATCGAAGAACTTCGTGAGCCGTATCCCCTGTATGAAGGACTATCTCAAGGCTTACGCCATCTATGAGCAGGGGAAAGCTATCGCAAGTCAAGCCGGGAAAACGCTCTCGCAGTGGGGCCGCATCAAGCAACCCACTGAAGCACAGCTCAGGATCATGGAAGACCAGATCCAGCTCTCGATCAAGTTTGAACCCGCTTCCTGAGGCTCGTGCGGGGTGGCGCCAAACCTGCCGCAAAACCTGCCGCAAAACCGCAAAAGTCATAGTGGCAGTAGGCGAGAGTACCTGCCCCCCCATACGTCCGCCCGGCCTAACCCGCCGGGCTTTTTACCAAGGATCAACCCATGATCAAACTTACCAATCAACAAAAAGAAGACATCGACGCCATCGCGTGGCACTTCGGAGATGAACGCGCCGTGCTTCATGCCGGGGAAGAATACGCCGAGGCGTCGGCCGCAATCGTCCAGTACTTCCGCGCCGAATATCACCACGACGGATTCCCGGATGTTCGCTTCGACTTAATGTGCGAAGAAATCGCGGACGCTTTCATCATGCTCGAAGAGCTTCTAGACCTGCACCCAGAGATGAGGGCAGTTATCGAACAAAAGATCGAATACAAGATCAATCGCACGCTCGAGCGATACTCCATCAAGGAGCCCGCCAATGCCGAAGCAGAAACCAAAGCGCACTAAGCGCTATACCCCGAAACTCCCCAAAAAGCTCCCCTGGTGGAGAGCGGCAACGCCCCTCAGCGAAAAGCAGCGCCTTCGCATCGAGCTCGCCCCACGGCTTGCTCTGAAGACGCTCTTCGCAGGCGAGGCAACGACCGAAGAGGTCAACACCGTCGCCGGCCCGATCATGATGACCATCAACCTCCTCGACAAGATCGAGGACGGGGATCGCTATCGGGATCGGCTTGTCGCGGCCCGGGAAGCGGGCGTACGGCTCTATGCCGCGATCTCGAAGGGAGCACCGCTTCTCAATGCCGATCTTCAGCTCTTCGCCGTGGGCCTCGACATTGCCATTGAGGCTATGGCGCTCTGCGATCGGTGGGAGTACGAGGCCGCAGTCAGGAAGGGCCTCGAGGAAGACGGCCTCCCGGACGTGATCGAGAAATATGACCGGGACGCCATCGCAGAAATTTATGGACTGAAAAGAATCAGGAGATGAAAAATGCCGCAGGTCTATCACTATCCACGCCTTGAGGGCGATTTGGGGCGCTCCGAACAGCCCTACCACTTCACGCAAGACGCCTTCTCGGCCAATGTAAAGAGGAAGCGCCAGAAGCTCGCGCCCGCGCTTGAGCACGCGGAAAAGATGGAGCGCGTCACGGGCCTCATCAACTCCGTCCGGAACGCCCTCGACAAGGCCGAGACGCTTCTCGACAAGGAAGAACGGGCAAGGATGAAAAACCGGGCCTTCGATCCGCACGCCGCAGACGGCTCTTTCCGCAGGGCTTCGGATGCTATGGCCGACCTGCGAATGATCTTAGGATTTTGAAGGAGGAAACAACAATGCTGCGAAAGAGCCCTACAACCAAGCCGAAGGCCGCGCCCGCGAAAGAGGAATACGTCACCCCGAAGGAGGCGGCCAAAATCCTCCGCGTCAGCGTGCGGACTATTTGGAACTGGGCGTCAGACCCGCTCAAAAAGCAGGCGGGCTTCCCGACCGCTATCAAGCTCTCCAAAAGCGCCACACGCTTTCCGCGATCCGAACTGGAAGCCTTCGCCGAAGCGATGCGCGCCGCCTAACCTTCGGGCAGGCAGAAGTCTGCCCACTCCTGCAAAAGTCTCCGCTTCAGCTCTATCGAAGCGTCCCGGTCATACGCCGACTTCAAGCGCGCATCCACGGTGTGATGCAGGCAAAGCGCTATCGTCCTCGCGTCCTTCCTCAGCGACTGTGCCCACGTCTCAAAGCTCGCCCGAGCTATGGCGTGCGGCACGGCGATGATCGGTCTCCCCTCCTCTTCCGACCGCTTCCGGTCGATCCATCCATCCCGTCCGGCTTCCACTTCCTTCGCATGAAGGAACTTCACGACATTTCCCGCCGTCGCATCTGAAAGCCATCCTCTCCCAGTTCGTCCGGGAAAGACGTACTGCCCGCCAAGATACTGCGCCTCATAGCGCTGCCTCTCCAGAATCTTCATCGCCTGTCTCGACAGCGGCACGATATGCTGTCCGTTGGCAGTGATCTTCATTTCTTCGGCATCAATCGTCCAGATGCCTTTCTCCATGTCAATTTGATCCCAACGCGCAAACCGGACATTGGCCGACCGCGAGCAAGTCAGGATCGCGAATTCTGCGAGCCTGGCTCCGACCGTATCTTCTCCCTTCGCATGAAGCGCGGCCATGAAGGCGGGCACTTGATCGGGCTCGAGGAAAGGAAAGTGCACTAGCTTCTTGCGCTTCTTCTGCGCGGGCAGAAGCGGCGTGAGCAAGCGGCCGTCAGCAGGGTTGAGCGCTTCGGGCGGGCGAATCTTCGCGACTGTCACGGCCCACGTGAAGAACCCCCGGAGCACGGGCAAAATCTTGTTGCAGGTCGAATGCAGGTCGATCCAGATCGGGCGCATGATCCGCGCAATGTCGTCCGGCGTCGCCGTCTCTACCAGAATCTCTCCGGCGTTCGGAATGACGTGCTTCCGGATTCGCAGCTCGACCCGGCGACGGGTTTCGGCAGCGTCCTTCCATTCTCCCCGGGCTTCCTTCCATTCGAGGTACTGAGGGAGCGCCGTAGCAATCGTTGGCTTCGGTTTTCGCCGCTTTCTCGCCCGGTGCTCGGCCACTGCCGTCCGCTTCTCTTCGACCAGATCGGCCCCGGCGCGCGATTTTTGAAGCGCTTCAGCCGCGAGCTCCCGCGCCTCCCTCAGCGAAATGTCGGGATAGGAGCCAAGTCCGAGCTTGAAGCTGTTGGCTCCCTGTCTGCGAAGCATCCATGATGTCCAGAGCGCCCCGGTCGGCGACTTGCGCACGACAAGGAACAGCCCGGCCACGCCGCCCACGGAATACTCCCCGGGCGTCGTCGCTTTCTCCTTGAGCTCCATAGCGCTCATGAGCCTCGCTTTCCTCGGCATAGCCTCTCCTGCAGGATGTTGGTCGAGCGGTAGGGCTTATAAATTGAAAAGCCCTACTGAATTTTAGCGGTAGGGCTTATACGCGGGCTTATAGATGGTGCGCGTGGATGCACGTGATTGCACTACGGTGCACACATAAAAAAGAAAAAGGCCGTGAATTTCAGCGCTTTTTGCACTGCCATTCACGGCCTTTCACTGGAATTTGGTGCCGGAGAAGAGATTCGACTGGCATTGTCTCCCTAGTCTCTTCGGCTTGTTCGGTTATTGCGGGCTTTCACGCGGGCTTTAAAAACGCCCGTAGGGGAGCTCCAAAAAGAAAAACCCCGAGGGTGATGATGGCCCGGGGCTTTTCTGATCGATGCGACCGCGCCTTTGCTTCATGAAGGATTTTTCCCGTAGAAAAACAAAAAAAACGGTCAGGGGGGATTCTAGCACTTAGTGTCCCCGAACTATTAAGGATTCTTTAATGGTTCGGATTGCCTGTGGCTCTAGCTATTGCGTCCTTGTCTGCGGCAAGCTCTGAAGCCAGTCGCGAGCACGCTCCAAGGTCTTGAGCCAGTCTTGCGACGACTTCTGCACCTGCGGCGAGCTTGGCTCTTTCAGCTGTGCAGGCAGAGGCACCGGCTCGGGACAGGGCACTGCGGGCGCGATCGGCTTCGAGGCGCACCCGGTCAACAGCATCCCGCAGGCTGTCAGCATCAGCAAGCGCCTTGTCACGGGCTTCCCACGCGGCCACAAGATTCTTTGCATTCAGCTCCTCCTTCTCTCTGTACTGGCTCTCCAAGGACGCCGCCCGCTCGGCATAGTCTTCCCTCAGCGCCGCGATGTCCCGGCCATAGAGCGCGGCGGCATAGCGATAACCGCCCGTGAAAGCCAGAAGAACCGCAAGCGCTGCGCCCGCGATCTTCAGATACGTCACAAGCCCGCCTCCTTGAGGCCGACTTCCCACGCATCGTCCGTGATCGACTCTGCATCGACGCCGTTTTCATGCCGGGCGATGGCCTTCGCGATGTCCAGATAGAGGAGCGGATCGGCAGCGAAGTTCAAAACTTCGTCCGGATCACGGCGGCAGGCCGTCGCAACATGGAGCACATAACTCGACGTATCGTTCTCTGTTTCCGGAGCCCACCGCGTGATGATTTTGCGCACGGTATCGCATCCTCGCCTCTCTACGTAGGTGCGAAGCGTTTTCAGGAGCGCCCTAACGCCAAAGTGCATTTCTGTGAATGTGCAGAAATTCTGATCATCTTGCACGGGAGCTAGGCCGAGCCAGTCCTCCCCGTGACGCAAGTTGCCGGGGTTGTTGTTCCGAATTCCACGGGCCGTCATAGAAAAACCTCCTTGAATTTCTCGGCAAGGAGAAGAGCGCCATAGCTCACGGCAAAGGCGAGTCCCGCCCACCTCGCAAGCCTGACTACCCAAGGCAAGTCAGCATCTCTCTTCATCCCTTCACTGCCACAATGATTTGAACCATGTAGTAAACGAGCGTCACAAGGCCCACGAAGAACACCGCAGTGCCGATGACGCCGCGCACGACGCCCGACCAGAATGCTTGCTTTTCTCGCAGTTCCATTACTTGTTCATCCACATTCATTGGTAAAATCCTCTTGTTGATTCGACGTTCGTATGAACGCAAAAAAAAGCCGCCCGGTTCGCCTCCGAGCGGCTTTTGCTATTTGGTCTTCTTGTCCTTCTCTTCGGGATCGTCGTCGAGTCCGATCTGATCGAGCTTGGAGTCCACGGCGTTCTCAAAGCGCTTCTCAAGCGACAAGAAAAGTTTCTTGAGTACTGGCGGCAGGGCATCTCCGAATCCGGCTCTCTCGACGTTCTCGATGATCGAGCCGAACTCGCCGCAGGCATAGGCGCAGAGCGTCACGCTCTGAAAGAGCGGCATGTCGTGGAGCACGAACCAGAAACTGACATCGATGCCGTGCGCGAGCGTGATGATGAAAAAGGCAAGTCCCTTCTTCGCCATCCCGAAGCTCAGCTTCTTCGAGCTGAAAGTCCCGGTGCGGCAGGCGGCCCAGATGCCTGTCAGCAGATCGACCGCCATGAAGGCGAGATACCAGTAGACCAAGGGGGCAACACTCTCAAGAGTCGCCCCCCAGATCACCCCCAGAACCGCGCCAATCTTTATCCACGCCGCCTCCGCCCCTCCCGGTAGAAGCGAGTGCATGGCGTCACCCCACGAGGCCGCGCAGGAACCATCCGGCCACACCGCCAAGGGCCACGCCCGCGACAGTGCACCCGATCCAGAAAGAGCGCACCTTCCGGCGCGTTTCAGTGTCGAGGCCCGCCTTCTGAGCGTCGAGCCAGGCTTCCACCTTCTCAAGCGCTTCGCCCTTCAGATCGGAAAGATTCACCCCGAGCGAAGCAAGAAGTTTCTGCAGATCATCTTTTGTCATAGCGCCTCCTTAAGGCATAAAAATGCCCGCGCACTGGCGGGCTCAAGTGTTCTTTTCTCTCATCGACGGCGGGAGCTGACGGCGTTCCATCTCGGACTCGTACGAGGTGCGGCAGTGATCCGGATCGAACCACAAGAGCGCGTCGAGCACTCTGCACGGCCATTTGTGATCGCCCTTGACGTAGTGCCGCCAAGCGCGGCTTGAGAGTGTCTCGTCCGCATAGCCGCCGAAGATGGTGTTCAGGAGCTGATCCAAGCCGATCAGTACCTGTTTCCAGTAGGTCATCAAGCCTTCGCCTCAGCGTTTTCGTACGGAACAGTCCAGAGCTTTGCCATTTCCTGCATCGACAGCGCGAGCGCCTGAGAAAGCTGCGCTTTCGTCACCGTCGTAGGAACGTTGTTCGCAAGTACCCATACGGTCGTGTCCTGCTTAGCCGCCTCAGCTGCCGTGATCGCCCTCGCCATACGAGACTGAGACTCTTCATCGCCGTCGAATTCCATCCCGTCAACAGTGACCTTGATGGCCGCAACAGCCGCGGCGCGTTTCGCTTTCGCCTCCGACAGCTCGTCTGCGGCTTGCTCCTCCGGGGTCTTCTCCGGAATCTTTTCGACCGTGCGGGCGTTCGTCTTCGGGTCCTGCACGAGGCGATACGTCGTCGAGCCGCGAGTCAGCTCATCGAAAACCTCACGGAGCTTGTGCACGCGCTCCGTCTGCTTGTGATGATCGAGCACGATGCCGACGCACTCTTCGACCGTCGTTGGGATGGCCTCAGCCTCCCACCCGGTCTGATCGGCAGACAGCTTGTAAAAGTGCTTCCCATCGTCTTCGGGGGCCGCGATGTCATAGCAGTCCGCGCCGAGCATCAGATTGCCCCTTGCGTCTGCCATGCAGGCAACCATGCCATCGAAATAGCCATCCTCATCGACGTGGGGGATTTCTTTGATCTCATTGGGCTTCATGTCGAAAAACCTCTCTACAAGAAAAATCGCGGCCCTGAAGCCGCGACAAAAGCGATACACCGTGACGGACGGTCACGGCCTCACCCTTCGGGTGCACCCCTCAGGCGTAAAAAGTTGGTGCCTCCGCATCTCCTACGGAGGCAGGGTTACTGATCTGAGCCTCGGACGATGGCCCGAGGTCTCTTTGATGCAGGCCCGGCAACTGGCCCGCAGAAAGCGGAAGGCCATAGGGCAGGAGCCGCCCCGTGGATACGTCCTTTCAGATGCCTTCCGCCTGTGGTGCAACTTGAAGCGCGGCAGGATCGTCTCCTACATGGACGAAAAGCGCCGCCTTGAGCGATACGTCATCTCCCCTCTCGGCCGCCGTCAGCTCGACGAAATCACCGCACCCCTCATCATCGCGACCGTCCGGCACATCGAAGCCGCAGGCCATCAAGCCACGCTCAAGCGCGTCCTTATGCGAACGCGCGAAATCATGGATTTGGCCGTCTGTGCCGGATACATCCTTCACAACCCCGTCGCCAGAGTCTCCAGAGTCTTTGCCGCTCCCATCGTCCGGCCCATGCCGTCGCTCTCATGGCGAGAGCTCCCCGAAGTGCTTGCGGTGATCAAGCACGCCCCACTGCGCACGCAAGTCCTCTTCCTTTGGTCTGCCGCCTCTATGCTCCGCCCCGGCGAAACGGCGAAGCTCCGCAAAGAATGGCTCGACGGCGACACCCTCAGCATCCCGGCATCCGAAATGAAAAAGGGACGCCTGCACCGCGTTCCCTTGACCCCATTCATGCGCCTTCTCCTCGCCAAGGAAGCAACCCTCTCCCCGCACCCAAGAAGCTCCTACGTCTTCGCCGGGCGCGACCCTGGCTCCCACATCTCTTCCCAAGCCCTTGCTAAGTACCTGCACGGAACCGAGCTCGCCGGGAAGCTAGTCGCCCACGGTCTCAGGTCTATGGCCCGCTGTTGGATGGCCGACATGGGCACGCCCTTCGAAGTCGCCGAAGCCTGCCTTTCGCACGTCTCCGGGTCTCAGGTATCCCGCGCCTATCAAAGGAGCGACTACCTCGACGCCCGGAGAGCGGTCATGCAGTCATGGAGCGACTACATCGAGCACTGTGCCCGAAGTGCCGGACTGATGCCTCTGCTTCCAGAGGGCGGCAGTAACGGCCCTCAGCCATAGCGCTTCTGGTCTATGGGGCTTGGCACACCGCTGATGGGCAATGCTCAAGCCCCGGAAACCCCGGATTGAATGTCCGAACAT
>ERZ1034897.118-NODE-118-length-44370-cov-891.188311_pt1 | contig 44370 bp, 51 predicted proteins | sample MGYA00520629_ERZ1034897 | MGnify/ENA primary metagenome ERZ1034897 (study PRJEB33766, sample SAMN09781789) | gut metagenome | biome: gut microbiome | host: Homo sapiens | place: Madagascar | study: EMG produced TPA metagenomics assembly of the PRJNA485056 data...
TGCCTTCAATTGTTGGGGTATGGATGGTAGAGCCTTCTGCCTGGATGCTCGTTATCTTGACAAATATGTATTTGGTACTTGGTCACGAAACGAGTTTAATGCCAAGGATCTCCTGATTCGAAACACTGCAGGTGTGGTTATGGAAGAGTATAGCTGCTGGGTTCTGACATTCCCTGATGCCCATGCACGTGTATCTCGTCCAACCTTCACCGAAGACGGTGTGACCGATGAGCAGATTCAGGAGGCAGCGTAATCATCGTATAGGAAACTGATAGTTTTCTACATATATCAATCTTTGGGATAGTTGAGGCTAATGCAGTCTCACTATCCCTTCAACATAAACACAAATAGATATGTATAGATTTGTAGCTAAGAGCATGCTCATTTTTGTGGTGACTCTGCCGAGCGGACTGATCAAGAACATTGAGTTTGAGCGGTGCAGCAACGATGCCTATTCGTACATTACGGATAACAAGCAGGTGGCAGAATGCATCAGGAAGCATCCGCTAACGAAGGCTGGGCGCATCATCGATGAGAGTCAGCCAGAAGAGGTGCTGGTGCAGAAGCATGAAGAAGAGCAGGTGAAGGACGAGAATGCCCTTCATTTCGAGAACATCACCAAGGCAAAAAATTATCTCCAGAAGACGTATAAGGTAGATGTAAGGAAACTGAAATCACCTGAGAGTGTGAAGGAGAAGGCTAAAGAGCTGGGTGTGGTGATTGAGTTTTAGTTTGTAGTTTATAATTTTTATTATGGAAGTTCTTATGAGTGACCTTGTGAAGGAAATGCGCATAGCTATGGACGAAGTGATCCATGATGAGGTGAATGACATCATTACGGATGATTCGGACACGGAAATGAAGCAAGCCATCGAGACTGCTGCACAGCAGCTATTGCTGCAAGCACCACCGCAGATGCTACAGCCCAAGAGGGTAGTGGCATCGCTGAATGAAAGCGGTAAGCAAGATTACGATGCCATTCAGACACAATACACCGATGGGCATGGTAGCCTTGTGATACCTGATGATTGGCTGAGGCTGGTGGAGCTGAGGCTGAAAAGTTGGTCTTCCTCGTTGGTAGCTTTAATGGACCCAGGAAGCAAGGAGGCTCAGATGCAAGCCTCTCGATGGACTAGGGGGACACCGCAGAAGCCGAAGGGCATGATAACCGTTTCGCCTACTACAGGAAAGCGAGTACTGATGTACTGGACTGCCGGAAGGTATTCTGCTAACCATGATATGCCTACAAACAAGGTGTATGACCATGAAGTGGAACTATTCACATACCTTCCTTATCAAAAGGTGAAGGATGTGCTTGAAAAGGATGGAAAAACGGTGAAAGACCAGAAAATCATTCTGGCACTAACTGACGAGTGTAAGAAGTATCTCATCTATCGTGCCATCTCTATCTTCTTGATAAGTAAGAAGGAGAGTGAACTGGGCGAGAAGTATAACCAATTATCACAAATTTAACAAGATATGGCTAATGATATAGACAAAACAAGTCCTCACTACAAGGGGGAGTTTGGCAGTATATACGAGGTGAACCAGAAGTTTCCTTCGGGAGGCGTGGAAGGTGACTACGTGGCTATTGATGGCTGGGCGCATTACTGGAATGCGGACAGGGCTTCCTGGTGTGTGAATGCCGAGAGGGATAGCTATTGGGACGAGTTGATAACGAATATTATAGAAAAGTTTAAACTCGTAAGAGGTGCTATGTATATGGGCGTGGCAGGTCTTGATACTGTGCCAGCTAAGGCTATCGGTGCCAAGATGTATTATTTTGCAACCGTAGCTGGCACGTATAAAAACTTTGATAATCTCGTAGTTCCTCAGGGCATCAATGTGCTCTATTCTGAGAATGGCAGCAGCTGGGTAAACACAACTTTGCTGGAAGTGGCTCAGGAGTTGGGCGTGAGCACCAATAAGGTTGTAAGCCAGAAGACCTTAAATGATGCATTGGCTAAGAAGTTCGACAAGGAGAGTGTTGTCCAGGAATCAGGCGAGGCTGAGGATAAGGTGATGAGCCAGAAGGCAGTGAGCGATAAACTCAGCGACTTATGTGACACATTTGCCGGGGTGGCAGGTAAAGATAAAACCCCTGAAGACGGAAAAGTTTTCTACATCGGCTATGAAAGCGGAGTGTACCCAAACTTTGACAACGTGGAATGCTCTCTTAATGGTCTTAATATTCTGAAAAGGATGTATAATGGTAAATTTGGAAACTATTTTATTGATTTCGGTTCACCATACGCATTTCAAGGCAATCAAGCAGTTAATTGGGGTATTTTAGATGACTATACATTTATCCATAATAATACCTCTGTTACTATAAAAGGTAAATTTAATATTGTAATATTATTCCCTTATACAAAAAGAACAAATTTAACTAAAGAATTTAGCATTGACGTACCAAAGGATTCTGTAAGCATCGTATATGCAGAAGTCAGAAATGGTAAAGCGGAAATGTTCTATTGTAATATCGTAGGAGGAAGTCAGAAAACTTCTTTTCTGAAAGAAATTGAGAATAAGAATGGATTAGCCGTTGTACCTTTATTTATTATTGATAGAGGAAGTGAGGATATTATACCCCTTTTAATGATGGCTACTGGCAGGGAAGATAAAGTAAATGTAGATTCGTATTACAATAAGGCAAGCTATGCCCAAAAGTCTGATATATTGCCTATTAAAGCCTTAATAAAGACTACTTTTGATAAGAATTTTTATGGTAGAATTGATGATTTTCCAGGAGAACCATCTATTTTCCCTTATGAGGCTCATAAAAATGGTGGTCTAGTGGTTCGTGATTCTATTGCTAATGAAGATGGTTTTCTCCATCAAATTAAAGCGTGTGTCAATGGAAATGGGGTATTCTCTTTGAGGGTTGGGCTTCTAGACCAAAGAAATATGTTTGTGGAGAGGTCAAGAACTAACGTAGTTCTAAGCCTAGGAAATAACACGATTAATGTTTTAAACAAGCATATATTAATCAAAAAAGGAGAAACCGTTGCTTTGTCTATAACTAACGATTCTGCAACATGCAGTCAGTTTTACGAACGAGCACAGCAATCTGGCGAAAAGACTTTTCTATATTCACCACATTGGGACGGTGTTTTTTCAGAGTTGGCAACCGATTTTGGAGGTATAGTTGTATTCGGGTTTAATATGGTAAGCGTAGAAAGTGCTTTTGCCTACGCAACAGATATAGAGAAAACAAATGAAACTCTAAACTCAATTGCAAGTAAATTAAACAAGCAACAATATGTCTATGATACAGACAACAATCCTTATAAGCTAAAAGTTATAGATGGTGAACTAGTGCCATTACCGATAAATTACAAAAAAGTTTTGGCTTTGGGAAATTCACTGACCTCGCATGCCAAGAGTGAAGCCATTGGATATTATGGAGATGAGTCCTGGGCTATGGCTTCAACAAACAAGGCTGAGACAACTTGGACGAATTATCTAGAACGAATACTGAAGCAAAAGAATGTAAGTGCATCAGTAACTCCTTTTAATATATTTGATTGGGAAACTAATCCGAATAATGTGGATTTAGATTCTTTATTTTCAAAAGTTAGTGATACGGACTATGATTTGATAATATTTAGGGCAGGTGAAAATGGTAGCTATGTAGATACATATCAAGAAGGGTTCGATAGATTGATTAGGTTTTTACAAAACAAATACAAGAGAGCGACCATTGTTGTCAGTGAGATGTTTTGGCATAATTCTCAAAAGGAAGCTGCTTTCAAGAAGGTTGCTAATGAACACAATTTGCAATACGTTAATACAGGTAATATAAGCGACAGATGCTTACTAGGGCAGATGTTGATGGGTATTGATAACCAATTCCATCCAATCGTGCATAATGGAGTAGCAGGACATTGTACAGATGTATGTTATTGTAAATATGGAAATATTCTTGCTAATGCTTTAGGTTTTGACGAGATTCAAAACGAACTACATACAGTATCTGTAAGCACAAACAAAGAATATTCAATAAATAACACAATTCAAGTTTACAATGGTTATGTTAGTATCTTGACTTACGAAGACACAAAGCCAGTAATTGGAGGTGTTAGTGCAGATATAATCTCTTTGAAATCTGCTAATTGGATAAACAAACCAGATAAAGTGCCTACTTTTGTTTTTGTATTCAAGATGCCTAATAAAAATGTTAGCATTTCGATAAGTTGAACTCTAAGTCGCTGAGTTTAGAAACTTAAAAAATAGATATATGAAAAAGAATAAGAAGCAATTACATGAAGCACTGGCAGTACTTCTTACCAAACTTTCATCGGCAAGGGAGAATCCTTTGCTGATGGATAACTATGTTACGAAAGCGTTGCGCACGGTTCTTTTGGAATTCAAGGAATCGGGCGAGCTTTATGCCGCCTACAAGGAGCAGATACAATCCACCATGGAGAGTGACAATCCTTGGATAGGTATGCTGATGAAATCGATTAGCGGTGATGCCTCTGTCAAAGAGAGCATGACCGATGAAGCCATCAAAGGGATGGTAAACTCTATGTTAGTAGAATAGGCTATGAAGGATTGGACTGGAAATAGAAAGAGTACGTTCGTAACCTTGGGAGCATCCAATCACACGGACAAGGTGCGTGAGAGCAATGACTTTTACGCTACCGATCCTATAGCTATCGACAAACTAGTGAAATCTATACAGCTTCCTCATAAGATTTGGGAGTGTGCTTGTGGTACTGGGTGTTTATCTGACAGATTGAAAGACTTTGGACATGATGTTATCTCCACTGACCTTGTGGATAGAGGCTATGGGGGGGCAAGCGATTTCTTGGTAACCACCGAACTGCCGAACGATTGTGCTTGCATCCTTACCAATCCGCCATACAAGTATGCCCTGGATTTCATCAAGCACAGCTTGGAGCTTCTTCCTGATGATGGACTTTGCATCATGTTCTTGAAGACTACCTTTCTAGAAGGACAAAAGAGGTATGATGAGCTATTTAGCAAGCATCCTCCTCAGTATGTGCTGCAATTCTCACGAAGAGTGCTTTGCGCCAAGAATGGAGAGTTTCAGAAGATGAAGGACGGAGGAGGCAGCGCTGTAAGCTATGCTTGGTTCGTTTGGAAGAAAGGTTATCATGGTGATACTGTCATCAAGTGGATATAATATAATAAGGTGTAACTCTTGATAGAGCTACACCTTATTTTATATATGATGAATTTGCGATTGTTGCTTACGGATTGTTACTTTAGCAAAGTTTAACTATAAAAATATTGCTCAAAATGAATGTTTTTTGTGCAGAATTGTTTATTTTTGCAGCACTTTCCTTATTATTAAGAATGAGGAACTAAGAACAAATAATAAACCCAAAAACAAAAGGAGAAGAATTTATGACTAAAGAGGAAGAAGATGAAGTCCATCGGTTAGTTCAATCAGTCGGTGTTGTACAGTTGTCAAGAGTAATGTTTAAGGGTATGGACGTTAGCGAAATGATTAACGTCATTATCCTTGCAGGTAGAGGCTACAGCGTGAAGCTACTCACTTGGTTCAAGTATTATTGTGAAGTGATGCCTCTGTTTATCATGCTTTTTCATATTGCATGCATGGTAACATTTGCGTCTCATGAAAAAGAAATGTGCGTATGGTTTAAGGAGAATTGGGTATCGGCAGCATTTATCTATTTCTCTGTTTACATCCATCCGCTTGTGCTTATACTTGCAAGTAGATTCTTTTGGCTCTGCTACAGATGGCGTATTCCGATGATAATCTACCTATTTGGGATAAATGCTATTCATATCGTATACTGGAATGTTTTTACCACCAACGAAATGGTGGAAGCTAATGTTGTAATACTTGTAATGACCATTATATTTTATGTATATGGTTTTGCCGACAGGTATTTCTCAGGCAATGGCTGTCAAAGTTTAATCTCTAGATTATAATGATATGGGAAAGTTATTTGGTTATCACACCTTGGGAGTGTTATTAAAATCGTTGTCTGACTCTTGCTTTCGAGCAGACGAGCAAGAGAAGAGAGGGGAGAAGGTAACTGCTTGCGGAATGAGCAGCGATGAGATAGAAGACCTTTGTGAGAACTATCTGCCGTATGCTCTCAACCCAATGATGACTGCTGGACAGGTGAAGAAGGAGGCGCATATCAGCGAATCTACCCTAAGAAGGGCTATCGCTGATGGGGAGCTGGAGAGCGTGGGGAACGCTGGGGATCATTCTCATTTCTTCAAGAAATGGGATGTTAGAGAGTTTATCAAGAAAAGACTGAAACGAAACAAGTAGAAAAGGAGAGAGGCGAGAGATTGCTTCTCTCTTTTTTATGCTCTAAAACACACAATTTTTGCCTTAAATTATACGCAATATTCTTGCGAAAATATACATACGATGGTTTTGATATGGGTTTATGTCATGTTAAAGCACTGATATTCAGAGAATAAAAGTTTTTGTGACATAGTTATTAAAGAGTTTGCCAATTCCTTGTATCTTTGCATGCGTAATCGGTTACATGTGTGAATAAACAAAATGTACAACTTTTATTACTTTAGGAATTATGGCAGAAGAAGTAATTAAGACTACCTCTTGTTGTAACGATGCAATGATGGGTGGTTTGCTTGGAGCGATGGCAAATCGTGACAACAATCCTTTGGCAATGGCAGCTATGTTGCGTAAGGATGACGATAGTCAATGGGACAATCCTTTCATCTATCTGGTGTGGATGATGTTTGCCCAGAGAATGTGGGGAAACGACTGGAACAACGGACAGAATGCCCAGAACGTGGAGCTGCAGAATCAGATTCAGAGCCTGAGAAGTCAGATAGCTGACAACCAGAACAGCAACATGATCATGGATGCTATCAAGGGTAATGGCTGTGCCATCCAACAGTTGGCAGCAAACATGAATTGTGACTTCAATGCGCTGAACAGTGCTATCTGTGATGTAAGACAGGGTATCAGTACTTTGTCTGGTCAGGTTGGTTACTCTGCAGAGAAGGTGATTAACGCCATCAACCTTGGCGATATGAACCTGGTACAGCAGTTGAAGGATTGCTGCTGCCAGACTCAGCAGAACATCATCCGTATGGGTTATGAGAACCAGATCGGTCAGAAGGACATCGTTAACCAGATGCAGCAGGGCTTCTCCTATACCAACACTGGTATTGAGCGAGGTTTCTCTAATGTAGGCTTCCAGATGAGCCAGATGGCTTGTGATCTTAAGACCAATGCCAACGCCAACACACAGCGCATCGTGGATGTACTTAACAACCACTGGCAGCAGGATCTGCAGCAGCGTTACAATGATGCCCGACTGGAGTTGAGCCAGCAGCGACAGAATGCAACGATTATTGCTGCATTGAAGACAACGACCGCCACAACTTAATGTTGAGACCGTTTGAATCATTAAAGAGGGAGACGGTTACGAATCCTGTAATCGTTTCCCTCGCATATTACAATCTTTAAAGAAAAGGAATTATGCTATTCAAGGAATTAAAGGGCAACTATCCTATCTTTCTGCTGGATAGGGCAACACTAAAGTTTGAGCAAGCTAAAGTGATGAATGTGCAGCCGAACTACCAATCGGTGAACATGAACAGGATAGAGGTTAACGTGACCATCCAAAACAAGGAGGGAAAGCAGAATACCTATGCCGTGGCAGACTCAGAACAGAGTGCCTACGCAGGAAACCTTTTTATCTCTACCAGCAAGGACTGCATCATCAACGAGGTGAACGCCTTGAAGAACGCCAGCGAAGAGGTGCTGAGCAAGGTGGAGGAGCACAAGCAGACCGTAGAGAAATGCAAGGAACTCCTGGCTGAGCTGGACACAACGTTTCGAGACCAGCAGAGAACCAACGAAAGACTCGACCAGATGGAAAACAAGCTGGACGAGATTTTCAAATTTGTCAAATCACAAAAACAAGAATGATATGAACTTAGTAGAACTTATCACTATGTATCAGACAGATGCCACACCGGAACAGATGGTGATGGTGACAAAGATCATCGGCAAGTTTGTGGCTATGCACGCTACGGAAGAAGACCTCCTGAAACTCTACAAGGAGATTTATGGGGTTGTGGGTAACGGACACTTCAACGACTTCTTTGCTGAGGCTCAGATCAAGAAGATGGTGTTTGAGGATGAGAAGGAGGTAGAGCATCGTGCTCCTTACTATACCATGGCCAAGACGCAGGAAATCTATGAGACGGTGAAGGACGAGATCAGACCTTACAACCAATGGGATTTTGCCGTGGTTCTGAACATGATCTACTCTGACAACTATAACCTGATGAAGAAATGGTTTCCGGAGGACAGCGAGGAGCAGATGATGGACAAGATGGTGGACCTTGCCGTGAACTGGCTGAGGGATGATGATAACCCTTATGGGAAGTGCAAGGCTTGGGGGTACTTCAATCACTAATGTTTACTTAGTGGGAAATTCCATAATACCTAAGATATATAAAAGAAAACTATCAGAAGAAGAGAATGCAGGCTATATTAGGGGCTTGTGTTCTCTTTTTCGTTTGAAGTTGCGGAACTTATCACTGATAATCGGGAATGATGGCTTAAATTTGCATCGTTTCCATAACGGAGTGGGGACGGAAAAATGGAAAAGAAAATGAATGATATTCGAGGTTACTTAATTGGGACGCTATGGACTTTTCTGAGTCTGCTAGTACCCATCAGAGACTTTATGATTGCCATGATGGTATTGTTCGGGCTGAACCTGGTGTTCGGCATCGTGGCTGCAGTGTTTAACGGTGAAGAATGGAGCTGGAAGAAATTCGGCATGTTCTTCGTATGCTGTGCAGTGTTCTTCGTGACGGTGGCTGCATTGTTTATTATCGGTCACTTCCTGCATTCGGATACTGAGGCTCTGTTTTGCGTGAAGTGGGTGTGTATAGCTGCAACCTATCTGTTCACGACCAACATATTGAAGAACCTGAGGAGGATGCTAGTGCCTGATACGCCCTGGTATAAACTGGTGGACTATGCCTATTATGCACTGACTCTAGGATTCGTAGAGAAATTCCCGATGTTTAAGAAGTATCAAGAATATAAAAACAATATAGATAATGGAAATGAAGGAAATCAGATTGGAGCAGCTGCTGATGGCGATGCCTAATGCCGGGAAAAGGGCAGAGAAGTTTCTGCCATACCTGAACCGATATGCCGAGGAGTTTGAAATCAACACGCCTTTGAGGTGGGCGCATTATCTTGCCCAGATAGCCCATGAGAGCGGTGAACTGAGATATACCAAAGAGATAGCCAGCGGAAAGGCTTATGAGGGGCGCAAGGACTTGGGCAATACCCATAAGGGTGATGGCGTGAGGTATAAGGGGCGTGGACTGATACATATAACAGGTAGGGCGAACTACAGCAACTATGCCGGATATTGTGGCTATGATGTTGTGGAGCAGCCAGAACTGTTGGAGCTGCCTCTTGGTGCCACACGTTCCTCGATGTGGATATTCGACACCTTCGGCTGCAATAAATTGGCTGACGAGGATAATCTGAAAGCAATCAGACGGAAAATTAACGGTGGCTACAATGGGCTGGACAAATGCGAGGCGTATTTGAAAAGGTCCAAGCGAGCCTTAAACATATCATAGCGTATGAAGACAAGACATTGGATCATCTATCTGCTGGTATGGGTAGCTTATTTCTCTGTGCTCTTCCTGACGAGCTGCAAGACGAAAACCGTGATGCAGGAGCATTATATCACAGACAACACCGTGAGCAAGGGCTTGGATGCCAGTTGGCAGGAGCGGTTTATCTCAGCCTTCGAGCAGATGGCTACATACCGTAACCGGGAGCATGAGACTTCGACCAAGGAGACAACTCATACAAAGGATAGTACTTCGACCACTGTAGACCAGAACGGAAAGCCTATCAAAACAGAAAGTTGGCACTCTGTTGTGACCAATAGAGACACTAAAGAGGTGACAAAGCTACAGGATTCTATCTCTACTATGAGTAAGGAGGTGGATAAATATCAACTCTTGATCGTGCAAAAGGACAGTCTGATTCGGTTAAAGCAGGACTCTATCCATGTATTGAGTAGAGAACTGAGCAAGGCAGAACAGAGGTATATCACTCTGGGGAAGTATACTGCCAAGATCATCTGGACCCTGGTAGTTGCAGTGATTGGTTTGCTGATTTGGTTGTGGCATAGAAAGAAATGAGGCTTATGAAAACGATAACTATAAAAATAGTGAAGAAGAGCGTGATGGGCGTGGTAGAGGGACTATCTGCCACCATTGCGCAGCATAACCCGGAGGTGGACTTTCAGACCGTCTGGGCGAGTGATGGCGAGGAAGCGAAACTGAATATATACTATCGGGAGGCGATAACCGACCTAGAAAACTTCTTGGCAAGATTCTCTTCTTCGACCACACAGCAGTTTGACCTACTGGCACTGGCTGATGATTTCTCAATCACCATCAAGACTTTGGTTTCTTGGCCACCTAGACTAAGTGGGGTGCTGACCAACCAAATACAGAACTATCTGGTACATGCTATCCTTGCCGGATGGCTGAGCGACTTCCCGAACATGGCTCATACGGACTATGCGAGCATGGGAGCGAGTGACCTGGAAGCTATCAAAGAGGTGCTGCTAAAGAAGGATTTTAGGTTTGTGGAGGCTGCAAGAACAGCTGATGATACTGAGAAAGAAGGGTCTTCGGCTGTTGATGCTGAGGCTAGAACTTCGGACGGTGTAGGAAAGAATGTTGCTTCTCCTGATACAGCTATGAGAGGTGCAGATACAACAGCCAAGGAAGGCAATTCTTTGGATGCTGAGGCTCGAAATGAGGATGCGGTAGACAAGGACGAGCAGAGAGGGATGAAAGGCTCTGAGCGCAATCCTGACTTTGCTTCGCAGCATTTTCACCAAGACTTTGTGGACTGGAGCGGAGGCAGACCACCTTTCGAACTAAGATAATTTTTTCTTCAATATAAATAATTGCAATTATGGATAGAAAATTGATTACATTGGATTTTAGCATGGAGCAGGTATGTAATGATATACTGGCAAGATGCTATGTAGTGAGCCAGGGAATGGTGGACGAAGCCCAGAAGGACATCAGAGCCAACATTGAAAGCCCGGACAGTGATGAGACTCGCAGTATTATCAACCGTGCCGTGACGGAAGCCATCGCTAACATCAAGCTGGCTGCTCAGCGTTATCAGACCACTGGTAGAGTGGAGGACAACAACAACCTGGAGCGACTTGTGAAGGGTATCAGAAAGTATGCCTATACTGACAACGAAGACGGTACTTGGACGGAGGTAGTGACCACCATCATTGACGGTGAGGAGAACGAAACGACTGCTACCGTAAACAAGGCTGGTAAGGACAGGGAGGAAACCATCTATGAGACGGTGACGCTGAAACTGGAGATTCCGAACTGGAACGTGGCTGTGACGGATGCCTTGAAGAGCCACTGCCATCGCTACATCGTGGACTACGTGATGAGCCAGTTCCTGATGGATCAGTTTGCGGATAAGGCTGGAACGTATGGGGAAAGCGCTACTGCTGACTACAATAACATCAATAGCGACTTGCTGAGCCGGGATAACTATACGCTGAGACGGCCTAGCTTTACTTAAGAGGCTATTGGGACCAGGCGATGGAATCGCCTGGAACGGGGGCTTTTTATTTTTGAGGCTATTCTTTTTCTTCATTATTTTGGGTGTTTATGGAAAGAGCCTTCGCTATCGGGATTCTCCTGATTTGCGAAGGCTCTTGGTTTTTTCTGGCTAGAACTTGTTGAAGCGACGGATGACTTCGAGGCGAGTGGCGAAATACTGGTCTTTGGACTCTAGCCAGAGATAGAGGGCTATGCGGAAATAACGGAAGCTGTGGCTGCTCATGTAATGACTCTTGGGGGCATTGGTGCGACCCAGATAGTGCCAATGCTGGTTGTCATTGCTGCCGTAGAGCCACATGACAGGCTTGACATCGGTGGTGAGGGAATGGATGAAGCCTGTGATGGCATTCGGTACATTGTCTTCATCGAGCTTTAGGGTTCTGCTGACGAGGATTCCGGCATACTCGGTTTCGTCTGGATCGGAATAGTTATAGCCCTGGTCTAGGCACATGACACTACCGTCACGATACTGTATGTAGGGGTGAGGGTAGGAATTGATGGCCGTGAGTACGTTCTTGATGATGAAGGTGCTCCAAGTCTGATCTCTGACGGAATAGCTAAAGGCTACGGTATCTGCCGTGGCTTCCATCGACTTCTTGCTGACATCGAGACAGAGAATGCGAGAGTTCTTGTAGTCGTAGATGACCTTGCAATGCTGGAAGAAGTCGATTGGTGGCTCTGAGAAGTTGATGAGCTGTCGCATCTGTGATTTCATATCCTTGGTATCTTCAACGTCCGTTTCTTCTTCCTTGAAGTAGTTGGCGAGTTTGCCGAGATTAGCCGAGATGTTGAAATAAGGGCCATCAAGGACATCGGTCATTGACACTATCTGAGATTCTACTATGCGACTGAGTGAGCGATTGGTGACGAATGCAACAGACTGATCGAGCTGTGTGATGCTTGCCGGATTGGAGCAGACTTCCCGGCTGATAGGACGGATGCTGCTGTAGGTTCCGGTTGAAGACACATCAAGTGCCCAGATACCATCTGTGGAAAACGCCATGAGAGGGTACTGACCAAACTGACCCTGAGAGAGGGCACGCGTGGTGGAGGCAATGCCCTGGATGGTTCCGATGCCTACGGTATTGATGGCATTGAGTGGGAAATGGAAAGGGTTGTCGGCCTCTGACGTGTAGAGTTTGTTGCTTAAATCAACTACATCATCTGCAGTATACGAATATGTGCCAAGAATGAACTCTTCTATCCTGCGGTTGAAATCGCCCATGTGCATGGACCCATTGATTTCGTTGCATGGCGTTAGTGGAAATGAGAAGACGTAAGGGATGGAATCTTCCATTCTCGTAGCATAGATGATCATCTGCGTGGCTCTGGAATCAGGATAGAACTTGACCAGATTGGCGAGCATATAGGCATCTACATTCTTTCCGCTGTCATCATTGACCTCGACATGCTTTGTTCCGGACGATGTATTGATAACTGTGACTATTTTATCAATGCGATAATGATACTGAGTGTATGAATTGGTGGAATCGGAATGTAACAGTGACGAATACGGAAACATGACCTTGCGGTTGAAGCCGGAGAAGAGAACTTCCTTGACTCCATACAGATTGAGGCGATGATTGTAGACATAGCTGCCTGATGCCAGGAGGCTGTTGTGGGTTTTGTAATCGTCTTTCATCTGTTCCTGCAAAGAGACTTCGTATATAGCTTGCTTATCGACCGGGAGAGCTATTTCATTACATTCTCTGAGTTCTTCAAGATTCAACGAGCATACCTTGTAGAAGGCTGATGTGTTGGCTAACTTATTGTGATATACATCATCTGAAATGGTAGGGAAATTGACTCTGACACATCCTACTTTTTCCTGATCATTGGCGTAGGTATAGCTATCAACCCTACCTACACCTAAGCCATAATTAGGTTTATAGATGGCGAGAGACGTGATTTTCTCTGCCGTATCAATATTGGTGATAGGTGGAGTGATGAAGACATCAACGGACTTGATGACATCTTTCCACAACCTAAGCTGGTCAGTGTCTCCACTCAGACTATAAAGAAGGGAGACATTGCGAGGATAATAATAGAATGCAGCCTTACTGATTGTGATTTCGAAAGGCTGATAATCTCCATCGGGGCGAGAGAATTTTACCGTGTCCTTGACATTGATCTTGCCCTTGAAAACGTCTCCTACTACATCTGAATTATTGAACGTAAGATTGGCACTGGCTACGGCATAGGAATTAGGAACCTGCACAGGCATGAATACCGGAGCTGAATGCATAATCATGGAGCCATCAAACATGCGATAACAATAGCGGACGAAGAAATTGGCATAGAACCGACCATTGCGAGCAATCACATTGTTGGTGCGATTGACAAGGGCATAAATGCTCTGGGTTATGTCGGACTGCTTTTCTTCCTTGATACTGGCGCATATTTCGCCCAGGCTAAAACTATCATTGGCTACGACACTGAAAATTTCAGCACAAGAGAAACTGGTCTGCTGAAAACAATCCCAGAAGCCATTGCTGCTGCTCTTGCTATCAATGCCACCAAGGTCATAATCACCAGCATGGTTGGCCGCATCAATAGAAAAGCCTATATGCAAGAATGGTGGCTTTTGTCCCAACCATTGGTAAAAACCGTAGCCGGAACTATCGGGGTAGAAAATGGCATAATGGATGCCATCGGTGGCGGTGATGATGAGGGTGTTGCCTACAGAATTGACTGAGAGAATGGAAACACCGGAAGAAAAGGTATAGATGCTGTTCATGTAGGAACCATCTGAATCGAACCAATAGAGGGTTGAAACTCTAGATTCTGTGCGAATACCAATGAGGTGGTGATAACTGCCAGTTTCGTGAACATATAAAATCTTAGCCACCTCACCATTGACGGTGAGGGGCTGAGAGAGGGGTGTGCCAGCGACAATGGCAGGGCGTAATGCGCCGTTGTGCAGCTCTAAATTGCCACAGAGAGATAGCGCACCGTTTTCTACTGCCATTTCATCGGGTGTGAGGCTGAGACCTTTGTATCTGATTGATTGTTGCATCTTTCTTAATGTTAAATGTTTAATTATCGGCAATGGAAGGCATCTGTGCGAGAGATAACGGCTAGAGCCGTATGGTATTTCTCGCCAATGCGTATGGTGGACTGACGAGCATCTACAACCAAATCTATCTCCTTTGCACCTTCAGGCTTGCCAACGATGCCATGAAGGAGATTCCGGACAGTAGAAACGCTGCTACCATGGAGCTGCCCTTTGCGCCCATGGAGCTTGATGCCTTCTGGCATGGCGTTCGCCTTGATGAGGTAAGGCTGTGAGTGGATTTCGACAAAAGCAATCTTATCTCCTTGAGATAGTTTTAACAGTCGACAAGGAAGGGCACGGAGGGTTATCCTTCCATCTACAGCAATCGTGAGACCACGCCTTTGCTGGCGTGGTCGGTTGAGCATTATAACTTCATCATTCATTTTTTCCATAATCTGTAGGTTTGTGGAGCCAGAAACGGAAGTAGTCGTTTTCGGCATCCTGGTTACGTACTTTTACATATTCCCTGGTAACAAAGAAATGCTTCTTGCGAAGGGTAGGGTTGAGGTTGTAATCATTCAGCATCATGGCTGGCTCTACCCTGCCATCAAAGGTAATCTCGTACCAGTAGCGATGAAGGAAGAACCATGGACGAAGCCGGACTTCCTGAATGGTGGTGTAGTTGCTTTTGTCTACCCGGCATGGAACGATGCTCCAGGAGCCATCTTGCCAATGTTCCACTGTGCGCTCTGAACCATCGGGGAGCTTTTCGGTCTTGTCAGTGACCCAGGACTTCTGAATTTTAACGAGAAGGCAGACATCGGCTGTGAAGACCTTAGCCATCTTTCGGTGGCAGAGCATTACGTATCGTCCTTTCTTATCGGGGAGGAGGCTACGCTGCTTGCCGGGACGATTGATAACGCAGACGGTGGAAAGAAACTTCTTGCGGGCCATGGTAAGGAAGTCGGGGAGCTTTGCCTTGGCGTGCATACGGTCGAGAACCTTCTGGACCTTCTTGAAATTCCTGTCGGCTTGGGTTTCATGCAGGGTGATGGGGTCCTGAGGCTCTTGGGTCTGCTGCTCACGTATCTTCTTGACATGTTCACGAACCTGCTTTCTGGAAGGAACTTCGAGAAGGTGACCTGTCTTCTTGTCGAGTTTATAATTTGACTTTTGCTGTTTCATATTGATTGTGCTTTAGATGTTGCTTCTGTTGATGCAGATGATTTCGAAATGATGATTGTCGCAAATATCGCAGCCGTTGGGCATACGGTGGTTGAAGGAGCAAGGTATGTGCTCCTTGAACAAATCGCAGTTATGGCAATGATCCGGGACTTCTTCATGCTCCAAGTTGCCTTCAACGTGTGGGGTGGAGGATTCCTTGTTGGGAACTGCCCGGACAATGCGACCGAAGAGATCATAGAACTCTCCCGGCATGACGCTGGTTGCTTCTCTGAGGGAAGGAAGGGTGTAACCCATCTTGCGGATGAACCAGAGACGGAGATAAATGATGAAACGTTTCAACTTTTTCATATATGATTGATGTTATATATATATTAATAATGTGGGGCTAAAATACGAGAAATGTGCGGAAGAGAAGTGATAACTTGCGCAACTTAGCTTGTTGAGAACCAAATTGCGCAAGAATTGTCAGTGATTACTCGGTTTTACCGTCCTTCTCTTTCTGCTTGTTATCAGTGGAAGGCTCATGCTCGAAGACATCAAAAATCTTGGTCTCGCTGAGGCTCTTCAACTCATAGTCTATCATGGTTTTGCCCATAACCTCGTCAATGTAACGCTTTGCACGCTCGATGCACTTGGCTTGGATAAGATAGTTGACATAGGAACGCTTCTCCTTGTTGCTCTTCTCGTCAATGGTGATGAAAGCCAAACGTGCCTTAAACCATAAATCATCGTCATCAATATCTGAGAAGAAAATCTCGTTGTAGTTGGTCGGGTTGATGTTGGCAACCTTAAACTCACCAGAGACATAGACCTGCATGTTGTCAATGATGCTTGCTTCTGCCTCTGTGAAGGATAGGGCATCGACCACGTACAACTCGTTTACCATTTTCTCGCTACCATCGTCCTGAGTCTTCTCATAGCGCACCTTGCACTCGAACCAGGTGCTTGTGCGAGAACGGAGGGAAGAACCGTTACCTGTGCCAACGAAGGACTCCTTTGGCTGGTTCTGAGACTTGTCTTGTGTCTTAGCCTCTTGCTGAGGCTTGTTTTCTTTCTTGTTCATAATCTTAAGAATTTAAATTGTTATTAATAATTTTGTCTACCTCTTCTGGAGGTAGTTGTTTTCCGTCTTTGCCAAGATATTTCTTGCAGATGAAATACATAGTGCCTGGAGGGTCGGGATGGCGATAATGGTCATTCAACTCTATATTGGCAAGCTGCTCATCTGAGGAATTAAAGATAGAACGAGCCTGATTTGCTCTCGGCATGCGTTCCATGACGTGGTACTGGATGATGTAGCCATCTTTCTTTATCTGTTCGTCTTTGAGGCGTATGAGCATCTTATCCAGCTTGGCTTCTGTCTCCTTGATGGTCTTGAAGAGGGAGTTGACCAGCTCCTTGTCGGGCTGTGGCTTCTTCTTCTCTTGGAAATATTGGATGGTTGAGGCTCTAAGTTCTGCTACCAGAAGGAAAAATGTGCCGTTGTCGTTCTGAGGGACATCATTTCCGTCTGCCTTCATGATGATGCCATCGACACGCTTTTCAAGTTCGGTGGACTGGCGCAGTATCTTCTTATCGCGGTGTGCCCAATATTCCTTTTCTGTGGTTCGCATAGCTGAAACTAGCTTGCGAAAGGATAATATTGATTCTTCACTCATATCTTATTTGATAACTAAAGTTTGTTTGACTTTTCTGATGCGTTCCTGCTCCTTGGGGAGGAGGTTACCTTTTTCGTCTATCCGGCAGAGGAGTCTGAGATTTGGCTTGATGGTTATCCACTTGTGGAGACCATCATGCTCTCGCTTTATCTGTCGAAGCTGGGCTTCTTGCAGTCTTTTACTCAGATGCTGCTCATGGCGAAGCTTACTAATTTCGTTCTGTATTCTGTCCATTGTTAAATTCTTCTTCTGATGGGTATTTAATGTATAATGAATCCCATTGGTCTCTTCCTACAAACTCAAGTGCTTTATATACATCTTCAACACGAACAAAAACAAAGTCCATTTTGTTTGGCATGTTGCTAATAAAAGTATAGCCTCTAGCAGCTGATTGCATATATTCCTTGAAATGCTTCTTCTCGTCTGGGGAGAGATATGATGGACGATTGACAAGATATTGTTCAAAGTGTTTGAATGATACCTCATTATTATTCTCAATTTTCTTTACGCATGAAGAGAATGACCGAATAGCTTCATCCATTTTCTTAGAAATCTTATCTGTTCCCAAATTCAAATCTCCAAGTTTGACCTTGACCATTGATAAAAGTTCTTCCGTATCTTTCAACCGAGATATTCTGGTGTTGATAACATCGGAAGCAGAAGCTAATACCTCTAGAGATTTTTCTAGATTGGCATCATTTTTCTTGATAGCCTCTCTGTATGAGTGAAGTTCATCACGCTGATCTTTAATAATTCGACTTAAACGCTTGTTTCTGTCATCGAAGCGAACCTTGAAGTTCTCGTCTCTTAACGTGCAAGAGATAATGCCTAGCGTGATGACAAAGACCACGCTGAGGCAAATGATTAATGTTATTGTTACATTCATAATTGTATTTTTATTGTTCACACTTTTGAATTATCTGTGCTAGAATGCTTTCAACACCTTTTGGCTTGAAGAAACGATTGGCATTGAGGAGAGACAGGGCTTCTTTAGCACTCTCGTTGATGGATGGCAAGCGACCAGCTTTCTTCATGTAATTATTGTAGTCTGCTTCCAATTGTCGCTTGTATGCCTTGCCTTTGGCAAGATAGTCTGCTTCAAGGGCTTTACCCTTTTCCTTGTATTCAGAAATGAGATCAGCTTCTTTTTGGGCGTACATGTCTTCGAGAGACTTTTTCTTGGCATCCAACTTCTTCTCTTTCTCATTGTATCTCAGAACAGAGGATTCGTAACTTGCACGTGCTTCGTCTCGCTGTTGGATGCTACGGTTTACCTTGTTCTTCATGCGCTCCTCAACCTTCAGGCGCACATCTTCAAAGCCAAGGTAAGACTCGGAGGTCTCAACTGTTCGTCTTGGCTTATCATCTTGTGAATAAAGATGATCGGTTTGACTAGCAAGCATTCTGTCAAACGTTGATCTCTCGTACTCTATTTGCACTTCCTTGCGGATGATAACTCTGGAACCGTCTTTGAGGGAAGCGATGGTCTTATCTTTCTCTTTTACGGTCTCTTCTAATTCCTTTACTCGATTCTTCAAGGTTTCGAACTCTGAATAATCTACATTTACTATTGCCATAATTGTTATGATTTGAATTTAACTGTTACATTCTTCTGCATTCTCAATAGGGATGTCGTACCATGGAAGAGAATAACCTTTATCTTTCATTTCTTCTGGCAATTGACAGCGATAATAGCTGCCAAAGAAATTTTGCCAGACTTTATCCACCTCCAAAATCGTACCTGCTGGAAGCTTTGGCTTCGGCTTAAACGATGGGCGTGGATATTTGGTCGTTTCGTGAACATCCTGAGCGCACTTTGTTGGTTTGATTAATTTTATCTTCATTGTTCTAATTCTTGTTTAATAATTCTCAACTCTTGTAAGACATGCGATGCACTGATAAACTTGAAGCCAGAAACATTTAACATGATCTCTGTCTCTGCGATGAGCATGTGTAGTCTCATTTTTGCAGTAAAGAGGCGGTCTTTGAAGTTCTCTACTATCTGATAAGACTGCTCAAACACGTCCTTTGGCGACCATGAATCATAGGTGCTGCCATCTGGGTTGATGTACTGGACGTGATAACCCGGAGCATCCAGGTTGCCTTCTGATGGTCTTGCCCATCCTTTGGCTACAGCAGCAGATTTTACCATTGGCTCTGCCTGAACCATCTTAGTACCGATGTACAGCTTTAATGTTGTTGTTTCCATAATAATTACTTTTTCTTTGTTTATATTCTTTTTGAGGGACCAGCGATGGAATCGCTGGGAACGGGAGCGATGTGGGAGCAACTACTATCGCTACTTATTCACTTTGACTAAATTATTGAGATTGTTGAAAGCCTCATAGTCTTCCTTGCTGATTTCTATGCAGTTGTCGAACTGGATAGTTGCAGGGTCAGCTATCTCTGAATATCCTTCATTAATCGCCTTGAAAGCCTCCATAAGAGGGAATAATGCTGAACCATCATCCTTCATAATGGTAAAGTCAACCTTACGCCATGTGTTGTCTATGTCCTTGCGCATGAATGATGCGACTACGTAAAAATATCTTTTCTTCATATTACTTTTTGTTTTAATTGTTTGTCTATTACTTCCTGGACTAGGATTTGCTGCCAGTGGACTTCATTGTAATTTCTTGCCTCTTGCTTCTCTGTTAGTTGTGGGTCGTAGCCACCGAAACAATAGGTGTCCCATTTCTCATACTCCTTCATCGTATATGGAGGCTTGGAGCCAGGAGGGGCAGGGATGTACTCCTTGGCGAACTTCTTAGGCAGGAGGGTTTCTATTGTTGAGGCTACCGGGTCGATGACCTCGTATTTGAAAATACGGCTCTTTCCCTTTGCTGGAGAGTTGTGGACTGATCTTGCCCAACAGATGTTACCCCTGTAGCGTGACATGAGACCAGAGAAATAATAGGGTTTCCAAATCCGATTATCTCTGTATGCGCTACAGATGCCTGTAGGGGAATCTCCGTTGTAAGTGACACTATCAGACTTCCAGCAATGGTTGTAGCCGAGGTCGCTGATGTGGCTATGTATACAGAACTTGCACATCCTCATTTTCTCCTGATCAGCAACCGATGGTGTTGACTGCATCAGGTTTTGTTTGATGTAATTGCCCATAGATGTATGTTTTTAAAGTTCAACCTTTGCATCATCTTTTCCCTCATCGCAATTGCGATACGGTGCGACTATGATTGTGATGTTCTCGTCAATACGGAAGTACGCAAAAACTACGCTATCTTTCTTAGCTTTTGAGAGAAGCGTGATGTGATCTTTGCCAAGAAGGAATAATGCATCAATTATTGCTTTTATATGCTGATTGTTGATAAAGAATCCGTCAAGCTCTATGATGGCATCATATTCCGGTTCATAACACTTTCTGACATTTTGCTTTAAAAAGCCATAACCATCGCATGCTGGACAGTCAAAGTCTTGATAATGGGTCTTTCCATTCTTATCAGTATACTTCCATTCTACAGAACCTGTACCATTGCATTCGTTGCATTCTTCCTGATCATATTCCTCATCTTCTACTTTCGGCAGAGAATCGTATGCTTTCTGTAGGCTTAATAGAGGGATATTCAGTTCCTGCTCTACAGGAGGAAGTTTAAGATTAAACATTTCTGTTCTCTCATACTCGCCCTGACAGACTTCTGCATTGATGTAGATAGCCTTGTGGCAATCAGAAGCAAAAACCTTGTCGTCTTTGAGAAGAGCCCTTGCTGAGAGGATTCCTTTGCTGTGGAACAATTCTAGCAGCTTCTGTTCGTCTACATTTTCATATCCTTTCATAGTTCTGCCTCCTTCTGTTCTATAGTTTTACGCTTCCAGCCTTTGCATGCTGGCTCCCAGAAGAAATGGTGGTCGGAATTGCGGGAGCAATAGCCCAGACGCTTGGACTCTTTTCTGAGGGTGAAGAAAACACAGTTCTGGCAGTGTTTTCTGTTGCTTCTCGCTATCAAATACAGATAGAGGACTGCTATAGAGCAGATGAGAAGCATAAAGAGGATGAATGTTAGTTCTGTTTGCATAGTTACTTCTTGCTTTTGATGATTTTATTTAATAATTTCTTGTTAGCCTCGGTTGCCGGATCAGAGTGATAGACTACGCTGACATCTTGCCGGGCAGAGAGAGGGGTGTGGCGCATGTAGTCATCGACTTGCTGCTTCACTTCCTCTAATGAGCGACAGAGGACGTATTTATAGCCTGCTGCTTCCCAGAAAGCCTGGAACTCCTTCTGATGGGCTGACTGCTGATTGGTGTGGCCATACTTCAATTCTATGCCCAGGGCGTGATAGAAAGCCTTGTGGGGGCTGAGGTCACCGATGTTCTCTTCATATCTGATGGATGGGAGAGCCAGGATGAGATCGGGAACGCCCGGCACTACTCCGGCTGCTGCATTGATGGCTATCTTCTTGCCATAGGATTCTGCCTCGTTCTTTGGGTGGAAGAAGAGGGTGGAGAATGCCGGGTACTGTAGGCGAAACCATCGCACACAGGCTATCTGCAACTGACCTTCACGCTGCACCTTCTTCTGCTGAGGCTTCTTCGTGTACTCTGGGCAATTACCGTTGAGACGGTCGATTAATTCTTGTCTGTCCATATTCGTATGATTTTAAAAATTTGTTACTTAATCTCTGAGAAGTGACTGGAGATAGCTCTGGGTCTGATCATCCAAATCGGCTAGCGACTGTTCTTCTTCGGCTACTGACGGATTCCAGACGATGCCCAGCTTGGCGAGTGTGCCATTATCATAGGCTTGTCGAACCATCTTTGCCATAGAGCCATTGGGATTCTTTGCTGCACTTTCTATCCATTCCTGGTACTTCTGCCTGAGGACATCAGTTTCTGCCTTCTCCTTGGCTTTCTGGGCTTCTTCCTTCTGCTTAAGCCGGGCTTCTATCTCTTCGCTTGTTTCTGCTTGCTGAGGCTTCGGAGAGCCAACTGTCTTTGGAGTAGGCTTCTTACCTGCTGAGGCTTCAACGGTAGGGTTGTCGAATGTTCCTTCCATCAGAGGCTCATAGTTCTTTGGATTGAAGAGCCAGTTGAAGGAGATATAGCAGCCACCATCCTTGCGCCCTGAGAGCAGATCAGAGTTGAGAGCCTTGCGAAGCATCGGTTCTATGTCCTCGAAGGAGTAATCTGAGATAAACTTGGCTACCAGCTTCTTGCGGTCGGGAGTCATCTTCGAGATTGGCTTGACCTGCGTGCCGAGGAATAGGCGGTTGAAGAGCCTTAAGACTTCCGAGAATTGAGTTTCAGCATCCACCGACTTTTTTTCTTTTTCTTTTTTTTGTGTGTGGGGGTGGGCTTTCTCTTTTCTTTGTTTGTTTTCTTTTATAGGGGTTTCAGGGGAAAGATTTTCTTTTATTTGTTTCTTTTCTCTTACTTCTGTGCCCTTGGTTGTGTCCTTATCTGTGCCCTTGACTTTGCTTAAATCTTCGGAATCACCTTTATTTAAAGGGGTTTCGGAGTGTGAAATCTGTGCCCTAGATTGTGCCCTTGGCTGTGCCCCTTGTTTCGGCTGTGCCCTAGATTGTGCCCCCTTCGTGCCCTTAACAGTGCCCTTATCTGTGCCCTTCTCTGCTTGGTGATATACCTTACAACCTTGATTGTCAGATTGTTGCGGGATAGGAATCTGTGCCCTAGATTGTGCCCCAATCTGTGCCCCAAAGTGTGCCGTAATCTGTGCCCCTTGGTCTCTTTGCCATGGATGGATGCAGTGGGATAGGGGATGCGAACTGTTAACATAGAGCTTGGTTGAGGCTCTTGGAGCAGAGCACTTGGTGATGATTTTCTCTGCGATGAGCACATCGATGGCGACACGGATAGCCTTGACCGTGGTGTGGAGCTGTATAGCCAAATCACGATAGGAGAGGGTGGCAGCGGAAGCCTCATTGTGAGCGGAGGAGAGGAGCACATGGATGAGCACCTGCACGACCACAGGACGATGGAAGTAACGCCACTGCAACAGCTCTGGAGTAAATATGTAGCCATCTGTTTTCATTTTTATTGTTCTTCTTTATTTGGAATGTAGAATTTACGATTTCTATCATTTGTTGTTTTCTTCTGCCTCGATGGCACGGAATATCTCGTAAGCCACTTGTGGGACCCAGGCATTGCCGTAAGCCTTTATGGATTCTTGTCTCCACTTGGGGAAAGAAATGGTAAGGCTGTCCACATCAAAGGGAATCCCATCATTTCCTCTACAAACAGGGGATTGAGTTGGGAAGTTCCGCCACCTACTTTGTTGGCTATCTGCTCCGCCAAGTTGGCATTCTCCTTGTTGTGGCTCTTCAAAGAATCCATTGTCATTGTACTTCTGAGACCATCTGTTGCACTTGGAGTGAGGAGAAGACCGTTGACCGCCAAGGTTGGGCGTTCTGCTGCATTCGGTGAAAGGCTCTTGTTTATTCTTCCTCCTCCTTTGTCGAGTGCCGTGGGCGTAGGAAGAAACTGTGCCACTGCCATGTCTTCTAGACCCAAGCTGTGGTCGGTCTTGCCCTTCTTTGGATTTATTCGCCCTCTCTCGTTGATTTCCATATCCTTGTGAGGAATGTCCATCGCATTGGGTGTGGGCAACATGTCCGAGTACATCACTTGTGAAGCCAGGCTTCCGTATGTCGTTCCGTTCTGATAACCGTTCTTTTTGGCTCTTTCCTTGAAGTTCTTCGGGTCTTCGGCTATCATTACTGCTGTTGGGGTGAGAAGGAGTTGTCGGAATTCTTCTTGCAACAATCCAGACTCTATCCCTTCTGTGTGGTGCTCCGATGGCACAAGCTGGAATAACAATCGGTTGGACGGAATATCCTTCGGCTTCGAGGTCTGCACAGATTTTGTCGAGGGTGAATCGGCTTTCCTCTCGGTATAGGTAATTCTCTTCGAAAAGATTGTCTGTGCGTCCCATCTGAGTGACTTGGCAGGACTCCACCATCGTCTTGATGCCAGCAACGTTTTCACCAACGACCCAAGTGGGGTGTATCTGCCGTATTGCTCGAAGCATCTGTGGCCAGAGGTAGCGGTTATCGTCCGCTCCCTTTCTTCGACCAGCGAGGGAGAAGGGTTGGCATGGGAATCCTCCGGTGAGAACATCGACCTTTCCGTGCCACTGATGGAAGTCTGTTTTGGTAATGTCTTCATAACTTATTGAATTAGGAAACCAGTAGTCGAGCACCTTGCGAGGGAACTCCTGTATCTCGCAATGGAAGAGGTTTTGCCATCCCATCATGGATGCTGCGACCTCTGCGCCACCGATTCCGCTGAATAAACTAGCGTGATTCATATTTCTTCTTTTTGAAACCCACCGGGCGAAATGGGTTGCCCGGTGGGATACCGATCGAGATAAATTAATATTGAATATTATTTTCACTTTCAAAGAATTAAACACATTTTTATGTCATATCACACCTTCCTTTCTGTTAATGGACTGGAACTGCTTCTAGAAAAGGCTCACGTCTTTCCGTGGGGTCGGATTTATATAATAATAGGCGTAGTCTTTACTTAACGCTATGGATATTTCTGCCTTGTCAGGAGGCTGTTCCATGTCCAGATTGATGATTTATTTGTTCTTGCTTGCAGCGTGATTGAGAAGCCACTGCAGATGTTCTGCCATGGCTGGATCACGGAAGAGGGATTTTGCCTTATCTATGTCCGGATTCGGCTTTTTCTTCTCTCTCTTGGCTGCAGTTTTCTTCTGATAGTATCTGCGTTGGTATTCCTTCACCTTTTCGGGGTGATCCAGGTGCCATTGCTTGGAGCATGCCAGCAATCTTTCCTTGTGGCGCTGATAATAACGCTGGTAATATCCTGTGCCGTCAGCCCGTTTCTTGGCTGCATTTTCCTGATATAGCTTCCTCTTCTCAGGATGTTCCTGGAGGTATCTGCGAGAATAGGCGAGCATTTTTTCACGATGCTTAAGATAGTATTCTCGCTGCCGGGCTTTGCGGTTTTGCTCTGCTGTTTCTGATTCCATCTTCTTATCTTATGTTTTATTCGCAAGGAAGTTTCTCCATGTGCTGCACGTATCTTTTGTACTTAATGCAATACTTGCCATTGATGCAGTTGCGCCCATCAGGGCAGAGGAGACACTTGCGAGCTGCATAGGTGCTTTTACTTCTGATAGCGCTCATAATAGTAGGTTACTATCTGATGCTCTGTAGGCTGGAAGCCATTACGAGAGGTGAGCGTATCGACTATCTCATCGTAGGTACGCTGAGGCATCTGAGAAATCAGATTTTCATCGTGGATGCCCTGAGAGAGCTTGTATAAGCATGCCCAGATGATGAATATCCAAAGGGCGATGCAAAGAATGATCTTGACTGTTTTCATAATCTATAAATGTTTTAACCAACAATAATGTTTTCTTTCTTCGAGATAGCCGGGGATAGCCTGATACAGGTATGCCTCTCGCTCGAAGGATATGGCACGGTATGCCTTCCTGGTATCACGGATGATGGCTAGCTTGATGAGCCATTCGATAAGGTACCAGAGATAGAAGAAGATGTAAAGCGTTTCCTGCATCTGCCGGGTGTGGATGCTCTCATGCCTTTCCTCTATAGGAGTTATGGGGCGTTTTCTTCTGGTGAAGAGGACCCCACAGATATTGATATAGCTGAATCCCGGTGGAGGGATGAGCCTGTTTCTTATTATCTTCATTGGCGTATGAATTAAAAGGGTTATTGCAAAAGTACAAAAGAGCCTGGGCTAGGGATATGCAAAGTTGATTTGCAAGATCTATTCTCATGGAATGTTCCAACTACAAGAGATCGCTCGTTTTGCGCATGATATTTGATGCCCAGGCTCTAACTGCTTAGAAGTACACCCATCTTCTCACGAAGACGCTTGTCACAAACATTATCTAAATAACTAAAATCATAGTTTCATTTATGAACCTTAATATCTTTATGAAAGATAGTCTTGAACTTTAAAGGCACAGGCTTCCAGCTCGGACACCCGGTATTCGTAGCGAGTAATCTTGCCGTTCTTGCCACGCCCGAAGACCTTGACCTTGCCTTCCTTCACCCATCGCTCTACATTGCGTCTGCCGAAGGCATCAAAGGCCTTGGCTTGGGTGATGAATGGTCGCTTGCCTACAGCTTTGGAAATTTCTTCCTTGACTACATTGCGTAATGCTGATAGGAATGTGTCGAAAGAGACCATCTTGTCAGCGAACTGGATTTGTACTGTCTGACTCATGACTATATTGTTTTATTTGATTCTTGTTACTGTGATAACTCCTTGCTCACGGTTGAGCTTGGTCTTGAACTTTCGGCTGTAGATGGCACCGAGGTCAGTGCAACTACTCTTGACCGATAGCATTCTCTTGATAGGGAAGTCGATGGCTTGACCTAACGCCAGTTCCCTAATCTGAGGTCTGAGTGGTAATGTTTCTTCTTTCATATTGATGATGAATTGTTATTTTACTAGTTCGAAATCGTAAACAAAGACGAGAGGGTTGATACCCCAGTGGAGATTGAGCTTGCAGCTAAGCATCTTGTATGCTTCGATAGGAGTTCTGTACCACCATTTCTTCGCAAAGCTATCATTTGTGGCATCGTATGAAAAAGCATCGTCAATACCATCGATGTGGCTACAGAAAATTCCTTCCTTCATGCAGTCATCGGTGCTGATGTCCTGTAGGCGCTGTACACGGATGTTGATAATCTTGATTTGATGAGGCATAGTTTTTGACGTGACGAACATCTTGTTGTTCCATCCTGGATGTTTGCATAGAATTGTCCTAATGGATGGCTCCATTGGTATGTCCTCGTATCTTTGGGCGACTGCTACGACTTCACCTATTTTATAGGTGGACTTTGCCACTATCTCATTGCCATCATTGATGAAGAGCTTGCCTTTGTCTTTTCCTTCCGTACAGAAACCGCAATTGCAGTAATACTTGAAAGGCTCTTGATAGGCGATTCTTCTGGTCTGAGTCTTGCGACCTTCCAGAACTGCTTGGGTGAGACCGTACTGGTCATTGAACATTATCTTTTTCATTGCCTTGTTTCTTTTGTTATTTCAAAACATTATTCTGAATGGTTTGCCTTTCAAAGACGGTCTCTTATCGAGAACAAACTTTATTAACGCCTCGTATCTTATCACGAACAATGGACAATACATGTATTTCAGTGTGCATACAAATCTGTCATTGAGCATAATATCGAGGAATAGAGCTTTATTTTTTTTCATCTTGTGCCTCCTTTTTTATAATGATATTGATGGAATAAAGCGTTTGTAGTATGCCCAGTAGACGAAATCTACTTTTGTGCCAATAAAATTCCACATTTGTTGTTGCTTCATGCTTGGCCCTCTTTTGGACAGTATCTTTTTAATAATTCCCAAATCTATAATCTTTGGGTTCATGTAGTCTTTGTCGGCTACTACGATTGTCTCGTCCATGGAGTCTGGCATTTCTGATTTCTTGTGCCATGCGTGGCTGAGGTTGATGTACTCCTCATCGTCTGCACTCATTCTAACTGCCATACCATGCCAAACTGGGCTACCACCATGTTGGTTTCCTTCTTGGTCTATCCATCCGCTTGTAAGTCCGGTGTGAAATGGATAAACAAACAGCCTATAAGGCGAATCTGGAACTTTTTTATCTTCTTTCTTCATTTTTCTTCAAATTTATTTGGTACTTATTTATTTATTTACTAACTTTACGGTGCAAAAGTAATAAAAATAAATTGAACCGCAATAAGAATGTATTGTATTTTAAGAAATATACAATATATTTATATTGCCTTAACACTATTTGGATATGAAAGTACAATATTTTAGGATTAATATCGGACTTGCGATAGAGCAGCGTATTAATGAATTGGGTATTTCAAAGTCTGAATTTGGTCGAAGGATAGGCTTAGCTAGTCAAAACGTTAAGAAATTCCTCGAAAGAGAGTCTATTGACTCAAGTAAACTTGTAGAGGTCTGTCAAGCTCTAGACTACGATTTCTTTTCTTTGTATGTCGGCAAAACATGTGAGGGCAATACTTCTTTATTGAATGTGAATAGATTGAAGACAATTATTTTGGATAAAGGTTTATCTAATATAAGTTTTGCTTCTTCTATAGGCTTGTCCAGAAATGAACTTGATGCAGTTTTGACCGGAAGTGATTTGTCTTTAGGACTAGTTGAAAAAATGGCTGAGGTGTTGGAGGTCAAACCTGCAGAATTGATAAATGGCGCATCTGTTACGGCTGAGGCTGTAGCAAAGGGTGATCAAGCTATGTATGAAGAGTTGATTGCTCTAAGAGCAGAAAATAAGGTACTGAGGGAGATCCAGGGTCTTTCGGCTAGAAGCCAGGTACATGTAGGATAATTAAAATGAGAAAGAAATGAAGAATTTTATAAATTGCTATTCTAATGGCAATGTAACAGTTTTAGGAATCACGATAGGTGACGATTTTCAGCACGTAATGGAAATCGCTTCTTTATATGATGGCAAAACTGATATGATTGAAATTATTATCCCTAGTTACAAGATAAATGCCAATCTGTATGTTTCAATATTATATAAATTCGACAATAATAAATGTGTTGATATAACAATTGAAAGTTGCACAGACAGAACTGCAAATGTATGGGATGCAGTAAATGTATTAATGGGGATGCTGGATTCCAATTTGTTTGTTATTAACAATTCTTCATCGAATCATGATGCAATAAAATATGGATATTTGAACCCTTTGTTGAGTATATCTATTTTTACCCACTTCAATCCCGATTATCGGAAAATGACTGCAGTTATGCATATAACTAGTAGGTATTGGGAGTGCTTCGGTAATAAATTGAACTCTAACAGTGTTATGAATAGAATTTTTCATCTTTATAAAGTTGAAACTTTATCTAGTAGAAATTGGATTAAATATTATTATATGGTGTTAAGTATGATCGTAGCCTCTGGGGTGATCTATTGTTGCTTTGTTTTTGCATTGAACGGTAAAACCAACGAAGATTGTTACAAAAGATATACTTTACATCAAAAGTATGTTTTGGACAATGAAACTGGTAATGTGTATTATATCAGCACATCTTATCCTCCAAAGAAAGTATTTGATCCTTCTTTATTAAAATAAGAATATGATAATTAATGAAGGGTGTAATTGTAATTATGACGAACATGGAAGATCGTAAATATGATATAGACAGAAAGCTGAGGCTTTCAAAGAAGTTCTTTTGCTTTGGTCTAGTGACCTTCTGCATAGGTTTCTTGATGATTGGCTTTGCAATAGGTAGGTTGTCTTCCTCTTCTAGTAATGCTGAGGCTGATGGCTTCCAAACTGAGGTAACAGCAGGAGGCAACGTATATGTATCAGATAGCCCTGGCTCCAAGCGATACCACAAGGACAGAAATTGCCCAGCTCTTAAAAGAACTACAGGCAAGATAACAAGAACAGATGAATCAAATGCCATCGACCAAGGAAAAACTTTGTGTGGATGGTGTGGAAAATAGATAATGATACAGTAAGGTAAGTTTAATCAATATAAATAAAGTAATTATGAAATTGAAGTTTATATTATTATTCATGATGTTTGCCTTGTTGTTGGTGACATCTTGCAGCAAAGATGATAATCAAGACGCATCAAGTAACTTCATAGAAGTTGATGGAGTTAAGGAACCTATATTAAAAATGGTGGCAGGAGATTATTCTATCCTAGAGCAGCAACCGACACGAGGTACTGGAGAATTTTATGGTTTTGAGTTAGTATCAAGTTCAAAGAGAAGTCTAGAAGTCTTTCTTCCACATTATGAGACAGGAACAAAAATATCATTAAGCTCTCATACTGGATATACGATTTCCGGCTATGATAACTTTTGGATCAATTCTAAATCAGATGTGAGTGAAGATAGTTATTTGCAGATTTCTAAAAGAAACAACATATACACAGTGGATATTGTTGTGTCATTTAAGAAAGATGGTAAATATCATAACTTAAAGGCTCATTACGTAGGCGACATGGTTGTTGAGGATTGATAGTTATTAGCGAATATAGATAAAAACACTCTTTAATGGCTTATAAATAGTTTAGAGTTGTCTTTTGAATCTATAGTAAATAAGGGAAGTTGATATGAGTGAGGCTGGAAGGTTTCAGAAGAGCTTATAATAATTAAATATATATGTAAATGAGTAAATATTGTTTTAAACTATTTGTAATGCTCATTGTATGTCTTCTTTGTTCATGTAGCAAGGAAGGACTGAATGAAGTAGATGTTGGCGAGAAAACTAATGTGGTTTCTTTGAACGATACCAGGTATGATGTTTACTATTCGTGGTGCTCTGCTCCTCTTACATCTGCACCATCCAGTGATGAGTACTTTGGAATAAACCTGGCTTTAGAGGAATCTGAGCATCCTGACAAGAGTTTGTATCTTAGCTGTGTTAACTACATCTATGGTGAAAAGGTGGATTTAACTACAAGTAAGTACAACTCTAGCATATCTTTCTGTGATGGCAAGCAGACCTATTCTTTTGAGGGTGGAAGCTCCAAAATAGAATCAGGTAGCTATTATGTGTTGACTAGGGCAGGAGAACGTATAAGCGTAACAATACATATTGTTTATAGGGAGCATAACAACTTCGTGTATAATCTTGATGTGAACTATGCCGGGACCTTAACAGGCAATAATTATCTTCCAGAAGAAGATTGGCAGAACAAACCTAAGACCAGGTACAATTACATACAAGATGGTGTATCTTATATGTTCAGTAACTGGGCTAGGGTTCAAGTTGACAAAGGGGTGACAACATTTAGTTGTAGTGCCTTCGAGAAGGGCAATAGAGAAGCTACATGGTCCCAATTTGATATAACGGTTAAAAACTTAGAGTTGGGGAAGAAGATAGATCTCTCTAGCCGTGATTACTTCTCTTGGTGCTCACTTGTTGATTTTGAGAATATTTTTCCAGGAAGTTACATGTATGTGACTTTAGGCAAGAATGATTATGAAGTAACTATAGATTTGCTCTATAAAGACAACAAGAGTGCTAGTCATCATCTTTTGATAGAGTATAATGTATATAAGTAAGGTGTATAAAGTTTAGAAGTAAAATATAATTAATATAAAGTTTATAAATTGTTTTGAAAGAAACGCAGAAACGTTAGTAAATACAGTATATTATGAATTTAGTTTGGAAATAAAAGAGTCCTTTTTTGTAATTTGTTGATATTAAGCAAGTTAACGTAAGTGCTTGGTTTCTAGATAGTCAGAAGTGTAGTGTTTTGAAAACGTTTGGCACGATGAACGTGACAAAATAGGGCGTTTGTTTCGAAATTGCTTTGAAAAGAAAATTACTATGGCTACATTTAAAATTGTTGTTCAACATCAGAGATCGGATGGCTTTTACCAAGTTTATATCCGAATGACTCATAATCGTAGATCGCTTTATATCAAGACGAGCAAGATGGTGGGGCAGAAAGGCATCGTGAAGGGTTCTCATGATGTGAAGGATTCTTTTGTGCTTAATTCTCTGAACCAAATTATTGAAGAATGGATGTTCAAGCTAAATAAGCTAGACATCCGTTCTTGGAGTGCTGAACAGGTTAGGGACTATCTGGAGCAGAATGATGAAGATGTGTGTTTCTCAGACTTCGCTAGAGAATATATTGGTGAATTGTCTGAAACATTGAAACCTCAGTCTCTTGTCAATTATCACAATACATTGCATAGTATAGAAAGATATTGTGGTTCTGAGAAAGTTATGTTTAGCGAATTGAATACCAAACTTGTGCAAGGATGGATAGATAGTATGAAGGATTCTAAATCTAAGAAGTCGTTCTATCCACAATTCTTGAAGAAAATGTTCAAGGCAGGTGTGGCTAAATATAATGATTATGACAACGACATCGTAAGGATTAAGGTGAATCCTTGGACTAAGGTGGAGTTTTCTAGGCATATAGTGCCCAAAAAGCGTGCTATCCTGATGGAGGATTGCAGAAGGATATTTTCTGTGATTCCTTCTTCTAAGACAGAATGCCTGGCAGTGGATGTTTGCAAGATGGTATTGTGTCTTGCCGGGATCAATGTGGCTGACCTTTATGTAATGAAGAAGGTTGATTATTATGATGGTATCTTGCATTACAAGCGCCAGAAGACGAAATCGGCTAGAGCTGATGAAGCATATATAGAAATGAGAGTTCCTGATATGCTCCTACCTACAATGACGAAGTATTTCGCAGATAAAGATGACCCATATCTGTTTAATTTTCATCAAAGCTATGGGTGTAGCAGGTCGATGGATGGTAATTTGTGCCTCTTTCTAAAGAAATTCTGTGTCAATACATTGAAGGATAGTGAATTGAAGATAACTCCTTACACTTTTCGCCACACCTGGGCAACTATAGCGCAAAATGATATTGGTGCCAACTATGAAGAGATAGGCTTTGCAATGAATCACGTCAGTACTCACAAGATTACCATGGGATATGTGAAGCCTGACTTCTCCAGAGCCTGGGAACTGAACGAGAAGGTGGTGGAGAAGATTTTCTTTACCAATGATCCGAGCAGGCGAACGCAGGAGTATCATGCTCCTGTATTTGAAAAGGTGGAGGAGACGTTTGAACTTTGTGCTGATGCCTACTTTATGGGTGAGGTGGTGGCTCATGTGGATGGCAAGGGCTACCGGAACACGGATGACATTATCCGGCAACTGATGGATAATATCAATGATACAGTGCCTAAGAACTGTACTATACAGATTAAGGTGAAGAATATCACCAAAGACCAGACGAAGTATTTTGAGCGCATGAGGGATAAAAAGTAGCTAATATATCTTAAAATTGTGCCAATAAAACTTAATATTTGACAGATTCAGTCAATTTCATACCATAGGGTAGTCTTCTCTAAAGTAGCAGAAATTTTAGAGAAGGCTACCTTTTTTTTGTAATTAGCCATTATTAACAATTTTGAGATTCTTGATGTTGATGGTGGTCTCTTGTTTCTCAAATTTCTCCTCCAGCTCCATGAAGGACTCTTCCACTGACAGGCTTCGATGCTCATCATTGTTGAATGATATGGATTGAAGTTTTGGAGCAACGTATGGGAGAAATTTGGCTACCATTGCCAAGCGTCCGGCAGGTTCTTCTATCTGCATGAGGTCACTGGCTAGCGAGTAGCCTTTTTCATTTATTCCGTTGAAATAGCCAGTGATGGCATCGCTAAGGCTTTCACGTACCGTTTTCGTTATCTTGTTTGCCGTGCCAGCCTTGCGTCCACCAGTCTTCTTTCGCTTTGGTTTCGGCTCATTGCCATTATCTTTTTTTGTTGCCATATTCTAAGAATTTAATTGATTACTGATAGTTTTCGAGTGCAAATATAGTGAAAATTTACGAAAGTTGGTGTTCAAGTTGCGGAACTTATCACCGAAGGCTAGAAAAAACGCATTACTTTAGCACAGTTTAAACATTAAATTCGAATTTTATGGGACTTATAGGAAGTATTGCTGGTGGCGTTACCTCAGCTGTAGGTGGTGCTCTAGCAGCCAAAAAACAAAATGCTGCATACAACGAATACATCAAGACCTTTGAGAATCGTATGCAGCAGGTGAAGGATCACCGTGATAATCTTTATTATCAGGACCCGACACAGACAGCCGAGAACCAGGTGGCAGTGACCAACGCCCAGAAGGTGCTTGATAATGCCACGCAGAAAGCCAAGAATACCAGCATCGTGAGTGGTGGTAGTGATGAGTCGGTGGCTCTGAGCAAACAGGCTGCTCAGGAGCAGGTGGGCAACATCATGCAACAAGCTGCTGTGCAAGGTGCTCAACAGAAAGAAAACGTTTGGAATACTGCAGATTCTCAGATAGACCAAATGACCAACTACATCGCGACTGCCAAGAAGGAAAAGGGTTTGGCTCAGGCACAAGCCATTCAAGGTGCAGCTAGTGGTTTGGCTAGTGCTGCAAGTAGTTTACCATGGTAAGGAAAGGAGGTAGATATGGGATTCATGAGTGACGATTTAACTCCGAAGCGTCCAGCAACAGCTGTGACACCTGTAACCGATTTTCCATCCAATGATGAAGGGATTTCAGCACCATCAGAGCCAGTTACTTCTCCAAAGCAGACACAGACACCACCAAGTGGGGATGGTTCTGCAGCACAAGCTACATCTACAACAGCAACAGCTCCAATAGATACAAATGGTTTGGTGGCAGGTAATCAGCCATCCTTCACTCAGCAGCCAACAGAGGATGTAACAAAGGTAACTCCTAATCAAGGGATTTCTATCGATTGGAGCAGACCTTATAGCGAGATAGAGCAGAATCCTCTCTTGCAGCAGATGAAGCCTTATGACATCATGAGGGACTTCGAGAAGAATGGCAATGGCGATTGGTCAACATTCATGCCTTGGCTCAGTAATCTGGGTGATGCAGACAAGACGGTGGCAGCTAATGCTGCTTTGCAGAAGAAAGCCGAGCGACAAGCAAAGTGGGAACAGTTGGGCAATCTCTTCCAGCATGTAGGCAACTTCTTCGGCACAGCCATCGGTGCACCTGAGCAGAAGGTGGAATCTGCCCAAGCATTGACCGAACGCCAACGCAAGCTGAGGGAAGGCACAGATGCCCTTCGTCAGAAAGGCTATGACCAGATGATGGTGAATATCTGGAAGGACAGACAGAACAAGCAAGCACAGATGCAAGCAGAGGCTGCTGCCAAGGCTAACGAGGCGCTGGCTGCATATCGCGCATCACAGAAGAATCAGCAGGATGCTTTGACACCCGAAAAGGTGAAGACCGAACAGGCAAGACAGGAAGCATCCAAGGCAGCTGCAGGTCTTTCTACTGCCAAGACCAAGACAGAAGATGAACTGAGAGGCAAGAAGGGTCATTTGCTTGATGCCCAAACCAACAATGCCAATGCCGGAGCTGCTGATCATAACGCCAGTGTAGTGGTGAAGGGAGCGCAAGTTAGGCATATCAATTCGCAAACAGAGGGACAGAATCAGAGAAATGCCAACCAGAAGGAGGCTGATGATTTCAATACCCGGTATGTGAACGACCCTAAGTTTAAGAAACTTGTAAACAAGTGGGCAGAGAACAATGGTATGTCTATCGGTGGAAATGATGGCAGGGGTGGAACCTGGGCTAACGAGAAGAACAGACAGCAGGCTTCAAGATGGGCAAAGGCTCAGATGAAGTTTGACCGGACACCTCCTTCAAGAAGAGGAGGTGGTGGCAGTAAGGTTCCACCTTCACGTAGGGGCGGTGGCAGTAAAGTTCCACCATCAAGAAGATAGTAATAGAATATTAATCAAAATCAGATAAAGTATGTTTGACGAGCAAGACAGACAATATTTTTATAATGAGTTCAAGAGCAACGGCTATGAGGTAGGTAGCTATGATGACTTTAAAAAGGACTTGAACAACAAGGAAGATCGTGACTGGTATTATAATGAAGCCAAGAACATGGGGTATGATGTGGGAACACAGGCAGACTTTGACAAGATGGTGTTGGAGCCAGCTGCATCTGCTTCTCCTTCTACTGGTGGTAAGCAAGTTGTTGCTTCTGCTCATGCTTCTAAACCGCAGGTGGCGCAACCTGTAGCGAAGCCGAAGACAGAATATCCTCAGGAGGTACTTGATGCTTATAATTCACCAGACAATAAGCCTGGCAACTTCAAGGACTTGGCTCAGCTGAATGATGAGTATCAGCGAGGTGAGTTAAAGAAGCCTAGCTTGATTTCGCAAGTACTCGGCATGATGCCGAAGGTGGATGCCGGAAATATCGGCAGGGAGCAGAAGATGGGTGGTATGATAGCCAATATGCTTCTTGGTGATAATATGCAGCAGCCACAAGACAATAATCAGCAGGTACAGCAGCCAGCACAGCAGGAGGCTTCTCCTGAATCTAAAGAGGAAGTTCCTGTTACAGCACCAACCAGCGTGGTTAATAACGAAGGCTTGTTGGATGCCAAACTTGCCAACTATCTGGAGAACTGGAAGCAGAGACCGGATAAGCAGGGTACTTACTTTGAGAATATGGTTGCAGACTTGTTGGCTGATGGTACTGCCAACAGCAATGAGGAGGCTGTGAAGATTGTGCAGTCTGCTCTGGGCAGATATGCGAACCGTTCGGCCATGGACGTTACCAACCAGGTAGTTGCTTCTTTGCCTGATGATACTGTGCAGGATGCTGAGAAGAGTATCGAAGCGCAATGGTATAGTCATGGTGTGCAGGATAAGTTGAAGCAGGAGGCAGACAGCATGGGTATCAGCTATGATGACTATGTGGCTCAGTTCCTGAAGCCAGCTATGGTACAGAGTTTGGTTAACAAGTATGGTCCGAACTATCGTGACATCGCTGAGGGCATCGCAACACGCCTCTATTCTCACGATGAGCATGTGCAGGACAGACTGATGAATCAGGACATCAATGAGGCGCTTTCTGACGTTATCAGCAAATATGTGAGTCCATCTGTAGTGGATGAGTACAACAAGGCTCAGGAGGCAGGCAGTAAGGCATTTACGGAGGGAATGGAAGGAAGCCAGTTTATTCCGGCTAATCTTCGTCTGGGTACAGCACTTGGTGCTCAGTATGAGGCAAACGAGGCCAAGGATCCTGCAAAGGTGCTTTCTGGTTTGCAGAAGAAGTTTGGCAAGCTCTACCGGAATCCGGAGTTCCTGAATGATATGAGCAATGCAGCATTCAAGGTGATGCAGCGATATGGCTTGAATGGCACTCAGAGTAGTGATCCTAAGCAGTTCAAGCCGATGATCAACTCTGTTCTTAAGACTGAATTGGATCAGCTGGAGATTAAGGGTATGATGCCTAAGGGTAGTGCTGAGTACATCATGAAGACTGGTTTGGGTAACACTATTGTGGGCAAGATTACTCGCAAGGCTGTTCAGACGGACTATCAGAACTGGCTGGAGGATATGGCTAATCAGCAGTATCAGCCGGGCTTTTGGGAGAATGTAGCTAGTGGTGCTCTGACCTTTGCAGGTGATGCCTGGAGTTATTGGCTGCCTGGAGCCGCAGGTGGCAAGTTGACTAAGAGCATGATTGCCAAGGCAGAGGGCAAACTGGCTGGTGACCTGATGGCTAAGGGCATGGAGCGCAAGGTGGCTGAGCGAGCTGCCAAGGTACTTATCGGTAAGAGTAAGGACGTGGCTTTGAAGAACGGTGCAGTGCATGGTGCTGTTACCTTTGGCGGTCAGTCGGCTATCTCGAAGCCTATTGATGAGGTTTATCGTACTGGTCAGTTTGATGAGAATGGCAAGATTTACAATCCTTCTGTGGGTAAGGTTATCGCTAATACTTTGGGCGAGGTGGCTAAACAGAGTGCCGTAGGTGCTATCATGCAGGGTGGAACCATCGCTAACATGATAGGCAAGGGCAGAGGCTTGGCTACCAATATTCTGGCTGATGTTGGTGGAAAGGTAGTGGATTCCGGTATCATGACTGGGCAGCAGTTGTTGGAGCGTATGGCGCATGATCCGAACTTCAAGCCTACTGGCAAGGATGCAGCCGAGAGTTTCTTGGAGAGCATGGCGAACCTTACAGCTATCGGTTTGCCGGGCATGGTGGGCAAGTATGCCAGATTCAAGGACGCAAGGGAGTTTAACAAGAAGTTTGACTTCACTGATCAGGATATTGCCGAGTTGAAGAGATTCGGTTATGAGGACCTTCGTGATGCTTTCGAGAAGGTTGGTATTGGGGAGTATGCCGTGGAGGGTGAGAACGCCCAGCGCCTTGATGGACAGCTTACCCAGAAATATATGAACCTGATGAACGACAAGAGCGTTCCGGAGGTTTTGAAGGCTAAGATGATGGCAGTGGTGGAAGGCAAGCGCCCTTCTTCTTTCTCGCCTGTTATTGATAGCGAGGTATACAGAGGTGACGATGGTAAGTACTATTTGGAAACCTATAATAAGGATGGAGGCGTAATTGACCGCAAGGAGTATTCTTCTCATGATGCTGCACGTAATGATGAGAAGAAAATGGAGTATGAGAAGACTCTTGGTTTGGCTTCTGTGCTGGAAGGTGAGTTCCACAAGGAGTTTACCCAGGAGCATCTTGAAGGCTTATACAACAAGGCAGCACAGAAATATAATATGGGTGAGAAATTGACGGATGAGGATAAGGCAGCGGTTTATCTTCATCAGAATGCTGGTGCCATCAAGGAGATTATAGATAAGCAGCAGAAGGGTATTATCCTTACTGATGAGGAGCAGAAGCAGGTTAACTCCTACCGTCATTATTATGACAGTGCTCTGGAGAATAGTTCCGTGATGAGGGAGTTTGTCAACACGTTTGAGGATTCCCATGGTGTGGCGCGCGGTACACTGAGAAAGGCTTTGGAGTCGAAAGATAAGAAGTATGCGCCACTGGTGGAGTCTTATCTTAAGGAGCTTTACAACTCTATCGAACTGAAACGTGAAATGAAGCAGACGGTGGATGATCTCTATAATACAGCCCATGGCAATGAGCAGAAGCGCATTGAACAGAGCGGTGTTGAGGGAGAGAATCCAGCTGCTCCTGTTGGGGTTGATGCTCTTGTTGAGGGAGAGAATCCAGCTGCTCCTGTTGGGGGTGATGCTCTTGTTGAGGGTGCAGCAGGTGTTGTTGATCTTTCTCCTTCAGAAGGTCCTTTAATTATTCAAGAAAATACCAATACTCAATCAAGTCAAGGTGGAGGTGATCCTGCTACAAATGTAGATGATTCATCTACTAAGGTTTCTGCCTCTGATGCCTATGTGATGGGACAGAATGCTTACCAGAAGGGGGATGCTGAGGGCTTGAAGGCGATTGATCATAACGATGATGTTTCGAAGGCTCGATTGAAGCGTGCTTTTGGCGGTGATGAGGCACAGATGAATGTTGTGGTGAAGGCATACGAGGATGGCAAGGACATGGAGCAGTTTGTGGCTCAGCGTGCCAATTCTTTAACTCCAGCGCAGCAGGATGCTGTTCGTAAGTATGTGGAGGCTCAGGATGCCAAGAATGGTGTTTATGATGCTTTGCAGCATGCCGATGATGGCTATGGCGAGGCGTTGAAGGAACAGCTTTGGCCATATCAGACGGAAGACGGAAACATCGTGCCAGCTACCCTTACTACTGGTCAGCAGGTATTCTTGAAGAAAGCCAATGAATATGGTGGAGGCTTTGTTGTTGTGCCTGATGAGCAGGGACAGCCTACCATCAAGCAGGTTTCTAGTGCCGACATCAAGGAAGTGGGTACGCCAGTTCCTATGGATGATTACATCAATCAGCAGTTTGCTGAGCAGGTGGATGCTAGATATAAGCAGTTCCGATCTCAGTTTGATGGCAGTGGATTGAAGCCTAGCGACACCGTGGAGGTTGCCATGGAATCAGGTGACGAACCAATGCAAATGACCTTTGCCGGATATAGCGAGGATGGCAAGATTGTGCTTTCTGATGGCAAGGACAATATCGCCCTGAGCAAGGACGAGTTTAATGCCTGGCGACAGAATGCGCTCGATGCCTCTATTGGTGCCGAGTTGGATGCCGAGGACGCACAGCGTGCCAATGATGATGCAGCCAAGGCTGAGGCTGAGAAGAAGCAACGTTATAATGATGGTATCGTAGGTTTGGGCATGGGACAGCCTGACTATTCTTCTAAGGATACAGAGCCAAAGGTGGCTGCTGAGTATCTGCAGGAGCAGTTTGGTGAAGACCATGGCAAACTCCTGAATTTGGTTAATGGTAGCCGTGACGACATCAAGACGCAACTTGCCAACAAGAAGAAGGCTGCTGCAGAATATCAGAACTGGCTTGATACCAATGCCGACCTGGACCCAGAGAAGGCTCAGAAGGTGGAGAACGACCAGGCTCTGGTTAATGAGCAGATTGCTGATCTTGATGCTCGTTTCAAAAACTGGAATACTATCCGCAACAGCGTGATGACTCCTGATGAGGTGAAGGCTATGAAGGAGGAGCGCAAGGCTGAGGTGGAGAAGGCTGGTGTTGATGAAACTGCCATCGTGCCATCTGATGATTTTCATGTGCTCGTACTTGATGATAAGGAATTGAAGAAGCAATATCCAACTATGGATGAGGCTAACGACTATATTACCTCTCAGCGCAAGGACATTTATCATACCCAGGAGGATGTGGAGCACAAGATGAATGACGTGAATGACATGCTGGAGCAGTATATCAATGGCGAAACAGAGCTGGACCCTACCCAACTTATGGAATTGAATACAACAAAGGCTCAACTGGAGGCTCTGCAGACTAATTTGTCGGTTGCTGCAAAGGGTTTGAAGGCTCAGGCTAATAAACTCAGCAAACTCTATAAAACAGAAGTTAGCCAGCAGGAAATGAAGGAACCGGGCATGACTCCTTCTGAGCAGCGCAAGGCATTGGTGGCTGATGCGTTGAAGAAGAATGACCTTGGAGCAATAAAAGAGATATACAAGGAATCCTCTGTTGACGTTACGGACTTGACTCCTCAGACTCTTGAAGAGGCAGTATCTGAATCTTTGAGACCACATAGCTTGAATCCGGAATCTCTTCAATATGAGTTGGGCAAGAGCAATTTTAAGGTTGGTATTGGCAAGGGGTATGATTCTAATAAGTTCAATTATCTTATTGCCAAGAAAGGAACAGGTATGTCAGTTAACGATTTTGCCGTGAAAGTATATAATGACCTTCCTGTAAACTTGCAGGATATGGGATATACCGACCAGGATGTTCGTAATGCCCTTCTTGATATGTTCAAGTCTTATGACAGCGTGAAGGAAATGAAAAATGTGGCTCTGATGAACCGCATAGCAGCTGCAGAAGATGAACTTGCAAGCGAGGAAGAGTATTATGAGGCACAGAAAGAGCGTGAAATTATCGAAAGACAGGCAGAAAATCCAGATTATTATGCTTATCTTGAAGATAATTCTGTACCTTTGCCGACTGAAAATGAACTCAACCAAATTGCAGGTATGGAATATGACCGCATGATGGAGATTGAGGATCGTGAACGAGAGTACAAACAATATGTTAAATCAATTTTACCAGAATTAGCTGATTATGATGACAGAAACAATGAAGAAGGATATGGAGGAGGCAGTAGCCTGGGTAGCGACTCTTCACGGAGAGGAGTTGATGAAGGAAATCGCAATAGCCAAGAAGGTGGTAGCAGAGAAGCATCTGCTGAGGCCGAGGCTGGAGCGTTACATAATAGCACAGGCGAAGGGAGACAAGAGATTAGCAGCTTGGCATCTGGCGAAGGCTCAGCTGATAGAACTCCACATCTACCGCAAGAAGCATCCTTCGGAGAACGTTTAAAGAGTGCCATTTCCGAGACTGAGACCGAACCAACAGAGGCTCAGAAGAAGGCAGGAAACTACAAAAAGGGTCATTTGTCCTTTGGTGGCTACGATTATACCGTAGAAACACCAAAGGGCGTGACTCGTAGCGGTAAGGACGAGCAGGGCAAGCCTTGGAGCGTGACCATGCATGATACTTACGGCTATATTCTTGGTAAAATTGGCGTGGATGGTGACCATATTGATATGTTCATCAATGATGCCGCTGACCTTGATACTTTTGATGGTAACGTTTATGTTGTTGACCAGGTGAACCCAGAGACTGGAGAGTTTGATGAGCATAAGGTGATGTATGGCTATCCTTCTGAGGAGGCTGCTACAGAGGCTTATCTTGCCAACTACTCCAAGGACTGGAAGGGACTTGGTAAGGTTACTGCTGTGCCTAAGGCAACCTTTGACAAATGGCTGGAGTCTTCTGACCGCAAGACTATGCCTTTTGCAGATTATGCTATGGTGCAGAAGGAACAGGCGAAATTTGATCGCGATGTGAAGGAGGTGAAGCCTTCGGAAATGACGGAGGCGCAGAAGTTGGCTTACAATGCTGTTTCTACTATGCTTAAGAAGGCTGGCATTCCGGTGAAGGTGGTTAGCAACGAGGATATGGAGAAGGTAGCTGAGGCGCAGGATAATCTTAATCTTGCCATGCTGCTGAATCAGCCTGAAATGAGATTTAAGATTAAGACTCCTGAGGAGAAACAGGCTGCCGAGAATGCTTATAACTTTGCCAAGGATTTGCGACCAAACAAATGGGCGCAGTATGCCGTGGTGGATATGAGCAATCCGAATAAGATGCCGGAGTACTATCAGAAGCAGGAACTGGCAAGAAAGGAACGTACCTATCTGAATAGGTTGATGTGGGGAAACTACAAGGTTTTCAATCTTGATAAGAGTTTTGAGGACAATGTGGCTGGGCTTACAGGCTCTTTTCCTTCTGAGTTTGACCCATATAAGATTGATGCTCAGACTAGTAAGAAGAATGAGTTGAAGAAGCAGATTAAGGAGACTGAGGAGGCTTATAAATTAACCGGGCAGGAACGTAAGGAGTATCAAAATCAGCTGATGAAGGAGTACATGGATGAGCATGGACTGGCTTCTGAAAACGATATTCCTGATGATGTTTGGAGGGAGTTTGATTATAAAGCTGTTGAGAAATATCAAGATAAGCTTGATTCCTTGTTTGCGAAATATAAGGATTTGGATAGACAGTTGAAGGCTGTTGCTGAGCCGGGCGTGCAGTACTTGAAGGGCAAGGGTGTGGTTTATGGCTACACTGATGGTAAGGAGATTGTGCTGAACCAGGAGCATCTGAATGCTAATACTCCTATACATGAGTACCAGCATCTTTGGCGTACTGCTGCCAAGAAGATGAATCCGAAACTTATAGAGCATGGTGATAAACTCATCATGCAGACCCAGCTGTTTGCCGACTTGAAGGAGGACCCTAACTATAAGCATCTGAGCGATGATGAGATTTGCGATGAGGCTTTTGCTCGTCTGACTGGTGAGGACGGTGCTGCCATCCTGGAACAGATGGCAAATGATGCCATTAAGGAGAATCCGCTTGACACTGCTAAAGAGCTTACTATCATCAACCGATTAAAGAATTGGTTGAAGAAGTTCTGGTATTGGACTCTTGATACATTTACGAAGTGGAAGCCTGAGGACATTAAGAAAATGACCTTGGAGGATATTCGTAACCTTGTGCTGAGAGACTTGGCGAATGGGGTGGACCCACGCAACGTGAAGTCTCGTATGACTAAGGAAGATGCAGTGTCTTTGCGTAAACAGATGGAAGATAATGCTGAGCAAGAACGGATTCTAGAGCATACGGAAGAGAACTGGCTAAAAGAATTTGGCAAAGATAGCCGTGTTACCACTCCTATTGGCAGTATCAAACTTGGTGAAAACCAATATAAGAAGGCAGGAAGAAACGACCGAATCAAAAGATTTGGTCTGTTGAAGCCTACCCTGGAGCGTCCTGACGTTATCTTGGAGAAGTCTGCACCAAAAGAGGGTGCGGAACGACAGACTAAATATCTTTTTATCAAATCCTTTAAAAAGGCTGATGGAAACAAGATTCTGAACTATGAATCCATAACAGTAAAGCAGGGTGAAGAGGAAGTGGCGATTAGCGCACATCAAATAGAGCCTTCGAAAGTTGTGAAAGAATTAACGGAATCAAAAATGCTATGGAATCGTTTCAGAGGCGATTCTAATTCCTTGGGCGAGAATCAAGGTTCGGCATTAACTCCATCCGCAAATAACCCAAGCGGAAAGGATAGCGTCCTGAATCCTCATAGCGATGCAAAGATACGCAATTCCTTTGAAATCACCAAGGGAAATGATGGAAATTTATCTGTGGAGGATGAAAAAACTCTTGCCGGAGTTCATAATATTACTGAGGAGAAGTTGAGAAAGGCTTTGAAGCTAGGTGGTCTTGCCAATCCTTCTTTGGCGGTGATTGATACCAACAAGAGTGCTCACGACAACTTTGGAGAGATTTCCTTCATCGCTCCATCTGCTCTTGTGGACAAGCGTACTGGAAAGACTGCTGGTACTTGGATAACTGATGCCTATACTCAGCGTTATCCTTCCGTAG
>ERZ1034897.119-NODE-119-length-44363-cov-117.080730_pt1 | contig 44363 bp, 71 predicted proteins | sample MGYA00520629_ERZ1034897 | MGnify/ENA primary metagenome ERZ1034897 (study PRJEB33766, sample SAMN09781789) | gut metagenome | biome: gut microbiome | host: Homo sapiens | place: Madagascar | study: EMG produced TPA metagenomics assembly of the PRJNA485056 data...
ATTATTTTGTATGCGCCTGCAAAAATTCTTCGACCGCCTGCTTTAATACAGCATTCGGAGTTGTACCAGCCTTTGCGCACGCTGCCTTAAACTTTTCCGCGTAGTCCTTTTTTACGCGGCAGGCCAAGCTTGTCATATTTTCTTTGTCCCATTTGGCATTGGATGCCTTTTTCTTTTCAGAAATCATAAAAATACCTCCCGTTTTATTTGCCTTAGTATAGCAAAAAACAGCACTGTTTACAATGCCAAATGTGCACAAGATGGCACTATAAACATTGTCGAAAATGTCAATTTACATACACTATAAACAGTGCTATACTATAATCACAGCAAGGAAAACAAAATATTGGAGGGCCATTATGAACGAGTTATTTGATCAAAATGTTTTGGATTTTCTTTCTAATCTTGAAGAAGAAAGTTTTTACAGTTACGCTCAAAACCCTTGTGAAAAAACCAAGGATATCCACGAAAGGGCAAAAAAGAAATTGCTTGAGTATGCGCACAAATACGGAATTGCATAAACAACAAAACCCCCGGTGTTCCGTTTGGAGCATCGGGGGTTTTATGCCGCTCAATTATTTGCACGCAAAGCGTATAAAATTTTCAAAAAGCATTGACATTTACACGCAGTGCGTGTATAATAAGGACAGTGAAAGACACAAACACACAACAACATGGAGGTACAAAATTATGAGAAACGCTATTGAAATCGCCGCTGACATCCGCAAGTCCGATGTCTGGGATTACGAGCTGTGCACCGAGCTGTGCAAGGCAGCTGGCATGGAAGAAGAGTGGGAAGCTGCATCCGCTGGCGACTACGACTGGAACGACCCGAATCACGGCCCCTCGTTTGAAGAAGTCGTTGAAGCCGCCGCCGAAAAGCTGGGCGTTGAGATCTACTAAATAAAAAAATCCCCCGCCCGATGCTTGCCACACCGAACGGGGGATTTTGTGAAAGATACCTCACACGGAGGTGTGCAACTATCCTATCACACGAAAGAAAGGAAGTCAATCATGTATACCAAAGCAGAGCTTTTTTCAATGGCCGCAGAGCAGCCGAAGGAAATCTTTGTCAATAACATTACTCTGAGCGTACCGGATGACACTTCTGACTGCGTTGATCTGGACGCTGAGAAGGACAGGCTGTCTTCCATCTGGGATCTGGCGCACTTGTCCATGCGGGAGCTGGTCTCACGCGCCGGAATGTCGCAGACAGCTTTTGCGAAGGGCGCAGGCATCCCACTGCGAACCGTGCAAGACTGGTGCTGTGAAAAGCGTGCGTGTCCGGCATACGTCCGCTTCCTGCTGGCCGAGCACTATGGACTGATCTGAGGGGGATTCCAGTATGGCAACAAAAGATTTGACGGGTCATACTTTTGGGAGCTGGATCGTGATAGGTGCATCCGAAAAGAGCGGCTATGTAAAGTGCCGCTGCGAGTGCGGCACCGTGAAAGATGTCTACATACAGTCTCTTAAAAACGGAAAAAGTACAAGCTGTCAGGCTTGTGCAAATCGCCGCATGGCAGGACAGCGCAGTCAAGAATTTTTGAAAAAAAGAAAGGAGCAGTACATCGGCCAGGTCATCAATGGATGGAAAATTATTGATGTTTATAAAAATCCGTCTGTCAAAGGGAATGACCTCTTTTGTACCGCATTGTGCCCTGTTTGCGGCAGAAAGTCCGATATGCGTCTGTTTCAAGTGAAAAAAATTTCAAAGTGTAAGAAGTGTACCAATAACGTTAGGCCCTTCTCTGACGCGATTCATCGTGAAGCGGATGTGGACGGATCGAGCCTTGTATCTGTAAAGTTGCGTCTTAGTGGGAAAGTCAATCAAAACTCAACCACAGGGCACAGTGGCGTTTTCAAAGACAGAAATCGTTACCGCGCTGTAATTTGCTTTAAAAGACACAAGACGTACCTTGGAACCTATGAGACAATCGAGGAGGCTATCGCGGCCCGCAAAGCAGCTGAAGAGCTGATATACGCCCCATTTCTAAAAGAACATGAGGGATGGGAAGAAGAGCTTGCAAGCCGTCTCGAAGAACTCAAAAAAGAGAAAAAATAGAAAACCCCCGATGCTCCAAATGAACGGAACACCGGGGGTTTTGCTTTACTCAAAAACTTTTTCAATGCTTTTCAGCCGGTAGCCTATCGCCGTCCGGCTGTAATGCGTCTGTGCTGCAATGTCCGGCAGCGGAAGCCGCTCGACGTACCGCAGTAAGGCTATCTTACGGTCTACCCTCCCAAGCGGTGCGCTTTTGATGGCGGCGGTCATTTGCTTTCGGTCAAGTCCTTGCAGCGCAGCGGGCAGCACTACACGAGCCGCCGCCACGGGCAGCACCGAGCCAGAAGGGCTGCGGCAGCTGTCCTGCGTTACGCACCATTACGGTGACGCTACCGAGATGGCACGTTTTCGTGAGGTCAAGAAAACATCCGTGTGCGTATGTAGTGCTTGCCATGATGTCCTCCTTACAGTGTGATTTCCTCAGCGTTCGCCTTGTCCTCCGCGTCCAGTGCATCGTAGTACGCCTGCGCAAGGGCTTCCACCTCTGCAATGTCGTCCTCCGTCAGCAGGCCGCTGTCCAGATGGGTGTACGCCTTGTCCAGCCAGTATGCCACGTCGCGTCCTGCGGCAATCTCCCGCTTGATGGAGCGCAATGTCAGGTCGTGCCGGGCTTTACTTTTGATAGCCATAAGTACCTCCTTAGGTCATGGACGCGATTGCGTCCTCAAGATTTTTGACGACGAGATTTACGTCCCTCTGATACCCCAGCTTTACCCCAGCGCCGTCACCAGCCTGCACCACAGTGTCAGGGCCGTAAGTGGTAAGGGCTTTGTAGGCGGCGAGTTCAGCAGGGGTGAGCGAGGTTTCGATGGGAGTGGCGAGGACGTAGTAGATTTTGCCCAGTTGCTTTTTGCAGGACTCGTTGAGCTGGTCTGAAAGGTTTTCACCAATAAGATATAAGAATTGTTCATTTACCGCATTGTAATACCACGCCTTATCGGTAAACGTGCTAAATGCAACGATGCGCTGCCCTGCCGTGTACATGGCGATTGGTAAGCCTCTTGGCATAAGATTGGCGTAGATGCCAGCTTGTTCAAACTTAACGTTTTCGCCGTCAATATCAACCTTGTAAATCCTCTGCACCTTCACCCCTCTCTCCAAGTCCACCTCATCGCACACCCACTGCTGGCCGCTTGGGTCAGTGTAGTTGCCGCCAGAGGTGACAGGGATGCCGGGTAAGCCGTTGGGAGTGGGGAGCGTGAGGAGCTGTTCACGGTAGGGGGAGTAGGTGGTGGCGGTTGAGCCGAGTTCGAGCTGGACTTGCAAGTAACCCGTGGCGTTAGTGTCTGTCGGCACAAAGTAGCACCCAACAATAGTGTTGGCATTAACCGAAAAGGTTTTGCTCGGGCTGCCGGGTGTAACAGATGCGAGAGTTTTCCAATCGGCATTAACCGCAGATATAGTAACATTTTGAACGTTCTCAGAAGATACTAGTGTTATAGTGTATGTGCCAGCGGCCAAAAGGTAGCGTGCGGTTTCAGGGTCAATTATCCGAGCATTTACTAAACCAACCGCTTTTAGCGCGTCAAAAACCCATCTATTGTATTGTGCATCGTATCGTAGTGCCGTTGTATTTTGACCGCAGTTTGTAGGAATCAGATTTTTCCCCGTCACCTTCACTGCCACGCTCCCGCCATCACCTGCGCTCACGATAGGCACAGGGGCATCCGGCGTGGGTGTGCCATCCTGCGTGCTCTTACCGTACACGGTCAGGCCGCACAAGGGTGCAGCGAAAGCATCGTCAACGGCAATGGGGTTGCCTGTTTCACTGCCTGTGAGGATGTTCTGCCGGGCCTTTACTGCGCTGATAGCGTCACCTGTGGCTTTTGCGTCAGCGGCTTCGCCCTCGTGGGTGAGGGTGGTGTCCAGTGCTACGGCAGGGCCGGTCTCACCTTTAGGGCCTTGAGGGCCGGTATCACCTTTTTCGCCCTGCGCACCCTGCGGGCCACGCTCACCTTGAACGCCCTGTGGACCCTGTGCACCTCTCGGCCCTGTTTCGCCCTGTGGGCCAGTGGCACCCGTAGCGCCTGTGGGGCCTTGAGGGCCTTGCTCACCCTGCGGGCCGACCGGGCCGATGGGGCCAGTGTCGCCCTTGTCACCTTTCTCGCCTTTGAAGTCACCGCTTGCGATGCCGTCCTTCAGCTCCTGCAGGCTGTCAGCGGCTTCCTGAGCGCTCTGGCTGGCATTGTCCGCACTGGTGGCGGCTTCACTGGCAGCGGTCTGTGCATCGGTCTTGGCCTGCTCTGCGGCGGTGGCATCGGTGTGCACGGCATCCACCAGCTTCTGCCATGCAGGAGTGCCCGGTTCCGGCTCTGTGCCATCCTCTGTGCCGGAGTTGGCGCTCACACGATACCGCAGGTCTGCGCTGGTCACGGTCTTGGTGCCGTCGCTGCCCTCAAAGGTGATGCACCCGCTTCCGGGCTGTGCGGTCACGCTGGCGGGCACGTCCACATAGCCGTCCACCACCAGCGAGGATGCCGGGTCTTTGCCGTCTGGGACGTGCCAGAACGCCCGGATAGTCAGGCCCTCCCACTCGCCGGTTGCATCGACGTGCAGGCGGTACACGCCTCGGTTTTTGGTGTAGCCGAAGCGTGCCAGGTGCTCATATCCCGGCACTTGCACGCTGCCGTTGGATGCGAGAGATACGCTCTGCTCAATCATGCTTTACTCCTTTTCCAGCGCCGCTTTCATGCGGTCAAAGAAAAACTGGATGACCGTGCCGATGGTTTCATCGGTGATGGCCCACGAGATGAATCTGCCCCACTTGCTGGCGCTGAGGGCCGTGCGGAGCATCTGCGCCACCCATGCCTTGCGTTCTGCACCGCGCTTTGTGCCCTGAATCTCTTTCTCTGCCTGCTCGATCAGGTCAAGCACAGTGCCCTTTACAGCCGCGCCATAGCCCAGCCGGATGCAGCCCAGGGCGTAAAAGACAAAGCCGCCCAGCATGAGCGCGAGGGCCACAGGGGCAGGAAGTGCGGCCAGAATGTTGCGAATCGCTTCCATGTGTTGTCACTCCTTTCAGTCGCAGATGGGTAGGGCTTTGGCCCGGTTATACAGCTCCGTGCCGGTTCCGTTGCCGCCCAGTGCGTGATAGCTTTTGTAAAGATATTCGAGGTTTTTCAGGCCGCCGGTGTCAATGCTGCCCTGCTTGATGTAGATGGTGCAGGACTGGTACAGGCGGTCGTGCATGATGGCCAACAGGCCCTCTTTCACGGCCTTGCGCTCCTCTTCCTGCGCCTTGATACGCTTTGACAGGCCACGATAGGCAGCGGCCAGAACGCCGGTGATGCCGGTAAAAATGAGTTCTCCGATGTGCTTCAGGATAAACTTCCACATGGGCTTATACCTCCCGGAGCCGGGTCAGTCCCTTTGTTTTGATGATTTTCGGGTAGTTGAGGGTGGTCACGTTGAGGTCTACGCTGCCCGTGATGCCCGGCACGCTGCCTTTGCTGGTGTGCTGGTGGGCATTGTACTTAAAGTCCACCTTCGGGGTCTTGCCGGTGTAGTCAGCAAGCCATACGTCATAAGAGTGCAGAGCCGCACCGCCCACAAAGAGATGTGCCTTTGCAAAGCTGGTGTAGGTGTAGAGCTGTGCATAGAAGCCCATCTCCTCGATCTCGTGCAGAGCATAGGCGGTCAGGTCGGTCAAGTCCTGCTTGTCCAGATTTCCAAGTTTGTTATCCTCTACGTCCACAGCCACCGGCAGGGTCAGTTCCTTGCCATAGACTGCCTGACGCAGCAGGGCCAGCTCTGCGTTGACCATGTCTTTATTGGTGGCGTAGGTGTAGTAATACGCACCTACGTCCAGCCCAGCGGCCCGTGCGTTGCGGTAGTTGGTCTCAAAGGTGGGGTCGATGTACAAACCGTCTGTCCGCTTGGAAAGCTTGCGGTTAGTGGACACGGTCTTGAGCATGGCCCCCTTGTAGTCAGCTGCTGCCACCTGTGCCCAGTCGATTTCACCCTGATAGCGGCTCACGTCGAGGTAGCGGTAGGGCGGCTCACCCGTCCAGCCGGTTACGGTGTCCACTGTGGACACGTCCGGTGCAGGGGCAGGCTCTTCCTTGTCGGCACTGTCACCGGCAGCGCGGGAGAGCGCAGAGAAGATATCCCGCAGGAAGTCAAGCATCACTTTCCACCTCATAAAAACCCTCCTTCATCAGCTTGTCCCGCACAGCATCACGCCAGCGGGTGGGCACGTTGTCGATGGTAAAAGTGCCGTCAAAGCGATGCAGTTTGATTTGGGTCACATAAAACTGTACCATGTGTATCCTCCTTTACTGTGCGGCCAGCAGGTCGAGCATAGCCGCTTCCAGAGCGGCAAGGCGCTCTTCTGCGGTGGGCAGCTGTGCCTTTTCCTCCGCTTCCTTCCGGGCCTTTTCCTGTGCAGCCAGCTCTTCGGCGGTGTACAGGATGTACCGTTGCACTTCCACCTCTTCGTCATAGGCTTCCTTTGCGGCCACACCGGGCACGTCCACCACCTTGCGGACATCACGGCCTTTTTCGCGACCATCTGCGTCATAGTATATTGCAGGAGTTCCGTCCGGCAAGGTTTCGGTCTCGTAGTGGCTGACCTCTTCCACGCCCGCCACAGCATCGTGATGGACGGTCTGGGTCTCCTGCTTGAGGTAGCCCAGAGTCAGGTCCGGGCTGGCGATTTCTACGCCGTTACTGTCAATAATTTTCATGTGTGCTCCTTTCGGTTATGCCACTCTGCGCCAGATGTACATGCAGTATGCCGGGGGTTGGACGGTGGCGGAAGCGCCGTAGATCGGGTTGGAAGCGGATGCGTCAAGCCCAAAACCGGCAGAACCGGCAGGAGCGCTATCATCATAGGTATACGAGATTCTGATGCCTTTGCCGTCCGTATGCCCGCTACTCGTAATATCGGATACCGCGCCTTTATTCGAGCCCATTTGCCAAATAAAAGCTCCAAACGATTGCTTTACCGAACCCGTTATATTCGGCAGCCCTGCCTTCAACTTTGTCCCAGCCGGATGCGTATCGCTTGCGCCCCAGATAGTGCAGTCCTCAATGCGCTCCCATGTGCCGCCGATAAAGCTTGCCGGGGATGTGGGGTCGTCGCTGGCCCAGAATTTGATTCTGGCGAGGTCTTCTTCTCGCTGGGCGGCGAGAGCTTTCAATGCCTTCTGCGCGTTGTTGACCTGTTTCATCAAGTAGTTGTACCCGTGCTGGTCGTCCAGGCCTGCTTCTGCGCCGGTCGGGGCGATGATCTGACTGGATGTCCAATTTTCCGGGAGATCAGCAGGAAGAGGAATGTTTTTCAGGATATCATCCGCCATAAAGCAATGTTCCCTCCTTGAAGGTGATAGTGTGTTTGAATTTTGTTCTGGATGCGGTGTCAACGCTGACAGTGTCCTGCGTAAGGGCGCTTCCGAATGCATCCTGCGCAGAGATGGCAGAGACTTTTGTGATCTTTTCCGAAGGCGGAAGCTCATACTGCAGCGTGACTGCCGCACCGGAAAGGCTCTTTGCAAGGTTCGGAACAGTATAATCGCCGTTCAGCTGCACCATGTTGATGTGATCCGCCATATACGAGGCTAGGCTTGCCAGGAACAGCGGGGTCACAGATGCGGAAGCGGGCGCGGCGGCCGTCACCGGGACAAAATTATTTTGTCCCGGTGACGCAAAGGCATCCTTGCCCAAAAGCCAGCTGCCCAGAAGATAGTGATACCGGCTTCCGTTTGCCAGCACGATGTCCGCGCCCTCCAGAATAGAGAGGCTTACGTCCACGTCCGTTTTTTCGGTGATGCCGAAATAGCAATCCGATGCGTATAGCATTTCTCCCGCATCGTTCAGGAGCTCATAGTGGTTGACGGTTGAATTACCCGTCTCCGGCTCAATGGATGCTTCCAGCTTCAGGTTCTCGCCTGAGATCATCAGCGTTTCAGAATCCACCTGCAGCGTCGCAGATGCAATGACACTTTTCAGCGGTTTCACGGTCGCTGCGCGGTTGAGACGTGCCGTCGTGGCAAGCTCTGCCGCCTTGTGGGCCACGTCCAGCAAAAGCGTCTGCGTCAGTGTCGGCGATGCGGCAGCCTTTGCAGTCGTCCATCCGCCGAGTTCGGCAAACGGCTTTTTCCCAAGGGCCCAGCCGCCCAGGCGATACTGATAATCGTATTTCTGTACCTCGACCTGCTCCGTAATCAGGATCCCGGTCTTGAGGTACGGCATGCTGATAAAGACGATGTGCGCGGGCTTGATCTGGGTGATCAGGTGCGTCACCTCGTCGTAATACGACTGGTTCTTTGCGCTCGTCGCAAGCCTCATCTCGTAGAGCGGGTATGTGATGGAGCACGTCCATTCACCCGCGCCGATCAGCTCGTCCAGCTTCTGATACAGGAACCCCAGCGTGTAGGGCGGTCTGGTTGCAACGCGGGTCATTACACGCTGCCTGCGGAAATCCAGAGATTCCTTTTCCGGGACAGCCACGATGTGAAACACCTTTTCCCACTGTGCAACGGAGTCCTCGTCCATGGTCTGGAAAAAGAAGTTGCTTTGAATCCTTTCCACGGAACCGGCCAACAGGTCAAATTTCGCTTTTTCAGCAGTGCAGATCTGCTGATAGTCCTGCACTTCCCGGTAGATGGGCGGCAGCAGCGGCAGCAGGTCGTGCGAAAGATCAAGCTTCATGCAGCGTCACCGTCCCAACTACAGGAACCTGCTGCTGTGTGCCGGTCTCTGTCAGAATCAGATCGTCCGCCGCTCCGTTCAGCTGGACGTTTGTCACGTTTACCACGCCCTCTGCCGTGATGATAGCCGCAGATACGCGGGCCGTGTAAACGTTGGCGCTGTATTCAATGCCGGTTTTGCTGATATTGGTCGCCCAGCTTTTCCGCACATTGAGCAGATATGCCTCCAGCGCCTCCCGTACCGCGGTGCGAACTGTATCCAGCGAGTAGCTGGGCAGGAGTGTCACCGATGCGCTGACCGAAACTTCCAGCTTCTCCGGGGCCGTGATCGTCACCTTTGCACCGATGGAAGCAAGGCCGAGCCCCTGCCCGGAGTTCGGCACCGGGTCGATGGCGTTCTGAATGGTCTGCACAAGGTCGGTGGATGCAGGCAGCCAGTCCGCCCCCAGGACGGAGCAGAGCACTGTTCCGCCGCCTCTCCATGTCGGGTAGACCTGCACAGCGCCCACACCGTCCAGCTTCTTGATTTCTTCCTTGTACTGGGCCACATTGCCACCAAAGGAGCGGCTGTTGTACGATTCTTCAATTCGGATACGAAGTTCTTCATCCGTTTCTGTCTCTTCGCCCGGGGTCAGGATGTCCGAGATTCGGGCAGAGGTCAGGCCCTGAATGGTGTCGATGGGCAGGATGGGCCCGGTGTAGTCATTTCCGACGGTGCCTGGCGTTTCAGCCAAAAGGCGGTAGGTGTGTCCGGAGCCTAGGGCTGACAGCGCAATAAAATTGATACTGTCCGCGCCGTTGATAGTGGAGAACCGGCTGCCCAGCGGGATCGCCATATTGAACTCGCCTTTTCGCACTGCCGCCGTGGCCTGCTTGCGGGTAACGCTGGCGATGGGGGCCAGCAGATCCAGCGCGCTGCCGGTGGCCGTCTGAAAAAACGCCTGCCGCTGCACCATGTTCAGGGAAAGGAAGAACCCCTCAAAAACATAAGCGGCGGGAGAAAGAGCCGTTGGGATGGGGCTTGTGTCCCGCTTGTCGTAGTTGTCCGGGATCTGAGACAGCATATAGTCCAGAATAGCCCGGTATTGTGCGGTAGAAAAATCGATCATGCTGCGGTGTTCACCTCCGTGCTTGCCTGCATTTCGCCGTAGATCGTGGAGACGGTAAAGGATGCCGTCAGGGCCTGTCCCTGTACCGTGTAAGAAAAATCCTTCACGCCGGTCACCCGGTCGTCCACAGTCAGGGCCTCTTCCAGGCGGCGCTGCAGTTCGGCAGCCACATAGCCCGGGTCTTGCCCCAGAAGGCCCTCCCACTCCATGCCGCTGTAAGAGCGGAAGATCTGCCAGCGGTAACGTTCCACGTTCAGAATGATGTTCACAGCCTGTTTTACGGCCTCGTACTCATCGCATTCCCCGGTGATGCGGCCAGATGTCTGGTCAATGAACCAGGTTCTGGACGGCTGAGAAACGTATTCCACGCCGCCGGAAAGGTCGATAGACGCTCCTGTGGGCAGCGTAGCCATTACGAATCACCTCCGTACACCCGGGAAAGCACAATGAATTTCTGGCCGCTCTGAACGCGGAGAAGCAGCACCTTGTCCCAGGCTTTCAGGGCCGGGTTCAGGATGATGTATTTTTTGTCCTTGCTCAAAGGCAGCACAGCGCCGTTTTCCCAGCCCACAAAGTTTTCTGCCTGCACTTTTTCGTCAAATCCATCCGGCAGGGCTGACCACTCCGTGAAGTAGGGCGGGGCCGTGAATGCGTCCTCGCTGGGGCCGGACGGTGTTGCGTGCTTGTGCTGCAGGATCTTGATCTCGTGCCGGTGGCGCAGGATGGGGATTTTCTTTTCAATGACAGGCTCTGCCAGGTAAAGCACAGCCTGTTTCAGCGGGGCCATTGCTTCGCTGATCTGGATCTCCAGTTCAGCATCGTCCGGCGGGGCTTTTGTTACCGTGCCGATCTGCAGGTCTGTGGGCTGCTCGGCATCGTTGGTCTGCCGGTTGATCTCCTGCAATACTCCCAGTAAATCCACGCTTCTCCCTCCTTACAGTGCTTTTGCTTCCAGTTCCATGGTGTGCTCGTCATTTTTGAAGGTGTGTTCCACCTTTTCCAGCATGACATACTGTTTGAACGGTTCGCCGTCCAGATCGGACAAGTTTACCAGGATCAGCGCACCGGCCCGCAGGCCCGGAACGCCCAGAGAAGAGAACTTGATCTGCTGCAGTACCCGATTGTAGTATTCCAGGCTCACTTTCGCCTGTTCCTGCACTTGGGCATCGTTGGCAGCCTCGTCCACGGTCTGGTACAGCTGCAAAAGGCCCCATTTCCCGATGTGCTCTGAATCCTTCATCACAAAAACATCCGCCTTGCCCGTCTCCTGATTGGGCCGGGCCAACTTGATGCTGTTGTAGGTCTGGGTGTCGATGGAGGAATCAAAGGTGTAATTCGTCATCAGGCTGTAATCGCCGATGACGATATCGGTTTTCAGGTCGTTGGCCTCTTTCAGGGCCAGCCCGTCACCGGAATCGTAAAACACATAGACCTTGCCGGTGTTGAGCAGGGTCTTTTGCACCGCGGTGTTGATGATGTCGATGCAGCTTTTGTCCTGCATGATGAGGGAGGGCAGCTTATAGCCAGTGTCGGCCAGATCGCCCACGTCCAGCTCAAAGTCCTCCGCGATCTGCCGAATGATATCCCCGGCACTTTGGCCATAGAAGGAGTAGCTGGCATTGGCCTTGAGATACCGGATGCGGTCATAGCAGACCACGTCCACCGGCCCCCAGCGGTCAAAGCCCCGGGTAAACACCCAACCGTAAAACTGAAGCTGGCCGTTTACGGAAAAGCGGATCACGTCTCCCTCTTCCAGCTTGGATTCCGGGGTGCGCAGGTAGGTAAAGGTCAGCTTGCCCGGCTGACCGGTGCGCTGGGTAGACCATACCACCTGCGTGGTGCTGTTCGTCAGGTTCAGGGTGTTTCCGGTGGCTTTCTGAGCGGCCAAAAGCTCATAGGTCATCCCTCCACCTCCTGCAGACTACTTTCCGGCATCCACCCCAGCACAGTGCCGCCGGTGTCTGCAACGCAGACGGGGCAGGGCCGGGCGCGGTCGATGATGCGACGCACCACAACGATCCGACCGTGGATACTGGTCAGAACCTCCTCCCCGCTGCCGGTGCCGTAGACCTTCCCGGTGGCTTTTCGCCTGCTCCCCACAACAAGCTTGTCTGAGGGGGTGCTTCTGGTGGGGGTCAGGGAGAGCTTTACAGCGCCTGCGGCATCCACCGCAGTGTTTACCGCCGTAACTGCTGAAACAGCCCGTGCGGCCACGCTGGCCACATCAGAGACGATGCTGGCCGGAGAGAATGTTCCGGTCTGGCCAGCGCCCTGCACAACGGCCCTCTGCGGGGAGTAATCCTTGTACTCGGTCAGGCTCAGGTCAAAGTAGAAATCCCCCGTCTCCGCGCCGCGCTCCTCTGCCTTGAAGCTGGTAACGAGGCACCGAAAGCCCAGGCTCGGCCCCAGGAACGGAACACCGTTCTCATAGAACCGGACGGGCGTGTATACGATGGGGGATTTTTTCTTCATGGCGGTGGTGAAGAACGCCATATACACCGCCGGGGGCAGATGAATGCCGGTCTGGCCAGGAAGCCGCCGCCCGGGCAGCAGGCCCGAGATGGACACGGTGCGCAGGTTCGGCGTGCGTGGTTGCATGATAGGGCCAAGGCCCAGCACGTTATAAGTTCCGTTGTCGGCAGAAAGGGTCTCCGGCAGCTTTTCCGGGTTGATGGGCAGAGCAATCACCGTTGCGCCGCTGGAAAAATAAAGTTTGTACAGGGACATTTCTTTCTCCTTACTGCACGGTGACGGTGCTGCCTGCGTTCATCAGATCCACCAGAACGTCCCGCAGGGTGTCCGCGAGGTTCCGGGCATCCTTTTCGGTGTCGCCGGTGTTCTGGCCCTGCACGGTGATCATGGGGGTCTGGCTTGTCAGGTTGACGTTGTTGACGTACTTGCGCTCTGCCACATCCACCAGCATCTTGATCTGCTCATCAGACAGGTCAACGGTTTTTGCGATCTTGCCGGTGTTCTTGTCGATGTTGCCCAGCAGGTCTTTCACGTCTGCCGCCTGCGGAATTTCCAGCTCTCCCGTGCCGGTGCCCATAAGGCCGGATTTTCCGAGGTTTGCGCCCCAGTTATAACCAGTTTTGTAGGACTTGCTTAGGTCGAAGTTCTCCCACGGCTTGATATACTCTTTGTATCCGTTCTGTTTGATGGTCCAGTTCCGGCCATATTCCAGTTTTCCGATGAGCTTATCGATTTCGGATGTCATGTTCACTTCCACGCCCGGAATCATGTTGATAAGGCCTTCCAAACCCTGCGCTACGTTCTGGACGTACTTCAGAATGGTGATGGACATATCATAAAAGAGAACATCAATTGCTGTGATTGGGTCATTGAACGCATTGCCCAGAAAGTTCACAAATGCGGCAAAGCCATTGTGCAGCGGAACCAATGTACCGTTGAGGATGAATGCCCCCATCGTTGTAAAGGCTCCGGTGATGATGCCCGTGGCTGAAATGCTGGAACCGGTCAGCTTGTTGAATGCTGCCACGCCGCCATACAGTACCGCCACCAGCACCAGAACCGCCGCTGCAGTCAGGGCGATGGGATTCGCTGCCATAACGGCGTTATAGAACGCCTGCATGGATGCGGCTGTTTTGGTGGCCGTTGCGAGGATGTTTGTCCAGTTGGCGGCGATCAGGAGCACGCCGAACGCCGCGCCCAGACTGACCACCAGAGGAATTGCAACATCCAGATTGTTTGCCACCCAGTTGATGGCCGTCAGCAGCGGGTCAAGCGCCCGGACGGCGGTATTGCTTGCCACTGTCCAGACCTGCGCCCAGGTCATGGGGGTCTTTTCAAACTCGGCGTTTGTCTTTTGTGCTGCATCGAACAGAGCGTTTTTCACGATGTCGGCGGTAATCTGGCCCTGCGAACCCAGTTCGCGCAGCTCGCCCACGCTGACCTGCATATAGTCTGCAATGGACTTTGCCAGAGCCGGAGCCTGCTCCATCACGCTGTTCAGCTCATCGCCGCGCAGAACGCCAGATGCAAGCCCCTGTTCCAGCTGGAGGATCGCGGCCTGCGCAGACGAACCGGACGCGCCGGAAAGGACAAGCTGCTTGTTCAGCTGCTCTGCGAACTGCACGATCTCTTTGGAGCTGCTGAACGCATCCCCGGCCATGGTGCCCAGCTGGGAGACCAGCCCCATTGTGTCAGTGAAGCTGCCCCGGGAGCGCTGGGCGGACTGATAGATCATCGTTTCCAGCTCCTGCGTGGTCTGCAGGCCGTCGTTCATCCGGTCGAGCCGGGCACGCATGGAGACCAGGCTGTCAGACAGGTCAACGGCCTTTTTCAAGCCCTGAATGCTGACATAGGACGCAACCAGCCGGAGAACCGAAGAGGTCAGGGAGTTGGTGACGCTTTGCGCCATATTTTCCTGCTCCTGCAGCCGCTTTGTGGCCGCTGCCGCCTCATCTTTGGCTGCTGCCGCCACACTGGCGGCGCTTTCAGCTGCTTTCATGGATTGAGTCAAGGTCTGCTGCTGCGCTTCCAGCCCTCGGATGGTTGCACCCAGCTTCTCGGTCTGGGTGTCCAGTTTTTTGAACGCTTCCGTGTTCTGCTGCCCAGCGGCTACCATTTCTTCCTGCTGTGCCACATACGATTCAAACTTTGCATTTGCAGAGATCAGCTGCCGGGAAACGCTGTTCAGAACAGACTGATAGTTCCGGGCTGCGGTCTGTGCCGTTGTGGTAGAGCTTGATGCTCTCTGTGCGGCCTGAATGTATGCACCAAAGGAAGAGGAAAACTGATCCTGAAGGACAAGCGTTTCCTGAATTTTAGCCATTTCGTCCCGCCTCCTTCATTCGCTGGGTCTCCTCTCTGCGCTTCTCCATGGAGCGCAAAGCAAATGCCCTCACCAGCGCCTTTTCACGCACCGGCAGGGCATCGTACTTGCCCGGGGGCCAGCTGAGGTTATCAAAGCAGTAGTATGCCACCAGCACGTCAATATCCCAGCTGCCCCCGGAGATCAGTTTTTTGCCTCTTCGTCCAGGCTCTTGTCAAAGCCGGAGAGCTTGCTCACGGCATCGATCAGGCGGCCAAACTCACCGGCCAGAAGCATCTTGCCGGGAACCTGAACGGGGTCTTTGGTACCGTAGGCCTCACACAGCTCCGCGCTGCGGAAATCAGGGAAAACCGTAGCTTCCACGATGGTGCGTGCGCTCAGCTCGTTGGCATCAATGGAATCCTGCCACTGGCCGTCCACCTTTTTCTGCTTGGTGGCGGCCTTGATGATGGCGGCGTTCTCCTCCTGGGTCAGGGAGCGGATCTTGAACGGGGTCGGCTTGCCGTCCTCGCCAAGAAAACGCTTGGAGATGACGATCTCCTTTTCCTCGCGGGTCACAGCGGGATGCAGAAATGCAGAAAGTGCGCTCATAGAAAATACCTCCTAAAATTTAGTTGCTGCCCAGGTTGGCGGGGTCGCTGAACGCTTCCAGACGCTTGACGCTGGTATAGCTGAAATTGAAATCATAGTTCAGCATGGCTTCCTCGTCGTCCAGAATGGACAGCGGGATGTCACCGGTCAGCACGCATCCATAATAGCCCATCACCTGCGCGCCCACGCTGGACGTGGGGTCCTGGTTGGTAATGGTGATGTCAAACATGTCCTGCACGCCGTTCTCGATGTAGTTCAGGACCATATCGGTGAACAGGTTGGAGCCGTTGGAGCCGAAATAGACGTTGCCGGTGCCGGTCTGGGTGACACCGTTGGCCTTTTTCTGCACCTTGCGGGTGCCGATGGTCTTCATATCCGAAGTCTGGATGCCCGCAATAGTCTTGATGTTCCGCATACCGGCGGCTTCCAGAATGCGGCCGTTCCGGGTGATGGTGATCTTGCCCTCCGCACCGTTCAGGGTGTCCTGAGCCATTAAATAACTCATCTTTGTTCCTCCTTACGCCACATCCAGGGTGATATAGATCTTGTTGGTGCTGCCCACGGCCTCGATGGCCAGAGTGATGAGCACGGCATCCTTTGCCTCGCCTGCTTCCACAATGACATCGGTCTCGCCGTCGAAGTTCTGGATGCCGCCGGATGCCTGGATCTGATCCAGGTATTTGACGATGGCGCTCTTGTACTGGCGGCGGCCGTCCTCGGTGTTGTCCACAATGCCAACATAGCTCTGGGCGAACTGCTTGTACAGGTCGTTGGCAATGGTATTGCACAGCCGCATGGTGCGGTTGTAGCGGTACACCTCGCCGATCTCGCTGGTATAGGTGACCAGAGAGTTGATGTCATACTCCACCCGGACGGTGCCGTCATCGGCGTTGAACACGAACTTTCCCGCATTGATGGCATCCACATACTGGTTGTGGGTCATCTTGGGAGAGATGTCCACCGCGTTGGGAACGGCGGCATTCGTCAGGTCGTTGGCGTAGGTCGCGCCGGAAAGCGCACCGCCAACCCACCAGACAGCCTCTTTCGGGGTCAGGGTGGTGCCGTCGTTCATCACCAGACCGCTGCACACGTTGACGATAAAGCGGGTGTCAGGGTTGGTGGCATTGGCTTCCACCAGCTGGGAGAAGCGGCCCACTTCGGTGTTCACCCGCTTGATAAAGGTCTCCATTGCGGTCTTTACGGTGGCATCCTCGCCGTCGTACAGCATGGAATCGAAGTTGTAGGGCTCAATGTTCGTCAGGTAGGTGCTGTATGCGGCAGAGTTCACCTCGCCGTCCTTGCCGCCGGAAAGCTGGGTGCCGACATTTGCGGCCAGAGCGCCCGTGCCGCTGAAATCCACCCAGTCATTGCCGGTCAGGTCTGCAACGGTCTTGCCGGTCTGCTGATCCTTCACTACGCCGTCCACGACCGTGGAGACCTGGAAACTGCCCGCAGGTTCCGTCAGTGCAGTGACGATCACCACGATATCATTGCCCCGGGAACCGGGGAATTTTGCGGTAGCCGTCAGCGGGGCGACGGTGCCGGTGGCCTTTGCGCTGTCCGCAGCCGCCGGACGGTAAAGCAGCAGCTTGGTGGGCGCTGCGGTGCGGTTGGAGCCGCTGAAGATCATGGACGCAAAGCGATTGTGCGCGTCGGTGATGTCGTAGCCGGTGTAGGGGGTCATGTCTTCCCCGGCGGCGATCTCCATCACCTTGCCAACGGGGCCCCAGCTCATGGGTTCGCAGATCGTGACCTTGCCGCGGTCACCAACGGTCAGGTTCTGCTGGTTCTTGGAGCGAAATTTAAAGTAAATGCCGGGCCGCACCTTGTTCTGTACAGTCCAGGTTCCGCCTGCTGCCATAGGGTGTCACTCCTTCCAAAATTCTTTCACAGCGGCTTCGGCCTCTGCGAGGGTGTAAAACGGTTTGTGTAAAACAACAGCCAGAAAATCCGGCTGATACCCCGCAAAACGCGGGTCTTTCAGCAGCACTTCCCGGCTGTATTGGGTATTATCCTGTTTCATTGGTCTACCTTCTGGTTTACGGTCTGGGTCTGCATCTTCACAGCGTCCACGGGCTTTTCCACAAAAACACGCAGCTCAAACTTATAATGCAAGCCGTCATCGTCAATATCCACGCTGCGCTCGTAGACGTGCAGGAGTTTTTCCTCTTCTGTTCCATCGGAATAGGGGAATGTTTCCATGCAGAAATCGAGCGTCTCAGCGGCGTTGTTGTACTGTTGGCGCAGGTCTGTGAGGTTATAGTCCAGCAGATAGGTCAGGTCGAGCCGGATGGTGCGCAGCCAGCGCCCGCCGGGGTAAGGCTTGATATCACTGCCCCGCTGCTGGATAAACATGCAGGGCGGCTCTACGCCTTGCTGTGCAGGGTCTTCCAACATCTGCACGCCGGGCAGGAAGGGAGCCAGATACTCCGCCAGAGACCGGGCCAGCGTTGTAATGGTAAAGTTCATTTCAGCATCTCTCCCAACTTGTTCACGGCTTTTTCTGTCTCTATCTTCACGGTGTGCTTATAGGCTTCAATGCCCGCATCGGACATGTGCAGGCCCTCAACGTAGGTTGTTTTCGTGCCCACCATCATGCCCACCTCGCCCCGGCGGCCCGGGTCATACTCCAGCATTCCGGTATAAGGGTTTGCGTACAGGCCCGGCACGAAATGCTTGTCCATCCGGTGGCCGTCGTTGACGTAGGAGGCGTACTCTTTGTTATTGTTCAGCTCGGTAACGATCTCTCCGCCTTGCCTTTCGGGTTCAGTGCGGCTGTCAGTTGCCCAGTGCTGTTTCAGCTCGCCGGTGCGGGTGTTGGTTCCGCTCAGGCTGTCCGCTGTGGGCGGGGTCTTGTCCTGCGCCGCATCCACAGCCCGGATGGTGGCATTGCGGGCAGCGTCTGCGAGCATTTCGGGCAAAGCAGCCTGCGCCGCTTCCAGCTTCTTGATGTATTCCTGCAGGTTCATTTCACACGCTCCTGACTGAGAAGCGTGATCTCCTGGTGGGCCAGCCCGGGCAGCACTGCCCCGAACGGCTCATAGTACAGGTCAGGGTCCCCCGCAAAATACCGGGTCTCCTGTAGTGCGTACCCCAGCCTTGCCCCTCTGTGGATCACTAGCTCATCACCGGGCTTGATATCCACATTGATATCGCAGGCCAGCTTGTCCGTTTTCTGGACATTGGCTGCTGTCTGGGTCATCGTCGGGGCCTTGTCCTGGCTGCGGTACACCCGGCACGGAACGCCGGAGTGAACGATTTTCCGTTCCTTGCGGGTCAGACTTCCGTCCTTCACGGTTTCCGTGCGCCTGATCTCCATCAGGTCGGTATACCAGTCATTCCAGTTCATGGGTGCACCTCACATCACAAAAGTTCCGGCCGCACCGATAAAGCGGGCACGGTTTGCCAGCATCTGGCCGTAGGTGGTGGCGTTCAGGTCGCCCCAGTCCTCCGTTCCGGCGGTCATGGCGCTGGTGTCGTAGGTCACGGAGCTGTCGCCCAGCGTGGCAGACTTCACAACGCCCACCAGAGCGCCGGACGCTGCCGCCTGCGCCGGGGTGGCGGTGCTCTCCGCATAGGTGCGCAGCTGTAAAGTGACGTAGTGGGCCACATAAAGCCCCACGGCATAGTGCCAGCTGTCCAGCCATTTATCCGGCTGAATGCTGACGTTGGCCATTTTCACAATCTCTTCCAGCAGCGCGTCCGGCAGGTGGCAATTCCCGTCCGCGTCACAGAACTGCGGGTACTCCGCCTTGAACTGCTCTGCGGTGTAATTGCCCACGCTCTGCCCCAGATTTGCGGCCTGCGCAAGAACACCATGAAACTGCGGTTTCATCGTCCAGCACATGGGCAGCCTCCTCAGTCTTCCTGCGGTTCGGCAGGCTCCTGCGGTTCGGCAGGCTTGTCCCAGTCCGCAGTCTTTTTCTTGCGGACGGGCTTGTCTGCGGCATCCTGCACGGCCTTGTCGCTGCGGCTTGTGGGCACGATGTCACCATCGGCCACCAGCGCCTTGAAATAGGCCGTCTCTGCCGCCCAGTCCGGAACTTCGACCAGCTGCTCCCGGTGGAGCGGGAAGGTCTGAGAGCCGTCTGCGCTGGGCAGGATGATGTTTGCTTTGGAAAGTACGAAAGCCATTTCTGCCACCTCCCGATCAGATGCCGTCCACGTACAGCATGGAGGTCTGGTACATGAGCTGCACCTCGGATGCGTTTGCCATATAGGCGGTGTCGTAGCATACATTGGTGACGTTGGGGGCGCTCATCACGCGGGACAGGGGCACCAGCTCGTCCGCCTTGACAAAGCGACGGTTGTTGACGTACACCACCATGCGGTCGCCGCCGGAAGTACCAGCGCCCTTGACCCAGCGGGTGGGAACGATCTCCAGATCCACGCCGTGGTTTGCAGCCACGTTGTGCTTCTTCAGGAAGTCGTAGATGGTCTCAGTGCCCAGGTCGCTGACCATGGTGGTGGTGATGTAGCTGTACTGCTCGTAGGGGATCAGGATGTGGTTGGGGATACCGGCCTCGTCGTACTCGTTGGCGGCCCACACGGCAGTGATGGCGCTGTTGATGTCCGTCAGGATCTGCTTGGGGGTCTTGTCGGCCCATTTGGCGGAGGAGCCGGTGCCGGAGGTTGCAGCGGTGGTCTTGATGACATCGGGATTGTTGACAAGGCCGGTGGTAGCGTACTCGTCGAAACCGATGTAGGTGTTCTGATCCATGTGCTTGTCATAAGCCAGACGGATGCCGTCCTGCAGCATCTGGTCGAGGCTGCGGCCAATAAAGTTGGCACGCTGCATATCCACGAACATCACGCGCAGAGCGGCGGCAAAGACATGGGCTTTGAACGCGCCCTTGCTCACGCTGGCCTGCACCACAGGGATGCCGTTGGAACCGCCGCCGTTGACGGCAGAAGCGCCAGAGCCGCCCGCCATACCGTAGGCCACGGACATGGCAGAGACGTAATCCACCCAGCCGCCGCCCACCTCGATGGGGATATCACGGGGATAGGTGACGCTGGTGAGGGGCTTGCGGATCAGCGGGTCACGCTTTTCCAGCTCACTGGTAAGGAACGCATTGCCGCTCTGGATGGCAGCCGCGTCCATGGTGGGAGTGCCGCCGGGCAGCGTAGCACCGGCGTTGTTTACGGTGAAAGTACCGGCATTGGTGGTGCCGACGTTCTGGAAGTTTGCCATAGTCTAAGCCCTCCTATCAGGCGTTTGCACGGGTGAGGATGACCAGCTCGGCCACGCCGTTGGCATCAGCCGCGCCGCCCCACTGGCAGTTGGTGAGTTTGACGGAGTTCCCGGCGGTCTTTTCGTCCGCTTCTGCCTCAAAGCCGCCGACCAGTGCGGTGGCATAGTCAGCGGTCTTGGCAATGCGGACGTAAACGTCACCGCCCAGAGCCGGGGTGCCGCGCTGGCACAGCACATTGATGCTGCCGCGCTGGAACACGCTGCAGGCCTCGCCAGGGGCGTATTTGCCGCCGTTCTGGTCAGGATAAACCAGGGCGCTCTTGACTTCGCTGCCCGCAATGCCTGCGAACTGCGCAGCGGTAGCGCCTGCGCCGCCCATCACGATGACCTTTCCGTTGTCATACTTCAGGGCAGTGCCAAAGGGGATGTTTTCGGTGCCGCCAACGGGGCGGGTGTTGACGATCATATCCGGCTGACGGGCATAAGTGCCAGCGAAGCCGTGGGGCATGGTCTTGCCGATAATCTGAGTGTTCAGGGACATGGTTTAGCCCTCCTTCTTCATGTGGGGATTGCGGTCGTTATAAGCGGACTGGGAAGCCTGGCACGCCTGCTCATACCGGTTCTTACCGGATGTGCTTGCGGCAGCGGCGGCGCTGTCCTGCGCAGCCTTTGCGATGGCATCCACGGAGCTGGTGCCCTTAACCTGCTCGATCAGGGTCTTGGACAGGGCATCACGGGTGGCCTTGTCCTGAATGCCGTTGATGATGGGGCGCATGGCCTTCAGCAGGGCCAGACCGCTGTCGTTGGCGGCAGGCTTTGCGCACTCGTCCTCAGCGGAAACGGTGGTGGAACCGCTTTCATCCTCGTCCTCTTCCTTCTTGTCAGGCTTTTCGCCGGACATTTCAGCAATCACCTTGTCCAGGTCTTCCGGCTCCTTGTCCTCCGCCTTCTTGGTGTTGGCGGCGATCAGCTGATCCAGCTTGCCGGAAAGGTCGTTCAGCGCGTCCAGAACAGCAGTGTTCTGGGTGTCAGCAGGGTCTGCATCCTCAGCGGGGTCTGCATCCTGCGCCGGAACGGCGGGTGCTGCATCCAGCGCTGCGGCAGCGGTCTCCACCATGCTGTCAAGCTCTTCGGGGGCCGCGTTCTTTGCCGCCAGGCCGAACAGAGACAGCAAACTCTTGCTCTTGCTCATGTGTTTTACCTTGCCTTTCTCCGCCGGAAGTTCGGCGGCACTGTCTTTTATTGCGACATCACGGCCAGCGCGCCCACGGGGCACGATGGCGATGTGATTTCCTCTGATATGGGTCTGCCGGTATCCCGCTCCGTCTGCCTCGTACTGGCAGTAGTAGCCGCAGGACACGTCCCGCATGGCCCCGTTCTTGACCTCGGAGATCAGCGTGGGGTCTTTCAGGTACAGGTCAGCCACCAGATAATCACCCACCCGGCGCACGTTCTCGGCGTGGCCTTTGGAGTAGGCGGCCTGATTTTCCTGCACGATCATCTCCGAGGGGTGGGTATTGGTGACATCCTTGCCCTCAAAGCTGGCAATTGCCGCCGGGTCAAAAACGTCCTCTGCGCTTCGTGTCACCTGAAGCACGCGCTCCGGCATCCCGTCCAGCCCGATCTCCCGGGCCAGATAGTTCTGCGTGCCGGTGCGGGCGATTTTGACATCGTGGCAAATTAAAAAGCCCTCCGGCGTTTCCGTCATGTGAGGGCTCAGTTTGCTTCCATAGTACGCGATCAATCGGCATCACCTCCGTTTCTGTATGCGTTCATCCATTTATGATATTTTTCATCATCTGCCAGCTTGTGCCGCTGGAAGGTCTCGAAGGTCTTGGGTACCTTGCCCCCCAGAGCCGTGCGGTATTTTTCCCACTGGCGGTAATCCCGCAGCCACTTGGAACGCCCCTGCTCCTTTTTGCGGTAGGCTTCAATTTGTGCCTTGGTGCGCGGGTCTCGGCTGTAGGGGTTCGTTCTTGGGTCAGAAAAGCGCCTGATCTGCTCCAGCTCCTTCTCAGTCCGCCCGGCGGGTGTCCAGGGGCGAAGGACGTGTAGGCAGTTCGGGTGGATGTTCAGCCAGCTGTTCGTCAAATCATTCGGCCCGGCGGGGTCTACTTTTCCGAACGCATCCGAAAGCGGCGGGAAATGTGGGTCTTTGCCGCTCTTGCTGTATACCCGGCCCTCATACGGAGCGCAGAGGGCACAGGTTGTGCCGTGGGAGCTGATCTGATACAAGTCCTGCCCCTCGTCCTGCGTCACCACAGACAGGATTTCAGCCTGCCGAGACGTGGTGCGGGAGACCATCGTTGCATAGGTGTGCAGGCTCCAGTTGCGACCCGCCTTGTCTGTGAACGCCGTCACGCCCTCCCGGCGCAGAGCATCCACAAAGGCGGGAACGCTCCGGTTGATGCCCCGTCCCACAGCCTGCTGTGCTGCTACTTGCTCCAGACCGATACGCCGGTATACGTCCGGCTCAGTCCGTCCCAGAAGGGCGCTTTGCAGAGCGGAAAGCACCGTCAGGTTTCCGTCCACCAGCTGGCCCATGAGGTTCATCGTGAGCTTCTGCACGATATCCGTCTGGGTGCTGGTGAGGCTTTGGGCGTTGGTGTAGCCGCGCAGGTGCTTTTCCGCGGTCTCGCCGGGAATCTCCCGGGCCTCCGGGTGATGGACGTAAAACTGCGCCTCGACCATGCGGGGCACATACTCCCATTCATCCGTTTCCAGCTTTCGGAGAATTTCCTGCACCCGTTCCAGCGCGGCCACGGCGTGATAGTCCACAAGCCCCCGGCTGCGCAGGCGGCCGATCTCGTTAATGATATCGGTCTCAGCCTTGAGATACAGCCGGATCAGGCGTTGAAGCTCCCGCTCAGGGGATGCACGTGCAAGGGTAGGCATGTATTATTCGTCCTCCTCGTTGTCTTCCTGCGTCTTTTCTGTCATCAGCCCCGCCAGCGGGTCACGCAGGGCGGTCACGTCCTGGTAGGTCTGGCCCTGCTTTGCGGCAATCAGTTCGTCGGTCAGGGAGCCGAACAGGCCGGTCTCGTCCTCCAGCTTCTTGAGCTCACGCATTGCCACGTCTGCATCCAGAAGCCCGGCCTGAAACGCCGCGATAATGACATCGGTCTTTTCCTTGGCGATCGTGGCCGTCTCGCTGGCAGTGGGTGTCCACAGCGGCGGGAACGTTACGTCAAGGTCAAGCTGTTCAATGCCTGCGCTGCGGGCCACCACAGGAAGCAGCTTGTCCAGAATGGGCCGCAGCTTGCTTTCCCTCAAGGTGTCAACGTAGTCATAGTAGTTCTTCAGGTCACTTTCGCCGGTGGAGTTCATGCCCGCCGGGGAGCGGCCAAACAGCTTTGTCATGGGGTAGTGGGAGGCACCGCACAGGTTCAGGCACATGCTCTCGTACACGTCAGACAGGCCCGCAAAGGTGTACTGGGTGTTGTTGATCTTGTTGCCCTGCTCCACCAGCTGCATTCCAAAATTGGAGCGCAGGACCTTCTGGGCCTGCATGGTGTTCCAGAAACGCCGCTGCACATCCGGGCTGGACATGGAAAGCAGCTGCTCCAGACCCTTTACCTCCATCGTGTTGACGTTTGCCTGGAAGGTCAGCGCAGCCATGTTGGCGCTGACGTTGTCGTGGGCCACCACGTCATTATAGAGCGCTTCCACTTCGGACTCGCCCCAGTAAAGCTCCGCCTGCCGTTCCAGATCGGGAAGCTCCCGGCCCACGAACCGCACAAGGCGGGAGTGATGGACACGGGCGGCGGTATGCCCGGCGGCATCGTTGATGCTGTAGTACTCCGGGACAAGCTCCCCGCCCTCAAAGGTCAGGCCTGCGTCCGGGCTGATTCCCTGCCAGCGGTCGAGGATGTACAACCCCCGGAAGCTGCCAGGAAGAATAGCTTCGGCATCCAGCGGGCGGGAAAGGTCCTCCTGCCCGTCAATAAGGATGAGCCCGGCGGCACCACCATACAGGCGGCCCCATTTCAGGCCAGTGCTCACGCGGTCCCGGAGCCGGGTGGAACGCTCCACAGTCTGGATCGCCTTTCCTTGCTCCGGTGTGGCGCTCTTGAGGTCGTACCACTCTCGCAGCATATCGTCCACGAGCAATCCCACAACGTTCTGCACCACCCAGTTGCTGCGGTACAAACTGTTCAGCAGGGCGTAATTGTTCGTCATCCGGGTCAGCGGGTATTCCGTTGCTTCCAGCGGGCTTTGGGAGCCGTACCCCAGCGAGAACAGCGGGTTGGAAAATGCGTCCAGCGTGGCCGTCATCGGTTTCTCTGTGCCCCCGGCGGGGCGGCTTTTGTTACGTCTGGACACGTTCAAACCTCCAATCAGGCAGTGAGTTGATATAGTAGCGCAGGGCATCCGGGCCGTGGTCCTGCTGTTTGATGGGCTTTTCCACGCCCATGAGGGCGGCTTTATCATCCCACCGGTATGTGCCGAGCTCGTCCAGCAGGCCCTCGCAGTCGGTAGAGATCAGCAGATCGCGGTGGGAAAGGAGCGTGCTGCACTTGCGGATGCCGTTTAGCACGTCGTTGTTTCCTTCCATCACATAAACGCCGCGCTGCCGCAAGGCTGTGATAAAAGACGCTGCCGCCGGGTCAACGATGGCGGCGCAGGGGTCTTTTCCCATAAACTCCATGAAGTCATCGGCATACTCTTCATCTGTTTTCTGCCTGTGCTCCTGGCGGCTGTCCCACCGGTATTCCCGATGCACCCGGACTTTCTCGCCGTCATCGTATACATCGAGGTAGACGGTCGGGTTGGTGGTTCCGTAGTCGCATGTAATGGTACGGGTGGAAAGGCTCTTGAATCCCACCGGTGCGTCCTGCGGGCGATAGGTGTTGGCGGTGGTGTCCATCATATCGTAGATCAGGCCCTCGGCCATCACCCAGCGGCCCAGAATGTAGCGTTCGTAGAACACACCGCTGTACATGCTGCGGTAACGCTCCCGGGTGCGCTCATCCAGTGACGGGTTATCGTCCATCAGGAAGTGCAGATGCAGCGCCCGGTGCTTTTTGGCCTGTAAGATCCACTCCTTGCGAAACCAATGCTCCGGGTTCTCCGGGTTGCAGTTGAACCAGAACTTGGCACCGGTGACAGAGCATCGGGCCAGCGCCTGCTCCACAAAGCTGCGGGGCATGAGTGCCACCTCATCCAGCAGAACCCCGGCCAGCGTGATGCCCTGAATGAGCATGTAAGAACTTTCGTCCTTGCCGCCGAACAGGTACACCATGTTTACCTTGCTGCCGCGCTGCACCGTGAGAGCGTGGCCGCTGCGGTTGTAGGTGATCTGGAACTGCTGCTGCAAATACCGGACAGACAGAAGCGGCTGAACGATGTTGCGTTCCACCGCGCCCACGCTCTTGCCGCAAAAAGCAAAAGAGCAGTGGTTGAATTCTGCCATCATCCAGAGTACAAAGGATAGGGACATGATGGAGGTCTTGCCGGAACGAACCGCACCGTCACAGATCAGGGCATCATAGTCGCTTTCATACGGGAAGGTCAGGATCTGCTTTTGCTTCGGGGAGAAGCTCATTTCTTAAACTCCTCCTTCAGGCTCTTTGTGATGGGGTCATCCTCGACGGTCTGGTGGAAGGAATCGCCCTTCTTACGATCATCAATGACCGTCCACTTGTCAATCAGAGTGCCCAGCGCCGTGGTGATCTGCTGCAGGGTCGCCCCTTCCAACTTCTCCGGGTCGGTCAGGGCACCGAGATAAACGTCTATGATCTCCTGAACGCACTCTTTCTTGCTGTCCATGTAGTCCAGCATCTCAAGCGTGTTCTGCTCTTTTTTTTGCTCAACTTTTTTCAACATTTCGGACGGAGCCGTTGAAATCAGCCGCTTTACCGTCGTGTCAGATACTCCGTTGAGCTTGGCGGTCTTGGTGTAGTTCTGCAGCTGCACATAGTCCGCAATGATTTTCTTTTTCTGCTTGTCTGTCAACCGCTGCGCACCCACCGCCACCACCTTCCTAAATCACCGCGTTTGAAACGACTACAAACCGTAGTCACTTACAATTTTGCTTATTTCTACCCTTGATTTCTTCTCAAGCAACGCATCTCTTACATCCATGGTAACGTCATTCACCCGATTCTTCGCTTGAATAATCGCATGAGCGCTTTTAGCTTCGCTCAGAACGATTCTTGCGGCTTCGACGTTTGCTTTTAGCGTCTGAATTTTTCTCTCGTTAAATTCTCTTCTTCGTGCATCTCTTGGAGAATCCGATTTTTTCTGAGTCTCCAATTTCTGAAGTCGCTCTGCATACTCTTTTTGATATCCCTCGAATGTATTCTTGATCCATCCGTCTCTGATATCTTGCGCATAAGCAATTTGCTTTGGTGTTCCCTGCAGTTCGGGGAGGCCTCCTTCAAAAGACTTCATTGTGGAATCCCCGCCCGCTCTTGCGGAACTTCCAGAACCTCGCTTACTCACGGTAGTGACTCCTTTCGTATTGAAATGGCTTAATCTTGGTCACGTTCCAGTCGAATTCCGCCGGGCACTTTCCATACCACAAAATACTGCTCGGCTGCAGCACTTCCAGCGCCTTGCGGCAGTGCTTGGCAAAGCATTCAGCCTCGTATGGGTCGGACTGTGTGCCGTGACTGGAAATGCTCACGATAGCATTTCTCGGTTCACCATCAAAGCACCAATCATAGCTTTGTTCACCGCACCAACAGAGCGTTGGAATGACGTGGATGCCGTGCGCTTGCCAGTAGGCAGCCAGCCAGTGCTTTTTGTAGTGCATGAAAAGTTGCACCGCAAGCGGCATATCGCTGTACAAAGAAAAATCCGGAGAACATACTGCGCCAAACTGCTGTAAAAGCGGAATGTATTTGTCAGGATTGTTCCAGAACCGTTCAAACTGGTAATCATCCTTGTAGAAGTGCACGCCTTTTGTGGCCTTGTCTTTGGCAGTCAGTGCATAGTTGACGGAAATCCATTCCAGCTTGTCAATTCGGATGTCCGTTTCGGGCTTGATTGCAGGGATGCCGTACTTTCCTAAACCGGGAAAAATCGTTTTCTCGGTGTTTTCCATCGGCAGAATCATGGTTTACCCATCCTGTTCTTACTTTTTTGAAACAAAGCCAATCCATGCACCGCCCTGTTCAACTGTCACTCCAAACGGCTTTTGTGCCAACTGCATCAGTTTTGTGCGGTCACTTGATGTCATTCCCTTTAGGTCAAATGCAACTTTTGTTCCGTTCTTATCCCAGTATGCAGTATGGGACGACGAAGTCCCGTCTCCGTCCCGATACTTATTCAAGTCAACTCCGACTTGTTTTTTCACAAAAGAAACAATTTCATTATGTTGTTTCGCATATTTTGAACGGTCTACGAAGCCGCCTCTTGCCCTTGTGGAACTACCAGAGCCGCGTTTACTCATTCTTGATACCCTCCTTTCTGCGTTTATGGCCTTTCTTCCAGAAAATAAAAAGCCCGAAACTGCTCAAGCTAAATCTCAAGCTATTTCAATCTAAAAAACAATATAGCCGTCAGCCGGATTCGAACCGGCACCCACGGAACGGATATGCGCAGTGGTTGGCTGTACAGTGATATTCCCATGGTGTCACCATCGTTGTCCCGCCTTAAATGGGCGGCGCTCTCCCAGTTGAGCTATGACGGCATATAAGCAGCAACGCCGTTATCTGCTTTTACCGGACAGTAAGACGTTGCTGCTGCATCCGGAACTTTCGCGGCCGGATGCCCCGCTACTCTCTGCATGCCGTCCCCCGGTCATGCAAAGTCTGGCACTCCAGGCAGGGCTCGAACCTGCAACCTGCGGTTTTGGAGACCGCTGCTCTACCACTTGTGAGCTACTGGAGTATAAAAAGCCGCCCTTGGAATCGAACCAGCCAGCAATCTTTCAGCTGACACGCACACCATTCTGCGCTCAGACGGCCATATAGCAAATAAAAACAGCCCACGGTTCGCCGCCGGGGCTGCTTGAGTTGACGCACATCCTGCGGGGCATGCTGGCCCGCTCAGATTTCCGGTGCTGCTGTTCACGGGCGGAGGTTTCAGGGCGTGGGCAAGATTTCAGGAATCCCATGCCCACCCGCACCGGTGGTGAATCACTCCATGCGTCAGACTTGCCGCGTTACAGACTTTGCGGCGTTCGGTGCGAGATTGCAGACTTGAACTGCGCCTAAACCTCCATGGTCGGTCTGGACACCATTTCTCGCATAGAAGCAGCCCGCAAAGCACGGTGTCAAAGCGAAAAAGCGTTAAGCGGCATAAGCGAAAGGAGAATCCGTATGGGGCCGCGCTTTGGAAGCTGCTGAGAAGCGGCGCACCGCTTTGCGCGGTTCCGCTTATGCCATTCTATCGCATATTTCACACCACCGTCAACACAATCGCACACCGGCTTGTTGTAAAAATGTAGAGCCTTGAATTCTGCATTTTGCACATTATACACAGGTTTTGGAGATGTCAGGCCAAATCTCGGCCAGAGCTTCCAGCCCGGTTTTGAGGCAGCTGGATACGGTAGAGGCAGATACGCCCAGCTCACAGGCTACGTCTGTATAGGTCTTGAGCTTGAACTGCTCGTGAACGTCTTTTGTCTCGCACTCGATGTAGTAGGCCCTCATAACATCCGCCGTGAGGAGGCTGTGCCCATCCTCGGCATAGACGATGCAAAACGTCCTGTTGATTGCTTCCAGCCGGTATTGAGCAAGCTCAGTTTCCATCCGGCCCAGCTCTCGCGCCTCAGAATCCACCCGGCACACAGCATCAAGGATTTTGTCCCCGTTGCTGGAGGTCATGGGCATCCCGCTAAAATTCTGGGTCACTCTCGTGGCGGAATCTCTCTGGCTCTGTACCTTGTTCCTCTGGATGTTGACAGCTTCAGCAAGGCTGCGGCACCGGCGGAACCACGCTTTTACTTCGTGGTAGTATACGCCGCCGTCCGGCTTTGGCGTGTCGGCATCAGGTGTCCAGGTTTGGATCATGTTATCAACCTCCCAGCATCGGGTCAGGGCATTCCCAATAATAGTCATCATATTGAATTTCTCGGTCAATTTTTATTTCTCCGTTGACAACTTCGATTTCCTGATTAAACTCCATCCCGCGCTCATACCCATAGAATCTAAAATCCAGTCCATACTTTTTAGACATTTCTTCATACGGTTCAGGCATAAACGCCCACGCCGCTTGCACAGGAAGAACGATAATATCTTTTCCGTCTTTTGCCCCGAAAAGGAAATCGTTCTCGTACTTCTGAACGAAGTTTCTTCTAGTCCCGTCAATGTATGCTTCCTGTTTTATGCAGACATGAAGTTCATCATCGTTATAGGCAAGCGAAACTCCATTTGTATCTTTTTTGAAGACAAGAGCATCATAAAGCGGCTTTCCCTTCTCAACATCAGGTTCCCATACGGCTACGCATTCGGTGAGCCACTTCATAATGTTTTCTTTCTTGCCACGGACTTTAAGTTTGCCTTCACACCAGTTCGGCATGATTCATTCCTCCATTTCTTCGATCCAGATCTCTGCTCTGGGGTTTTTCTTGTCGTAATCCACCCGGCTGCCATCGTGGGCGGCCACGATCTGGCTGTTGTCGTCTGCCAACACCTTGGCCTTTACCAGAATGTCGCAAGTGGCCTCGATGAGATTTGCAAGGTCAACTTTGCGCCGGGTGGCCATGTAGTACACGCACCGCACGTTCACGCGGGCTGTGATGGGGTTGTAAGGCCGCTTGATCTGCCACAAGCACTTTTCCTGATACTGCATGAACGCCTCGCTGGGGGCCACAATGCGGCGGTTTGCGTGGGCCTTGAGGATGCGGGCAGAGTTTTTCTTTGTGCGGGGGTCGCCGTAAAGAGTGAGCTTCATGGTTTTCAGCAAAAGATATCCCGCCCTTCCTGCATCCTCTGGAAGGTTTCCTCGTAGGAGTAGACCTTCGCCGGGATGAACTGCATTGTGTTTGCATCCGCCAACATCACAACGTCCTCGTGTTTTTCGATCAGCTGGCGAAGCTCTTTCATGTAGGCCACCAGCCCGCAGGCATCCAAATACGAAACGCCGCGGTTCATCAGCTGCTTGATAAACTGTTTCTGTGTCATACAATCACCCCCATTGTTCTGACATTGCTTTTGCAATGCCAAGTGCGGTTTTACTCCTGGCTTTGGCCCTGCCCTCTTGGCCTTGGGTCGTACCTCGAATGCCCTCACACCATCCAATTTTCTTGCGCATTTTTCCGTTTGAGACGTATACAGGCTCTGGCGGCGGAAAGTTATTTTTTCGTTTCAGAGGCGGAAGGTTTTTCAGCCAAAGGCAAGTGCGTTTTGTGTGATAGTTTTCAACGTCTTCTTCGCTTTCGGCGAAGTAGTACGGATGAATGATCTGGTCTGCTTTCCTGTATGCCGTGTTCATTATGCCTACAGGGTTCTCAACTGCAATTTTGGGAACGTCCGCCAATGCGAACCGCATAAAGAAAATCGCTGCCTTTACGCGCTCCGCCCATCTGGAAACAACCTTTTCAGCCGGTATGACTCGTAGGCTGTACGACCTTGTCGCTGCATTGGACAGATAGGTGCAAGGCGGATGCGCAATGAGCAAGTCCCACTTGCCAACGTCATGCGTTACGCCGTCCATCGTCACGACTTGCCCCCCCCTCCAGAGCCTTGAGCGCATCGCCCAAGATGTGCCACTCTGGGTGCCCGCCGGACGGCTCCTGAATGTCGCAGGAGTAGGCTTCGTGCCCACGGGCCCGGAACGCCTTGCATACTTCCTGCGATTCCTCACAAGCAATTAACACTTTCATGCGCTTCTCTCCCTTGATGGTTTCTGCGGATACTGCCACTCCACCACATGGTGGATGGTGCCGCCATATTCAGGATTCAGCCAGCCGTTGAACCCGTAGCAATCCTTCATGTAGACACCAACCTTGTAGCCCTCCTCTTCCGTGTACAAGAGCAGCGGTTCGCTCACGTCGTACTCAAGAGGGCCCTCGCATTTGTCCTCGTCCACCTCGTGGTGCAGCGGTGGGGTCTCACTAGCCGGGTGCCAGTTCAGGCAGGGTTCTGCTTCCGGAAGCGCGTCAATTACCCTGTTTACATCTGCCAATGTCTTGATGTAGCCCAGAGCGGCCTCCATGAAAAGATGCTGCTTCAGGGTTTCAGCATCAAGATATTTCCGCTCGCTCATGCCACGCCATCCTTTTTCAGCTTCTCAGGCAGCGGCATCCAGCCCACAACAGGGCGGTCTATCTGGTTATTGTAAACATCGTCAGGGTTGAAATGGCGGTATTCCCACCAGCCTTTCTGGATTTTGTAGTCGTCCCGCTCTTCGTCGTATGTTCCCCAATCGGGAAGGTCTTCCCAATACCATACGCTATCTTGTAAAAAAACGCTTCCATCTTCATAGTGGGCCGTTGTAATCCCGCATTCTCCAGATGCGGTCTGATACATAATCAGCACTTCTTCTTCGACTTTCGGCGGGTCTGTTTCGGGGTCTCTCCATACGGGCTGCAGGTTCTTTGGGTCGATGGTGGGAAGGCTTTCGAGGTCCGTCAGCTCACCTGCAACGTCTTCGCAGAACAGGGTGTCAGCATCCTTTCCTTTTGCTTCTTCCTCTGCAAGGTCTTTTTTCAGGATGTTTTCCAGCTCGCCAACATCGGCCAGCCGGATAATTTTCTCAGCCATGTGTCAAAACCTCCGTTCTCTTGACATGGATATCCCGGTACTCCGGGTAGTGGTCGCCCGCCATCTGGCAAGCGTGAAATTCTGCGGCCTGCTGGCTGCTGGCGGTCAGGCGGTAGGTCAGGGCCGCGTCTCCCACGGGGCCGCTGCACAGCACCACAACATGATATTTAGGCACTCTTCGCCTCTCCTTTCTTGCGCAAAGGCCTGCGATTTGCAGCGTTTTTGAGGAAATCGGGGGCTTTTGCTGCATCTTCTGGGGGGCGTGTGACCATTTTGTCACGCCCCGCCCCGATGGGGTTCGTCTTGCGGTACTCCTCCACGGACGTGCAGCCCTGCCGGGCGGCTTCTGCCAACGCCTTGCGGACATAGGCCCAGCTGTGACCGCCCAGATCCTCGCACTTGCGGATGATCTCGGTCACAAGGTCAGCGCCCAGGCGCTCAACGTAACCGGGCAGCTCTTTCTTGCCTGTTTCGCTCAGCTTCCCGATACGGCCCCGGAATTCTTCAAAAACAATGGTCGTCGTCAAGTCGTCTCGCGCGTCCGCGCGCGTGTCGGAGTCTACGATAGTAGACGACGACTTTGACTTATACTTTGACTTATACTTTGACTTTGATAAGCTATTTTTGCTATTGGCAAAATGGCAATTGCTATTTTTGCTATCCTCATTATGGCAATTCCAACGTGATTCCGCTCCTTTTCGTCCTGCTTCCTGACGAGCCTTGGACGTGTCGGAATATCTTTTTGCGTTGATCTCATCAAAATCCCTTACGGTCTTCCACATCATGCGCATGGAACGGTCTTCAAAGATCGGTTCCGCTCCGTCCTCGACGTAGGCCGCATAAGCACGGATGAATTGCCCGAACTCTGCGTCAGTCAGCTCTTCCATCGTGTGGACGTGTTCCAAGAGCAGGAGCAGACCGTTTCTTTTTCTTTCCGCCATGCTTCACCTCCTTTCTTACACGCCCGTATAGCCAGATAGCACAGCTGGGAGGTCAGAACGGGAGGTCGCCGTCGTCTGTGATCTCTGCGAAATCATCCGCAGAACCCTGCGAGAAGCCCTGTGCCGCCTGCGGGGCGCTGTAAGAGGCTTTTGCTTCGGAAGTGTAACTTTCCGTTTGCTGGTCAAAATCACGCGCAGCGGGCTTGTCTGCCGCCTTTGAGCCGCAAAAGCTGACGTTGTTTGCCAGAACCTCCACTTTCGTGCGGTTGCTGCCCTGCTTGTCCTGATAGGAGCGGGTCTGGATACTGCCGTCAATGGCGATCATGCTGCCCTTCTGGAAGTACTTGCAGATAAACTCTGCCGTCTGCCGCCAGGCAACGATATCGATAAAATCGGCCTTGCGCTCCTCGCCCTTCGGGGTGTATGTACGGTCAACCGCAATGCTGAAGCTGCACACGCTGGTGCCGTTCTGGGTGGTCTTCAGCTCCGGGGTATGGGTCAGGCGGCCCATCAATGCAACGAGGTTAAGCATGCGTCAATCCTCCATCTTCTTTCGGCTGCTTTTTGGCACATTCCATGCACAGGATACGCCCGTATTTTTTCTTGCTCCGGTCAGCTGCCTGCTGGGCAGTGACCTTTTCGCCCTTGTAAGTGAACCCTTCCACGGGCTTCCCGCAGCTGGCACAGGTGGGCCTGTCGTACTTGGTCAAATCCTTCTCCCAGTAAACATCCGCGCCGATGCCCAGAGCCTTGCAGGCCACGCTCTGCGCGTCCGTGTAGGCCTTTTTATAGGCTTCATCATCCGTGCGCTTACCGTCTTTTTCCGTGGAGATCAGCATCGAGCCGCCCACACCGGGAATCGGGGCGCTCCATTCGGTTTTCTCTCCGCCCTCATCGAGCTGCCGGATGTAGAGATTGGTGCAGCAGTGCACCATGATCTCCCCGTTTACCCCGGGCTTTTCCTCGAAGATGGGCGGATCGAACCGCCAGCCAATGCCAGCGGGCCCGAAAAGCTCCGTCAGCTTCTTGACCCTCCACATGGGATTGATGTCCGTCATCCCCTTCAGGCGGCCGCCGCCGATTGCTTTACGCGCCTCCTTGGGCACGCCACGGGCGCTTTCATAAATGGTCATTTTGTCCATGTTTGTACTCCACCTCTCTGCATCCGTGCTTCCGGCACATGCTCTCCAGCTCAGCGTAAGAGCTGTTGTATGCCGTCTCTGCACTGTATGCCAGGTCTTTGGTCAACCCGAAGCACTCTGACTGTGTCAGCACGATCTCCACCGCATAGACTGCGCGGCCCAATGCTCTGGCCGCTTCCTGGCAGATGTGCACATAATCGGCCTGGTCTGCGCCCGTGTATTCCCTGTCCGGGTGCAGTCTCATATACGACTGCTCCCCGGCAACTGCCTTCTGAACCGTGCCGCAGCACCGGGACGCATCGCCCAGCTTTGCCAGAGCGTCCAGGATCAGCGCCAGCTTCCATTCCGGTACATTGGCCGCATAATTCAGGCAGATTTCTTTTTTTTCATCACACTGCATAAGGATCACCTCATAGGCACCGGCTGCCCGGAATCGTCCGTGACAAGGTACGTGAGCGCCGGGTCGGTCTTTTTAAGCTGATCTGCATACTGTTCCGCGTCCTGCACACACCGGAAAGGGAACTCGTTCAGAAAGGCCATATCCGCCCCATAGATCTGAACCGTGCTCATTTGCGCCACCTCCCGTTTTTCCATGCCCGCCAGACCAGAAAGACCACGACCAGAACGTTGAATCCGATCCATAAGGCCAGCCCACGGGCAACCATCTTTGCCGCCGGGGTGGAAAGTGCTTCCACGGCCCGGAACAGCAGCTCTGTTTTACTCACTGTAAAATCTCCTTTCGTTCAAAAATACTTTGCTTTGCCTTTGCTACGCGCTTCGCCGCCTCTACTTGCGTTTCTTTGCCTTTGCATTGCCAAGGTCAGCCTGGCCTATCCATGCCTTCGCGGCTCTATGCTCATCTGCGCCCTTGCACCTCTCCGCTTATCTAAGCCTTTGCGCTGCGCTTTCCAGCTGAGCCTTGCCTTTGCCCCGCGCTGCACTGCAGTGACTACCTGTGCCCCTGCTGAGCAAACTTGTCAGCACAATGCCGTTGCCGAGTTATGCGCACATATCCGCGCCTTTGCAAATCATATCATTGCCGTAGCGTATCAAATCCCATCCATGCAATGCCGCTGCCAAGAGCCGCATCGCCGATCTGCATGCTGCCGTTGCTCAGTCGATGATGTCAAAGGTGAAGCGGCCCTTGCCGCTGTTTCTCCACTGGCCGATGCCGCGCAGAACGCCGTAGTCCAGCCACTCCAGAACCGCGTTCTCGAGCGATTCGTCCATAAGGAGGATTTCAAACTCGCAGGTGCTGCCCGCTGGGATCTCCTCAGAGTTGGCAAGGCTCACACGCTCACCCTGGGCCGTCTGGGCGCGCAGGGGGCGCTGGCAGTCACCGATCTTGCCGTTGACCTTGATGGGGATCATGCGGGGCTGCGGGAAGATCAGGCCGTCGATGACCTTCTTGTAGGCAGAGAGTTTTCCGCTCTCGTTGACGGCCCGCTTCTTGCCCGTTTCTGTCTTGCCGCCCACACGGGCCAGCATACCGCAGGAATCCTTGAAGAATCCCTTGATCTGGTAGTCGTAGAGCACCGGCTCTCCGTTCTCGTTGCGAGGGAACACGGTCATCCCCTTGTCTGCCACGGCATCCGCGCCCAGAGCGGCAACCTCGTCCTCGATCGTGGCTGCATCCGGGCTCTTGCTGGCAATGAAATCCCGGGCGACATTCTGGTTGGAAGGCCAAGTGCCTAGCACCGGCTCCAGGAAGGTGATCTTGACTTTCAGAATTTTGGTTTTCATGCTGATTTCTCCTATATCTTGTGGTTTATGTAATCAAAAACGCATTATCTTGCGTACAGAAGGTTCCCCAGAGCGTCCCGCACCTGGATCATCTCGTAGTGCCGGATGTTCTCATCTGCCCAGTGCTGGGCCTTGACGCTGGCGGGCTCCCCGGGGTATTCATCCGGCGTGAGCGGGTCTGTGAACTGCCTGACATCGCAGCCCCTGGGGTTCTTGCGGTAGGCGTAAGCATACACGATCATGCTCATGCGCCCCTCCGGTTCTGCCGGTAGCCCGGCTCCTCGGTGCGGGCGTGGGTGCGGTCAACGCGGCCATAACGGCGGGCGTTCTGCTCACGATCCTGGGCGGCAAAGCCCAGCCGCAGGAACATCACCGCTGCCAGCACCAGGCACAGGGCCGTGGCAAACTGGCCGTCCGAGATGGTGCTGCCCGTCTGTGCACTGCCCTCGATGCCCATGCTGTACAGCAGACTTGCGGCACCGCTGGCAGCAGCCAGCCAGTACCAGACGCAGGATTTAATCTTCATATTTCCATTTCCTCCTTGTAATTCTCATACGGGCGGACGATCTCGCATCCGTGCCGGTGCATATAATCGATAAAACCATTGATGTAGATCGTAGCCTGCCGCCGTTTGGTATCTTCCCGGGGGACTACCCACCCGTCATACTCGCCGTGTGCAACATTATTCCAGAACTTGCTCGGGGTCATCGGGACGAGGTTCGCCCGGAACATCTCGCAGCACTCTGCAACGCCTTTCATTGTGATCCTTTCGCTCATGCCGCCATCTCCTTACTTTCAAAATAAATTGGTTTTAGTAAACCATGATTTCTTCTGCTAATTTTCGGTTGTAGCCGCAAAATACGGTATTGCCCGTGGTCTCGTTACGCAGGGTGTAGCCCTCTCTGCTTTTCATAAAGCAGTACTTGTACTCATGCCCGCTTTGGCTTTTCTCGGTGTAGCAGAACGGCTTGTAACAGTCTGCCTGCGCAAGCGCCTTGCGAAAGCTGGTCTTTGTCATTTTGCACACCCCATCTCCTTCCTTAGAACATGCTGGTCTGTCCGTTGGACTGCTGGATCAGCATCACGGTGTTGGTGCTGGGCTTCCAGCGCTGGATGTACTCCACGGCCTCGTCAAAGCGCTTGCGGGGGATGTTGCCCACGCTGTTCACCCGGAACCAGTCCTGCACATCGCGGTTGCACTCACTGTAAACCTTGCCACGCACATGGGGATCAGTGTAGGCCGGGGCGTTCTCGCCGCCCAAGGAACCGATAACGGACTTGCTGATACACTTTCGCAATACCCGCTGCTGGTCATAATCCACGGTCATGGTGTTCTCCAGTGCGCTCAACCGCTGCTCCTGCCTCTGGGTGCGGTCGTCCAACAGGAACAGCGCCTGCAGCTCCTTGCTGAGCTTGGGCATCGTGTAACTGCCGGTCTTGCGCAGGGTGGGGAGCACTTCGCTTGTCACCCACCGCTTGAACCGCACGGCTCCTTCCAGCTTGCTGCCGAAAATCAGGCTGTAAAGGCCGGATTCGTTGATGACAACCATTTTCTGGATTCCGCCAGGGGTCATCATTTCAGTGACCCCCTTATCAACATCGTCAACATGGTTTGCAACGGCGTTTGCAAGGGATTTGCCTTCGCCATAGCCCAGCGCCTGGGCCACGTCCTTACCCACGAACCACGGCTCACCGTTCTGGTCTACCGTGCGGATGGAGCCAAACTCGGGGTTGTTGAAAATCTGAATGTCTGTCATTCGGTCTTCCCTCCTTCCTCTTCCACCAGCAACTTGTCCACGGATACCTTAAAGTATCGGGCCACCTTCATCAGCTGCTTGATGCTGGGGCCGTAGACACTGCGTTCCCAGCGTCCAAGTGCTCCGTTGCTCAGGCCCGCCGCCTCTTCTAACTCGGTGCGGGAAAGGCCATGCAACTTTCGGAACTCGTCAATTTTTGAAAGATTCACTAGCGATTTCTCCTTTCCGGGCTTGCAAATCGCTAGCAAATATGCTACTATGTAAGTGCAAGATACAAGTACATATATTCCAGCGAAAGCCCGATAAAATATTTGAGGGGGCTTTGTTCTGTTTTGCTCCCTGTGCTTCGTATTATACTAAACAATTGATTAGGTTTCAATAGTGAATCTGTGATTTACTAATAGTTTGTTTAGATGCACAAAAATGCGAGGTGTTTTCTATGCGAAATGTGGAAAGAGCTAAACAAATCGCTAAAAGCAAGGGTATAAGCTTTGCATTTGTGTGCGCTCAGATAGGAAAAAGCCGGAGTTACCTGTCTGAAATGCTTGCGAATAATCGGGATATCCCCGAAAAAATGATTAAACCGGTCGCAGATGCGCTAGGCGTAACAGTGGAAGAGCTGACCGGCGAAGCGCCGGAGCAAAAAGAAAAGCCCACTCCCAGTGAAGAGAGTGAGCTGAATGCGCACGCCAAAGCTATACTATATAAGTATGAGCAGCTTGACCCTGCGCAGCGGGTTATGTTTGAAAAGATGCTTGACGCTGCACTTGAGGCAGCGAAGGGGAAAGAATGAAGATTCGGAACAAAGAGATCGAACCGTTTATTCGCGCTGATAAGGAAGCGTGGAAACGATACAAGCGCTCCCTTCCAAAGAAAACCATCCGTCAGATTGGTTCATCGATCTGGAAATTCATGGAGAAAACGGCCCCATTCGTTGCATGGTTCAGCGGAATCTTGACCGTTGCATCACAGATTGCGAGTTTTAAGAAGTAGGTAGCCGATCAGAAGATGATCGATAATGATGGTTGCAAGCATCCATTTTTCGGAAGTCATAGGGTTATCCTTTCGTTAAATTTTGACGATTGATTCTTTGGAGTTGGCAAGCTCGTTCAGGCTGTCTCTGATGCAGCTGCTCACCGCAACATGGGATGTCTCTTTTTCCAGAAAGTGAATCAGATCTGCGGTTTCCTGCGGGGTGGCAGTGATTTCGATTTTCATAACGTTATCCTTTCTGCGCCGCTTCCAGCAGCACGTCCACATCAATGTCAAGAGAAAGTGCAAGCTTGATTTTCTCAAGTATAACACATTCCGGGGCTGATTTCATCAATTTTGTGCTATGTTCTTGCACTTTCTTTTCCTCCTTTGGTCATTGAAAATTTGTTTTCCGGCAGCCTGTTGGCTGCCTATTTTTGTATATAGGGGTGTTTGACTTGAAGCACAAATGGTGTGCCGTTGCAAGCGGTTGCCTTGTCTTTTTTGCTGGGCTTGGCGGAATCCATATGGGAATCGGGAATATTTTTGGCGGGCAGTTCCTATCTCAACTGTTGCTCTTCATCCTGATTCTGGTTTTGGGGTTTTTCATGTACTATTACATGTTTGTTGTAATTACGATTCCGTTTCGATTTGTCTGGAACAAGATAAAGAGGAGGAAGGAATAATGGGATTCCGGTACAGAAAAAGCATCAATTTGGGCGGTGGTTTCCGCATCAATCTAAGCAAATCCGGCATCGGTTACAGCTTTGGCGGAAAGGGATTCCGCTACACACGTACCGCGCGGGGTACCGATCGGGTAACCTTTTCAGTTCCCGGAACCGGAATTTCGTGGTCTCAGGAATCAAAGGCCGGAAGATCGACTAGAAAGCCGTCTGCTCCAAAATCGGGCGGAACGGAATATCTGCTGTCTGTTGAGAATGCGGACGCTGATACCTTGACAAGCTCCAGCAAAGAGGATTTTGTAACCGCCATAAAACGATATCGAACGATAGACAAAATATTGGCATGGATGATTCCGATTGCGATTTTTATTGCTGGCTTTTTACCTCAAATTGATGGAATAAGTTCCGAAACCGCAACAAACCTTGTTTTGATTTTCTTTATGTTTCCAATTGCCGCAAAACTTTTATACCACAACTTTGGAAAAGTTCGTGTGAGCTATGAATATGACGATTTCAGCCGTGTTCAAAAAGATAAAATCATTCAGGCACTCGACATCATGCAAAGTTGCTCTTCCGTTTGGCAGATCAACGACATCTATGTAAACACAAGCCGCCGTATCAATGCTGGAACCGGAAATTCCGTTACAAGAACCAAGGTAAAAATTGAGAAAGAGCCCCCCTCTTTTATTAAAACATCCGAAACCTGCTACCACATCAAACTCAAAAAAGAGAATCTTTATATTCTTCCTGACATGATGATCGTTACCGATGGAAGAAAATTCAGTTCTGTTGACTTAATGGATCTTGATTTCAAGTTTGATGCACAGCAGTTTGTGGAAGAGGGACCTGTCCCAAACGATGCCCGGGTTGTCCGACAGACATGGAAATATGTCAACAACGACGGAACGCCAGACAGAAGATATAATGGAAACCGGCAGCTTCCAGTTTGCCTCTATGGAAAAATAGACATTTTCACGAACAGCGGAATGAATATGCAGTTCAATGTATCCGATGGTCAGAAAACAGCTGAATTTTGCGAATGCCTGAAAGACATCCTAAAGGCAAAAATGGATTCCATCGAAGAAGAGAAGGAAAAGCTGTTACAACCTGATAGCTAATTTCCTACCACAAGTGCATTATACATCTTTCAGTTGTAATATTCAATAGATATCACAAAATAAATTCGATTTTTCTGAAAGTAGTTAGATTTTTACTTGAAGTCATCCAGCCGCTGCATCTTCTGCAACAGCTCCCCAGCAAGCTCCCCGCCGGGGCGGTTGGCGGTATCCAGCAAGCGCCGGATGCTCTCTGCCTTGCGGACCACATAAAAGCGGGCCTTGGTCTGGCCCTCAGGCGGCATATCCTCATAGCACGCCAGAGCGGCGCGGATGTGGGTGCAAAAACTCTGCATCTTGTCCATAGATCATTCCTCCCAGGGCTTCGGAGTGGGCCGCGTGCCGGTGAGCACGCTGGCGGGCATTCCGTCAATGATGGTCATATCGGGATCCATGCTGACTGTCTGACTGTTTTTCATTTCAATTTCCTCCTGTTTTTGGTAATATTTATATCTTATGTACCAGATTCTACCATGCGCCAGAGGAAAATGGAATTGGTGTAATTTTTGTCGAATGGCGCAGAGTTTTTCTGCGCCATTTTTCTTTTATAACACGCTGCGTTTAGGGGGGATAAGTATGAGTTATTTCACCGCTGCTCAAATCGGGAAAGCACTTTCAAAAGCGCGGGTATCCGCCGGGCTAAGTCAAAGAGAGATCGCGATCCGCATCCAGAAGGGGGAGCGGACGGTGCAAAGCTGGGAAAAAGGTGACACAAGCCCAGACAGTGACGAGATCATGGATTGGTGCACAGCCTGCGGAGTGTCCCCCATCACAGTGTTCATGGAGGTTCTGCACCCGGATCTGTACGCAGTGCCAGACAGTCAGAAGGAAGATGCAGCCATAGACGAGGAGCTGCACGCTATGGTGCAGGCGCTTCCCCCGCTCACCCGGCGGCTTCTGCTGTTCGTGCTCAAGGGCCGACACGGGAGCAGCCCGCCTGCAGTTATCTCTGAAATAGCCGCAAACCTCCACTGCCCTCTCAACAACCGGGTCAGTGTGTGCGGCACTATCATTGATCAGTACAGCTTTGCTCAGATCAGAGGGCTTGACCCGTGCCCGGACGAGCCGCATCCCCCGATGGAGGATTTGAAGATCAATTACAAGTCTGGGCGCGCAGCGTCAGAGAACGGCGCTCTGGGCTATATAGGGCGCAGAAAGGAGTAGCGCATGAAGTGTGTCAGATGCCACGTAAACATCCCGGACAAGGCTCTGTTTTGCCCGTGGTGCGGAAAGCAGCAGGATGCAACGTCCGCTCCCGTGCATAGAAAAAAGCGCCGCCGCCCAAAGGGCAGCGGAAGCGTGTACAAGCTGAAAGGGGTCCGGGCAAGGCCCTATGTAGCTGTGACCGGGAAAAAGGAAGTGCTGGGCACATACGGAACGCCCGGGGAAGCTGTCCAGGCGCTTGACGCATACAATGCCCAGAACACCCCGGCAGAGCGCCTGAAGTGTACTTTTGCGGATGCCTACGAGAAATGGCGGGCACAGCCGAAGTTTTCAAGTCTCAGCCGGGACATGATAAATGGATACGAGCTGGCTTTCAAAAAATCCGCTCCGCTGTACAGCCGACAAATGCGAGACCTGAAAGCGGAGGACTATCAGCAGATCATAGACCAGATGGTCGCAGACGGTCTCTCCCGCAGCTCGTGTGAGAAGCAGCGCACCCTTTTCAGCCAGCTATGTGAGTGGGCAATGGCCCAGGACATCATAAACAAGAACTATGCCCAGCTCCTTCACCTTCCTGCCGCGGCCGGAAAGGCAGAGCGCACCCTTACGGCGGACGAGATCGCCCGGATCAGCGCATACCAGGCCGACAAGCGCTTCGGTCAGACAGCGCAGATCGCTATGGTGCTTCTCTATACCGGCATGCGCATCGATGAGCTGCTTTCCATGCGCTGCGAGAACGTGTACCTGAAAGAGCATTACATGCAGGGCGGCGAAAAAACGGAAGCTGGCAAAAACCGCATCATCCCCATTCTTGACCCCATTTACAAGATCATCGCCTTCTGGATGATGGACAGCGGGTGCGAGTGGCTGATACCTTCCAAGGCTGGAACGAAGCTAGACAAGCGAAATGTGGCCACAAAGTTCCGGGCCCTGATGCAGGAGTGCCAGATCGATGGTGTGCACCCGCACACCCTTCGCCACACGGCCAGCAGCAAGATGGTGGAGTGCGGTCTTGAAAAAACTGCCGTGCAGGCTATTCTCGGCCACAAAAATTTTTCCACCACAGCAAACAAGTACGTTTCCCACAACGACCCGACATATTTGTTACAAGAGATGCAGAAGATGAAATACTGATTTTGTTAGCCTGTTTGTTAGTTTATTCCGGATTATTACCGCATTTTTCCGTGTTTTCGCAAAAGAAAATGCCGTTCATGTGATTCAACATCACGAATGAACGGCATTTTTTGGAGCTGGTGACAGGAGTTGAACCTGCAACCCACTGATTACAAATCAATAATAATTTTCGTGTTTACGAAATTTTTACAGCAATTGTTAGTTTGTTGTTTGCTTATGGAACATTCCAAAAGCGATAATTCGTCTGCCCTATTTTACAACAAATGTTGCAAAATCTCAACGCATATATGCGGAGCGTTCTTTTGTAACAGCTTCGCACAGTCCGGAAACAAGGTCTTCCGCCATGCTCCACATGTGATGCAGCTCTACGCCTGCCGCAGAATCCTCGCTGTCAACGCCGGTAAGGATTTTCTGTGCAATGCGGCGGTTTGCATCAGCGTGCTCCATTTCTTCCCCAGAGAGCTTATACCACTCAGAAGAAGCGTAGGGGCAGACGGTTTTATAGTCCATCGCCATGCTTGCGTAGCTCATCGCATCGCTGTACTCTTCGGCCATTTGCTTTGCAGCGCGAACGAGTGTGTCCTTATACCCTGCAAACTTTGCTTCGTCCATCATAACCAGATCCTCCTTTTTACAGCTTCTCCACGGTCACAGCCAGGTTGTTCACCACGGCAGCAGTGCCGGTCAGCAGGAAACTCAGGATAGAGCTTTCACAGCCGCACGGATTGCGCACCAGGAAAGTCAGCGCCAGATTGGTCGGTGCGGATGCAGCGGCCACAGTCTGAGAAGCAGTAGCGCCGATAACAGCAACGCCGTCCTTCTGGCCCGTCAGGGTCACGGTACCCGCTGCCGTGGGGGCCAGTGTAGCGGACACGGTCACATGGTAGTAACCCTGACCCAGCAGAGTGATGGTGTTGCCGTCCTGCCGAATGTTGCAGCCAAACCGCCGGGAAGTGATGCCGACAGGGATAATATCGTTTGCTGCCACGGTCTGAGCCGAGGTGTTGGCGGTATAAATCGCAGATTTAGACATAAAAATCTCCTTCCTTATATAAAAGGCGGAGCAGCCTTTGCCGCCCCGCCGATCCTCGCCTAAAGGGCGTATGTGTCAGATGTTGCCGCAGCCGTTATTGCAGCCGCAGAAGGGACTCGGGCCCGCATTGTAGGAGTACCCGTTGGGGTACTTCACAACGCCGTACATCTGGGAGGCCAGCTCCAGCTGACTGATCCGCCGATTCTGGGCCGCGATGGTCTGCTCATACTGCTGCTTCTGCAGCTCGGCAAACTTTGCGTCGATGTTGGAGTTGATCGCGCAGGTCTGCTTATCCATCTGGGCCGCCAAGTTGGCAGTTGCCAGCCGGTTGTCGCAGCAGCACTGAGCAAGCTGTGCCTGGATGCCGTTGCCGGTCTGCAGGATGGTGGTGTTGGTGCCTGCCTGAGCCAGAGCGACCTCCTTGCCCAGCTGGCCGATATTGCCCTGCATCTCGTAGCCGAGGTTGCAGATGCCGTTGCCGATGTTGGTCAGCCGGTCATTCAGCTGGCCAAACTGCTGGCCGTAGAGGATCTCCTGCTGGCTTGCCGCGGTGGCATACTGGCCGTACTCGCCGGTGCGGTTGCCCCAGAGGCCTCCGTTGCCGCCCATAAAGACGAACAG
>ERZ1034897.121-NODE-121-length-44218-cov-8.621244_pt1 | contig 44218 bp, 32 predicted proteins | sample MGYA00520629_ERZ1034897 | MGnify/ENA primary metagenome ERZ1034897 (study PRJEB33766, sample SAMN09781789) | gut metagenome | biome: gut microbiome | host: Homo sapiens | place: Madagascar | study: EMG produced TPA metagenomics assembly of the PRJNA485056 data set...
CTCATGGGGCGTCGCCGCGTGCCAACCGCTGCACTTCTCGGCTCCCGCCAAAAGGTCCGAAGCCCCGGCCCCTAGTTCTCGGAGAAGGGCCCGTTCCAGAGGCCGCCGCCGGGGCGCGAGGGACCGGAGCCGTGCCTGCCAGAGGCGTCCTGCCCAGAGGCGCCCGTCTGCGGACCCGGCTCCCCGCCGCCCAGGCTGAGCCCGCCGCCCAGGGACACGTCGCGGAGAAGCCCCAGGAGCTCGTGGGCGTCCTGGGGAAGCCCTACCTGCCCCGCGGGGGAAGCCTGCGCGGGCGGGGCCTGGCGCTTCTCGTCGCTGCCCTCGCGGTCGAAGGCGGCAAGCGTGGCCTCCAGGCGCTCCTCGTGCGGACGCACCCGGTCGGACCAGGCCAGGCCCAATGGGCTCCTCACCTCGTCCAGGAGCTTGGAGGACATCATGAGCGCGGGCGGGGCGGCGCGCCTTGCCCAGGAGAGCGCCCTCACGCGCGCGAGGATGGCGCAGACGGCCTCCTCGTGGCCGCGGGCCTCCACGATGTCGCTCACGGGCAGCTCCCACTCAACGTAGCTGGCAAGCACGTAGTCCGCAAACTCCAGGCGCGTCTCGGAGGAGTGCCCGCACGCGGCAAGGCCGGGCAGGTCGGGCAGGTCGTAGGCCATGCGAGCCGCGGCCGGGATGACGGGAGAGACCGTGTTTCTCATGTGCGCGAAGGCAAGCACGTCGGAGCGGTAGACGTCGCCCAGCGGGGCCAGGGCGCCGGCGTCAAGCCCGCGCGGCCCCTCCAGCGCGAGGCCGGTCTTGTCGTGGGACGAGAGCGCGACGCCGCCCACCTCGCGTGCCAGGGCCGCAAGGTGCGCCTGTGTCACGTCCGCACGCAGGAGCGGGTCCCCCTCGCCGGGCACGGAGGGGCACTCGCGGGCGTCCACGCGCAGGTTCCGGCAGAGGTCGCGGGCAGCAGCCAGGGCAACGGGACCCAGGTCGGGGGCTATGAGCGCGTGCACGTGCGTGGGGCCGAGGGCGTCTGTGGCAAGGGCCGCCAGGACGCTCGACCCCAGGCGTCCGTCGGCGAGAAGCGCCACGTCGGAGGCCCCCAGCTGCGAGCAGGTCTGCCCGAGGCCCAGCGTGAGCGCGCCCCAGGCGGCGGCGCCGCGGTCGAAGACCTCGGGCGTGAGCGCGTGCGGCAGCGGCCCCTCGGAGGCGGGGTCCACGTCACAGACGAGCAGGGCCTCCTCCAGGGCCGGCGCCTGCGCGGCCACCTCTCCCCAGGGGGCCAGCACGAAGCTCGAGCCCGTGAACGTCTCCGCGTCGTAGCAGCCGAGCGAGCCCACGCCGCAGATCCAGGCTCCGGTTGCGCGCGCGTCCGCCAGGAAGCGGGAGTCCGCCAGGGCTGGGCCCAGCGCGGAGGAGGCGTCGTCCATGGAGAAGCCGTAGGTGGAGAGGTAGAGGATGACGTTGACGTCGTAGTCGTACTCGTCGTAGTCGTCCAGGTCGTCGTAGCTGCAGGCGATGCCCAGACGGCAGCCGGCGAGCTCCACCTCGGGCAGGGCACGCGACGAGGCCGCGCGGCGGCGGGCGGGCGCGGGCGCGCCTGCGGCCACGGCGTCCTCCAGGAAGGCCGAGAGGCGAAGCGGCCTTACGTCGCCGTCAACGACGAGCATGGCCTCGGGCGTGGGAGTGCCGTCCACGTCGGCCGTGGCAGGAACGAGGCATGGGCAGGCGAGCCGCTCCGTCAGGCCCGAGAGCGCCTCGGCCAGGTCGAGCAGGAATCCCTCGCGGTCCACGTAGGGCACGCCGGCCGCGCCGGAGAGCACGTTCATGGGAAAGATCAGCAGGTCGACGCCCCGGTCGGCGGCGCGGCGAGAGTAGGCCGCCATGCGGTCCGCGGTTGTGGCAAAGTCCCCCGCGAGGCTCCCCAGTTGGGCGATGCCCAGTCTCATGTGACGCTCCTTGTCCGTGGTCGGTTGTTTGAGTATACGGCGAGAAGTGCGTGCATGCCCGACCCAGGACAGCCCGGCACATCCCCTATGGCGCAAAGCTACGCTGCGCAAAGAGCTTTGCCACCATAGGGGATGTGCCGGGCACACTGCGGCGGCGTCATCCCAGACCACGGACAAGGAGCGTCACATGAGACCGGGACAGGGGTCGCTTCCGCCTAAAAAGAAAAGTGCTGCTAGGCCTCGGCCTTCCAGAGGCCGTGGAGGTTGCAGTACTCGTAGACGGTGACGGGGGCGCCGGCAGGGACGTGGAAGGCGGCCTCGGGCTTCTCGCCTGCGTCGAGGCGGGCCAGCTGGAGCCGGCGCTCGCAGGCCACGGCGATCCACTGGATGTGGTGCTCGGGCAGCATGGGGTGCTCGACGGAGCCCACGCGAACGCGCAGGACGTTGCCCTCGCGGGTGACGTCAGGCACGTGCTTCTCGACGGCCGCGTCCACGGAGCCCGCAACCAGGAGCTCCATGGGCTCGCCGCAGCAGACGGGCACGGGGCCCGCGTCCTCCACGACGGCGACGAGGTTTCCGCAGTGCCTGCAACGATAGAACTTGACCTCGGACATGATGGCTCCTCTCCGTGCTTCGGGCCGCCCCTTGCGGCCCCTTACCGGGGTTCTACCCAACATGCCCGAGGCCGTGGCGCGCGGACGGGTGCCAACCTGTCCCAAACTTGCGCGAAAACGAACACGTCCCCAATTTGCGGGGAGGGCTAGGCCACGCAGATGTGGCCGGCCAGGCCCACGATGTCGGTCACCTCGGCGAGAAGCACCATGTTGCGGGCGTCCACGCGGCAGGGAAGCTCCATACGCATGGTGTCTCCGCTCTCGGCCTCCACGCGCAGCTCCACGTGGTCCAGGCCCGGGTAGCGCGCCAGCACGCTTCCCAACTCGTCCATGCGGCCGCGCGTGAGCATGTTGGCGGGCATCATGACCTCGACGACCTTGGGACGGTTGGTCTTCTCGTTCAAGACGAGAGGCTCCACCTCCATGCAGATGATCTGGTTGCCGCGGTCGCTGCGCTCCAGCTTGCCGGAGACCTTGACGAAGACGTCTCCCTCGGCCTCGCCGGTCTCCTCGTCCACGTGGGGCGTCAGGGCCTCGGCGCACTTCTTGTACAGCTTGGGGAAGATGACCAGCGTGGTCTCCCCCTCCATGTCCTCGAGGGTGACGACGGCCATGGGGTCGCCGTTCTTGGTGGTCTTCTTCTGCACGGACGAGACCATGCCCGCAAAGCGCAGGACCTTGCCCTCGGGCACCTTGAAGCGCTCGTGGACGCCGCCGGCGGAGTCCGTGAACTCCTCTGAGACCTCGATGTCGGAGAGCGAATAGTCGCGCGCCTTGTTGAGGGCGTACTCGTACGGGCGCAGCGGGTGGTCAGAGACGTAGAGGCCCAGCACCTCGTGCTCGCGCTTGAGCTTCATGGAGCGGTCCCACTCCACGCCGTCGGGAGGCGGCACCTCCTCCTTGAAGCCGGAGCCCTCCACGTCGCCGAACATGTCGAACATGGAGAACTGCCCGCTCGCGCGCTCCTTCTGGCGCTTGGCCGCCGCGTCGATGATGTTGGCGGGGTTGGTCTTGTCGACGAAGCCCATGAGCTGCATGCGGGTGTAGCCGGTGGAGTCGAAGGCGCCCGACATGATGAGGGCCTCCACCACGCGGCGGTTGGCCTGCGAGGAGTCCACGCGGTCCACGAAGTCGTGCAGGCTCTTGAAGGGGCCGCCAGCCTCGCGCTCGGCCATGATGGCGTCGCCCACGCCGTCGCCCACGCCGCGGATGCCGGCAAAGCCAAAGCGCACGCCGTCGGCGCTGGCCGTGAAGTCGCGGCCGCTCTCGTTGATGTCGGGTGGCAGGATGTCCACGCCCTCGCGGCGGAAGGCCGTGACGTAGTGGACGATCTTCTCGGTCTTGCCCATGTAGGAGGTCAGGACCGAGGCCATATACTCCTTGGGGAAGTAGGCCTTGAGCCAGGCCGTCTGCATGACCAGGATGGCGTAGCCGGCCGAGTGCGACTTGTTGAAGGCGTAGGACGCAAACTCCAGGACGTCGTCCCAGATGCGCTGGGCGACCTCGCGCTTGTAGCCGTTCTCCACCGCGCCGTTGATCCAGTGGTCGTAGATGGTCTCGTCGGCGCCGTTAGCCTCCCAGTGGAAGACCTGGTCGGTCAGCATCTTGATCTTCTTCTTGGCCACCGGCTTTCGGATGCGCGAGTCGGACTCGCCCGGCGAGAAGTTCGACATCTTCATGGAGATCTGCATGACCTGCTCCTGGTAGACCATGGTGCCGTAGGTCTCGTCCAGGATGTCGGAGAGGCGGTCGTCGTAGAAGGCGACGGGCTCCTTGCCGTTCATGCGGTTGATGTAGCTCGTGACCATGCCGGCGCCCAGGGGGCCCGGGCGGTACAGGGCGATGAGGGCGACCACCTGGCGGTACTCCTTGGGCTGCATGCCCTTGATGGTGGCCGTCATGCCCGCGGACTCGATCTGGAAGACGCCTGCGGTGTGGCCGCGGCCCATGAGCTCGAAGATCTTGGGGTCGTCGAAGGGGATCTTGTCGACGTTGATGTCGACGCAGGTGGCGCCCGGCTTGATGGTCTGGCGCACGACCTCGGGCATCTGCTCGATGTCGGCCACGCTGGGGTAGCTCTTGCGGATGTTGGCCAGGGCCTTGGAGATGACGGTCAGGGTGCGCAGGCCCAGGAAGTCCATCTTGAGCAGGCCCATGTCCGCCACCGAGTGGCCCTCGTACTGGGTGATCTCGACGCCACCCTTGGTGTCCACCTTGGTGGGCACGTGGTCGTTGACGGGCGTGGGGGCGATGAGGACGGCACAGGCGTGCACGCCCTCGCCGCGGTGCAGGCCCTCGATGGAGAGGGCCGCGTCGATGATGCGGCGGGAGTCGGCGTCCTTCTGGTAGGCCTCGGCGAAGTCGGGCGAGAACATGTCCTCCTTGCCGTCGCACTTCTCGAGGACGAACTTCAGCTTTGCCTTGGGGTCGTTGGTGATCATCTTGGAGAGCTTCTGGCCCTGCCAGACAGGGAAGCCCAGGACGCGGCAGGCGTCGTTGATGGCCTGCTTGGCCTTGATCGTGGAGTAGGTGATGACGTGGCAGACGCGCTCGGGGCCGTAGAGCTCGCGCACGTGCTGCACGACCTCCAGGCGCCGCTCGTCGTCGAAGTCCATGTCGATATCGGGCATCTCGGAGCGCTGCGGCGAGAGGAACCTCTCGAACATCAGGCCGTTGGAGAGCGGGTCGAAGGTGGTGATGTCCATGGCGTAGGCGACGAGGGCTCCGGCGGCCGAGCCGCGTCCCGGGCCCACGCCGATGCCGTTGCGCTTTGCCCACTGCACGTACTCCTGCACGATGAGGAAGTAGTCGGCGAAGCCCTTGGTGCAGATGATGTCGTACTCGTGGTTCAGGCGGTCCAGGACGTTCCAGCCGCCGATCTCCACGTTCTTCCAGTCCTCGCCGTAGCGGATGGCCAGGCCCTTCTCGCACTCCTCGCGGAAGCGCTGCTCGGAGGTCTCCCCCTCGCGCAGGCCAGGGAACTTGGGCAGGTACATGTGCGTCCAGTCCAGCTCGTAGTCGCACTTGGCCGCCACCTCGAGGGTGTTGTCGATGACCTCGGGGCACCAGGAGAAGAGCTTGCGCATCTCCTCCTCGCTCTTGATGTAGAACTCCGTGCCCGTCATGCGCTTGCGGTTGACGTCGTCCACCTTGGACGCCGTGCCGATGCACGAGAGGATGTCCTGGGTGGGGGCGTCCTCGCGGGTGAGGTAGTGGTTGTCGTTGGTGGCGATGACCTTGATGCCGAGCTCGCGGCCCAGGCGGACGATCTGCTCGGAGAGGGAGCGGTCGTCAAAGCCGCCCCAGGAGGGGTCGGACAGGCCGTGGTCCTGGACCTCGAGGTAGAAGTCCTCGCCGAAGATATCTCGGAAGGTGAGGGCCCACTGCTTGGCCTCGTCGGGCCTGCCCTGGAAGTACATGCGCGGGATGATGCCCGACACGCACGCCGAGCTGCAGATGATGCCCTCGTGGTAGCGACGCAGCATGTCGAGCGTGGTGCGCGGGTAGTAGTAGAACATCTCGCCGGAGGCAGCCTCGCTCATCATCTTCATGAGGTTGACGTAGCCGGTCTCGTTCTTGGCAAGGAGCAGCAGGTGGTAGCGGTGCTGCTTGGTGCCCTTCTGGATGCAGTCGTCGGTGATGAAGTAGGCCTCGCAGCCAAAGATGGGCTTGATGAGGAGCTCGGGCCGGTTGGCCTCGACGGCGGCCAGGTCATGGCCGGACTCCTCCCAGACGGCCACGTCGGAGGCCCACTGGGCGTGGACGCGGTCGTGCGGGCCGGCGTCGGCGGCGTCCGGCTCGGGCTCCTCGAGCTCCCAGCCCTTCCTGAAGCACTCGACGTCGTGCTTCCACTGCTTCATGTCCTTCTGGGCGTCGTTGTACTTGCGGCACTCCAGGTCAAAGTCGGGGACGCCGAACATGTAGCCGTGGTCCGTGAGGGCCAGGGCCGGCATGTTGAGGTCGACGGCGCGCTTGACCATGTCGGGGATCTTGGTCGCGGCGTCGAGCATGGAGTAGTCGGAGTGGTTGTGCAGGTGGACGAAGGCCATGGGCACCTTCCGTTTTGGTCGTGATCTTCTCAGCCTCTGAGCATAGCGGGTTCGGCGGGCTGCCTTGGTGCCGTCCGCCGAACCCCATCACATCTTGCGATGCCGCCCGCGCCAGGCGCCGGGTCAGCCGCCGAAGCGGTAGCGGACCTGGAGGGGCTGGTTGGGGTCGGTCGGGTCCTCTCGCTCGACGCACACAAAGACGCAGGTCACGGACGAGAAGCCCTGGTGCGCCAGGACGTCGGCGTAGAACTCGGCCTGCATCTGGTGACGCTGGCGGACCTCCTCCACGGAAAGCCCCGCGTCGCCGGTCTTGTAGTCGACGAGAAGCGCGTCGTCTGAGCCGGCGTCGGTGGCCAGAAGGTCGATGGCGCCCTCCAGGTAGCGCCCGTGGGGCGAGTCCACGCGGCAGAAGAACGGCACCTCTGCGCGGACGAGCCCGTGGGAGAGCGCCTCCGCCCTGAGCGCGGAGCCCTCCCAGCGCGCGAGCGCGGCCCCGAGGCGGGCGCGGGCCCTCGCGGAGAGGTTCCAGTAGTCGGCGCGGGCGCAGATCTCGGCCTCACCCACGCGCCCGCCGCACTCGACCATGGCGCGGGCAAGCTCGTGGAAGGCGGAGCCCAGGTTGGTGGCGCGGTCGGCGTCCTCGGTGGAGGGGGCGCCGGCGTCGGCCGCCTCGCGCCGCTCGCGCGTGGGCACCGGGTCGGGCCGGCCCGCCGCCGCGCGCTCGGAGGCGGCCACGGAGGAGTAGCTGAAGACGCCCTCCCGCGCGCTCCAGGGCCTGACCTCACGGAGCAGCAGCTCTCCGGGGTCGTCGTAGAGGTCGAAGGGGGCCGGGGCGCCCGCGAGTCCCTCGCCAGCCGGCTCGGCCCCGGCGTCGGCCCCGCCGCCGTCAAGGCCGAGCCTGACGATGTCCGCGTCCTCCAGGGGCAGCGCGCCGTCGAAGCCGGCAAGCGAGCCCGCGGACTCAGCCGCGACCTCCTTGGGCTTGCCGCGGCCGCCCGAGGTGGAGACCACCACGGTGCGCACGCGCGCCGGGCCGCTCCCGCCGTACTCGACAGAGGTCACGCCCGCCGCCTGGTCGGCCCCGGCGGGAAGCCCCAGGGCGCTGAGGGCCTGGGCCGCGAGCTCCGAGGAGACCCCCTGCTTGCCGGAGGCGGCCGCGACGGAGAGCACGAGGGCCTCGCGGGCGCGCGTCATGGCCACGTAGAGCAGGCGGGCCTTCTCCTCCAGGGCCTCCTCCTCGTCCTTGCGGCGACAGGCCAGGTAGGCGGCGGCAAGCGGCAGGCTCCGTCCGTCCGCGAGGTCGCAGGCGGCCTCGTCGGCGTCGATGCCGTCGAGCTTGGGGCAGTCGGCCGGGCGCACCACCAGGCCGGAGGTGCCGTCGGCGTGCGGGACCACGGCCACCTGGGACTCCGAGCGCGGGTTGCCCCAGCACTCGGCCACGGCCGTCACGGGAAACTCCAGGCCCTTGGAGGCGTGGATTGTCATCACGCGCACGCAGCCCCCGCCCGCGGCGTCGGCCCCGGAAAGGGACGCCGGGGCGATCTTGCTCGCGGCCAGCCACAGGTCAAACTCCGTGGCCGCGCGCGCGGCGCCCAGGCCGAGGGAGTCGGTGAGGTCGCGCACGTAGCGCAGGGCCGCGAGCACGTTGGCAGCGCGCGCCAGGCCCTGGGCCCCCTGGTCCTCCAGGCGCTCCAGCCAGCCCGAGGCGCGCACGACGTCCTCGCAGACGTCGGCAACAGGTCGGCTCCGCACGTCCTCCAGGGCGCGGGTCATGACCTCGTGGGCGCGGACCAGGCGCGCCGAGGGGGTGACGCCGCCGTAGAGCTCGAGCGTGGCCAGGCCGCGCTCGATGGGCCGCTTGGTGGGGGCGTCCAGCTTGTCCTGGGCGCGGGTGCCCAGGTCGGCGAAGTCGTTTGCGTCCAGGCCGAACATCTCGCTCGCCAGGAGCGGGAAGGTTCCGGACTGGGTGTCCGACGGGTTGGCGAGCGCATGGAGAAGCGCGCAGGTCACCCTGGCCTCCGTGGAGGAGGTGAAGGTGGAGCCGCCGGTGACCACGCACTCCAGGCCGCGGGCGCGGATGGCGTCGATGTAGGTTCCCGCATGGGTGGTCACGCCCAGGAGGAGCGCCATGTCGCCGGGGCGCTCGCCGTGGGCGGCGTAGGTCGCCAGGGCGTCCGCCACCTGGGCCGCCGCCGTGGCGGACTGCTGCGAGGTGGCGCGGCCCGAGGCGCCGTTTCCGGCCGTCACCTCGACGTCGACGCGCGGCAAATCGCGGGCGAGAAGCCCGTCCTTCCTGGAGGGGTTGTCGTCGAGGTGCATGAAGCCGCGCATGGTGCCGCGCGTGGGCTCGCCGTCACGGGCGCCGCCGGTGCCCACGCGCTCCACGAAGGCAAGCACGTCGCCGTGGCTGCGGTAGTTGGTGTCGAGCCTGACGCCGTGAGCCTCCCCCACCGCCCTGCCCTGACGGCGGAAGACGCCGACGTCGGCGCCGCGGAAGCGGTAGATGGACTGTTGGGCGTCTCCGACGGTGCAGAGGTGACGTGCCCCCTCACCGGCCAGAAGGCCGATGAGCTCGAGCTGGACCTCGTCGGTGTCCTGGAACTCGTCGACCATCACCAGGCGGAAGCGCCCCTGGAAGGCCACCGCCACGCCGGGGTTGTCCCTCACGGCGGAAAGGGCCATCCTGACCAGGTCGTCGTTGTCAAGGCAGCGCGCCTGGGCCTTGAGCTCGCCATAGCGCGCGTCCACGCGGCGGGCGAGCTCGAGGAGCCGCGGCGTGACCTCGGCCGCATCGGAGAAGGACACCTCGGCACGCGCCAGGGCGAGGGCCGCCTTGGCCTCCGCGAGCTTCTCGGCTATGGCCTTGCTCGAGCGGGGCGCCGACACCGCGGCCAGGGCCTCGCGGGCGCAAGCGGCGGTCTTCGCGCCGGCGGCCAGGGAGTCGAAGGCGCGCAGGGCCTCCAGGGAGGGGTCCACCGCGGCGGCCGCGGCGGCGCTGAGCTTCTCGGCCCCAAGCTCCTCGAAGCGCATGAGGAGGTCATGCATGAGCTCGGGCAGCCCCACGCGAGTGGCCTCGGGCGCGAGGGACGCAAGGCCGCCGGGAAGGGCGCGGGCGGCGTCCAGGATGGCGCGTACCTGCCCCATGGCGCCCGTGTGGCCGCTCTGGGGGCTGTAGGTGCCCAGGTCCTGGCGCTCCCAGACGCAGGAGAAGGCGGGGTCCCGACGGGCCTCGGACATGACGTCCTCCATGGCCTGGGCCACAAGCGCCTCCTCGTCGGAGTTCACCACCACGGAGAAGTCTGGGTCAAGGCCCAAGTCAAGGGCATAGCGGTGCAGGATGCGCGAGCACATGCCGTTGATGGTCATGATCCAGGCGTCGTCCACGGCAAGGGCCGCCTCGGCCATGCCGGCGCGGCGCAGCGTGGACCGCACGCGCTCGCGGATCTCTCGCGCGGCCGCCTCGGTGAAGGTGATGACGAGGACCTGCGAGAGGTCTTCCAGGAAGGGGCGGCCGTCCGCGCCGGAGCCGGGCGAGAGGGCCCAGGCCACGCGCTGGGTGAGCGTGAAGGTCTTGCCCGAGCCAGCGCCCGCCTCCACGAAGAGGGGCTCGTCGAGCGTCCGCGCGATTCTCGCCTGGCGCTCGTTCAGGCCCGAGAGGTCGACGCAGGGAGCGGCAGCCGGGGCGGCTGGGACGGCCTTGGCCCCGCTGGGCTGGGACTGGTTTGAAATGGGCTCGCTCACTTGCCGAGCCTCCTCTCGCAGTTGAGAACCGGGCAGAACCTGCAGGACTCGGGGTCCTTGGGGCTGGCCTCCACGTCGCCGGCGAGCATGCGTGAGACCTGCTCCGCGATGGCCTCCTCGCAGGCGTCGAGAAGCGCCTCCATGCCGGACCCGTCGGTGCGGCCGAACCCGCAGGCGCGGGGCACGGCCAGGCGGGGCATGCGCTGCGAGGAGGGCGCGTGGGCGCCAAAGACGTTGTCCAGAGCGTCTTCGCCGACGGCGCCGGCGAGCTCGTGGGCGCCCTTGGTGCAGAGGTAGACGGCGCCCGTGACCTTGAGGTCGGGGAAGGCGTGGCGGATGACCTGCCCGTATATGAGCGACTGCACGCGCCGCGGCATGGCAAAGCCGGCAGTTGCCGTGGCGCCCTCCTTGGTGAAGACGTCGTACTCCGCCGCAAAGCCGCGGTCGGACTTGTGCTTGTAGTCGATGACCACGGCCTGGCCGTGGGCGTCCACGTCCACGCGGTCGACCGTGCCCGTCAGGCGCACGCCCGCGTACTCCACCTCCGCCTCGCCGCGGCCGAAGCTCCACTCAAAGAGCCGCGGCTCGTAGCCGGCCAGAAGGCCCGCCTCGTAGTCCAGCAGGGTTGAGAGGTCCCGTCGCAGGGCCTCCACCTGGCCGCGCTCGGCGGCCGTATGGGCCACGAGCGCCTGGGGGAGCGGCCGCCTGCCGCGCACGAGCTGGTACTGGTGCGAGAGATGCGCGTCGAACTCCGCGAGAAGCGCCTGGCGGGCGGCCTCGAGGCCCCGCTCGTCGGACAGGTCCACGCGGGAGCCGACCACGCGGGCCGTGGGGTCGGCCCCGGCAAGGGTGACCAGCCGGTCCATCTCGGCGCACCAGGCCTCGCCATGAGCGCCCTGCTCGTCCTCGGCGGCAATGCGCTCCAGCTCGGAGGTGCCGGCCGCCCGCTCCATGGCGTGGGCGAGAAGCTCCTTGTGGGACACCTCGAGCACGCGGTGGGCAAACGTGCCCATCTCCGCCCCGGTGAACCCCGCGTCGGCGTCCCGGAGCCGCAGGCGCCTCAGGCTGAACCACTTGTACGGGCACTCCAGGTAGGTCTCGATCTGCGAGGCCGACAGGAGCGGCCGGGAGTCCTCGACGGACACGCCCTCGGGGGGCGCCATGACGCCCGCGCGGCGGCTGGGCTCGATGGCGCCCGGCGCGGCGGGCCGCTCGCTCGCCTCGGTCGCGGGGCGCTCGCCGGAGGCGGAGAGGTTTGCCCCCACCAGGGTCTCGGAGCGGCCGCGCACGTCCTTCTCGCCAAGCACGCGCGCGAGGTCGGAGGCGCCGGCCGAGGCGTCGAGGCCGTAGCAGGCGAGGCACTCCCCCATCATGACGGAGGGGTAGCACTCCTTGGCGTCCGCCCCGAAGAGGCGGCGGACCAGCGTGAGCCGGGTTCTCGGCACGCGGGCCAGGGCGGCAAAGCCGGCGCGGGCACAGGCCATGGGGTCGGGCGGCTCCTCGATGCCGTAGGCGGCCAGGATGGCCTGGAACGGCCCGTCTGCGGGCGAGACGGCGGACTCCGTCGAGGTCTGGCCCATGAGGACGAGCGCGTCCGCCGAGCCGGGCGCCAGGTGGCCGGCCACGGCGATCGAGGCCACCAGGACGCGGCAGGACGCGCCTTGCGCCTCGTGCGCCAGGCGCAGGGCAACGGGGGCGTGCCCCAGGACGTTGCAGGCATGCTCCACCAGAACGTCGAGGCCCACGCGAGCGTCGGCCTGGGGGTCGGCGGTGAGGCCGGCCTCCTTGAGGCTCTTTGCGACGGAGAGGACCGCCATCAGGACGGCGCGGGCCTCGGCGGCGGACTGGGGCTCCCCCGCCGCGGCGGCGCCGTCGGCCTGCGCGGCAACGTAGGGCGCCAGCAGCTTGGAGGCCGCCGAGCCGATGCGGCCCCGCAGCAGCTCGCGGGTGGCCTGGGCGCAGGAGGTGCCGACCTCCTTCTCGCTGGAGAGCTGATCGAGGACGGCCTGGGGCGTGAGCAGGCGGTTGGCGCGCCAGTCGCGGTCGAGCGCGCGGGCGCGGGCGGCCGGCACGTGGGAGACCTCGCTGAGCAGGAAGTCGGAGAGGTCGCGCGGCGGCCACCAGGACATGTCGCCCACCGTGACGCGCACGTCCGAGCCTCGGCCGGGCACCGGCTCCGGCGCCGGCCAGTCCTCGGCCAGGACCGCCAGGCGAGAGACGCCGCGCAGGTAGGCCATGACGACGCGGCCGGCGGGAAGCGACGAGACGGGCACGGAGAGCTGGCAGCGGACGGAGGCGCCACGCGCGGCGAGGCGTCCCGAGAGCGTGCGCCATGCCGCGGCGGCGTCAGGCGCGGCCACGACGACGTCGGAGGCGCCGCAGCCGGCGAGGCGGGCGACCTCCCGGCAGACGAGCTCCGGCTCGGCGGCGGGACCGGCGGGGAGCAGCACGCCGAAGGCCCCCGTCGGAGCGACGTGGCGTCCCTGGTCGGGGCAGAAGAGCTGGCCGAGAAGGTCGTTCAGCTCCGGCGAGCGGGGCGCGGGCGTGGCGGCAGGGACCTCCCGCGTGGCGACGTCCTCCAGGCCGCGCGAGAGCTCGCCCGCGAGGGCGAGGGCCGGGGCTGCGGCCGGACCGGCGTCGGCGGGCAGGACGAGGCAGACCTCGCCGGCGCGCGCGAGCGACCGCACCAGGTCACGCTGGGCGCGCCCCAGCGACGAGAAGCCCACGAGAGCGAGGGGCGCGACGGAGACGCCCGACCTGGCGAAGATGCCGACGAGCCGTGCGGTGGCATCGCACTCCTCGACCATGCCCAGCTCGGAGAGGCGCTCGACGTAGGGCGCGGCGAGGGCGGCGACGGCGCGCTCGGCGTCGGTCATGCCGTCGCAGGGGGCGCCGGCCGCCTCGGCGAGCCAGGGAGCCCCCTGCCGCACGAGGTCGGCAAGCAGGCGCGCGGTGCCGGGCGTGTTTGCGACCTCGCCGCGGGCGGCGGCCTTCTCGACCACCGTCGCGCACACGACCTGCCTGGTGACGGCGTCGACGAGCCTGCGCCCGTCTCCCCAGACCTCCCAGCGCTCCTGCGCCCAGGCCGAGGGCGTGGTCACGGCGACGCCCATGGCAAGCGAGCCCGCCTCGGCAAGGAGGCGCTGGGCGTCCAGTGCCTCCTGGAACGAGGGGCACAGCAGCACGGCCGAGCCGGCCTTGGAGAGCGCCGGCGCCAGGAAGGACCGCGCCACCGCCTCGAGGCTGGCGTCGGACGGGGCGTTGAGGATGTGCAGGGGCATCTTGTTCCTTTGGTCGGGGATGGTCACCGCCTCAGGACATGCTACTCCTGCGGGCGGACGTCAACGGCAAGGCCCTCCCGCTCCAGGCGGGCGAGGGCGCGGCGATACCCGCCGACGGGACCGTTAAGGCACTTGGAGACGCGGCTCACCGTGGTCGACGAGGCGCCGGTGGCGTGTATCACGTCGGCGTACGAATGGCCCTGGGAGAGCAAGACGGCAACCTCCAGGCGCTGGGAGAGGTCCGAGATCTCCCGCGGGGTGCAGAGGTCGAGGAGAAGCTCGGCCGCCTCGTCGGCGGAGCCCAGCGAGGAGAGGGCGGAGAGCAGGAGCGTTGCGTCTTCGTCCTGTCTGAGCTCGTTCGCGTCCATGCGTCCCCCACGTTCTTCTCGCCGGCTGCCTTGCAATGCCCTCACTTTAGTTCATTAAAGCGCCGCGGGTGGGCGCGGATTGGGTATGCTCAGTGAAAACGAACGGAGGAGGACCTCATGAAGTTCCTGGGAACCTGGCTCGTCGACGCCATTGCCTGCGCCTTTGCCATCTGGATGGTGCCCGGCATCACCGCCATAGGGGGAGACTGGGCCGCCCCCATCTTCTGCGCCCTGGCGCTTTCCTTGCTCAACGCCACCGTGCGGCCGCTGCTGCAGGTGCTCTCCCTCCCCATCACGGTCATCAGCCTGGGCATCTTCCATCTGGTGGTCAACGCCGTGGTGCTCGAGATGGCAAGCGCGCTCTCGCGCAACGTCTTCCACGCGGGCATTGCCATCGAGTCCTTTGGCGCCGCCTTCCTGGGCGCCATCGTGGTCTCCGTGGTCAGCATGCTCGTCGGCGGAATCGTGGGCGCCGACTAGACTAGACGCTGGGGCCGTCGCTAGCTTCTGGCAGGGGGCGTCCTCGCCCCCGCAAATTGGGGACGTGTTCGTTTTTGCGCAAAAACGAACACGTCCCCAATTTGCGTGCGGGGCGCATGGGGCGACAGAGGCTTCGGCCGGCCCCAAGCGTGCACAGAAAGGCCCTTCGTGTGAGTCTGCCGAGAGAAGGCGCGCAAAAGTGGCCTTGGTGCGAGCCCATTTTTGGAGGGCCAGGCCAGGGCCAAGCGGTTTTATGCAGAAAGCCCATGGCCCAACTGCGGTTTCACATCCAAGATATTCATTGATGATTTGATATTGTGACGAGGCACGGAAAAGCGGCTCGCACGAAGGTCACTTCTGCACGAGCCGCTGGAAATTCCTCACACGAAGGTGACTTCTGCGCAAGGGCGTCCCCTTTACCAGGTAACTAACAGCGTCCCCAGCGTCCGGGGAGGGCTAGAGGGAGCGGAGGGCGTCGACGAGGGCGATCTTGCCCTCGGCCACGTCAGCGGCCTGCTTGATGACGCGGGCGGGAACGCCGGCGACGACGGCGCCGGCCGGGACGTCCTCCACCACGACGGCACCGGCGGCCACGACGGCGCCCCTGCCCACGCGAACGCCCTCGAGTACCACGGCGTTTGCGCCGATGAGGACGTCGTCCTCGATGACGACGGGCGTGGCGCTCGCGGGCTCCACCACGCCGGCGAGCACGGTGCCGGCACCCACGTGGCAGCGGGCGCCCACGGTGGCGCGGCCGCCCAGGACGGCGCCCATGTCGATCATGGTGCCCTCCCCCACCACGGCGCCGATGTTGATGATGGCGCCCATCATGATGACGGCGCTGTCGCCAATCTCCACCTTCTCGCGGATGATGGCGCCCGGCTCGATGCGGGCGTTGACGTCAAGCTTGGAGAGCATGGGCACGCCGGTGTTGCGGCCGTCGTTCTCCACCACGAGATCCTCCACGGCGTCGCCGGCGGCCGTAAGGACCGGCCCCAGCTTGGCCCAGTCCGCAAAGACGACCTTCTCGCGGCTGCCCAGGCCAAAGACGTGCTCGGCGTACGAGAGGTCGAGCTCGGCGCCCTCTCTGACCCTCACGTAGGCCTTGACCGGCGTCTTCTTGGGGGCCGTGGCAATGTAGTTGATAATCTCCTGTGCGTTCACGCGTCTCTCCTCGGTTGCTCCTCAGTCAAACATGAGCTGGTCGAAGGTGTAGAAGCCCGGCTCGGGCTGACCCAGCAGGCGCTGGGCGCAGGCCACGGCGCCGTTGACGAAGATCTGGCGGCTCGTGGCTCGGTGCGTGAGGCAGACCTCCTCGTCAGGGCCAAAGAAGTGCACCTCATGGGTGCCGGCGACGGTGCCGCCGCGCAGCGAGTGCATGCCGATCTCTCCGGCAGGGCGAGCGCCCACCATGCCCTCGCGACCGTAGGCGACGGGCGCCTCGCCGGCAGGGTCGATGGCCTCCAGCAGCAGCTTGGCCGTGCCGGAGGGTGCGTCGGCCTTCTGGTTGTGGTGGGTCTCCACGACCTCGGCGTCCCAGTCGCCAAGGGCGCGTGCCGCCTCGGCGCACATGCGGCGCAGCACGGCCACGCCCAGCGAGTAGCTGGCCGAGTGGACCACGCGCGTGGCCTTGCCCAGCGCCCGCAGCTCGTCAAGCTCGGCATCCGAGAAGCCCGTGGTGCCGGAAAGCAGCGCGGCCCTGGTGCGGCGCACGTAGGCCAGCACATGCGGCAGCGCCGCCTTGCTGGAAAAGTCAATGGCGAGGTCGGCCGCGGGAGCCGCCTCGTCGAGCTCCGCCGCGTTGGAGGCGTCGTAGGTGCCCAAAAGCTCGAAGCCCCCGACCTCCTCCAGGCGCGCTCGGACGAGCGAGCCCATGCGCCCCCCGCCGATCAGCACGACGCTAGCCAATGAGACCAGCTCCCCTCATGGCCGCGTAGAGGCGCTCGCGATTGGCGTCGGCCATGGGCCACAGCGGCTTTCTGTAGTTCTCCTCGAGCAGGCCCATCTTGGCCAGGGCGGCCTTGACCGGGATGGGGTTGACCTCGCAGAAGAGGGAGTGGATGAGTTCGAGGTTGTCGATCTGAGCGCGGCGGGCGGCCTTAACGTCGCCGGCCAGGAAGGACGCGCACATGTCGTGGACGGTCCTGGGCGCGACGTCGGCCCAGACGGAGATGACGCCCACGGCGCCCAGGCTCATGAGCGGCACCACCATGTCGTCGTTGCCGCTCATCATGTGGAAGTCGTCCGAGAGGCAGTGGGCGATGTCGGCGGCGTAGGAGATGCTGCCGGAGGCCTCCTTGATGCCCCAGGCGTTGGGGTGGCGCGAGAGGCGCTCCACGTTGGCCGGGCTGATGGAGCAGCCGGTGCGGCCGGGGATGTTGTAGAGGATGCACGGCACGTTGACGGCGTCCATGACGTCGGCCAGGTGGTGGTAGATGCCCTCCTCGTTGGACTTGTTGTAGTACGGGCTGATGACGAGAAGGCCGTCCACGCCGAGCTTCTGGAGCTCCAGGCTCTTGCGCAGGGACTCGCCCGTGCAGTTGGAGCCGGAGCCGCCGATGACGGGCACGCGGCCGGCCACGCGCTGCACGACGCACTCAGCGACGGCCAGGTCCTCGGCGTCGGTCATGGTGGCGGACTCGCCCGTGGTGCCCAGGACCAGGATGCCGTCGGTGCCGTTGGCCAGGTGGAAGTCAACGAGGCCCTCGAGGCGCTCGAAGTCGACGCTGCCGTCCTTCTTGAACGGCGTGACCAGCGCAACGACCGATCCGGTGAGGTTTGTCATGTCCATGTTCTTCTCCCCTTTCAGAGGGTTGGTGGCTGGGGCTGGGACGCCAATGACACGGGGGTTGTCCCTTCGTATCATTGGCGGGCAAGCGCCGAGAAGCGCTCGTCGGTGTCGAAGGTGGCAAAGTAGTCGGCCTGGGTCTCGGCGCGGCGGATCTGCCGCACGGAGCCGTCCTCGCGCAGGAGCAGCTCGGCCGAGCGGAGGCTGCCGTTGTAGTTGTAGCCCATGCTGAATCCGTGGGCGCCCGTGTCGTGAATGAACAGCAGGTCGCCGATGCCGCACTCCGGCAGCATGCGGTCGCGGGCAAACTGGTCGTTGTTCTCGCAGAGGCGGCCTACCACGTTGTAGGCGTGGCAGGCGGGCTCGTCCTCCTTGCCCATGACGCTCACGTGGTGGTAGGCGTCGTAGATGGCCGGGCGCATGAGGTTGGCCGCGCAGGCGTCCACGCCCAGGTAGTCGTGGTAGGTCACCTTGTGGTGGATGACGCGGGTCACAAGGCCGCCCGCAGGTGCCAGCATCCAGCGACCGAGCTCTGCGGCAAGGCGAACGTCTCCCATGCCCGCCGGCACCAGCACCTCCTCGAAGGCCCGGCGCACGCCCTCGCCGATGGCGGAGATGTCCGCGGCGCGGTCCTCGGGCCGGTAGTCGACGCCGATGCCGCCGGAGAGGTCGATGAGCCACACGTGGACGCCGAGCTCCTCGTGCAGACGCACGGCCAGCTCGAAGAGCGTGCGGGCCAGACGCGGGTAGTAGTCGTCCACCTGCGTGTTGCTGGCGAGAAACGCATGGATGCCAAGGTCCTCCACCCCCAGGGCGGCAAGCTTGCGGAAGGCCTCCTCAAGCTGCGGGACGGTCATGCCGAACTTGGCGTCCTCGGGGTTTCCGATGATGCCGTTTGCCGCCTCGAAGGTGCCGCCGGGGTTGACGCGACAGCACACGCGGGAGGGCACCCGGCCGCCCAGGGCGCGCTCGAGGCACCCCACCATGTCGAGGCTGTCCAGGTTGATGATGGCGCCCATGGCGTCTGCCTGGGCAAAGTCCGCGTCGGGCGTGTCGTTGCTCGAGAGCATGACGCGCTCGCCGGTCACGCCCGCAGCCTGGGCGAGGGTGAGTTCGGTGGCCGTGGCGCAGTCGCAGCCGCAGCCCTCCTCGGCCAGGATGGAGACAATCCAGGGGTTGGGCGTGGCCTTGACGGCAAAGTACTCGCAGAAGCCCGGGTTCCAGGCAAACGCGGCGTTGAGCGCCCGCGCCCGCCGGCGGATCTGGGCCTCGTCGTAGATGTGGAACGGCGTGGGGTGCTCGGCGCAGACGGCCTCGAGCTGCTCCTTGCCAATGAACGGGCGCTTCTCCATGAGCGCGGCTCCTTGCCCTCGACGTGCTGACGTGTGCGCAGGCTCGAAGGCTCACCGGCTTCGGCGGCTCCCTGGCTGGGCGGGCCGCCATGCCCGTAAGACAGCGCTCCTGCGAGGTTGCTCTCGCAGACAGTCCGTAAGGTGTTTCCCCACGGCCCACCGCCGCGCCGCGCCCGGCAACGGAAGTTCGGCGGGCCTCGCCTCCTCCCGGGATCTTTGCCTGCCGGCTCCCCCAGGAGCCATCGTGCCCGCTCCTCTGTCGATGCGCATACCCTAGCACCGCGGCGGTGGGCGCGCCACCCAAAGTCGCGCCGATACACGCACCGGAAACAGTTTGCATATAGACTGCAACCGTAAGGGAAGGCTTTGCGCCGTACGGGAGGACACGTGGACGAGAGGATCTGCGAGCTCGCTCGCGCCTATGCGCGAGAGGTCTACGAGGAGGAGCTCGAGCTCCTGAGGAGGCTCGCGCGCATTCCCGCGCCCTCCCACCACGAGGAGAGGCGCGCCGCGTTCATCCGGGATTGGCTCGTCGAGCAGGGCGCCCCCGAGGACTCCGTCCGCATCGACGAGGCCAACAACGTGATCCTCTCGCTGGGCGGCGAGGAGCACGAGGAGTGCGCGGTCTTCTCGGCCCACACCGACGTCGTCTTTTCCGACACCGACGAGCTGCCGCTGCGCGAGGACGAGACGCGCCTGTACGCCCCCGGCGTGGGCGACGACACCGCCAACCTGGTGGGGCTTCTCATGGCGGCGCGCTTCTTCATCAGGCACAAACTGCCGCTGGACCGCGACATCCTGGTGGTGGCCAACTCCTGCGAGGAGGGTTTGGGCAACCTCGAGGGCACCCGCACCCTCTTCCGCGCCCTCAAGCGGCGCGTCCACGAGTTCACGAGCTTCGACCTCTACCTTGGCATGCACGTGACCTCGGCCGTGGGCAGCCACCGCTGGCGCGTGCGCTGCACCACCGAGGGCGGCCACTCGTGGGAGAACTTCGGGCGCGACAACGCCATCGAGGCGCTCTGCTCCTTCATAGAGGACCTCTACGCCATGGAGCTGCCGAAGGAGGCCAAGACCACGGTCAACGTCGGGCGCTTCGTGGGCGGCACGACGGTCAACTCCATCGCCGAGGAGGCGGCCGTGCTCGTGGAGTACCGCAGCGCCTCCGAGGAGTGCCTGGAGCAGATGTACGGCAAGTTCGTGGCGCTCGTCGAGGAGCACCTCAGGGAGAACACCCGCATTGACGTGGAGCTCATCGGCAGGCGACCCGCGAGCGGCACCCTCGTGCCGGCAGGCCAGCAGGCGCTGGTGGAGGCCCCCGACGAGGCCCTGCGCACCCTTGCCGGCGAGAAGCCCATCCACCAGGAGTCATCCACCGACGCCAACATCCCGCTGTCGCTGGGCATTGCCGCCCACACGGTGGGCGCCGTGGAGGGAGACCTCCTGCACACCCGCGAGGAGTGGGTCGAGAAGGCGAGCTTGAGGCGCGGCCTGGCCGTCATCCTCGCTCTCATGCTGGCCCACGCCAAGGCCCTCCCCCGCACCTGACAGCGGGAACGTTGTTAGTTACCTGGTAAAAGGGACACCCTTACCCCGGTCGCAAATTGGGGACGTGTTCGTTTTTGCGCAAGGAGGGGACAGACTTGGCCCCGCAGGTCCCTGGGGCTACGCTGATCGCAACCTGTCCCAAATTTGCGCAAATTTGAACACGTCCCCAATTTGCGACCCCAATTTGCGGGGCTAGGAGAGCTCGCCGAGAAGGGCCACGGCCCGCTCGGCCAGCGGCGAGAGGAGCCTGTCGGCCCGCCACACCACCGCCGGGCGCGAGTCCAGCCCACGGCAGTCCACGACCTTGATGAACTGGTCGCCGGTGTCCGTCACGCGGATGAGCGAGCGCGGCGCCAGGGCCACGGCCATGCCCTCGCGGGCCCACAGGACGCAGGTCCTGACGTCATCCATGACGCAGGCCACCTGCGGCGAGAGGCCCTTCTCGGCAAAGGCCGAGCTGACCGCGGGCTCCTGCCGGCGGGCGAGGGCGAGCGGCACCGCCGCGAGGTCCTCGAGGGTGCAGGAGAGATCCGACCCCACCTCAAGGTCCGCGGGCATGACGGCCACGAGCGGCTCGGCGGCGGCAAAGCGGCAGCGGAGGCCCCCGCTCTTGAATGGGGTGCGCACCACCCCCACGTCCACGATGCCTCCCTCAAGAAGTTCCAGGACCTCGGAGGTCGAGCCCTCTGAGACCTCGACGGAGACCTCGGGAAAGCGGTCACGCAGCTCGCGCAGGCGCGCGGCTGGTACCAGGCCCGCGCAGTCCGGGCAGACGCCCAGCGAGAGCGCGCCGGTCATGCCGGAGCCCACGCTCTCGACCTCCCTGCGGGCGGCGGCGGTCATGGCAAGGATCTTGGTCGCGCGCTGGTAGAGGAGCTGTCCCGCCTCGGTGAGGCGCGCCTGGCGCGGTCCGCGCACCACCAGCGTGACGCCGAGCTCGCTCTCCAGCTGGCGCAGCTCGTAGGAGAGCGGCGGCTGCGAGATGTTGAGGCGGTGGGCGGCGGCGGTGATCTGCCGCTCCTCGGCGATGGCGACAAAGTACTCGAGCTGCTTGAGGTTCAAACCGAACGCCCTTCTCCGCATGCTATGCCATACAGGGATTATATGGCCTCCGTCACCCGGCCGTCCCAAGGCCTGGCGAGAAGAGCATCCCGGCACAGAGAGCGCCCCCGGACGGGAGGAGGTTGTCCGGGGGCTCAAGGGAGGGAGGAAGCGGTTTTTTGGCGCGCGGCCCGAGTCGCCAGGCCGCGCGACGGGCGTCGGGCTTAGGCGTCCTCGTCGTCGGGGTCGTCGATGGCGGCCTCGGCGTCGGCCTTGGCGACCTGGGCCTTTGCGGGAGCCTCGTCGCCCTCGCCCATGCCGTCGCGGAAGTTCTTGACGGTCTTGCCGAGCGAGCTGCCCAGCTTGGGAAGGTTCTTGGGCCCGAAGATGACCAGGACGACGGCCAGGATGACCGCCAGCTCGGGAACGCCCATGCCAAGGATCATGAGATGCCTCCAAACAACGAGAAGTGCGCGTCGCTTGGGCGGCGCTCGGAACAAGACCCATGGTAGGCGCGCACAACCGATAAGTGAAATACATGTTTGCATGGGTTGGCATACAGCCTTTGTATGGCGCAGCCGCCGGCATCGCAGATTGCCACGTTTTGGGTTCGCATCCCGCGCCATAGCAGCCAAATCAAAAATAAAACGGCCCGCTCACCTGCGCAAACGGCGAGCGGACCGACGTCTCTCCTCGAGCATCGAACGCAAAACGTGAGAAGGACCCCCAGAGAGCCCTCGTCTCCTACCGCGCGGCCTCCAGACGCGAGATGGCCTCGCGCACCCAGGCGGTGGCCTCCTCGACGCGGTCCTCAGCGTCCGAGATGTCCTTCTGGACCAAGAGGTCCACCAGCGTGTTGTCCATGGCGATGTCAAAGAAGGTATTGAGGCCGCCCACCTCGGCGTTCAGCAGGTGAAGGTCGCGCACGTCGGAGATCTCCCTGGTGAAGGCGCGGATCTCCTCGCGGGCGCGGGCAAGCTCGCGGTTGGCGTCCCCCAGGCGCGAGTGCTTGACCATGCTGGTCACAAAGCCTCCGCCCAGGATGTCAACGATGCCCCAGCGCTTGGCGGAGTCAAGCGAGTCAGCGGCCTCGGCCAGCGCGTCCAGCGCCCGGTGCCCGGCGGCGATGGCCTCGTCGATCTCAGCGGCACGGTCGTACATGGGTCTCCCTTCAAGTCAGGTTGCCCCAATGATACCCAATGCGCGCGGCCCGCGGCCCTACGCCCTGGGCTTCAGGGCGTAGGTGAGCGCCACGGAGGTCACATAGCCAATGAGGACCAGGTAGACGTAGGTGGCAAGCCATGCGGCAACGAGGCCGGCGCCGCCGGTGTGCACCCAGGCCTCAACGAGGCTGATGATGGTCACGAAGATGAGGTTCTCGATGAAGATCTGCACGTAGACACGCCAGGACGCCTCGCCCGCCCAGCCGGTCAGCGCACGCGCCCAGGTCCCGGTGGGAAGCAGGAACTGCCCCAGGACGTTGGTCGCCAGCGCCACGCAGGTGAAGGTGTACCAGGTGTGGTCAAACGGGTCTCCGCCCAGAAGCGTCGCGCTCGTGTTGATGACAATGGCAAGGACGATGTCCTGGATGATGATGCTGCGGTTCCACTCGCACATGGGCGTGCCCTTCTCGACGTCAGTCTGTATATGCAGAGAAGAGCGTACGCAAGCGCCCGGGCGCCTCCAAGGTGTGCGACCTCAGAAACGCGACGCGCGCCCGGCGCCACTTTTGTGTGGACGCACAGGCGCGCGGGCCTTGGCTCGGCGGGCGCAGGCCCTAGAGCTCGTTGCAGAAGCTCACGAAGTCAAGCAGCTGGATGGCCTCGACGAAGGCCGCCTTTCGGCCCATGTGGCCGAGCGTGACGGTAAGCGTGACGGCGCAGTCGCGGCTGCCGGCCGCGCCCTTGGTGAGCGTGAAGTCACTGTACTGGCAGTCCCAGGAGTTGAGCTTCTTGAGCAGCTCCTTGACCGCGCCGTGGCTCTCCAGCTCAATGTAGAGGTCGAAGACGCGCGCGTTGTCGTGCAGCCAGCGGTCCACCATGGAAAGCGCCGAGAACGTCAGCACCACGAAGAGCAGGGCGAGAAGCGCGGCCTCCACGAAGCCGATGCCCACGGCCAGGCCGATGCACGCGCAGGCCCAAAGGCCCGCCGCCGTGGTGAGGCCGCGGACCTCGTTTCTGCCGGTCACGATGATGGTGCCCACGCCCAGGAAGCCCACGCCGGAGACCACCTGCGCGCCGATGCGGTTCATGTCGGCCCTGACCTCGGGAAACCTCATGGCCACGTACTCGGAGACCACCATGGTCATGGCCGAGCCCAGGCACACCAGGACGTGCGTCTTGATGCCGGCGCCCTTGTTGTGGTACTCGCGGTCCAGACCAATGACGGCGCCGACGAGGGTTGCCACCAGGAGGCGCAGGAAGACCGCGCGCTCGTCCCAGGCGGCCGCCGCGGCGAGAAACGTGCCGAACCAGTCCGCGAGCACGCTACTCGTCTCCGAAGCTGATGCCCAGGAGCTTGGCCTCGCGGACGAGGTCGCTGTCGGGGTCGACGTACTTGAGCTTGCCGGCCACGTCCTCCAGGGGGACGCGCACCATCTTGCCGGCGCGCTGGGCCACCATGAAGCCGAACTGGCCCTCCAGGCAGGCGCGGGCCGCCTCGACGCCGCACTGGGTGGCGAAGATGCGGTCCTGGGCGTCGGGGGCGCCGCCGCGCTGGGTATGGCCGGGCACCGCCACGCGGACCTCGCGCCCGGTGCGGGCGGCGATCTCCTCGGCGATGTCATAGGCCACGGACGGCTTCACGCGGGCGGCGACCTTGGCCTTGTAGGCCTTCTTCTTCATGGCCGCCTCCTCGCGGGAGATGGCGCCCTCGGCCACCACGACGATGGCGAAGCGGCCTCCCTTCTCCTCGCGCCTCTCGATGGCGGCCACGACGTTGTCCATGTCGTAGGGGATCTCTGGGATGAGAATGACGTCTGCGCCGCCGGCCACGCCCGCATACAGCGGGATCCAGCCCACCTTGTGGCCCATGATCTCGATCACGAAGACGCGGCCGTGGGAGCTAGCCGTGGTGTGGATGTCGTCGATGCAGCGGGTGGCCACGTCGATAGCGGAGGGGAAGCCGAAGGTCATGTCGGTGCCCCAGGTGTCGTTGTCGATGGTCTTGGGCAGGGCGATGACGTTCAGACCCTCCTGGCGCAGGCGGTTGGCCGTCTTGGTGGAGCCGTTGCCGCCCAGCATGAAGAGGCAGTCCAGCTTGAGCTTGCGGTAGTTGCCCACCATGGCCGGGACCTTCTCCACGCCGTCGGCCTCGGGGGCGTCGAGCATCTTGAAGGGCGTGCGGGAGGTGCCCAGGATGGTGCCGCCCTTGGTGAGGACGCCAGAGAAGTCGGCCCACTCCATCTTGCGGTAGCGCCCGTAGATGAGGCCCTGGTAGCCGTCCTCGAAGCCGTAGATCTCGACCTTCTCCTTGGCGTTGTTGAGCACGGTCTTGACGATGCCGCGCATGGTGGCGTTGAGCGCCTGGCAGTCTCCGCCGCTGGTGAGCAGTCCGATCCTCAGCATGTTGGCCTCCCTGGAATAAGCGCAGAGCGCGAAGTGACCCGCCCATTATGGCACGCGCAAATTGGGGACGTGTTCGTTTTTGCGCAAAGTTGGGACAGGTTGGTCCCCCGCCGCCAGGCACCGGACACCGGGGACGTTGATCATTCCCTGGGAAAAGGGACACCCCTGCCGCCCGGCCCTGGCGGCCGCGGGCAGGGGTGTCCCTCTTACCTGGCAACTAACAACGTCCCCACCGTCAGGCGCTAGGCGCCAAAGCAGGGAAAGCCCTCGAAGACGGGCTTGCCGGAGTAGCGGCGGGGCGTCTCGGCACCGTCGAGGACGCGGCGCGCGCCGGCGGCCATGGCCTCGAGCTCGAACTCGCCCGGATAGGCCGTGACCGGGGCGATCCAGCCGCAGCGCTCGCCGATGGCGGCGACAAGGCCCTTGTTGTGGACCATGCCGCCTCCGAGCAGGATGCCGTCGACGTCGCCGCCCAGGGCCGCGGCCATGGCGCCGATCTCCTTGCAGATCTGATAGACCATGGCGTCCCAGGCGCGACGGGCCGCCTCGTCGCCGGCCTCGGCGCGCCGGCTCACCTCGAGGGCGTCGGAGGTGCCCAGCAGGTCGACGAAGCCGCCGGTCTTCATGCAGAGGCGACGCGTCTCGGCAACGCCGTGGCCGGCCTCAAGGTAGTTCAGGACCTCGGCCACGGGCAGGGCGCCCGCGCGCGTGGGGGCCATCGGGCCCTCGCCGCCCACGATGTCGGCGCCGTCGACCATCTTGCCGTGGTCGTGGGCGCTGACGGAGATGCCGCCGCCGATGTGGCAGACCACAAAGCGGCAGTCCTCGTAGGCGCGGCCCATCGAGGCCGCGTGGCGGATGGCCGTCTCCTTGAGGTTGAGCGCGTGAAGGTGCACGTGGCGGTACACGCCGCGCACGCCGGTCATGCGCGCCTCATCGCACAGCTCGTCGGTATCGGGCGGGTTCACCACAAAGGCCGGGCGACCGCACCTTGCCGCAAGGGCGTGCGCGATCTGCGGCCCCAGCTGGGCCGGGTGCTGCACGCCGTTGGCGCCGCGCGTGGAGTGGTCGAGAAGGACGTCGTCCACCTCGTAGGTGCCTCCCGGGAGCGGCAGCAGGCCGCCGCCGCGCCCCACGAAGGCGTCCACGCTGGCAAGGTCCACGCCGTTCTCCGCGAGCGCGGCCTCGATGAGGCCCAGGCGGTACGGTAGCTGGTCTGACACGCCGGCAAACTTTGCCAGCTCAGAGGCCTCGTGCGCGACGTTTGCGGTGAAGACGGGCTTCTCGCCGTCAAAGAGGCCGACCTTGGTGGAGGTGGAGCCCGGGTTGATGACAAGGACGCGCCAGGCGCGGGACTCGGTCGTCTGGTCCATGGCTACTCCCCCTCCGCCAGCGCCTGGGCGCGCACGCAGCTCATGACCACGTTGCCCACGATCTCGGACACCGGGGCGCTGCGGCTGCAGTCGCAGACGATCTTCTTGAATCCCTGGAGCATGGGGCCGTAGGCGTCGGCGCCCGTGAGGTTCTGGATGATCTTGACGCCGATGTTTCCGACGTTGATGTCGGGCCAAATGAGGAGGTTGGCACGGCCGGCCACCTCGGACTCGCGGCGGACCTTCTTGGCGGCAACGTCCGGGCGGACGGCGGCGTCAAACTGGAACTCGCCGTCGATCTTGAGGTCAGGCCTGCGCTCGTTGGCAATGTTGCGGGCGGCGCGGACCTTGTCGACAAGGGCGTTGTCCATGGAGCCGTCCGTGGAGTGCGAGAGCAGGGCGCAGCGCACGTCCCAGCCGGTGAGCGCGGCCACCGTGTCGGAGGAGGCACAGGCGATGGAGGCCAGCTCCTCGGGCGTGGGGTCAACGCAGACGGCGGAGTCGCCAAAGCCGATGAGGCCGTCCTCGCCGCCGTTCCAGCCGGGGACCTGGGCGATGCCGCACGAGCTGATGGTGTCCACGCCGTCGGCCAGGCCCACGATGGTCTGGCCGGCCAGGATGATGTCGCCGGTGGCGTTGGCGATGCCCGCGAACATCACGTCAACGTCGCCGAGCACCTGCATGATGAGGGCGCGCTCCAGGGGGCGCGTCATGCGCTTGGCCGCGCCCTTGGGCTTGTAGCGGCAGTCGGGGTGGGCCAGGTAGCGCTCGCAGCAGGCGGCGTTTGCGGCCTCGTCGGTGACGTCGACGACCTCGATGCCGTCAAGGGAGATGCCGCGCTCGACGGCAAGGCGGGCAAGCTCGCTGGCGTCTCCCACCAGCACGCACTGGGCCAGGCCCTCGTCGGCCAGCTCGCGCACGGCGCGCATCATGGTCTCGTTGTCGCCCTCGGGGAAGGCGACGCGCATGGGGCGCGCGGCGGCGCGCTCGCGCAGGGTCTGCATCAGATCCATGCGCTACTCCATCTCTTCCTCGACGCGGGCCACGAGCTCGGCGATGTTCTTCATGACCATGACCTCGCGGACGGGCACCTCGGCATCGAGCTCGTTCTCGATCATGGAGGTGAGGGCGATCATCTTCATGGAGCCCTTGCCAAGCTCGTCGAAGGTGGTCTCGGGCGTGATCTCGCCCTCGTACTTGTAGGCGCTCTTGGCGAACTCGGCAACCTGCTCGAAGACTTCCTGGTTCATGGTTTGATTCCTTTCATAGGTGATAAGTCGAGAAGGACCTGCCATTGGGGACAGTCCCCAATGGCAGGTAAAAGGGACAGGTCAGATGGCTAGTCCAGCTCAAAGGTCAGCATCTTGTAGCCAGGGCGGTCGATGACCTTGGCGTGGACGCCGACCTTCTCGCCGGCCATGAGGGCCGCGCGGATGGCCGGGGCCTTCTTCTTGGTGATGCCGTAGATGACGTAGGTGTACTGGGCGCCCTCGTCGATCTCCACGGCGCCGTAGGCGTACTTGCCGTTCTCCTTGAGGTAAGGCTTGTCGTTCTGCGGGCCGGGCAGGGTGAAGTCGATGAGGCGGCCGTGGCCGGAGACCTCGCACCACTCGGTCTCGTGATAGCCGCAGGCGTTGCAGGCCAGGTGGGGCGGGAACTCCACGGCGCCGCACTCCTTGCACTTGCGGGCGTAGAACTTGCCCTGCTCCAGGCCCTCGTAGAACTTCTTGACGATGGGCTCCATCATTTCGAGCTTCATGGGTCTCTCCTCTCGGCGCCTAGCGGACGGCGCGCAGGATCTGGCAGCGGACGTTCTGGGAACCGCCGAAGCCGCGGACGAAGGTGGTGTCGGGGCGCTTGGCCATCTGGGTGGCGCCGGCCTCGCCGCGCATCTGCTTGACGGCCTCGTAGATGTCGGCGATGCCCGAGGCGCCGTGGGCGTGGCCGAAGTTGCAGCGGCCGCCGTGCGGGTTGATGGGCTTGTCGCCGTCGAAGGCGGTGCGGCCGTCGATGGCGTAGCGCCAGGCCTCGCCGCGCGGGATGTAGCCGCACTCCTCCGCGGAGACGATCTCGGAGGCCAGGAAGAAGTCGTTGCACATGAACAGGTCGACCTCGTCGGGAGAGACGCCGGTGAGCTCGTAGACCTGCTGGGCGGCGACCTTCGTGGCCCAGTGCTCGTTGTGGACCAGGCCCGCCTCAACGGCGGAGGCGCCGGTGCCCAGGACCTCGATGGGGGTGTGGGGCACGCCCATGGCCAGGGCCTTCTCGGTGGGCATGACCACCAGGGCCGCGGCGCCGTCGCACTTCTTCTCGAAGCCGGTCACGCGCAGGTACTGGGTGACCTTGGGGTTGTACATGGACTTGAGGTACTCATCGGCGGTCGCAAAGCCGTTGGCGGCCGCGTCCTGCTCGACCGTGGTCTCGTACCAGGCAAGCGGGTTGGCCACGGCACCGCGGCGCAGGCTCTTGGTGAGGCCGTTCAGGGCGTCGTCAATCTTGTCGGCGTCGATGTCGTACTGCATGGAGTACTCGTTGATCCAGTTGTCGAAGGACACGCCGAAGGCGCCGTCAAGCGGGCGTCCGTAGGCGCGGTCGTAGATCTTGTCCAGGGACGGGATCATGACGGAGAGCGGGAAGTCCTGGCGGATGTGGGACGGCTGGTGCTCCACGGGAAGCGTGGAGGCCAGGTCGCAGGCGCCGGAGAGGACGACGTCGTAGGTGCCGGAGGCCACGGCCATGACGGCCTGCTCGAGCGCCACGTAGCCGGTGCAGCAGGCCTCGGAGTGGTGGACGGAGCCCTTGGCGCGCATGCCGATCCAGTCGGCCACCTGCATGTTGGGGGTGATGCAGTCGCCCACGAGGTAGGGGTTGGCGCTGCCGTGATAGAAGAAGTCCACGTCGCGCGGCTCCAGGCCGGCGTCGGCGATGGCCTCCAGCGCGGCGTAGCCAAAGGCCTCGCCCTCGCCGATGCCCTGGGTCTCGGGGTGGGTCTCGAAGTCCTTGAACGGCGTGCAGCCCACGCCGACGATGGACACGCTTCGAGCGTTCTTGCCAAGCTTGACCATGGTTCACATCCTTATCCCTTGGCGGTCCCTCGCGTGGGACCGGCTTTCTGGCATGGATGCTACGAAGACGAGCCGCAGCCGAGAAGAACAGCCGCGCGTCCCGCGTTCCCACCTGCGGGACAATCCAACGTCACGTGTCCCATTCCGCAGGTAGACGGTGTTATCTCTCCTGAGAGAGAGGCCTCGGCCGACAACCGCTCGCCGGACTCCCCCTACCGTCCGCCGCCCGCCCTCAAATTGGGGACGTGTTCGTTTTTGCGCAAATTGGGGACAGGTTCGGATTGCAAGGTCCTAGTCGTCATCGGCGCCAGCGCAGCCGGCGCCGAACCTGTCCCAAAATTGCGCAAACTTAAACACGTCCCCAATTTGCGAGGCAGATCAAGAGTGTCCCTTTTACCAGGTAACTAACAGCGTCCCCAGTGTCCGGTGGGCTTTACTTAGCGCCAAACGGGGAGGTGGGGCTCGTGCGGGCGCGAGACTCGTCGAGGAAGAAGGGGGCGTAGAAGAGGCGGTTGAGGACACCGGCCACCTTCTCGGGCGGCGTGTCGGGGCGCTCCTCCAGCCAGTACTGGATGACGTTGTGGTGTCCCGCCAGGACGAAGGCCAGGTAGAAGTCGCGGTAGTCGGCAGACCCCGGGACGTCTGCCAGGCGGTCGCGGAAGTGGTCGTGCATGAGCACGGTGGCCTTGTGGATGAACTGCGGGTCTCCGTGGGGTCCGTTCAGCGCCACGATCTTGTCGCGGCGCTCCTGGAGGAGCTCCATGCGGCGGATCATGGTGGGCGTAGGGTCGAGCTCAGCCAGGCCGAAGCGCGCCTTCAGGGCATAGCCGTTGATGTCGTGCATGTTGGCCAAAAGGTCCATCTCAAAGCCCTTGACCACCTGGTCCACGCTGTCGAAGTGGCGGTAGAACGTGGAGCGCGAGACCCCGGCCCCGTGGCAGACGTCGGCCACGCGGATGTCCGGGATGTCCGTGGTCGCCATCAGCGAGAAGACCGCGTCCTCTATGCGCTCGTCGGCGGAGTCCCGCTTCTTGTCGTATCCCCAGGCCGTCATGACCGCACTCCCCTTCAGATTCGGCTACCATGTCCCGCGACGGGTGCCGTTGTCCACTTCCGTCACCAACGCCCGAGCGAGGGGACCTCCATGAATACCACCGGCACAGACGTGCAGGAATCGAACGAGCGCCTGCTCAAGGCCCTGTTTTCCAACCGAGGCCTGACTCACCTCGTGGAGGTGGGCGCCGCCGAGCTTGGCAACCCGGTACTGGTAGTTGACCCAACCTACCACTACGCCGCCCGCGCCGGCATAGAGCTCGACGACGCCGACGACTCCGCCTTCGCCCGCTTCGTCCGCACCGAGTCCGCCGACGAGGTCATCGCCGACGAGGGCATCCGCTACATCAAGGAGACGGGCGTGGACGAGGAGCTCGCCCGCGCGCACGGCGCGGTGCTGCGGCACAACCCCCTCTACGACCTCGACACCCTGACGCAGGACGTCGTGGCCGAGGGCATCTGCCTGGGCCGCGTCATGGCCCTGGCAAAGAACCACCCCTTCGGCGAGGCCGACCGCGCCGTCTTCGACCGGCTCGTGGCCCTGGTGGCCCAGGAGCTCCAGAAGGGCGGGTTCCTCTCCTCCAAGGACTCGCAGGCAGGGCCCTACTTCCTGGCCCGCCTGCTCGACGACGAGCAGCCCAACCCCATGCACACCGCGCGCCGCATGAAGCTGGTGGGCTTCTCTCCCCTCTCCACGCTCTTCGTGGTGACCCTGCGCCGCCGCGAGGGAGACATGGACGGCAGCTGCGCCCAGCGCGTGCGCGCCCACCTCTCGGGCCTCCTCGCGCACAGCCTCTCCACCATCTACGACAACGAGCTCGTCTGCCTGGTCTCTCGCACGGACGAGCCGGTGCTTCCCGCACGCGACGAGGAGGCCCTCGTGCGCGCCGCGGCGAGCAACGGGCTCTTGGTGGGCATCAGCAACGCGTTCTCGGAGGTCACCGACGTGCGCCCCCACCTGGAGCAGGCGAGAAGTGCCATCCGCTACGGGTCCACCTACACCAAAATCTTGGACGACACCGGCGTCTACCGCTACTGCGAGTACACCTACATGGAGATGCTGGACATCTGCAACGACCACGTGAACCTGATGAACTACTGTCACCCGGCCGTCTGGGCCCTGTGGGAGTACGACCAGGCGCACGGCACCGAGCTCGTGGAGACGCTCTTTGCCTACATGCAGAACAGCTGCAACACCGCCCGCACCTCCGCCCTGCTCAGCCTGCACAAGAACACGCTGCTCTACCGCCTGGGCAGGATCCGCGAGGTCACCGGCAACGACCTCGCCTCCGGGGAGGACCTGTTCCTCTTTCACCTCTCCATCCGCGTCCTGCTCTACCTGGGCATCCTCGAGACCCGCACCAAGCCGCGCTCGAGCGCGGACCTGCACCTGCCGGCGGAGTAGCGTCGCCGCGCGGAGCCCTGCCGCAGGCCCTTCTCGCAGGCCCTTCTCGCCACCTTGCCCGTATGGCTAGAAGCCCGGCGGGCCGCAGGGACCCACCGGGCGCGGGGCGTCGCCTGGCGCTAGTCGCGCTCGATCTCAAGCGTGGGAAACTCCATCTTGGCGTACTTGTCCATGAGGGGCTTGACCTCGCCCATGTGCGCGAAGAACTCGTCGCGCGTCTTGTTGATCTCGTTCAGGTGCTCGGCGCGGGCGCGGTCGTCGTTGCGGTCGCGGATGAGGCCGTTCTCGGCGATCCTGAGCTTGGGGCGACCGGTCTTCTCGTCGGTCACGAGGTCGCCGCCGGCGCCGCAGACCGCGCACTCCCACGGGAACTCGACGCCGTCCCAGTGCTTGTCGCCGGGGTAGACCAGGGAGCTGTGGCAGTTGGGGCAGACGCCGTCCTCCGGGTCGCCCAGCCAGCAGCGCTCCTCGACCGGGGTCTGGATGGCCTTGACGATGTTCTCGCCCATCTTCCGGGCGCGGGCGAGCTGGCCGCCCCACTCGTCCTGCTCGCCCCACACGAAGCAGTTGCCCGGGCGGCCGTCGCGCTGGGCCATGTAGCGGTCAACGACCTGCATGGACATAGTGAACATGGTGGCCTGCAGGCTCTCCAGCGCAAGGGACTGCCAGTCGTGCATGGAGCCGCCGACGGAGATGAGGCCGGCCACCGTGTGCGGGTTCTCCTTGACGTCGCCGATGGCGAGCCTGAAGGAGAGCTCGTAGGCGAGGAAGCGCTGGGCCAGGCGGGTGTAGACGGAGCTGGGCGTGAGGTCATAGGTGGGGACCGAGATGATCACGCCCTGGCAGGTCTGAATCTCGTTGATGATGGCGTCGACGTCGTCCTTGTTCTTGAGGACGCAGCCGTGGTACTCCTTCTGGAGGCCGGCGCCCATCTTGCCCATCTGCATGGTGCAGCCCTCGCAGCCGGTGCAGGGCAGGATGTTGTAGTCAAAGAGGTTGATGAGCTCGACCTCTCCGCCCGCCTCCCGGACCGCGCAGAGGGCCTCCTTGGCAAGGGCCTCGCCGTTGCCGCCATGCCTACCCGCGCAGATGGCCATGACCTTGAATGACATGTGTGCTCCTCTCCGAAGCGACCGGCGCGGACCCCCGTCCGCGCATTCTGGAGAGATGCTATGGCCGCGCGGCCGGTCTTTCACCGTCCGCACAAACGAGCCTTCGCCAGCCTGCGCCCACCCCTTCGTGCGCACGCACCAGACGGCAGGGCGCCAGCCCCCGCAAATTGGGGACGTGTTCATTTTTGCGCAAGTTTGGGACAGACTAGGCACACGCCGTCGACTCAGCGAACCTGTCCCCTGTTTGCGCAAATTTGAACACGTCCCCAATTTGCGGGAAGGGTGTCCCCTTTACCAGGTAATTAACAGCGTCCCCACCGTCCGGCGAGGCGGCCACAATGGAATGGACGACAGCTGACGAGAAGGGCGGGCACCATGATCGGCGACCTCGGATTTGACCTCACGGCAGACGCGCTTGGCGAGAGGGGCCGCGCGGAGGCGCTCGCGGGCGTCGCCCGCTGCGTGCTCTCGCAGATAGAGCGCCCCTATCCCTGCTCGGAGCGGCAGACGCTCACCAGCCCGGACGACCTCGAGCTGCCGCGCCTGCGCTTCCCGGCCTTCTTTGGCTCCTTCGACTGGCACTCCTGCGTCCACTCCCACTGGACGCTCGTCCGCATGCTGGCCGCGGGCGCCCTCGCGGGAGACCCCGAGCTCGAGGCGACAGCAGCGGCGCAGCTGGCCAGGACCTTCTCGCCAGAGCTCATGGCAGCCGAGGCCGCAAGCTGGCGCGATCGCGTGCCCGCATGGGAGGAGAAGCCCTACGGCTGGACCTGGGAGCTCGCCCTGGACGCCGAGCTCATGCGCCTGGCCGCGGCGCCCGAAAGCGCCCATGCCGCAGACGCGGCCGCGTGGCGCGAGGCTGCCCTTCCCCTCACCGAGGAGATGCGCCGCCGCACCATGGGCTGGATTTCTGGGCTCTCGCTTCCCGCGCGCACGGGCGTCCACTCCGACACGGGCTGGAACCTTGCCATGGCCATAGACTGCGGCCGCGCCACCGGCGACGCGGAGCTTGCCGAGGCCGCCACGGCCGCCGCCCGCAGGCTCTTCCTGGCCGATGAGTGCGCGCCCTGCGCCTACGAGCCCCAGGCCGACACCTTCACCTCCTCGGTCCTGGACGAGGCCGCGCTCATGGCCCGCGCGCTCGACGCCGACGAGTACGCGGAGTGGCTTGAGGCCTACCTGCCCCAGCTCTTCCGCGCGCACTTCTCCGCCCCGCTCATCGCAGACCTGCCCGGGCGCTGGAACGGCGAGGGGTACCTTGAGGTGCACACCGTGGCGCTACCAACCTCCCGCGCGCTTGCCGCCCGCGATGCCGCGGCGGCGCTTCCGGCCGGGCCCGCCCAGGGCAGGCTCTCCGTCGAGGCGGCCCGCTGGCTGGTCGAGGGCATCGAGGACGTGCAGCTCTCCGGCTACCTGGCCGACCACTGGGTGGGCAGCTTCGTCTGCGCCGCCCTTCTGGGAGCGTAGCCCTCAAATTGGGGACGTGTTCGTTCTTGCGCAAGTTTGGGACAGGTTGCCCGAGGCCCCACCGGCCCGCGACGAGACGAACCTGTCCCCTTTTTGCGCAAATTTGAACACGTCCCCAATTTGCGCGTGGCAACGAAAAAGCGCCCCGCAGCCCGGGCATGGCTTCCGGGGTGCGGGGCGCTTGCCGCAGATGCGCCGAGGGGGCTAGCGCTTGCGGAACGGAATGGGCTTGGGCGGGCACTTGGGCTTGACGGCGCCGGCGGTCACGATGGCGCCGTGCTCGCAGACGTCCAGGCAGGCGCCGCACTGGGTGCAGGCCTTCTGGTCGATGACGTGGATGAAGCGCGGACGGCCCAGGATGGCGTCCTCCTCGCAGGAGTCCACGCAGGCGTTGCATGCCTGGCACTTGCTGGCCAGGATGTGGTAGGTGAGAAACGCCTTGCACTCCCCCGCCGGGCAGGTCTTCTTGCCGATGTGGGCAGAGATCTCGGCCTCGAAGAGGTCGAGGAAGGCCATGACGGTCCTGGCCATGACGCGGCCCTGCTCGCAGAGGCACTGGCTCTGCATGACGGGGCAGAGGTCGCGGAGAAGCGCCAGGTCGGAGGGCTTGCCCTTCTTGCGGCAGACGTCCGCCACGATGGTGGCGATCTGGTGGCTGCCCTCGTGTCCAAAGACGCAGCGGCCGCAGGTCTCGTGGCGGTAGAGCTGGCAGATCTCGTTCAGCGCGTTGGCCATGCAGTTCTTGGCCGTGTAGACGCGCACGTAGTCGCTGGCGAGCTCGACCGTGGCCTCGGCGTCGGCGGCTGAGGTCAGCGTGCCGGCGGGATAGCCGACGTAGACGGCCTTGGGCTCCTCGGCACCGGCGGCGGCTACGAGCTCGGCCACCGTGGCGGTGGCGCCCAGGCAGACGGGCTCGGAGGCACCCTCGAGCCAGACCCAGCGGCTGCCCTCGTCCGCCAGCAGGGCGCTGCCCTCGATGACGGAGTCGGTGCCCTCGCCGTTGGCGCAGGATGGGATGGGCTTCTCGCCAGAGAGCACCTTGGCGGCGGCAGACGGGTTGGCGTAGACGAAGCCCAGCTCGGGGTTGCACTCCACCACGCGGACGGAGTCGCCCAGGGCGTCGGACAGACGTGCCGCGAGCTCGTGGCCGGCCGGCACGAGCACGGCCTCGGCGCCGGTGGCGGCGATCTTCTTGGCGGAAGCGTCAAAGTCCCTGGCCAGGAGCCAGAGCGCGACGGGAGCCTGCCTGTGGGCAGGCATGAGGTTGACGATGGTCATGTTCTTGGCTCCTTTCCTAGTACTCGTTCCAGAGGCGCGGGGACGTGAGCGTGAGGCGCAGGTCGCACTGCAGGCAGCGGCTGGCCTCGCAGGTGGCCTCCTGCTCGGTGTAGGGGCACTCGAAGACGTCGAAGTCGTGCTTGCGCTCCTCGGCGTCGCGGAACTGCGGCTGCACGGCCTCGCCGTAGAAGCCCTCCGGCGCTCGGCCGATGTGCTGGCAGGGAGCCTCGTGCTCGGTGAGCTCGCCGTCGATGTCGCCGTCGCCGCCCAGGGCGCGGTCGATGGCGGAGGCGCACTCGCGGCCCGCGGCGATGGCGGCGATGACGGACTTGGTGCCGGTCACGCAGTCGCCGGCCGCCCAGACGCCCTCGATGCTGGTCTTGCCCTCGGCGTCGGCCACGATGTAGGGGCCGTGCGTGAGCTCGAAGCCCATGTCGGCGGTGCCCTCGGGCTTCTGGCCCACGGCAAAGATGACGCGGTCGACGTCGATGGTCATCTCGCCGCCGTCGAGAAGCTCGGTCACGGCGCGGTGGTTCTCGTCAAAGTAGAAGCGCTCGATCTTGTGGATGGTCATGGAGCCGACCTTGCCCGAGCCCTCGGCGCTCTCGTTGATGCTCGTGAAGGCGTAGGCGTCGTGCAGGACCACGCCCTCCTCTGCGGCCTCGGCGCGCTCCTCGGGAGTGGAGGTCATAACGGCCTCGGCCTCCAGGCAGGCCATGTCCACGGAGGCGGCGCCCAGGCGCACGGCGGTGCGGGCGCAGTCGTAGGCCACGTTGCCGCCGCCCAGGACCATGACGCGCAGGCCCGTGAGGTCCTCGGCCTCGCCCTTGCGGGCGGCCTTCAGGAAGTCGGTGTTGCGGACGACGCCTTCAAGGTCGTGGCCGGCCATGGGCAGCACGGTGCCGTCGTGGGTGCCGATGGTCACCAGCACGGCGTCGAAGCCCTCGGACAGGAGCGCCTTGGGGTCGGCGACGCGAGTCCCGCAGGCAAGCTCGATGCGAGGCTCGGGGTCGCTGGCCTGGGAGACCTCCAGGATGGTTGCCACCTCGGCGTCGACGGTCTCGTCGGGCAGGCGGTAAGCCGGGATGCCGTAGCGCATCTGGCCGCCGACCTTCTCGTTTGCCTCGAAGACCTTGACCTGGTGGCCCTTCTCGGCACAATAGAGGGCCGCGGTGAGGCCGGCGGGGCCGGCGCCCACGACGGCGACGCGCTTGCCGGTGAGAGGCTCGTGGCGGACGTTGGCCTTCCAGGTGCCCTCGTCGCGGACGGCGGCGGCGCGCTTCAGGCGGCAGACGGAGACCGGCGTGCCGTTGAGGCCGTTGCGCTTGCAGGCGCCCTGGCAGTTGTGGACGCAGATGTCGCCCAGGCTCTCGGGGAAGGGCACCTTCTCGCGGACGACGGCCGCGGCCTGGGTGTACTCGCCGTTGCGGATGTGGCGCAGGTAGCTCGGGATGTCCACGTGCGCGGGGCAGCCGGAGCGGCAGGGGACCACGTTGTCGGCGTAGGACTTGTTCTCGTCAAGCATGTTGAGGGTGTCCACGATGGAGCCCGTCGGGCACACCTCGATGCAGGCGCCGCAGAAGCGGCAGCCGGCCTGTTGAAGGCTCACGCTGCCGTCGGTGCCGATGCGGATGCCCTCCTCGGTGTGCTGGTAGTCGAGCACGCCGACGCCGCGCAGCTCGCGGCAGGCGCGCACGCAGCGGCCGCAGCGGATGCAGCGGGTGAACATGTGGGTGATGAGCGGGTTCTTGTCGTCGGTGGCAACCGGACGGCTCTTGACGCGCCAGCGGGTGGGAGACACGCCCATGTACTGGTACATGGACTGCAGCTCGCACTTGCCGTACTTGGGGCAGCCGGTGCAGTCGGTGGGGTGCGTGGCCAGGATGAGCTCCATGGCCATCTTGCGCACGCGCTCGGCGGCCTCGCCGGTGGTGCTCACCACCATGCCCTCGGCCACGGGCGTCTTGCAGGCGCAGACCGGGCCCTCGGTTCCCTCGACCTCGACCATGCACAGGCGGCAGCCGCCCACGGCCTCCAGGTCGGGGTGCTTGCACAGGTGCGGGATGTAGATGCCGGCGTCAAGGGCGGCCTCGAGGACGTTTTGTCCCTCGGTGGCCTCGACCTCGGTCCCGTTGATAGAAAGCTTCATGCGTTTCCCCTCGAAACGTATTCCAACGTGCCAAAAGAGGCGCCCGGGAAACCCCTCCCCCGGGCGCCTCAAGAAAGGCAGGTCACGCGGCGAGAAGATCTTCTCGCCAGCGCTGGTCAGGCCACTTCAGGCCTAGGACCACTCCTCGTCGCCCGCGTCCTCGAAGCAGGAGGCAGCCGCGTTCTCGCCGGCGATGCGGCCGGAGTTGAGGCAGAAGCCCATGGTGTTGCCCGGGATGCAGTAGTTGTAGGAGTCGCCGTAGATGGTGCAGGCGTCGGTGCCCACGCAGTAGAGGCCGGGAATGACCTCGTAGTCGTCGGTCATGACCTCCATCTTGTGGTTGATCAGCACGCCGCCCAGGGTGCCGTAGGCGCCGCAGTACTGCTTGCAGCAGTAGAAGGGACCCTTCTCCAGCGGGCGCATGAACTCGCGCTCCTTCTCGAAGATGTCGTCCCAGCCGTTGTCGCACATCTCGTTGTACTCGTCGACGTTGGCGAGGAGCCCCTCGACGTCGATGCCGGCCTTCTCGGCGAGCTCCTCGAGGGTGTCGGCCTGGCAGATGGCGGGGTAGCCGGCCTCCAGGTCACGGTTCCACTGCTCCTCGAAGCCCTCGTAGAGGTCGTGCGGGTGGACGTGGGAGACGATGTCGGGGCCGTCCTTCTTCCAGTGCTTGAGCATGCGGGAGTCGAAGATGGCGTAGGCGACCTTGCCGGGCAGGTGGTTGATGGCGTTGCCGACGAAGGTGGTGTTGTAGATCTCGTCCTCGGGCATGAAGCGCTCACCGAGGCGGTTGCACCAGTAGCAGGGCTGGCGGAAGGCGCCCTCGACGTAGAAGTGGTTCATGTTGTCGGGGATCTGGTACATGAGCTCCATGGTGACGGGGGTGTGGCCCGCGCCGGCCTCGTGGCACATGTTGATGCCGTCGCCGTCCATGCCGGGGATGGCAAAGCTGAAGAGGTCCTTGCCCCACTCGAAGCCGAGCTTCTCCTTGATGAGCTTGGCATTGTGGCCAAAGCCGCCGGTGGCGACGATGACGGACTTGCAGGAGATCTGGTACTCCTCGCCGTCCTTGTCCTTGGCGGTGACGCCGCAGACGGCGCCGTCCTCGCCCTTGACCAGGCCGGTGGCGGGGCACTCGAGCATGAACTCGACGCCCAGCTCCTGGGCGCGCTCGGTCATGCGCTTGGTCATCGTGGTGGCAGCGCGCGGGCCGGGCTCGGAGCCGTCCTCGGGCTGGACGACGTGCCAGGTGTACTCGCCGTCGGAGTAGCCGCGGGTGCGCTCGCGGGCGCGGAAGGCGGGACGCACGGAGTTGAAGACCACGCCCATGTCCTGCAGCCAGGCGATGGTGTCGCCGGACTTGAAGTAGTAGTCGCGGACGAGGCGGGCGTCCACCTGGTAGTGCGTATAGAACATGTGGCGACGGAAGAGCTCGCCGGGAGTGACCTCGATCATGGAGCCCTTCTGGACCGGGGAGCCGGCCGCGGCCGGGCCCATGCCCATGTTGGCGGCGCCACCGGTGTTGGACGCCTTCTCCAGGGTGATGACGCGGGCGCCGCCCTCGGCGGCAGCCACGGACGCGGCCAGGCCGGAGAGGCCAGCGGCAACGACGACGACGTCGGTCTCAAGCTGCTTCATGCGAATCCTCCTTGTTAGATGCGCTTCTCGCAACCAAACTTCAATCTGAAGACACGAGTACACCTTCGCGCTTGGCGGCCCTCCGTTCCATGTGCGCGCGCACCGACCTCGCGGGCGCGCGCGGGTGGGCTTTGTGCAATCAGACATGGAGCGGGCGAGAAGCCCGTGAGCACCCGGAGGCGATAGGACAAAAACGGCCCCGGCCGCACAGGGGCGGTCGGGGCCGGCATGGCCTTGCGTGACCTCAGAGCTCTTGCCTAGCGCTCGGGGGTGGTGGCGGAGATGGCCTCCTTGTAGAAGTTGACGCGGTCCTTGTAGGCCTGGGTCTTCTTCATCTCGGCGAGCTTGCCCTCGTTCTCCTGGATGTCCTTGCCGTGGATCTCCTTGCCGGAGATGATGTCGTGGGCCTTGTGCAGGTCCTCGTCCTTGTAGGTGACGTGGACGCCGTTCTCGTCGACGGACAGCTCGCCCTCGAGGCCGCAGACGCAGCAGATGGCGCGGTTCTCGCCGGGAACCATATAGAAGTCGTTGCAGTTGCAGTGCGGGCAGATGCCCTTCTCGCCCTGGTACTCAACGCCCTCGTAGGGCTGCTTGCCGGAGGCGCAGTTCTCCTGGATCTGCTTGGCGGCGGCGGCCAGGTTCTGGCCGATCTTGGTGGCACGGTCGATGAGGGCGTCGTCCATCAGGGCCGTCTTGGACCAGGGCACCCACTCGTTGTCGATGACCTTCCAGCTGGGGGTCATGGCCTGGAGCTGGTGCTCGGACTGGACGTGCGTGCCCCAGTCGGAGCCGCCGATGCCGATGTAGGAGACGGCCTTGGGGCTCATGATGACCGGGTCGGGGACCACGACGCCCTGGGCGGCGGGGCCGCCCTCCGCCAGGCGGCCCTTGGCGATCTGCGTGGAGATGAAGTTGTTGCCGGTGTCCATGCGGGGTCCGAAGCGGTCCATGATGGTGTGGAAGAGGCCGGAGGCGCCGGTCTCGAAGATCGGGTCGACCATGACGACGCCGTCGGCGTTAAACATCTCGAAGGCGAGCCAGTCAAAGTCGTCCTTGTGGATGCACATGTTCTTGGTGCCGCTCATGAGCATCTTGACGCAGGTGATGCAGCCGGTGCAGTGCTTGATGTCGAGGTCCATCGCGCGGATGAACTCGACCTCGCAGCCAGCCTCCTTGGCGGCCAGAAGCACAGCCTTGCAGATGGTGTCGTTGTTGCCGTTCTTGGTGCCAAACGAGACGCCCACGATCTTGGTCATGGCGACCCCTTTCCTCTCCGTGCACAAACGGTGTGCGGCGCACCTCCCTAAGGCGGGCCGCCTTTTCACGGAAAAGCGTAGGGCCAAAGCCGTTAGGCAAACGCATAGAGAACCGGGTCAAGCCGAGACGGGCCGTTGTGCTGAATGACAACGGGCGATGCGGATGGGCCGGTTGGGGGCCGGCGGATGAAATGAGAAAGAGGGACTGTCCCTTTTTCTCACAGCCCGTCAGCTTCCGAGGCCCTCCAGGATGGACGTGGAGAAGGACGTGGCCAGGCGGTCGTCGCCGTCCTTGAGGTCGATGAAGAAGAGCTCGCGGACCTTGTTCACGCGGTAGAAGTACGTGTTGCGGTGGACGCTCAGGGCGCTTGCCGCGTCGGCGGGGCTGCCGGGGAAGCGCACGGACATGACCGCGGTCTTGAGGTAGTCGGTGCCGTGCTCGCGGTCGTAGTCGGCCATGGCCACCACGCGCTTGTCGAGCATGCGCTCCAGGCGGTCGGAGCGCTCCGGGGCGCAGGCCAGGACGGCGAAGCGGTTCTCCCAGAAGTAGACCACCCGGCCCGCGACGCGCTTGGCGCATGCCTGAGCGAGGTCGGTGGCCTGGGCGAGCCGGCCAGGGGCCTGGGTGAGATCGCGCAGGGGCTCGGCCACGAAGGCGCGCAGGTCGTTGTTCTCGAGCGCGCTCGTGAGCTGGGTGTTTCCCGAGAGCCTGCGGGTGGCGCGGGCGTAGTCGTCGTAGCCCACGCACTCGTTCCTGCCGATGGGCGCCAGCACCACCAGGCAGTCCTCGCGGGCGCACCACAGGCAGTCGCGGAAGGCGCGCGCCACGATGCCGCCGACCCGGCCGTAGTAGTCCTTGCCCGCGCCGCGCTGGCCGATGACGGCCATCATGGCGTACGAGACGTCCAGCGGAAGCCCCGTCAGGGCGAGCTGCGCGCGCATGGTGGGCTCGTTGGCAAAGGAGCCGGCCACGAGGTCCTCCAGGACCGACGAGCCAAACCCCACGCGCTCCCCCGCCGCGCCAAGGCGGTCGATCATGATGCCGGCAAGCTGGCCCGCGTAGTCAACGAGCTCCAGGTCAAAGCCGGTGATGGGGCGCTCTGCCTCCATGACGTCGTAACGACCCATCTCGAGGTGGTGGTAGTAGATGATGGAGGTCACCCAGTGCCTGCCGTAGCGCGACGTGCCCGAGAGCAGGGAGTGCCGGGCGTGCCGGACGGCCTCGATCATGCCGTCCGCCTCGAGCTCGGAGTTCACGCCCTCGGACACGTAGCCGCAGGAGAGGACCTCCTGCACGTCGGGGGCGTCGGCGGGAAACTCGCCGGCGGTGGCAAGCAGCCGCATGTCGGCGTTGGTGATGATGACGGGGTTTCCCAGCACGGCCGAGGAGCGGCGCGCGAACTGCGCCAGGTCGTAGGAGGCGAGGAAGGCCTCGAACATCTTCTCGCGCCTGACCTCGAGGATGGCCGCGCCGGCGGGAAGGTCAAGGAAGGTGGCGCGGAAGTCCCCGTAGGAGTAGGGGTGGCTCACCACCACGGCGTCCGCCGAGCACGAGAAGCCCTCGGGGAGCCCTTCCTGGGTGTGGACGAGAAGGACCTGCCCCTCGCCGGCCTTGACGTGCTCCTCAAGGTAGCTCTCGAGGCTGCACAGGCGCAGGAGCTTTGCCTCCGGCGGGACGTTCTTCTCGTACTCGGGCACGGCGATGACGTCCTCGTCCAGAAGCTCGTCTCTGCCGACGCAGAGCGGCGTGCAGCGCAGCTCGTTAAGGACGGTCCTCAGCTTCATGTCAAATCCCCCCAGGCTCTTTTGGAATCATCATAACGCGCGCGTTCCTCCTTTTGGCAAGGGGAGGCGGGCCGGCCCTTGTACGGCGTACCACGCACGCACGGGCGGACGCGGGAAAGTTTGTCATCCAGTCCAATGACCTTCTCGCCGCAAAATCGGACACTTCTCCATGACCAGGGCGCGGCCTCGAGGAGGCGCGTCAAGAACATCCGAGAGGAGAGCGCATGGCTGAGAGGCAGCCGGGCATCACCAAGAAGATGACCTTCGGCGGCGAGGAGTTCGAGGTCCCCTTCGCCAAGGGCAACCCGGGCAAGTCCCGCGAGGAGCTGGACGAGATCAAGCGCAAGCTGCAGGAGGACCCCGACGCCGGCGACGGCGAGATGGTGGCCACCATGGGCTTCTGCGCCAAGTACAACCCCCACACCTACATGACCGAGATTCCGGGCGTCATGTGCGAGCGCGACGTGGCCTGCGTCCTTCGTGACGGCACCACCATCTACGCCGACATCTACCGCCCCGCCAACACGACGGAGAAGGTGCCCGTCATCTGCGTCTTTGCCCCCTTTGGCAAGAACCCCTCCGAGGGCATGGACTCCTGGCAGCTCATGGGCGTGCCGCCCAAGACGGTCTCCCAGTACGCCAAGTTCGAGGCCCCCGACCCCGGCTACTGGTGCCACTACGGCTACGCCGTGGCCAACGTGGACCCGCGCGGCGTCGGCAACTCCGAGGGCGACGTCTACCTCTGGGGCTCCCAGGACGCCCAGGACGGCTATGACTTCATCGAGTGGGTGACGGCCCAGGAGTGGTGCAACGGCCGCGCCACCATGATCGGCAACTCCGGCGTCTGCATGGCCCACTGGCGCATCGCCGCCACCAGGCCTCCCCACCTCGCCTGCCTCGCCGCCTGGGAGGGCCAGGGCGACCTCTACCGCGAGTCCTACTTCTGCGGCGGCATCCCCAACCCCGACTACGAGACCCACATCATTCAGGCCCTCGCCGTCAACAACTACATCGAGGACACCCCGGCGATGGTGGCCAAGTACCCGCTCATGAACGCGTACTACAAGGACAAGATCGTCGACTGGAACAAGATCCGCATCCCCACGTACGTCACCGCCGGCTGGGTCCACCACCACCTGCGCGGCGCCTTCGAGGGCTTCCGCCGCATCCGCACCCCCAAGAAGTGGATGCGCGCCCACCGCGACTTCGAGTGGCCCGACAGCTACAAGCCCGAGAACCTCGACGACATCCGCCGCTTCTTCGACCGCTACTGCAAGGAGATCCACAACGGCTGGGAGATGACCCCGCGCGTCCGCTTGGACGTCATGGACGGCTATGACTACGACTACGCCAGCCGTCGCGCCGAGGAGACCTTCCCGCTCAAGCGCACCGAGTACAAGAAGCTGTACCTGGACGCCGAGAACCACGCGGCCGGCTTCGAGGAGTACGCCAACGAGTCCGAGGTCACCTACGACCCCAAGACCGAGACCACGACGTTCACCTACCAGTTCACCGAGGACACCGAGATCACCGGCTACATGAAGCTGCACCTCAACGTCGAGTGCCGCGGCTACGACAACATGGACCTCTTCCCCTGGGTCATCAAGCTGGACAAGGACGGCAACTACGTGCCCATCCGCGTCATGGGCGCCCCCTTCCGCGGCGCGTGGGGGTTCCTGCGCTGCAGCCACCGCGACCTCGACCCCAAGTACGCCAGCGACTTCCAGCCCGTGCACTCCCACGAGAAGGAGGAGCGCATGCAGCCGGGCGAGATCGTCCCGGTGGACGTGGAGATGTACCCGCACTCCCGCTTCTGGCATAAGGGCGAGAAGCTCCAGGTCGTCATTGCCGGTCGCTTCATCAAGACCGAGTGGT
>ERZ1034897.123-NODE-123-length-43577-cov-30.066702_pt1 | contig 43577 bp, 43 predicted proteins | sample MGYA00520629_ERZ1034897 | MGnify/ENA primary metagenome ERZ1034897 (study PRJEB33766, sample SAMN09781789) | gut metagenome | biome: gut microbiome | host: Homo sapiens | place: Madagascar | study: EMG produced TPA metagenomics assembly of the PRJNA485056 data...
TTATTATTTTATTTTCTTTTTCTAATTTACGAGATATAGCATCCAAACAAGCATACTCAAATGCTTTTCCTTGTATAGTCTGTTTTGCTTTTGTCATATCAATCACCTATCTTTTTTAATATATTGTATATAGATTCTGCTATTACTTCTGCTAGTTTTACAGGAACAGCGTTTCCTATTTGTTTGTATTTACTTACTAAATCTCCACAGAAAATCATATCATAGGGAAAAGTCTGAATGGCTGCAGCTTCTTTATAGCTTAACCTTCTTGTTTTACCTATTCCAAATTGCCAATTATTAGAATCTATTTTTATCATATCTGGCGAGGATGGATGTAATGCTACTTGTTTAGCCATTGCAGGTATTGTAAATGATACATTTTCCCAATTTCTTTTTCTGTTCCTACTCATATATCTAGAAGAATAAGGTGCATCACATATTTCATCATTTTTAGGGGTAGCCAAACCCTGTATTGCATCTTTGAGAGAAACCTTTTTTAATTTTTTTGCTGGAAACTTATATTTAATATTTAAATCTTTCCTAGTTCCTATAATTATAACTCTATATCTATCTTGAGGCACTCCATAGTCAGCAGCATTTACTAATGTTGGAATAACGTTATAACCCTTATTAGAAAAGTCATTTATTATAGCCTTTATTATATCACCATTGCCTAATGTTAAAATACCTTTAACATTTTCAGCTACAAAAACTTTTGGTTGTTTTAACTCAACTAATTTTACAAAATATCTATAAAGAATGTTTCTGGAATCATCTAGTTTTCTAGGACCTGCTAAGGAAAAACCTTGACATGGAAATCCTCCAGCTATCACATCTGCATTAGGAATATCGCTAAAATTCACTTTACCAATATCTCCTTGGACTACAATGCTTTTACTCCATTTTTTATGAGTTTCACATGCATCTTTATCAATATCATTTGCCCAAATAGTTTTAAAACCTTGATTTTCAAAACCCATATCTAAACCACCAGCTCCCGAAAAAAGGGATACCAATGTATATTTTTTAGCGCCCATATAAATACCTCCATACGAATATTAACACGACGAAACAGCATGTAGTGTATATAACTAACAATAATATTGCAAGAGAAAAATTATATGATAAAAGTCAAGTTTTTTTGTTTAGTTTGTAATATTTTGATGAACCAGGTATGTGTTAACCTTTCAGTCATAAATTGTGTCGTATAAAGATTATAATAGATTAAAAGGAGAATGCAAAATGAAAAAATATTTGTTGTTTGCTGCAGGTTTATTGATGGCTGCTTCGGCTAATGCCGGCGAATATCGTCCATATTTGGGTTTTGACTATGTCAATATGACGCCAAACTTAAAAGGTCGTTATGAAAATTCTTTTGCCGAAAATTATGATTTGGGTAGTCTGACTGCAGGTGTAAAATTTGTGGACTATGGTTCTATAGAATTTTTTGCCGAACGTTCTTTGCAAGAAAAGAAAGTTATGGGGGCTAATGTGGCTCGCAGCCGTTTATATGGTTATGGTGCCGATGTTTTGATTGATATGTACAATGTTTCGGATGCCACAATTTTGGGCTCGGTCGGTTACGGACGAATTTCATCTAAATTAAAATACAATGGTAAAAGCGACAAAGATTCTGCAAATGCTTTGCGTTTTGGTGTCGGCGGTGAAATCAATCCTACTCCGGAATGGGGCTTTAGAGCAATGTATCGTTATTCTTTTGCTGACGGCGATGCTTATAACAACAGCAAAGAATTTACTATCGGCGCGCGCTACTATTTTTATTAAAAGTAAAGCTTGTTTAAGGTTGTTTTGCAGGTAGGCTAATTTAGCCCAGCAAATAAAAACTTATGCCGTTTGGTGCTGTAAAATTACTAAGCAGAGAAAAGGTTGCGTTTTTACGCAGCTTTTTTTTTGCTGAAATTATAAAACTTTTATAGATGTGGATAGTTGTTCTTATTTTGTTATCAAAACGCAAAAATTATATTATAGAGCAAAATACTTGGACTATATTTTGAGGGACTAATGAATATTTTTTTTAGCAGAAGCGTGGCGTTTTTGGCAAAGATGAAATATAACGCGCTTATGGGATTATTGTTTGCTTTTTTGGTGGTGCTGCCGGATTATTTGTTTGAGGCTTTTTTACCAAATGTGAGATATTTGACTGACTACGTATTTTTGGCGGTTATGTTTGTGTTTGGCTTTTTCCTTTCACTTTCTGGGGTGTGGGTGTATGCTGTTTGCTGTTTACTGTTTATGTTTATGCAGCTGATTCAGTTGGGACACATTGCTTATTTTGCCCGCCCGATAAATCCACTTGATATTGGTAAGGTTTTTGGCGAATTTGATGATGTTTATTCTGCTGGTATGTCTGATTTTGATGACTTTTGGTTTGTGCCGGTTGCGGCGGTGCTGCCGTTTTTGATTTTGTTGCTTATGGAATTTAAATGGCGGAAAAAACTATATTTTTCGGTGATTGGAATTTTGGCGGTTATCGTCTTTTTAGGTGTTAAGCCAGAGCGGGCAACTCGACGCGGTTTGCATTCTTTTTTGCCGCCGGAAACACGCTATTCTATTCATAATTCGATTAATTCTTTTTCTTTTTATTTGGTGAATGGCGCCGACAGCAAAAATATTCATGATATTGTGCCGCAGGATTTTTATCTACCGTACAAAGTGGAAAAACTGCCGAAATCTTCGCAGTTGGTGGTGCTGATTATGGGGGAAAGCACTAACGCCGATAAAATGCATCTGTTTAATCCAGACGCGCGTCAGACTACGCCTTGTCTTGATAAAATGAAAGACAAAACCGGTTTTGCATATAGCACGGCGATTTCCGGCGCAGTTTCTACGCATTCTTCATTGCCGATTTTTTTCAATATGATGAAAGAACCGGGGAATATTCTAAAGCTGGAAAAAGAAGATACAAATTTGTTTCGTATGGCCAAAGAAAATGGTTTTAAAACCTATTTTTATTCGGCTTATGATATGAAACAAACAAATTTAATTGGTGTGCGTTATATTGATGAAATGGTTACTTCCGAGCATAATCCGCGTAAGTTTAAGCATAAAAAAGAAGATTTGCTGCTGAAAATGTTTAAAAAGCTGGATTTGAAAAATGGCAAAAATTTTGTGGTTTTGAATTTTAAAAGCGTGCATTCTCCCTATGAGGAAAACTACAGTCATCATAAAGAATTTGATGTGTTTAAGCCCAAAGATGATAGTCGTTTTGAAGAGGAAAACGCCGCTTATGATAATGCGATTTTATACATAGACAGCATTTTGGGGCAGCTGCTTGAAGAATTTGAACGCTTGAATGTTGCCAACTCGCAGTTTATATTTACTTCGGACCATGGTGAAATGCTGGGATTTCCTGATGGGCGTTATGGCCATAATCAATTGGTTATAGAAGATATGAAAGTGCCGTTTTTCTTGTATAATATCGGAGGCAAAAATCCGGTTTTACCAAAAGGCGTGATTTCTCATTATGAAATTTCTGGATTGGTGGCGCAATATTTAGGGTATAAAGTTACAAATCCAAATTATAGCGATGATGTGTTTTTTGTGCATGGCAATAATCTGTTTGAAGAATATCAATTTGTGGAATATAATCGGCAAAACGGTCAGTTGCATGAAGTTCTTAAAGACGAAGTTGAAAATTTTATTCGCAAAAAAACAAAAGAGAAGGCAAAATGATTACTCAATTTTCTCGCACAGAATTGTTGATTGGCGCTAAGGGAGTAGAAAAACTGAAAAATTCCAGAGTGGCTGTGTTTGGTCTGGGCGGTGTTGGAGGATATGTGGCAGAAGCCTTGGCTCGTGCCGGAATTGGAGCGCTTGATTTAGTGGATAATGACGAGGTCAGCTTGAGTAATCTCAATCGACAAATTCTGGCGCTGCATTCAACTATCGGAATGCTCAAAACTGAGGCGGCAAAGCAGCGCCTTTTAGATATCAATCCGGATTTGAAAATTGTTTGTCACAATTGTTTTTATTTGCCTGAAACAGCCGATGGTTTTGATTTTAAGCAATATGATTATGTGGCTGATGCTATTGATACCGTCGCCGGAAAAATAGCTTTGGTGCAGCGTGCGGCGGAGGCTGAAACACCGATTATTTGCGCTATGGGAGCTGGTAATAAATTGGATGCCGGCAGCTTTAAGGTTGCGGATATCAGCAAAACCGCGGTTTGTCCGCTGGCAAAAGTAATGCGTAGGGAGCTGCGCAAACGCGGCATATCTCATTTTAAGGTAGTGTATTCGGAAGAACCGGCTTTAACACCGCAAGGAACTGCAGAAGACAGTAATAAGCGTCAAACTCCGGGGAGTATGGCGTATGTGCCGGCGGTGGCCGGATTGCTGATGGCTGGAGAAATTATCCGCGATTTGCTGGACGTGGATTAAAAAAAGAAGCGGCCGGTTTATAAAGGAGACGTATTAGTTGTTGTAGGTTGTTCTGCGGCGGTGTAAATGTATGCTCAGCATAACAGAATATTGCTTTTTTGCCTAGACGATAAATAGTTTTAAGGTTATATTTTTGTAGTGTTTTGAAAAATTAAAAGGGTTATGAATTAACATGACCCTTTGCTTTATATTGGTGCCGATAGAGAGACTGAAATTTTGGCTCGTTATAATTTAAATGGATTTAAGCCGGCTGTGGTTCTGCAGCCTTACGGTAAAGGCAAAGTTATTCTTTTCGGCGTGCATTATGAAGACAGTGCCCAGGCATTGAAAGCTGTTTCTAATTCTGCAGACACGCTCAATCGCCTGCAGCAAAATGAAACTGTCCGCCGCCATTTTTTTGAAAAATTGATGTCGCTTTCGGGCCGGTAATCTTGATTTATCGGTTTGCGGTAATATATATTCATCATAAATATAATTCTTAATTTTGTATATTTATGGAAAATATTATTACTCATGATTACTTACGAAAAGTAATTGCTAAACGTATTCAATTGGTTGCCAAAAATGATTTGCAGCATTTGATTAACTCAGAACCGTTGTTTCAGGAGCGTATTTGCTGCGGAGCTATGCTGCTGCGTATTTTTGACGGTAAAGAGGTAAACCAATCTGAATTTTTGGCGCAAATGCTGGTTGTTTACAAGCGGATTGAAGGTATGGCAGACAGCGTGTACTCTATCTGTTCGGCCGGTTCGAAAAATGTTTTTAAGTATGGAGCATTCGAGGCCGCCCAGCTGGCTATTGTCGTTTTGTCGGTCTATTATCACTATCCGCAGGTCTGGGATAATCATTTAGATTTGATTTATGATTTTATGCGGAATTTGTTAAAGTTGCAAATTCTGTTCTGAATTTATAAAGCCACGGACGCGCGCTGCGTAATCTGTGGCTTTTGCTTATATAGGATTTTGTCAAAAAAATCTTGCCAAATTTTGGAAATGCTGTATATTGTCTGTACAAATTTTATTATTAACTTAAATTTTATTTTTATGGCTGGGTTATATAATTATGAAATTGCCGTGCGCAAAGATTTTGCTGATTTTGTCGCTGCTCAAGCTTTGCCGGAATGGGTGTTTATTGAGGTGGAAAATATGCCGGTTTGCGCCCGTATGCCTTTGGAGTTGGTTTGGTATGTCAACGAAAGAACTGATGAGACTAAGCATAATTTTAATTTTTTGTTTAAGCTTTATCAGATTGTTTTGCGGCTGTATAATCATAGGTGTCCGCGGGATAGAGAAAACAAACCAGATTATTTTATGGGGTATCTGATGTTTGGTAGTAATTTAATTCCAGCGGCTGTGGTGTGGCCGTATTGCGAACCGAATTTTATTGAGGCAGCAAATAGAGGCGAGAAGCCGTCTATATGGATACTAGACTTTCGGGCAGAAGTTACAGAGGCAATAAAAGAGGTGTTCGGCAGAGAAATTCCGGAAAACGTGCTGGGGTATCTGATTGATGAAGTTGGTGATTTGTTGTCTGAGTATGCAACAGATGTTAACACTTTATATTCTAAAGCCGAAAAGTTTGGAAATGGAGAGCGAGTGAATTCTGATGTGCGTGAGTATTACAATCGCCGCGGCGAGTTTAAGTTGCTGCAGCATGAAATTGTTGTCGGTTTGAAACAGCCGAGTGAAAAGGACAGTGAATATTTTTTTGAAAGATATCGCTATCATTAAGATTAAAAAATCCTGTTCTGGAAAAGAACGGGATTTTTTATACAAAAAAAGCACCTCCAAGAGGTGCTTTGTATTGGTGCCGACAGAGAGACTTGAACTCCCGACCCACTGATTACAAATCAGTAGCTCTACCAACTGAGCTATGTCGGCGTCACAACTGAGATGTCTTATACACTAGTGTTTTTGCGTTGTCAATAATTTTTTTTACAGATATTAAATTTTTTTGTTACAGTTTTACAATTTGGTAAATTTTTGCTTGCTTTATGATTGGATTGTTGCTTAAATTGAAAAAAAGGAAAAATGTATGCGTGTTTTGTTATCTATAAAGCCAGAGTTTGCCGAAAAAATTTTGAATGGAAGCAAACGTTATGAATTTAGAAAACAAGGATTTTCTAAATCCGTAGATACGGTGATTTTATACGCCACTAAGCCGGTTGGAAAAATTGTTGGCGAATTTAAATTGAAGAAAGTTCATGATGGAATGCCAGAACAAATTTGGCGTCAAACATCTGAATTTGCCGGTATAAATAAAGAATTTTTTGATGCTTATTATCATAACCGCAGCAAGGCGTATGCTCTGGAAGCTGAAAAAGCTGTGCGTTATGCCGAACCACTAGAACCAGACGAGTTTATGTCTGATTTTGTTGCTCCGCAGTCATACAGATATATTCCTTAAATTTGGTTGACAGCAGGGGCTAAGTTCTGTAAAATTAGATAGACTGAAAGAAATACAATGGAAAAAACACCGCATTTACACCATCATAATCATGAACAAAATATGCAAAACGTGCCAGATGACAAGGCTTTTGCACGTACGGCAGAAACTTTTCAGCTGATTTCTGATGCGACAAGATTGAAAATTTTGTGGCTGCTCTGCCATAATGAAATTTGCGTTAATAATATTGCCGTTTTGGTGAATATGAGTTCTCCGGCAGTTTGCCATCATTTGCGTTTGCTTAAACAAGCCGGATTGCTGGTTAGCCGCCGCGAAGGGAAAGAAATGTATTATAAATTGGCTGAAACAGCCGAAGCCGCGTTGTTGCACCGAGCTTTGGATGATATTTTAGATATCAAATGTCCTTTATAAGCTTTTTATTTGCTATTGTTCGTTTTTATTTTACATTTGTTTTGTTTCTAAAATAATTGCTTGACATAGCTTATTATTTGGTATACAATTAAACATATATTTAATCGTTTAACTAAAGCGGAGGAAAAAATGAAAAAAGTGTTTGAATTAGAAGATTTGGATTGCGCAGTTTGCGCGGCCAAAATAGAAGCCGCGGTTAAAGAGCTGGAAGGCGTTGATAACGCAAGTGTGAATTTTATGACACAAAAGATGACGATTGAAACCAATCAGAATATTGATGAGGTTATGAAAAAAGTGGTTAAATTGGTGGAAAAACTTGAACCTGATTGTACTATTATTTTGTAGCAGACGAGGTGATAATGACTAAAAAATTACGTAAGATGTTATATAAAATTTTAGGGGCGGCTGTGTTTTTTGCGGCGGCTTTTTTGCCTATTCCGCAATTTGCTAAGCTATTCTGTTTTGCGGTGTCTTATTTTATTGTCGGTTTGCCGATTGTGAAAAAAGCCGCGAATAATATTAAAAACGGTGAAGTTTTTGATGAAAATTTTTTAATGACTATCGCCACTTTTGGTGCTGTCGCTTTGGGAGAATATCCGGAAGCTGTGGCGGTTATGCTGTTTTTTCAGGTTGGCGAATTTTTTCAGAGCTATGCGGTTAATCGTTCGCGTAAGTCCATTGCTGCGCTGATGGATATTCGTCCCGATTTTGCTCGGGTGCAGAAAAACGGTGCATTGATAGAAGTTAGTCCGGAAAAAGTGAAAAAAGGGGAAATTATTGAAATTCGTTCCGGTGAAAAAGTACCGTTGGATGGCGTTGTGGTCGACGGAATTTCTAGTTTAGATACATCTTCTTTAACCGGAGAAGCTTTGCCGAAAGAAGTCAAAAAAGGCGATATTATTTTGAGCGGCGCTATTAATTTGGACGGGGTTTTAAAGGTAAAAACCACAAGCGTTTATGCTGAATCAACAGCGGCAAAAATTTTGGATTTGGTAGAAAACGCCTCTTCTAAAAAAGCCGAGGTAGAAAATTTTATTACTAAATTTGCACGTTGGTATACGCCTTTAGTTGTTGTTATAGCTGTCTTTTTAGCCTGCGTACCGCCGTGTTTTTTAGGACAGTCGTGGCAAGTTTGGGTGTATCGCGCGATTACATTTTTGGTGATTTCTTGCCCGTGTGCGTTGGTTATTTCTGTTCCGCTTAGTTTTTTTGGCGGAATAGGGGCGGCTTCTAAATGCGGAGTTTTAATAAAAGGCAGTAATTATTTGGAGGCTTTGGCGCAAACTGAAACAGTGGTATTTGACAAGACCGGAACTTTGACTAAAGGAGCGTTTGCTGTGACGGAAATTGTGCCGGAAAATAGCATTTCGGCAGCAGAGTTGTTGGAAATTGCTGCTTATCTAGAGGCTTATTCGTCACATCCAATAGCAATTTCCATCAAAAAAGCATATGGTAAAGAACCAAATTTAAAACGTGTTTCAAAAGTTAAGAATTTTTTGGGCAAAGGGATTTGCGGCAATCTGGATAATGATGAGGTTGTTTTAGGTAATGAGAAAATGCTGCGAGATAGAGGAATTAATGTACCAAAGGTGCGGGCTGATGGTACGGTTGTGTATGTTTTAAAAAATGGTGTGTACCAAGGATATTTGCGTATAGAAGATGAAATAAAACAAGATGCCGTTTTGGCAATTAATCGGCTGAAAAATCTAGGAATATCACAAACGGTGATGTTGACTGGCGACAGAAAAAATACGGCTAAAAATGTGGCGCAAAAACTAAAACTAGACAATTTTTATGCCGAACTTTTGCCGGCAGATAAAGTGCATAAATTTGAAAAAATGCTGGCGTCTAAAACACAAAAAGGCAAAGTACTGTTTGTGGGTGATGGTATTAATGATGCGCCGGTTTTGGCGCGGTCGGATATTGGGATAGCTATGGGAGGAGTTGGTTCTGACGCGGCTATTGAAGCGGCTGATGCGGTGATTATGACCGATGAGCCGTCAAAAATTGCCAAAGCTATCGAAATTTCGCAAAAAACATTGCGTTTGGTGCATGAAAACGTGGTGTTTATTTTAGCGGTTAAATTTGCGGTGTTATGCTTGGGCGCAGCGGGATATGCCTCTATTTGGGCGGCGGTGTTTGCAGATGTCGGCGTATCGGTGATTTCTATTTTGAATGCCATGAGGGCTTTAAGATTTTATAAATAGCAATTTTTTTTAGATACAGCCTTTCAAAAAGAAAGGCTGTATCTGATTTTATTAAAAATTATATTTTAAATTAACATATCCTGTGTGACTGATAAAATCTTTCCTAAATTTCCCTTCATATCCAATATCACTTTCAACGTTATCAGATAAGTTAAAAGAGGTCTTTACTCCTGCTTCCAGTCCAAATTGTTTTAAGTTTTTTCCTTCTATAAAATAAGTTGAACCATTAGACAGAGATACAAAAGAATTTTCTTTATCAGTTACAATATCATATGTTGCGGTTAAATGAATTTCCGGACGCCAGTAAAGTACACTTTTTTCAAAACAGTTATAGATGTTCTTGCTTAATTTTATTCCTCCTAAAGCCGTTAAATAATTTAAATTATCCGATGATACTTTCTGACCAATTTGATCTGTGTAACTATTTCTGCGAACATTATTATAGCGTAGTCCTGTTTCCGGGGTAATCTTAAAATCATAAATGTACGCATCATATCCAGTTATGGCGTTAGCAGCAAGATTTTTTACATTATACTTAGCTGTATAATGGTTGTTTATAATAAATTTTTTTTCATTATAGTCAGACCAGTTATATATTGTCGCAAGATGCGCAAACCAATTATTTGGTTTATATTCGCCGTAAACAAAAGCCGTATTCGTATCAACATCAGCTTTTCTTTCATACGCATTTATTTTGTCTGTTGTAAAAGCATAACCTATGCCGCTTTTTATTGTGTCGGTCAACTTTTTTTCTGCTCCGAGCATTATTCCAGAACTTTTAATATTAAAGCCGTAAATTTTGCCCATATCGTTTATTTTGGAATAGTTACCCAAAATTTGAACGAATACGGAGCCGTCATTAAATATATTATCTCCAGAGGATAATCCATATTTACGATTTTTCGAAGAACTGTGAAGACGATTTTCGATATTGTCAAAAATCTGATTATTTTTCAATAACATCATTGATTGTAAAACCGTACTGTCATTTGGAGCTAGGGACGTTAAGGCTTTATTCAGTTGAGACGCGTTGTTTTGGGCTAAATCCGCTAAATTGTCTGCCAGTTGTTTTTGAGAAGAACTTTCAGAAAATTTGTTGCCGTCTATCCACGCTTTTGCGGTGTTTTCATTGTTTGTTGTTCCGCCATTTTCGCGACTAACATCGCTTGCCTGCCGAATAAGGCTGACAATGTAATCTCCGGCAGTTGCACTTTTTTCAAAATGATACATATTGTTATCATAAACAGATGATAAATTGTCAACAAACGGATTGGCGCTGGAAAAAACGGAAATTGTTTTTTGGTTATTTGATATATCAACCAAGCCCTGAGCCAGTGTAACATTTAAGGTTCCACCATTTAAAACCAGCTTATCAGCATATAACGAACCGTTTTTATCCGTATTTACGGTTATATTTAGCATAGAGCCTTTGTTAAATTCCGCCTGCTTTAGAGTTATATGCTGTGTATCGATATCTAAAATACCGCCATTAGCCTGAAATGTTTCAACAGATTTGAGTTCATCTCCGTTTTTAAGCTTTAGAACTCCGTTTTTTAGAACAACTTCCGCGGCGTTGACAGCCGTATTGAATGATATATTCTTATTTCCGGTCAGTAAGATATTACCGTTTCCTGTTATTGCGGAATCAAAGATTATATTATGGTTTTCCGCATTTAATGTTAGAACGCCGTTATTGATAATTGCGGCACCGTTAAAACCATAAAAAGATGTATCCGTGACAAACATTTCTTGTGTTGGGGATAAGGAGATTCCCTTAAAATTATTTCCATTGACAGATTTTCCGTTACTGCCAATAACTAATTCTGTTCCGGTTAATGCTCCTAAGTCACCGGAAAGAATTTCATCTTTTCCCATAACAAAGGATTTTTGTGCATTGGTGAAATGAACAGCCGTTTCAAGAGTGTTATCTTTGCCGAATTTTATTTTGTTTGCAACTGTGTCTACCATATATAGATAAGAATGATGCACATTTTCGCCGACAGTGATATCTAGAATATTGTTTAGTTTTATCAAATTGTTTTTAGTATCAATGGAAATTTCTGTAATGTTTTGGTCCGCATCATTTAATATATTTAACTTTTTTAGTTCTAAATAATAATTGTTTGTTGTAGCGTTTGCCGTAAAAGAATCTAAAGTTTTCTGTTGCAAATCAATGTCAAGACCGATAGAGGCATTGTTGTGCAAGATTATGTCACTTAAATCTGTGTTTTTGATATTGTTATCGCTTAAATCAATAAATCCGCCATAAATGTTAAATTTTGTTCCGGAAACAAGAGAGCCATAATAATCAAGGTTGTTTTGAGTGTTGTGTCCAAATTTTAATGTGCCATTGTATAAATTTAGTTCGTTTACGCCGATGGCGTTATTAAATTCCACAACACCGTTTGTGGGAGCAATATCTGAATTATCTTGGGCAACACTGATATCTATATTATCTTTGTTTATATTTATGATTGAATCTGATTGAGACAAATGAAATTTTATTCCTTCAATACCGTCATTAAAAGTGATATTTTTTTCACCGGCATTTAAATTGATTGTTCCGCCGGTGGTTTTTATGGCGTTTGATTTGCCATTTGCAATATTACCGGTGAATTCTGTGGCTGAATCTTTTGCATAAATATTTATATTGCCACCCCAATTGAAGATGGCTCCACCTTCTGTTGTCGCCGAATTATTTAAAAAAGAGCCGCTGAGGCGATTTATATTGCCCATATAATTTGTAATCACACCGCCTTGGTCTGAAGAGGTGTTATTAAAACTTTTGAAATTAGTGTTTGTGATATATAAATTTTGCGCTACACCCATATTTGCAATAATCAGTCCTTGATTATTGTTACCGACAACGGTATAATTATTTCCCTGTATAGATAGAGATTGTCCATTAAGCGGGTTCAAATTTCCAGATAAATTTTCATCGCTTGTAAGTTCATAGGTTTTATCTGTTAATTGATCATCATCAATGGCTTCGGCTAAAGAACTGTAAGCGTGAGCAGACGCCGATATTGTTATAAAAGCAATGTTAATAATTGCGCACTTTTTTAAAACGGAAATATATTGTTTTTTTAATAAACCAAGAGCTTTTCTAGTGTACCGCATTTTATTCTCCTATACTATAAAATAAAAACATCCATTTGAAATCTAAGTAAATTATTTTTGTTAAAAATTAGTAAATTAAAGTGTTGTTTATTGACTAAACGTATTGTACATTTAAGGTGTATAACAAAAATGAAAGAAAACTTGGAAAATAATATGACAACGCTGGATAAAGAAGAAATCATCCGCCGCTTGAAAGACGATGCAGGACAAGACGAACTTTTAGCCGAGGCAGATAAAACCCGTCATGATTATGTGGGTGATGAAGTGCATTTGCGCGGACTTATTGAATTTTCTAATATTTGCCGAAATAATTGCCTCTATTGCGGTATTAGGCGGGACAATGCTCATCTTTGCCGCTATCGGATGACGGAAGAAGAATTGGTTGAAACGGCAAAACGCGGCGCGGCGTTGGGATTTAAGACTATTGTTTTGCAATCTGGCGAGGACTTGCATTATACTCCTGAAAGAATGTGCCGTATTGTGGAAGCTATTAAAAGATTTGATGTGGCGGTGACGCTTAGCGTGGGGGAGAGAACCTATCAAGAATATAAAGCTTTTAAAGAAGCCGGTGCTGACCGTTATTTGATGAGGATAGAAACAACGGATAAAGATTTGTATCACAAACTAGATCCAAATATGAGCTGGCAGAAACGCTATGAATGTTTGCTGATGCTGAAAGAACTTGGTTATGAATTAGGTTCTGGCAGTATGGTTGGACTTCCGGAACAAAGCATTGAATCCATTGCCGACGATTTGTTGTTTTTGAAAGAACTTGAAGTGGATATGGCGGGGATTGGGCCGTTTATTCCGCACCAGCACACGCCGCTTAAAAATGCCGCCGGCGGTACCTTGGATTTGGCTTTGCGGACAATGGCTATAATGAGGTTGCTGCTTCCTGATATTAATATTCCGGCCACAACGGCAATGGAAAGTCTGCATCCTCAGGGGCGGATAAAAGCCCTTAAAAGCGGTGCTAATGTGGTTATGCCCAATATTACGGAAGGAGAATATCGCAAGCTTTATGAACTATATCCGGGGAAAATTTGTGTAAATGACACGCCGGCGCATTGCCGCAGCTGTATTGGCCTAAAAATTATGAGTATCGGACGTACGATAGGTCAGGGGTATGGTGAGCACAAAAAAATAAATAGCACTTTAAAATTATGAAATTTGATGTTATTACTTGCTTTAGTAAGGAGCTGAAAATGAAAAAATATTTGGAATTTTTGCTGGCGTTTTTTATAGTTATGCCATTGAGCGCACAGCCTCTTTTGGTTGCAGAACATGAAACAACTGATGGTGAAACCGAGGAGGAAAACCTTGATGGAGATGATGAAGATATAGAAATGCTGTCGGGTATTGAGCCGGAAAATAAAACGGCTGAAAATTTAGGTGTAAACCTTAAAAATGATGAAAATCAGCAGCAGGAAAAGCAAAAAGAACCAGAATCAGCGCCTGAATCTGAACCAAAATCAGAGTCTGAATCTGAACCAAAATCAGAGTCTGAATCTGAACCGGAATCAGAGTCTGAACCTGAAGCGGAACCAATGGAATATTTGCCGAATCCAAGCAATTTTTCGGCTGATTTTATGGTTTCATTATATCAATGCCAACCTAATAAAGAACAGCAAAATTTAGCCGGTCGGGAAGAAGTTGTTATTGCCGGAAAGATTAATGGACGCTGCCGTTTGCTTTATGATGATTTTATGCTCTCAATGCCGATGGAATTACTGACGAATATTCATAGTATGACAGATATCAGACATCTGTTGCAAAATCCGGATATTATGAGTTATCAGCCTAAATATGAGTATTCTGGTTTACTGCAAGAGCTGAATGTTTGCAGCAGATATGCCGAAGGACACAATGCTTATTTGCATCGCCGTACGCTTAATGATGTGACAATAACCAAAGGTCTGATTTCTAAAGTTGAAAATGGCGGGTGTACGATTAGATTGCTGAATCAGTTGAATTTGGGTGAAAAATTTGCCGATTATAGCGTTATATGCAAAATTCCAGCCAGCGATATGGAAATTATCTTGGACGCTTATACTGATTTGTTATCAGAGCAAAATCCAGAAAATTCGGAATTGCAAAAAGCCGATGATGAAATAATGTTTCGTTTGCAGCAAATTGGTTATTGCAAAAAACCGAAATTATAAAATAATTGAATAAATTAAACTTCTAATTTTGTTGCAAGATAAATTTTTTATGCTGTGATAAAATCAATAGCAGATAGTATTTTTTTTGTTGACAAATTATTGCGATTTGTCTATATGAGAGACATAATCATATTATTAATTTAAATTTATTTTTATGGCTAAGTTAAATTATTTCAGAATGCTGAGTTACGCTAAAATCAATCGTCTGACTTCTGCTGATTTTGCGGCTGTGTGCAAAGAGTACGTTAAAGATGTAGATGCTATGGCAGAAAAAATCATAGTAAAGCAGTGGGAAAATCTTTTTGGCTGTCAGATTGCAGAATGTTTGAAAGATTACGGCGATTGGATTTATGGCAGCAATTTGTGGAATTTGTACTTTGAGCAAAGACAAGACGAACCGTTTGAGCCAGAAGTTGAAGAGCTTATACTTGAAAAAGTCAAGCAAGAAACAATGGTGTTTTCGCATTTGCCTCATGCTTTGAGTGTTAAAGCAGAACAAAAACTGATGCAGCTCACTACAGAGTATGTTTTGAAGGGGGACAATTGGCCGGTGCTCGCCACTTCGTCATCTTTGCTCTTGCAAAATGAGACTGAAGTAGGCCCTGCTGCTGATGCGCTTAGACAAGCGCAGGCTCATCACGAAGAGCTTGAGGCGTTGTTTTATAATATTCAGTCTTATTTGGAACGTTTTCCTTTGAGTAAAAAAGTTTTGAATTTGCTGATAGATATAACAACAAACGCGCAAAAATTAAATTTGCCGTTTTTTAGTTATGAACATCTGCAAACAGCGCTCAATACCATCGCAGTTGCCGAAAAACCGAATGCATTGATAGATGTTGATACGCAATTAAAACTGCTGGATATAACAGTGTGGAATGTTGCCGAGCGCAAAATGCATCGTCCGCTGCTGCAAAGCGTGTTGAGCTATTATTCCGTGTTTTATCCGGCGCCGAGTGAAATTGTGAAAAAACTGCTGGAGATGAAAGAGGTTGAGCCGTTGCGCGAACTTTTGTCGCATAGCTATTTAGCGGTGGGCAAAGAGGCTGTTTTGGCTGAATATCCGGAACTGAATGCAGAAGTACTGTTGGCGGATATTTGCCGTGAAGCTTGTTTGTGTAATCAGACCGAAGCAAAAAAACTGAGCAGTAAAGATTTTATTTCTTTATTGACGGGTAAACGTCCGGATACACATCCGCTTTTGCAAAAAGACGTAAAGCTTTCTATGCCGGTTTTGTGCATGCGCATGTCTAAAACTTATGCCGATTGCTATTTTGACTCGGCAGAACGTTATCAAGTAATGCAAGACGCTATCAGCTATTGTAAACAATCGCATTTTCCAACACTTGAGGAATATGTGCCAAGACTGACGGAAGATGCTAAAGATGAAAAACATCGCATTTATTGCCTGTAAAATGTAAGAAAAAAGACTCTGTATAACAATACAGAGTCTTTTTTTGTGTTTAGGCGATACCCAAGCGGGTGCCGCGGCTGTCTATGGTCAGCTGCTGCTTGCGGTTTTGGCGCGGAGGAGCCACATAAGAAGTGTGAACCCAGCCGCTGTTTGGGTCTTTAGGGTTGTTGTGGAACTCTAAAATAACCTGATCAAACTGCAAGTTATCTGCCACCCATTTAGCCAAATCGCGGTTGCTCATACCGTCAATCTCATAGTCTGCCGCTTCACATTTCATATGCTGTGAGGATTTAGCTCCTTTAATAGCAGCATTTAATGCCAGCGAGCGATAACCGGAGCTAACGCGGACCGGTTTGCCAAAATGGTCGCGCACGGGCTGCAAGATGTGTTCGCAAACTTGACGTAAGCGTTCAATTCCGGCTTCGTCAGGCAAATTATAGATTTTGCGAGCCACAGCAGTGTTGGAGTGCGTCAGTTCATACAAACTAAAGTTTTTAGACAGCATCAGCTGTTTACGCGCCGCAAAAGTTTGCAAGTTAAGCTTGCGGTTTTCACCGTAAGGATTATAAGCCACGTGAACCCAGCCGTTTTGCGTGTTGTCGTTGTTAGGAAACTCCAGCTGCAAAATATCAAACTTTAGGTTTTTGGCAATATAATCGCAGACATCTGCCAAAGGGACGCCCGAAACTCTAAAGTCGACAGCCTCGCACATGGTGTGGCGCGAATTAGGCGCTCCATTGAGCAAAGCATTGACTTCGGCCGAGCGATAGCCTGAACGAATCCTTACCGGTTGGCCAAAGTGATCGCGGACAGGCTGCAGAATATCCGTGCAAAGACGCTTTAATTTGCCCAAATCCTTTTCGTCTGGGGTATTTGCGAGGTTATGAGCCTGCGCGGTACCAGAAGAAATAAGTTCTGACAAACTAAAGTTCTTGGAAAGCTTAAACATAGTGTTCATAATAATACATTAATTAAGTTAGACATAAAAATAATTGAATACTTTATATATACTACGCTTTTGCGGAATATGCAATATTTTTTTGTCAAGTTTAGAAAAATATTGAAAAAAATATACAAGATGTTATAACAAATAACGTTTATGTATAATTTAAAAATTATTAGTTATGAAAAAGCTACCTTATTTTTGGCAAAGCAATCTGGTTGCGGATAAATTGCTTTCGAGCAAATTGACTTTTTTGCGCGGCGTTTATAAAGACAATCGTCTAACTGGCGCAGAAATGTATGAGCAGCGTTTGGCGGTGTCGTCTGATGAAAAAGATGAAGAGCCGCAGTATGTGATGAATTTGAACTTGCACCAAACTCCGGTACTGTTTTCCATGTCTGGCGGTCAGCGTTGGCTGTCTAAAAAAGATGAGTCTTATGAAGGATTGCAGCTGGAGTGCGAATTTGAAAACCGCGGACATTTAAAAGCCGTGAAACAGGTTCGTTTTGATGTAAGATTTTCTTATACTGAAAAAATTCAGGCTTATCACAATCTGCGAGAAACCGGAAAAACGTTTGCTTTTAAGTCATGTCATCGTTTGGAGATTGAACACTTCTTTAATCAGAAGTTGAAATCATTCCGCCCCGTGTTTATGCTGCCGGAAGGCGAACATGGACTAACCCATTTTGAGGGCTTGCATCCACGTTCGGCCGCTGGTGAAAAACTTCGCCTTTTGGGTTGTAATGTTTATGAAAAAGGCCGCTTCTGCAACTTTGTGCTTGCCGAATGCTTGCCTGAAGAATTGGTTAATTATTTTAGCCGCTGATTGAGCAAACGGGAGAAATGTTTTTTTATAATATTTCTTCCGTTTTTTTTGTTTTGCGGTGGATTTTTATCTTTTTGCTTGAAAAGCTAAAGCAAAATGTTTATAATCATAAATGTAACAAGGCTTTTATGGGCGTTGTTACATTGGATTAACAACGATGGAGTTTTTATGTTAAATCGTGCGTCGGCCGCTGCCTTATGCGGTTCTAATGATGGAGACCATCACAGGTTCATCTTTTTATTTGAAACAACTTTCTTATCTTATACCGAGGGAAATGCCATTCTGAAAGGAGTGTAACTATGCTCAGTTTCAGAAATACTTTACGAGAAAATGACCCAGAGGTTATTGCTCAAATTGCTTCTTCAACAGGTTTTTTTGACGATAAAGATGTTAAGCTAAACGCTGATATCGCCCGCCATTTGCTGCGCAACAAAGATTGCGAACATCGTTTTTTGTTTGCCGAATATAATGGCAAAACGGTGGCTTATGCTTGTTTTGAGGAATTGCCGGACGCTAAAGCCGGAACTTATGAGCTATATTGGCTTTCTACTTTGAATGAATATCGCGGATTGGGTATCGGCCGTCAATTGGTTGATTATTTGATTACTCATTTAAAAAGCTTGGGTGCCGAGCGTCTGTATGTTAAAACTGACAGTACGGCGCAATATGAGCCAACCCGCCGTTTTTATGAAAAATGCGGTTTCAGACTTGGAGCCGTTTTGCCGGAATATTATGACACCGGTGACGATTGCTGTATTTATTGTTTGAATATGAAGACCGACGAGCTCGGACTTTCAGAACGCCAATATGCGGCGGCGGAATAAAATGAATAAAGGGGGCTGAGCGCTCCCTTTTTTATCATGTCAATTTGATGATAATAATTGACATTAAGTTGGGCTTGATTATATTTAAACAAAAAAATAGGAGCGGTAAAATGAAACAGGTTTTTATAGGTGCTTTTCTTTGTTTGATGTTTTTGAGCGGTGCGGCTATGGCCAAAGAAAAAGTTTTGACGGCAGATGATGTTAATTGCAGCGCCGATGGAACTTATTGCGAGCGTGAGGGCGGACGGCCGTTTACGGGGCAGGTTTCGCGCTATAACGGCGAAGAAAAAATGCTCTCTACCTATCAAAGCGGCAGACTTAGCGGTTTGACCACAGTTTGGAACGCCGAGGGCAGAATAGCCAGCAAAACTTATTATAAAAACGGAAAGAAAAACGGTGTGGAAAAAATTTTTTATAATAACCGCACTATCAAGTCGTTTGCCGAATATAAAGACGGATATTTGCATGGCAAAGTGGAATATTACACCGAAAAAGGCAAGCTAAAAGGGCGTTTGAGCTATAAAAACGGATATTTTGAAAAAGGTTACTGCGTGGTTGACGGGCAAAAACAAGAAATCAGAGCCGCACGCACAACCGAAATTATGACATGCGGGGATTGATGAAAACTGGTTTGGTTTTAGAGGGCGGAGCGCAACGCGCCATATATACCGCCGGCGTTTTAGATGTTTTTATGGAAAACGGCATAACGTTTGACGGCGTTATCGGCGTTTCGGCCGGAGCAATTCACGGCTGTTCGTTTGTTTCGGGACAGCATCGGCGCAGCATGGATTATACTTTGGCTTATGCCGGAGATAAAAACTATATGAGCTGGTATTCATTTTTGACAACCGGAAATATGGTTAATGAGGAGTTTTGCTATCATACTTTGCCGGAAAAACTTTTTCCGTTTGACCACAAAACTTTTGAGGCAAACAATACGGATTTTTATGCTGTGTGCAGTAATTTGCAAACAGGGCAGGCGGAATATGTCAAATGCGCAAAAATGGATAAGACCGGGTTGGCCTATTTGCGCGCGTCGGCTTCTATGCCTTTTGTTTCGCGGATTTCGGAAATCGGCGGAAAAAAATATTTGGACGGCGGAATTTGCGACAGCATTCCTTTGCGCGCATTTCAAAAAATGGGCTATGAGCGTTGCGTGGTGGTGCAGACCAGAGCCGCCGGATACCAAAAAAAGCCAAACAAGCTGGGGTGGCTGGCGCCGCTGGTGTATCGCAAATATCCAAAATTTGCCGCCGCCATAAAAAATAGGCATATAATGTATAACAATGAGCTGGAGCAGATTGAACAGGCGCAAAAAAACGGCGCGGCGTTTGTTATCCGTCCGAGTAAGAATGTTAAAATTCATCATATGGAAACAGATAAAAAAGTGTTGCAGGCGGTTTATGACTTGGGGCGCGGCGACGCTATAAAACTTTTGCCGGAACTGAAAAAATTTTTAAAAGAGGCTAAAAAATAATGCAGAATTTTACTTATCATACGCATAATCATGAACAAGATTTTGACGGACATCAAAGCGCCGAAGAAATGATTGCCGCCGCCGAAGAAAAAGGCTTTGCGGAAATCGGAGTTTCCAATCATTTGATATGTCATAAAAATTTGCGTATTGAAAACGGCTATCAGCCGATGTTTCGGCAAGATTTTAAGAGCGGCGAGGAGTGTTACAAAAAACATATTGAGCTGATACGGCAAGCAGCGGAAAAACACCGTATAAAAGTGCGGGTTGGTTTTGAGGTGGATTTTTTTCCGTCAGCATATTGGCGTGATAATTTTGAAAAAATGCTCAAAAATCTGGACGTTGATTATCTTATTGGTTCAACGCATTTTATCCGCTCAGCAGACGAGAGTTTTTTGTGCAATATTTATCATATGAAATATCATCCGGATTTGCCGCAGCAGCCGGAATTTAAGGAATATCTGCGCAACTATTGGCGCAACATTGTCGCGGCTGTGGAAAGCGGATATTTTACTTTTATCGCTCATGTTGACTATATCACGATTTTTAATTTGTGCGTTGAGCCGGAGTGGGATGAGTATAAATGGCGTGTGATTGAGGCGTTGGCAAAGCATAAGCAGCCGTTTGAGCTGAACACCAGCGGCTATAACCGCATAGATATGCAGCACCCGACGACCTGGATGTTAGAAGAGCTGAACAAACGCGGCGTACCGGTTATTATCAGCGACGACGCGCATGATGTTTCTATGCTGGGACAACACTTTGAACGTGCCGAAAAACTGCTTTCCGAGCTTGGTTACACCAACCGTTTCAACCCGTTTAAAGTGTAAATTTCAAAAGGGTGAAATGTTTGTGTAAAAATGCGTATATTGCAATTTTGCGCTTTAAGGAAACATCAGAATAGCGGACAATCTTTTGATTGAACAGGTTTTGCAAACCAGACCGTAATTTTTCGTATAACTCTGTGTCTTTTTGCGGATTATATTTTTGGCAAAAATCATTTATAAACATGCCAAAAGCATACCTGCTGGCGATTTTGCGCAAAATCTTTTGCTCTTGCGGATACGTTTTAACAAGGTTGATAATTTCCGCCGGCAAAGCGGTGTATTCTTCTATACGCTTGTCGGAAAGAGGCTTTAAAGTTTGATTGTTGTCGCTTTGACGATAGGCGACAAGTTGATATTTGCAACAAACGGCTTTTTTGCTTGCGAGCAATACGGCAATGTTGAAAAGCATGTCGTTAATAGCCGGAAGTTTAAGTGAAAAGTTAATGTTTTTAAGCAGTTCAGCTTTGTATAATTTGCACCACATAAGGCTTTCTATTTTCTTTTTACGCAAAAATTTTGCTCTAAATGGCAAGGTGTAAACCGCGTCAAAATTTGCATGGTGTTTTTCTTTAAAAACATAATCGTCATCACCATAAAATTTTAGATAACTGCAACAGCTTATGTCAGATTGGCTTTTTTGCAAATTAGCATATAAAATTTCCAAATATTGGGGATGATATAAATCGTCATTGTCTAAAAACGCAACGTATTGTCCGTTTATGGCTTGCAACGCGCGGTTTCGGCTGGAACTTCCTCCGCCGTTTTGTTGGTTTATGATATGAAAACGGGCGTCTTTGGCGGCGTATTCTTCAAGAATTTGCGCTGAATTGTCGCTTGAGCCGTCGTTGACGCAAATGGCTTCCCAATTTTTATAAGTTTGCGCTAACACGCTGTCCAAGCAAGCGCGCAGATATTTTTCCGCATTATAAACGGGAATGACAATAGAAATTAAAGGCTCGGTCATATCTTATCCTTTCAGCGCGGAGGTAACCGCGGCAGCCAGCTTTTTTGCCACTTGCGGCAAAGTATAGTTGTTTTGCAACAGATTATAGCCGTTTTCCGCCACTTTTTTGGTTTGTTCATAGTGTTCAAGCGCGTATTGCAGCTTGTCGGCCAACTCATTTACCGCTTTTATCCTAAAAGTATAGGCGGCATCTTTGTGGTCGGCAAAAATCTCCGCCGGTCCTTCGGCAAGCGAAGTCACAATCGGCAGAGAATAGTTCATCGCCTCTAAAAGCACAATGCCGAACGGCTCAAAATTGGACGGCAGCACAAAAATATCCAGCGATTTATAAAACTCGTCTTTATCTTTTATCCAGCCCAAAAGTTTGACATCATTTTCAAGCCGGTTGTCGGTAATCAATTTGCGGATTTTAGCGTCTTCATGAGCATACGTTGCCGAAGCGCCACCTCCCAAAACCGCTTGAAAAGGAACACCGCGCTTTTTTAATTCCGCCAACGCTAAAATATAGTCGCAAAAACCTTTCATCGGGTCAAAACGTCCGACTGTGCCGATAACAGGCGGCTGATGATATGGCGGCAGCGGGCGAAACGGCTGAGGTTCGGACACCAAATTCGGAATTACAAAAATCTTGTCAGCCGGAAAACCATAGCCGGCGAAAATCCGCTTTTGATGTTGTGTGATGGAAAATATGGCGGCGCATTTTTCCAGATGCTTAAACTTTGGATTGTGCGCCACGCCAACAACTTTTATATCCAGCATTTTGGCGGCGGCAATCACCAGCTCCAGCGCTTTTTTGCTATGCACAATAATCAAATCCGGCTGATATTTTTTAAAATAGCGGTAAAATGTCCAAATCAAAAACAAGTTGAGGTGTGAAAAGCGGATTTTGCATTGTTTCAAATTTTGATGCGGTGTGATTTTTTCGTTAATCTGCGCGCGTTTATCGGTGATTGCCAAAACTTCAAAACCTTGTGAAAGCAGAGCGTTATTATAGTCTAAAAACGCTTGTTCAATTCCGCCTAAGCCGCGTGCAATCATAATGTTGACAATTTTCATTTTTCAGACTCCGAGTTTATTTTCTAAAAACATTTGTAAAAACGAGTTTGGTTGCGGTTGCTTTTTATATTTGTAACTCAGTTTGTGAATGGTGGTTTCAGCATTTATTTGTTGCCAAAGCTCGCGTGAATACGGAGTGAAAAAATCTGCTTCCAATTTATAGCAATCATCAAAAAGCACCGGCGTTTTTTGCCATAAATCAAAGCACTGTTGATTATTTTCAATCATCAGGTCAAAGAAAATATGATAAAAAAAATAGTTTATAAGCCTATTTTCTTTTTTCCAATAGGCAAACAGCAAATTTTGCATATTAACCATAAGTTGATGATTGGCCTTGCTTTTTAATAACCAATTGTTGTTGCTTATGTGTTCGCTATGGCAGTGATAGGCAAAAAAGTCTGCCTCGGTAATTTCTTTTGGCAAAGGCGCGCTTAAAAACACCGTTGAATCAAGCCATATTCCACCGTGTTTTGCCAAGAGTGAAACTCTTAAAATGTCTGAAAAATGGGTATTTGTTATTAGCCCGGCTTGATATTTTTTAATAATGTAATCAGGAAAAGTAACATATTCCGCCATATTTTGTTTGGTAATCACAACAATTTTATAGTCCGGACATTGCCGGCAAATTGATTCGTAACACTTTTTCACGACGCTTGGCGCGTTTTCCATACCTTGAAGCCAACAAACAAAAATGGTGTTGTTGTTTTTAGCAGCTTGAATGTCGTTTTTCAGAGCCGGCAAATAGCGCGCGAGATAGCTCTTTTCCAGTATTGTCGTTTTTTGTTTTAGCACGGCTTTGCGTTGCTTTTTATCTTTGTATAAAATTGGAATGTAAATTCGTAACCACAGCTTGCGCAGATATACAAAAAAATAACTCATTTTTTAGGCTCCAAAAATTCGGCGACGGCTCGTTGCACAGCTTCAAACAGGCGAGGGGTGGAATGTCCGCTGCCGGCGTTGATAATCAGCTTTGAGTTCGGCAAGGCTTGGTGCAAGTCCCACGCTTGTTTGACCGGACAGCAAAAATCTAAGCGATTATGAACAATAAGCGTTGGTATATGCTTGATTTTTTCGGAATGCTGCAAAATTTGATTAGAGCCTAAAAAGTATTTGTTTTTTTCATAAAAAAAGGCAACGCGCGCTGATTGCAGTTCGGCATAATCCAAAGTTTCCGGCGCGCGGAATTTTGGCGCCAAGCGGCCAAGCAGATATTCATAACTGCCTAAATAGGCCAGAGCTTTCAGATTGTCTTTGGGATTTTTAGAAAACAGCAAGCGGCGATAGGCGGGATAAATATCGTTGCGGTGGACTTTTTTGCGCATTTCCGCCCATAAATCCGGATAAAAGCGCTCGCTTTCCGAACTAACCCAAGCGGTGTCGTACGGACGTGCCAAAAATACCGATGTAACAATTATTTTATCCACTTTTTGCGGATAGGCTTCGGCAAACAAAAGCGCCAAAGTCGAACCCCATGACGCGCCGTGAGCGATAATCGGCTGATTTATGCCTAGATATTCCAGCAGGCGGGCGGCGTCTTCCAAAGTGTTTTGCGTGCTGTTGTTTTGAAAAGCATCCTCAGCTTCGGATTTTCCGCAGCCGCGCTGGTCAAACTGAATAAATCGGTATTGGCGGCGGTTGAACAATTTTGCGTATTTGGGACGCGATGAACCTCCGGGTCCGCCGTGAAAAGACAGCACCGGCACACCGACCGGATTGCCGTATTGATAATAATGTATTTTGTGTCCGTCTTTTTCCGGCAAAAAACCTTCGCTGTAAGGCTTGGGCATACGATTAAAAATGTTCCACCACATAGGCTCCTCCAAAATTTGTTTCAGCATACAATTAAGAGCATTGTAAGGCAAGCGGAAAAACAAAACTGCAAACAGAGAATATAATATAAGAAATATATTTTATATTAAGATAAATTTATAATAAAATGCTTGACTTTAAAAGAATTTTATTATAAAAAATAAGAGAAATAATTTATAAGGAGAGAAAAATGTCAATACCAACAAGAAATTACATATATGGTTTATCACCGTTAAAGCGCGAAAATCCAGCTCGAGGGCAAAGTGAATGGTACTATTTTGACCCGCGCAATGCTTCTACTTTTTCAGATTTTAAGCAAATAGACGTGCCGAGTCAGGATACGCCTAATCCATACGCAAAAGAAATTCAGAATTATATTTTTAAAACAGATTCTGATAATTATAAACTGTTATATGGTAACGCGCAGCCGCCGCAGGAAAATCAGCAAAATCAGCCGCCGCAGCCGGAAAACAACACCGCTAAGCCGATTTTTTCTAATCAGCAGAATAATCAGATATTTTCACAGCCGCAAAATGCGGCAGGGCAAGCTATTGGCAATAATGTTGAGCAGTCACAGGCGGCAAATGAAACTATAAAAGTTCAGCCAGAAGATGATTCTACATTACGAGTAATGAAAGAAAATTCACTAATTTTTGGTAATAAAGAACCAAAAACAACATTGCAATCTATGGACGATATTGTAAAACAAGGAAAAACTGTGACGTCATTGCCTAATTTTCAAAAATTTACAGTAGCAGAAATAGCCAAAGATAGTGCAAAAAGTTTTGTTCAAGGATCTGTTGGAACTGCTGAGCGTGTTGTTAATGATCTTACTATGGATGCTTATAACGTGATAAATTCGGCTTTTTTAGATGGCTCATATAAACAACGTCAAGAGGAATTACGGCAATTAGCCAAAAGTTCTAATTTAGAAAGATGGTTTGACTTTGCTAATTGGGTTGCTTCTAATTCAACAAAAATTGCTACAACGTTATATTTGAAGAAAATAAAAGACCCTGCTTTATATATTTATGACAAAATAACTCATTTAAAACCACTTTAACTTGACTTGTATTTTTATATAAAGTATCATAGTAGGTGTTTTAGATATAAAATGCCTACTATATATTTATAGAAAGTATGGATATGGATAAATACTTTATAAAGTTGCAAGATAAAATATTTTGTGTGCTGCAATTATTTTCTTTTAGAGGGAAATATGACAGCGATATGTTTTGGCAGGTCGTTTTATATACATTATTGATAGTGCTTATCCCGACAAAATTTATGAATACCTATGCTTTTTTGGTCGGCGGACTTTTTTGCTTTTATATTATACTTGCTGCCTATCAAAAGCGTTTGCGTTATATGGGAAGAAAAGGTACTTGGCATATCATTATTTTGTCTGCTTATGCAATATGGTGTTTTTTGAGTATTTTACTGCCGGAAAATAAATTTATTCAAGATGATAAGGGGGTGCCATTTATTATATTTGCCTTTAGTTTTGCCGAATTGGAAGGAACAAAAACGCCGAAGAATGATAAAGATATCTCTAATCCGATTTTGCGCTATCCGTTTTTATATTTTGCTTTTTTTGTCAGCGTAACTGCGTTGTTGTGGTATTTGCTTTCAATGTGAGGTTAAAGATGAAATATATTTTAGTGCTGCTTAGCTTTCTGTATGTTGTTCCGACTTATGCAATGGAAAAGTCCGAATGCTTGAAAAAGGTTGAAAGTTTGGATATTGAACTAAGCAGATGTTCTATCAATATGCCTGAAAATGCGGAATCTACAGCTGAAATGAATGAGGCTCATTATAAATATATTGACTGTCTGACAGCGGCGGCTGATAAATTGTTTGATGCAATGTATCAGCATAGCAATAAGCAGGTGAAAGAAAATTTTAATAAACTGGTTGAAGCAGTATATGCAATGTCGCATGATATAAATGAACATAGCGATATTACTGAAAACCTTGGAGGAACACTGCGGACTACCGAAGCTTTGAGCGAGGCGGAATACTGGATTAAGCAGCTTGTGAAAAACTATATTAAAAGTGCAAAAGCTGACTGTTTGGAAATGTAGAAATTATAAAAGATGAGGTTTATGAGAACCTCATCTTTTATAATCATCTAACATCGGATAGAATTCTAGCATATTTTCTTTATTTTCATTGAGCAGAGATTGTATGTAGTTTTTCAGCTGTTCGCTCATATCATCCATACGCTTTACATCACATATAATTCCTGCAGGCCAGCCGTATTTGTTGCGGCAATGTAGCATGCCATAGGCCTCTGACAAGGCTTGTTTATATTGCTTGTAATCTTTCAAATTCATGTCAGGATAAACATATAAATTTGTTAGTATTTTTTCTGCAATTTTATCATAGCAGGGAAATAGGTCTGGTAGCAATTTTGGGCAATTATCAAATTCAGCTTGATATTGTAAAAGCAGAGTGTAATCATCAATAATTTCTTTTATTTTAGCTTTGCTTTCCCAATCATTTGTTTTATAAATATAGTCAATGTCTATATTGTGGTAGGTTTTGGCATATGCTGTATTTTGTATAAGCATAATTGTACATAGAATAGCAAAAATTTTTTTCATAGTTGGTCTCCAGATTTTTTTATGAGTGTAGCAGTATTGATTGCAAAAGCAAGGTATTTTTATGAAAAATTATAGTTTTAGTTGACTCTAGATAAAATATAGTTTATCAATACTAAACATAAAGATAGTATTTAATTTATAACTATTAATAATTGTTTTTTGTATAGGAGAAAGTTTATGCAGATAATGGCGGTATGTTGTTTTTTTATGAGTGTTGCTTTGATGATGATAACACGCAAATCTTATTGATTGTTTTTTATAAAGTTCTTTACATTTTAGCTTTTATTAGTCAATGCTGAAAAAATCCGGCTGAAACTTAAAAAAATACTTGAAAAATAATAATTTTCAGCTATAAAAATATCAGTTAATTTAGGGGTACGACTAAAAAACTATAAAATTTTAACCGCGTACAAGTCCGCCCATTGTGGGGTTGGCATTTTTTGAAATATAAATTTATATGACAAATACTGATATTAAAATGCCTGAAATGACAGAAAATTTTGCTGATTTGTTGAATGAACAATTCGGCGATAACGGCATTTTGGGTACTGTTGTTAAAGGTACCATTATTAAAGTTTCTCCAGATTTTGTGACTGTTGATGTTGGTTTGAAATCTGAAGGCAACATTCCTTTGCGCGAATTCGGCACAAATCCGGAATTGAAAGCCGGCGATGTGGTAGAAGTTTTGGTTGACCGTTATGAAGACAGAGACGGCAACATTGTTCTTTCTAGAGAAAAAGCTCGCCGCGAAGAAGTTTGGGCTGATTTGGAAAAGAGCATGAACGCCGGCGAACGCGTAAACGGTGTTATTTTTGGCCGTGTTAAAGGTGGTTTCACTGTTGATTTGAACGGTGCTATTGCTTTCTTGCCAGGCTCTCAAATTGATATTCGCCCAATCCGCGATATTACTCCTTTGATGGGTATTTCTCAGCCATTCCAAATTTTGAAAATGGACAAAGTTAGAGGCAACATCGTTGTTTCTCGCCGCGTTGTTTTGGAAGAAACCAGAGCAGAAGCTCGCGCTGAATTGATTGACGGTATTAAAGAAGGCGCTATTTTGGACGGTGTTGTTAAAAACATCACAGATTACGGCGCATTCATTGATTTGGGCGGTGTAGATGGTTTGTTGCACGTTACCGATATTTCTTGGAAACGTATCAACCACCCTGCAGAAGTTTTGACTGTTGGTCAAAATGTAAAAGTTCAGGTTATTCGTTTCAACGAAGACAACCAACGCATCAGCTTGGGTATGAAACAACTTGAAAACGATCCATGGCAAGCTGTTGCCGACAAATATAATGTTGGCGAAGTTTATACCGGTAAAGTTACAAACATCACTGATTACGGCGCATTTGTTGAATTGGAAGACGGTATCGAAGGTTTGGTACACGTTTCTGAAATGAGCTGGACTCGTAAAAACGTACATCCGGGTAAAATCGTTTCTACTTCTGAAGAAGTTAAAGTTAAAATCTTGGAAGTTGATCCGGAAAAGAGACGTATCAGCTTGGGTATTAAACAATGCATGGCTAACCCTTGGGCAGCTTACATTGAAGAACATCCAGTTGGATCTGTTATCACCGGCAAAATCAAAAACATTACCGAATTCGGTTTGTTTGTTGGTTTGACAGATGAAATCGACGGTATGATTCACTTGTCTGACATTTCTTGGGATAAATCTGGTGAAGAAGCTGTTAAAGACTATTCTAAAGGTCAAGAAATTGAAGCTAAAATCATTGACGTTGATGTAGAAAAAGAACGCATTAGCTTGGGTATCAAACAGTTGTCTGAAGATACTGTTAGCGAAGCTTTGTCTGGTTTGAAAAAAGGCGATGTTGTTAAGGCTGTTGTAAAAGCAACCGAAGACAAAGGCATTATTGTTGAAGTAAACGGTTTGTCTACTTTGATTAAAAAAGCTGACTTGTCTAAAGACAAAGCCGGTCAAAACCCTGATAACTTCAAAGAAGGCGATGAAGTAGAAGCCAAAGTTACATCTTTGGATAAGAAAAACGGCAAATTCGGTTTGTCTATCAAAGCCTTGGAAGTAGAAGAAGAAAAGAAAGTTTTGGAAGAATATTCTAACACATCTTCTGGTTCTTCTTTGGGTGATGCTTTGGGCGAAGCTTTGAAAAAAGCTAACTAAGCGTAATCTGCTTTAGAAAAAAAAGGAGGTCTTAACCGGCTTCCTTTTTTTTATTGCATATAATGCATATTAACATAAAAATCTCTTGACTTAGAGTAAGCTCTAAGTTTTATGCTAAGCACAGAATCGTTACATTATAATTTTTAAGGAGAAAATTATGTTATTGGAAACAATAAACTCACCTAAAGATATAAAAAAACTTTCACTTGCAGAATTACAGCAGCTGGCTCAAGAAATTCGCGAGGGTATTTTGAACCGCGATAGCTTGATTGGCGGTCATGTGGGACCAAATTTGGGTATTGTGGAAACTATTATCGCTTTGCACTATGTTTTTGATACGCCGAAAGATAAAATTGTTTATGACGTTTCGCATCAATGCTATCCGCATAAAATGCTGACCGGTCGTTGGAAAGGCTTTTTTGACGCCGAAGAAATGCGGAAGATTTCCGGCTACACCAATCCGAATGAAAGCGAATATGACAACTTTATTGTGGGGCATACTTCCACATCTGTAAGTTTGGCAACCGGTTTGGCTAAGGCTCGCGACCTGCGAGGCGAACACCACAAGGTCATCGCTCTTATCGGCGATGGTTCTCTTTCCGGCGGCGAGGCGTTAGAAGGCTTCAGCAACGCGGCGGTTTTAAACAGCAATATTTTGATTATTGTCAACGACAACGAAATGTCTATCGCTGAAAATCACGGCGGAATTTATACTAATCTGCGTTTGCTGCGCGAAACCAACGGTACGGCCGAATGCAATATGTTTAAGGCATGGGGATTTGAATATCGCTACGTTGCCGACGGAAACAATCAAGAAAATATGATTAAGGTTTTGCAAGAACTTAAAGATGTGAAAAAGCCAACGGTTTTACATATTCATACCCTAAAAGGCAAAGGCTATGCGCCAGCAGAAGAAAATAAGGAACGTTGGCACTGGAGTTTGCCGTTTGACCGCAAAACCGGAGAAATTACAGCTGATATATCTGGCGAAAATTACAGTGACATTACCTACGATTTTTTATATGCCCGTCATCAGCAAGATAAAAATATGGTGGTCATTTCCGCCGGCACTCCGGGGGCATATGGCTTAAATCCGGAACGACGCGCTTCATTCGGCGAAAACTATATTGATGTTGGTATTGCCGAAGAACAGGCGGTAGCAATGGCTTCGGCTTTGGCAAAAGGCGGCTGCCGTCCGGTGTTTATGGTTTACAGCAGCTTTTTACAGCGGACTTATGACCAACTGTCGCAGGATTTGGCTTTAAACAACAATCCGGCAGTTATTTTAGTATTCAGCGCCGGTATCAGCGGTATGGACGCCACCCATCTAGGCAGCTTTGATATTCCGCTTGTCGCCAATATTCCAAACATTGTTTATTTGGCGCCTACAGGCAAAGAAGAATATTTGGCTATGCTGAATTGGGGCTTGAAACAAAATGAACATCCGGTGGTTATTCGTGTTCCGTTAGCCGTAACCAAAGGCGGAAAAGCCGAAGAAAGTTATGGCGATTTGAATCGCTATCAGCTAGTTAAACAAGGTTCTAAAGTTGCGGTTTTAGCGCTGGGTAGTTTTTTTGAACTCGGCGAAAGTGTGGTGGCTGAATTAAAAGAGCAGGGCATTGATGCGACTTTGGTTAACCCACGCTATATTACCGGTGTTGATGAAAAATTGCTGATGGAATTAGCAAAGAATCATCAGGTTGTGGCAACTTTGGAAAATGGCGAGCTTGACGGTGGTTTCGGCGAAAAAATCGCTTCTTTCTATGGAGCTAGCAAAGTAAAAGTTTTGAACTTTGGAGCCAAAAAAGAATTCACCGACAGAGTTCCGTATGCCGAATTGATGAAACGTTATCATCTAACGCCGGAACAAATTATTGCGGATATAATGAATGTTTTGAAATAATTTTCATTATCTCAGTGCTAAAAAAAAGAGCTTCAGAAAAGAAGCTCTTTTTTTGATTCAGTCCACACTATTTAGTGTTGGTTTTTTTGTTGCTAATCATTGTTGTAATATTAGCATCTTTAACACCTTTGCCTTTATTGGTGGTTTGTCCAGTAACCTGACCGGTATTGACATCAAATCTGCCGCCGGACGGGCGTTCGTTGTAATCATCATTATGAGAACGTCCCATCGAGTTGTCGTGTGCTGCCGTTACATGGCTTCTGTCGGCGCCGTTGCTCAAAGCATAGGTGGCAAACTTGGTGAATTTTTGCAAAGTCATTTGGTTGCGTGGCAAATCTTGACCATTGCTAGAAAAGTTGGTTTGGAACATATCTTGTCTGGCTTTAGCTGTTGCCTCTTTACCTTCCTTGGTTTCATGAAAACCTTTGACATCTTCTTTAGCCGGAGCGATTGTTGTGGCCAGTTTTTCGTCATAAGTGGCTTTGCGTTCGGCAATATAGTCAACCAAATTTGTGGCTTTAGTTTTTCCGGCTTCTTGATCGGCTTTCAGTTCGTCCAAAACTAATTTTTTGTATGCGACTTCAGCCTTTTGCGTTGGTTCGATGCCATAAACGATTTTATATTCATCAGCCACCGGATTTTTGACCTCTATGGTTGGTTTTACATAGGCTTTTTTAGGAGCAGGGGCTTTTTTGCCGATAATTCTATCTTTTAAAGCACCCACTCTTTTGGCAAGTTTGTGAATCCAACCGCCATTGCGGACGCCTTGCATGCCAACGGCTATAGGCGCATTGTCATAATTTATTTTAGTGACTTCATCGTGTGCCGGAATAGCTTTTTGATCAATAATTTCATGTTGTTCATAACCGTTGTTGTTATGATTTGCATAAGTATTGAATTCAGAACCTTTCCCATCATCTGCATGCACAGTTTGGTTGGCGTCGTTAACAGTGGCGTTGCGATGTAAAACACCATCTTGATGACCTTCCAAACGTTGTCCGCTGTTTGGATCTATTGTAGAGCCAATTTCATTGTGAACGGAAACGGCGTATTTTACATCGTCAAATCCTTTTAAGGCATCCGCGGTGATATGAATTGCTCCGTCAGCGCCTTTAATACCGCCAAGCGCGTGTACTCCAGCGGTATTTACTCCATGTTGCTGCGCCCACGCGTCTGTCATTACGGTATTGTTACCGCCTGTGTGGACAATGCCGCCGCCGTCAACATGGTTGATAGTGTCGGTACCGGTGTTCATGCCCGCGTCACAGGCGTTACGCAAGAACACTTCCGGAGAAATGTCGTCGCGTCCCATAGCGTGTAACTGTGCTTTGACTTGCGCCAAGTCATGTTCAAGACCTTCTTGATTACCTTCATAAAAATGATTTAAAGTTTGTCTTGCGTGTCCGGCAAGTTCGTCGCCTTCGCGCCATTCCATATGAGATTTAGCTTTAACTTCTTCTTTGTGTTCTACATGTTCACCAAAATGGTTGTTAAAGAAGCTGGTCATAGCTTTGTTCATCAATAAGGCTGTGCCGACTTTTAAGCCTGCGCCCAAAGTGGCTGCGGCAAGTGCTTTCCATTTGCTTTTACCGGCGGCGCGTAATTTTTTATAATCATTTTTAGCCGCGCGGCCAACACCAATGGCCAAAGCCGTTGCCCCCAGAGCAACAGCAACCGGCTGCGCCCCCGGAACAAACATACAGCCGACAGCTGCTTCGGTCAAAGCCGTGGTAGCCAGCGTCCAGCGCATATTTTTATCTTTCATAAAGGCTTTGAAACCTGTTGGTTTACCTTGAGCCTTTTGCTCTTTTCGCCATGAAAGAATTTGTTTGGTGGTCATGGCAATCGGGACAATGGCGCTGGCAGCCAAAGCCAAGTTGGCAGTGGCGATACCGGTTACGGCGTGAGCTGCGCCAATAGCGCAAAGCTGAGCGCCTTTAACACGAGCCGTACCAATTGCGGCGGCAGCCATACCCTGCAGCGTTTCACTGGCGTAATTTTTCCAAACGTTTGGAGTAACCGCTTTTATAACACGTGAATTCGGGCGTTCGTCTAAAGGCTTGATGTTGTTGCAGACTTTGTTCAAAACCGGAGTTTTATCTACATCATCATTAGAAGTGACGCCCATTTGTTTAGCCAAAACACCTTGATAAGCATAGGCTTGATTAACCATACTATTTTTAACATTGCGGAAAGTGTGGTCGGCAATTTCCATTGGTTTGTCATTGGCTTCAACCTGTTTAACAAACTCTTGAACATTTTTGTTGATGGTGTCGCGGTCTTTATACTGATCCGGTGTTTCTAAAACATCTTTTTCCACCAAACTTTTGACGTTTGCGGCATACAAAACCTGCGGCAAATATTCGGTTAAAGCCTTTTGCAATTCTTCCGGTTTCGGTTCTACGTCCGAAGTCAAATTATTTTGTACATACAGTTGCTTAGCCATGGCCAAACTTTGGTCAAGCTTGCTGCCTTCAATAACCTTAGCGCCTTCTGACCATTCGGTTGTTTGGTTGCCGTCTTTATCTTGGAATTGCGGCTCAACCTTGCCGTCGGCGTCATAAAACTTTACGCTGCCGAGTAAAGAACCTAAGGTGATGTCTTTACCGTCTTCGGTTTGCGTGATAACTTGCGCCGCAGTTTCGTCGTTTAGTTGAACATCTTTCAGTCCTTTAGATATTTCATCATAGCGCTTGTTTAAGGCTTCGGCGCTGTCTTTGCTAACACCTTGCAAGCCAAATGTTTCCAAATATGAATTATATTGCACATCCAAAGCCTGCTGACCATTTTCCATTTTTTGCAAGCGATCGGTGATTTCCGGATTTGGATTATTTTCATCTTGCTGCGCTTTCAAATCTTCGGCGCGAACGTCAAACATTTCTTTGTAGCCGTCATAGACATCGGCAACGTTTGTGTCGTCGGCAAAGAACAAATCTTTATCGTCGTGTGTATCCGCAACCAGCATATCGGTCAAATCGTCAATGCGTTTGGCGACATTGCCTTTTTTGGCCAGCATTTCATCGCGTTCGGCAATCAGTTGCTGTTTTTTCTCGTCATCATCGCCGGCTTGTTCAATTTCTTGATTTTTTTGCGCCAATTTAGATGTGTAGGCTAAATAAGCTTGAGTCAGCACAGAAGGCGGAACACCTTGCAAAACTGTTTCATTAGTAGCAACAGTATCCACAAATTTAGTGTTAAATTCTTCATTTTCTTTAGCGTTGAGACTGTCGACAGTTTTTTGAACGGTTTCACGTAATTTTTCTTGATTTTGCAAATCTTCGGCAGATAGAGCTTCGGTTTTGCCCATAGATTGCAAAATACCATAGCTCAATCCGTCAATCATATATGCGTTAGTGTCCGAATCATTGCTGCGGACGCGGCGAAGATCTTCTTCGGATTGTTTTTCTGTTTTGTTGTTTTCATTAGGATTTTTATCTGTGGCAACATTGACGTTTAATGGAGTTTTTTGGTCAGTGTTTGCAGAATTGGTGTTGTTTGTGGTATTTTCTGTTTTTTCTTCTTCTGCGATTTCTTGGTCAAAATAGTAGTCATGACGTTTAGCGATTTCTTCCGGCGAGATATTCAAACTTGCAGCCAATTCTTGCGCCGCTTTAATAAAACATTGTTGGTCTATTGTTAAATCGGAAAAATTTTTGCTGGATCCATAATAAGAATGAGTGTAGTTGTCAAGCGCTTCTTGATAGGCTTTGGGGTCGTTTTTTTGTTGTTTAGAACCAAAGTTCATAATTTGGTTAAACTCACCATCGCTCAAATCACCTTTTTCACTTCTAAACATATAGTAAGAAGAAATGGTGTCAATCATCGCTATTTTGTCTTGATCTTCTTTACCAATCAAGTTTCTATCTGTAAGCTGAACTTTTTTGCCCAAGGTATTGTGAACATATTCTTCAAATTCTTCTCTATATTCGCCATCGGCGTTTAGTATATTATTTTCATTATATTTTGACATCTCAGTTCTCCACAAACAAACTAACTTAATTGTATTATAAAATATTTTGTCATTTTTTGCAACTAGTTTTCATAATATAGCCGTTTTTTATTAAAAATAGTTTAATTTTAGAGAAAAAGTATATTATTCAAAGTGTTAGATTGCCATGTTTAGACGCTGAAAGGGCGGTGGTGTCTTGTCTGGATGGATAATGTACAAAAATTTTTTCTATTTTGTTGATTTGGTTGGTATGAAAGTTAGTCCATCAGAACTAACTGATGCAGATGATACAACAAATCTTACAATGTTTGGAAGAGCGTGACGGTTTGGGATACTAGTTGCAAACCGCCCGCAGATTCCAAAGAACTGCCGTTACTCTCATTGTCTTATAGTCGGCAGTCTTTCTCCGGAAACGCCCTTGCTCCTAACTCGGGCGTTTCTTTTTGTTTTTTTATAAATAAACCTGACCAAATTCTTACATAGACTTTTGGCGGGGCTATGGTTTCTTTATGGCAAATGAAAATTATATTTTTTATATCAATTCAGCAAAAGGAGGAAACCATGAAAACACATACCTTTGCCAACGTTATTATTCATGATTTGTCATCGGCGGCGCATTTGCACGACGGTTTTGAAAGCAGCCGCAATATCATCAACCAAATGGTTGATGATTGGGATAAAAATATTTACATCATTCCGCAAAAAGCATTGCAATTTCACCATGAAGAACAGCGAAAATATTTTAATATGTAAAAAGTTTTTGGTCGCGACTCCTTTGTTTTTTGGAGAAGTCTTTGTCAAGATAGACGATGTTTTATGTTTAAAAAATTTTTAACTATTATTAAATTTTTGTTATCAAAATTATTTTAGAACGAGGTGATAAAATGAATACTGCAACACAAAATCAAAAATCGGAAATGAAAAATTATCTTTATTTTGCCGGTACAATTTATGACAGCTTTGAGGCGTTGGAAGAAGTTTTGGGCAAACTGAAATTAGAGCGTCCGCTGTTTTTGCTTTATGCCGCCAAAAAGGCTTATGCCGAAGAAGTTTTTGCCGCTGCCGGTGAAGAACCGGAAAAATCCGAAGATATTATGCTTTTGCCGCAGTCGCAAATAAAATTCAACGCTTGTCATTGTTCGCGGCAGCTGCAATAAATTCGGTATTGCAATTTTGCAAAACTATGCCATTATGTCTCTAACAAAATTACTGTGGAGGAGATATAAAATGAGCGGTAAAGTTATTATCTTGATGATGGACTCTTTTGGAATTGGCGGAGCGCCTGACGCGGCCGCTTTTTCTAATGTCGGCGCCAATACGTTTGCGCATATTGCTCAAAAACAAGGCCGTTTAGAAGTGCCGAATTTGGCTTATTTGGGCTTACAGCAAGCCGGATTTGAAGCCAGCGGCGATAAAACGGATTTACAGTGCCAAAACAAGCCGGCGTTTGCAATTGGCCATAAATTTGGTCATGCCAAAGAAATCAGCAAAGGTAAGGACACAACTTCCGGACACTGGGAAATGGCCGGCACTCCAGTGCTGTTTGACTGGGGCTATTTTAAGCCGGATTATCCGTCTTTTCCGCCGGAATTGATTGCTGAAATCTGCGCTAAAGGCGGTATTGACGGTATATTGGGCAATAAAGCCGCGTCCGGCACGGTTATTATAGAAGAATTGGGCGAAGAACACCTGAAAACCGGCAAGCCGATTTTTTACACCTCCGCCGACAGCGTGCTGCAAATTGCTTGTCATGAAGAACATTTTGGTTTGGAACGCCTGTATAAACTTTGTGAAGTCGCTTTTGAAGCGGCAAAACCATATAACATCGCCCGCATTATCGCCCGTCCGTTTGTGGGCGAGCATAAAGGCGAATTTACCCGCACCAAAAATCGTCATGACTATTCGGTTACTCCGCCGGAAATTACGGTTTTAAACAAAGCGGCAAATGCCGGACATGAAGTTATTTCGGTGGGTAAAATCCGTGATATTTACGCCGGTTCGGGAATTACGCAAGCCTATAAGGCCAGCGGTTTGGAAGAACTTTGGAATGTTACGTTGGAACAAGTGAAAAAAGCGCCGAAAAACGCCGTTGTTTTCACTAATTTTGTTGATTTTGACATGGTCTACGGACATCGCCGCGATGTTGCCGGCTATGCGCACGGATTGGAATATTTTGACTCTCGTTTGCCGGAATTGTTGCCGCTTTTAAGCGATGATGACATTGTCTTTATTACCGCCGACCACGGCTGTGATCCGACATACGCCGGAACCGACCACACACGCGAACAAGTGCCGGTTATAATGTTTGGTAAAAAAGTACAGACGCAAAACATTGGACAGCGCCAAACTTATGCCGATATTGCCCAAACAATCTGCGCTTTTTACGGACTTGAACCGATGAAATACGGAGAAAGCTTTTTATGAGTTGGCAGGCTTCTAATTTGATTGCCGCAAAGCATTGCTTTTTTGGCGTCAAAGGCGGGGTGTCGCAAGGAAAATACGCCTCGCTTAACACTAATTACAACAGCCAAGATTCAAAAGTGGCGGTGCGGCAGAATTTTGAGATTATCACCGCGCGTTTTCATAAAAATTATGAAGATATGTTTACACTGAACCAAGGTGTTTCTAATACGGTGGTTGAAGCAAACCTACCGCAGCAATTTACGATTACTGCGGACGGTGCGGTAACGACTAATCCCAATATTTTGATTGGTATAAAAACTGCTGACTGCGCACCGGTGCTGCTTGCCGACTACAAACACGGAGTTATCGGCGCGGCGCACGCCGGCTGGCGCGGAGCTTATCGCGGAGTGGTGGAAAACACCGTGGCTTTAATGCTGCGCAAAGGCGCAGAGCTAAAAAATATTGCCGCCGCGATTGGGCCTTGTATGCAGCAAGCTTCGTTTGAAGTGCAAAACGATATGCGAACAACATTGCTAAAAGAAAATTCGGCAAATGCAAAATATTTTGCCATCGGTAAAGACAGCGAGCATTTTTATTTTGACTTGAGCGGCTATTTGGAAGATAAGTTGCATAATTTGGGGATTGACAATGTTGTTAATTCGCATATAGATACATATCCGGCGCAAAACGGCTATTTCAGCTATCGCCGCAACACACATCTGGGACTAATCAACCAACCCAAAGATTACCCGACCCAATATTCGTTTATTTGTTTATAGAGGAAAAAATGAGAACACATATGCTGCCGTATTTTAATGAACGTCCCGCAAAAATCAGCGCTTTGATTTTGCATTGCAGCGCGCATGACACCAAAGATATGATTGCCGTGCTGGAAAAAGAAGAGCTCAGCGCGCATTATGTGGTGGGGTTGAACGGCGATATAACACAGTTGGTACCGGAAGAAAAACGCGCTTGGCACGCCGGCATAAGCTCATGGCGTGAGTTTGATAATCTGAACCATAATTCTATTGGTATAGAAATCAGCACTATGTCAATGGGGCAAGAGCCGTATAGCGAACGGCAGATACAAAGTTTGATTGAACTGTGTCAGGGTATTATTGAACGTTATCATATTCCGGCAAAAAATGTAGTTGGACACTCGGATATTGCGCCAACACGCAAGCCCGACCCCGGAGTGGCTTTTCCATGGCAAAGGCTGGCGGAAAACGGTATTGGATTGTGGTATGATTTGAATGACGCGGCAAAAGAAAAAGAAACTAATCCCGAAATTCTGCTGCAAAAAATCGGCTATAATACCGAAAATTCAGCGGCGGCGATGTGTGCTTTTTGTCGGCACTTTATTCCGCAAGAAGTGGCTATAAATCCGAATATTCACGATTTGCTGCAACATCCGTATCCTGAAAATTTCAGCTTGCCGGAAAAGTATTTGCCAATCCTCAAAGCCTGCAGTGTGCAATATGAAAAATAAAAAAACAGCTCTGATAAATTAAAATCAGGGCTGCGTTTTTTTAATCAATAAAATGAATCGACTTTAGAATAATAGTACAAACGGCAATCGAAATTAGATAGACAATTCCCAAAATGCCGGTAAAATGTGTTTTAAACTCTGTCTTTTCAGCGTGTTTTTTACTGAAATGTTCGTCAAGATAGCTGCCGTAAAGCAGGGTGATAACAAAGCAGACAATCGCGCTAATTAAAAAAATTGAATCATGATTCATAGACAATAATTTTTAGATAATTAATATTTATCTGCAAAATATGACTTTTTGTGTATTTTGTCAATATAAAATCTTAAAAAAAATAGCCTATGACTACCAAGTAGTACAAGGCATTTTTTTACTTGCTTATCAGCTGAAAAGTATTGCTTTTGAGATGATAAAACCGGCGGCAACCAACAGCAAGGAATATATGCAAATATATCCTGCGGTAAAATCTCCGGCAGTAAAGGCAATATTTGCGCGGTTATTCTTGTACTCACGGCGGTTCAACATAATTCCGGCAATGGCCATAACAGCCAACACTACCACAATACTAACGCTCATAAAAACTTTTACAATCATAATAATAATTTTATTGAATTAATAATTTAAAATCGGCGCATACCATAGCATTATTGTTATGCATGTCAAGATGATTTTGTAATTGATTTTATTTTTTTATGGTATATCTTGATGTATATTTGAAAAAGGATTGAAAATATGAAAAAAATTTTTAATATTTGCTTGCTTTTGGTCTTGGCGGCGTGCCAAAAAAATAATACGTTGGAAACAAAGCGTTTTAGTTTACAGGAAGAAAATGAAAAAGTATCAATAAGCGTTGCCATGGATTATCCGCAAAAAGGCGAGGGAATTGCTTTGCCGGAAATCAGACAGCAGGTTGTGGAGTTTTTGCTGCCGGAGTATAAAGGTAATTTAGATAACGCCGATGCGATTTTGAAACAATTTGCACAAGCTGAAAATAGAGATTTGCAGTCGGAAGAAGATTTGGAATATTCATTTAAGGCGACTTATAGCGGAAATGTGGATTTAATAGCGCAAAATACAAAGTTTGTGACTTTTGTTTATGATTCCTATGTTTTTACCGGCGGTGCGCACGGAATGCCGTTTTGGCAGGCTAAAACCATAAGTAAAAGCAATGGTAAGCTTATCAATGGTAATATACTTAATGACAAGGCAAACACAGCTGAATTTAAGCCGTTGTTGAAACAGGGGCTAAATGCCTATTTTACAGCCCAAAAAGGTGCGGTTTATCAATGTGATTTTCAAGAAGCCGATATAAAGGACGAGGTATTTGGCGAATATAATGTAAATAATTTGCCGCTGCCGTTGTCTAAACCGTTTTTAACCGATAATGGCGTTGGTTTTGCCTATCTGCCTTATGAAATTTCGTGGTATGCAAACGGCCGCATTTCTTTTGTGTTGCCATATGAAATTATGAAACCGTATTTGACGCCGGAAGCTTTGGATTTTGTTGCCGGTTACGGTAATAAAAACGTTTCTGCTCAAGCTTATGTTGATAAACAAACTCAAGCTGATTATCAAAAATACAAAGAGCAGTCCGAACATAAAAAATGCGCCGAATAAATTCAGGGCAGTTAAAATTTTTTCTTGACAAAAAAATGAGAGAAAATTATATTTGAATTAAATTTATATTATTAACTGTTTAAATTATTTTGTGCTTATGAATGTTTTAAAAAGACTTTATTTCCAGTATGTGGCTCTCAAGGGTGATTTTTCACTTGGAACTTTACATAGTTTGTGTGAAGCTTATGAGTATGATTCTGATGAAAACAAAGATTGGCAATCGGAAATCGCCTGGAATATGAAATGGTGCAAAAAAGGCGGACAGACTACAGATCGCGAACTGCGTCGGATTTTGAGCATTTTCTTTATCAATAATTCGTTTGTTTGTGATAAGGCTTTTGCTAAAATTATGGCTTGTCGCAAGCGAGTGCTGCCGCTGTTTATGGCTTGTTTAAAAAAGCGTGAAAAGCCACTAACCAAGGCCGAAAGCGAAGTTATTGCGCAGCTTTCGCAAGAGGATTTTGAACGCTTGCCAAAACCTTTGCATCCGTGGATTGAAAAAGAACTTTTGATATCAGGAGATGGCAAAAAAGTCTTTTGGTATTGTGGTAAGTTTGTGCTTTCTACAGATGCGGAAATGAGTTTGATTTTATTGGCCGCAGGCAATAGTTATGATGTTATGTCTAATTGCCGTTTGGACTATAAAAGATTGCTGCTGGAGTATGTCGGCACTCATCAAGAAGCATTGCTTGATAATTTTTCATATGATTTGTTGTGCAAGCAAGAGGGTTTGAATGAAGTGAAAGATATGGTTTTAAGCCGTCGTGCCGATGCCTAAAATAAAAAAAACAACACCTTTGAATTTGAAGGTGTTGTTTTTTTGTTTGACAAAGTTTTTATGTTTGTCTATACTGGCGCGAAATTTGATTATTATCTAAACTTTATTTTTATGGAAAATTTCAATTATTTAAAAATGCTGCCAAAGGCATGCATGGGCAAGTTGAATGATTTGGAAGTAGATTATTTGTGTCAGCAATATTGCCGCAATGAGGCAAATTGGGTGGGTAGTATGCTTTCGCTTCAGCTGAAAAAAATGCCTGATGTTAAAGTTGCCGACTTTTTAAAAGTTTATGGCAACAAGCTTTGGTCACTGTATTTTAAATCTGTCGGTGCCAAACCTTATGGTCTGGAAGTGCAGAAAATGCTGATTTATAGCGCGTCAATAGATGATTTTATGCTGTTGCCGCACAGTTTGACAATTAGTGGAGAATTGCTGCTGGTTGAAATGCAAAAAATGCAGGAAGCACAGGATGATTGTTTTGCTTTATCAAAGCTTGAATGGTATTTGCAGCAATATGAACTATCATTTGAGGCTTTGCTGAAACTTATTGAACAATCAGAAAAAATTCATCAAGTTGACGCGGCTGAAAAACATCAGCTTCATTTGTTGGGTTTTGCTTTGCAAAAGTTGGCGGAATGTGCAAAGCCAAATGCGCTCTCTAGCGTGGAAACACAGCTGAGAATTTTGGGTTTTGCCGATGATGAATATATCATCAAGTCTATGCTGCATTTTTTTGATATGCAAAACGTTCCTGATGAAAAAATTGTGCGGAAATTGGTGGAAATCGGCAATGTTGATTATCTGAAGGAGCTTTTGTCGCATAGCTGCGTTGGCAAGCAAAAAGAGTTGGTGTTTAAGGCTTTTCCAAAATTGAAAGCCGAACTTCTTCTTTCTGAAATTGGTTATGCCGCCTGCAGAATCAACTATAAAGAAGCGTTATATTATTCGAGCAAAAACTATCAAAGGCTGACCCTGGGGTATCGCTCTTATTTTTCGGTAGATAGCAGTGCGTACAATCGTGATCCTATGCCGATTTTGTTGGTATGTTTTGAAATGTATATCAACGCGCACACGCAAGAAATGCGCTGCGAGTGGATAGAACGGGCAGTAGATTATTGCAAATATTATCAGAAAATACCAGAGCTTAAAAGCGTTATTCCCTTATTGCAGAAATTATTGATTGAAGAAAAGCAAAAAACAGCTTAGTTTGGCAGATATCAACAAAAAAAGAGCATCGGTGCAAGATGCTCTTTTTTTGTTGATATTTTGTGAGATTTGTCTATATTATAGAGTATAAACTTAATTATTAACTTAAATTTTACTATTATGACTGATTTTGAACGACTGCTTTTAGCAAAAGGTGATGCTCAATTGCTCAGCGCTTTTGTGAAAGGTTATTATGAAATTATCAGCGAGGATTTTAAAGTTTCTTTTGACAAGTATCTTGCTGAAGTTAGAGAACAATCAGGTGCCAAAGGTAAAACATCTTTATCTGATTTAGAAAAAGTCGGACAAGATATTAAGCTAAAGGATATGAGTATTTCTGAGCTGTTGAAATATCATGATGGCGACAAAAAATTGAAAACACAAATGTTGAATGCGTTGTCTAAGGATTTTTCTACAGTTGGAGAATTATTGGCTTCTAATAAAAGAAATGTTTATATCAGGCCGCAAATCGGAGCTAAGTCAATTTCCATTTTGGTGGAATGTTTAGGAAAAATTGGTTATAAACTCAAAGATTAACCAACTGGCTAAAAACTAAAAAAATCTCGTTATAATTAGATAACGGGATTTTTTTGCGGTTGACGCTAAAATAAAAATATTGACAAAAAATATAAAACAGATAATATA
>ERZ1034897.124-NODE-124-length-43554-cov-14.381779_pt1 | contig 43554 bp, 49 predicted proteins | sample MGYA00520629_ERZ1034897 | MGnify/ENA primary metagenome ERZ1034897 (study PRJEB33766, sample SAMN09781789) | gut metagenome | biome: gut microbiome | host: Homo sapiens | place: Madagascar | study: EMG produced TPA metagenomics assembly of the PRJNA485056 data...
CTGAGGTCTGCCCCTCTGAGGTCTGCCCCGCTGAGGTTTGCCTTGCTGAGGTCTGTATAGCTGAGGTTTGCCCCGCTGAGGTTTGTATAGCTGAGGTTTGCCCCTCTGAGGTATGTATAGCTGAGGTTTGCCCCGCTGAGGTCTGCCCCTCTGAGGTCTGCCCCTCTGAGGTCTGCTCTTACTCCGCCCTTTTCATCGTTAAGCCACAGCTTATGCTTGGCCAGTATTTCTGCAAGTTTTTCGGGCGTCATATGTGTTCTCCTCCGTTATCGACCTCGTCTATCAGCTCTGTCAGCTCGCTTAGTTCCATGTCGGCAAGTCCGGTGAGCGGCAGGGCGTCAAGCAGTGCTTGTGTTTTGGCGTTCCAGCGTCCCGTAGCTATCAGTACGTACGCGAGTGCTATAACTGCATCCAGCCTGTTAGATACGCTGTTCATGTCCCGCACGAGGCGGCTGTTTCGCTCGGCGGCATTGCGGAAATTCGTCCGCGTTTTCTCCATCTGCGCAACAGCCGCGTCAAGAGTCAGTTCCAGCGCCCGGTTCTGCTCGCGTAGCTCGGCGTTCCTGCGCTCTGCATAGTCGCACTGCACACGCAGTACGCTGCAATCAGACATCACCCTGCCTATATCAGCGCTCGCGCGCTTGAGAGTCGCCTCAAGGTCTGCGATGTGCGCTTTCATCTTGCGAATCTTCGTAAAAATCATTGTCGCTCTCCTTCCCGATAATGCAGCATCCAAGTACAAACACGGCCAGCATCGCGCCAAGTATCGCGCCGATGAGTCCGGCAATTATTGTTTCCATGCGAAATCTCCTTCTAAGTAGCCGACGATAACTTCCGCCGCTGCCATCCAGCCCGCGCAGAAGCAGGCGCAGTATCCGGCTGAGTTCATCGCCGCAATGAATTCTTCCTGTTTTTCCGTGCGCTTTCCTCCGCGCAAGCGCTTCAGCTCTATGAACAGCCCGTGATACTCCCCGGACGGTGCCGGTAAGAAGATATCCGCAACGCCGCTTTTCATGCCCTCACTGCGCATTCTCCCGCCGGTCGTCCGGCTGCGCTTGCCCTCATTCGGGATGTGGAACATCCATTTCAGCTGTGGGTATTTGTTTTCATACATCCGCGCCCACGAAAACAAAGTCGCCTGCTCCTCGCCCTCTGTCGGGCAGTTGAGCGCCGCTTTATTTGTCATGTCGCGCCTCCCGTGATATCTTAAGGCGCTTAAGCCCATCGTCGCAGAGGGTCAGGCCGTCCGTGCGCATAAGCTCGCGTCTACGCTGCTGCTCGTCAATGCTCCATCCGCAGCGTTCGCAGCTGCTTCTGCCGCAGTTCAGCCAGCGCCGTTCCTTTGCCGTCAGCTGCAATGTGCATACGCATTCAGGGTTCATCCGGTGTCACCTCAGCCCTTAAGGCTTCCAAGTCTATCTCTACGTGGTAATACTTCGCAAAGCGGACGTAGCTCTCCGCGAGGTCAAGGTAGCCGTTGGCAAGCGCCTTGCGTACCCGCCCTTCCCATAGCTCAACCGCCCCCTCTCCGGGGTCGATTTCACTTTCAACAGGGTTTTCAACATTTTCGCCTTTTTCAGAAAAATTTTTTTCAGCTATAGGAAGAAAGAAAGGATTATTATTTTTATTATCTATATCTATACTGCTTTCTCCTACTCTACCCTGTACTATACTAACCTTACCTATGCAACCACCTATGCTCCCATCTACGGTAACCGCTTGGGTACCGCTTGGTAACCGGTTGTCAACCGCTTTGCTCCCGGTCGGTATACCGCTTGGGTACCGACCGGTTGACACTTGGTCTACCGGTGGTATACCACTTGTCTCCCGGACGGTATACCGCCCGTCAACCGGTCGGTTGTCACTTGGTATACCGTCCGTCAACCGCTTGTCAACCGCACGGTTGCCATCCGGTATACCGCCAGCGCCTTTTTCGGCGTCTCGAAGGGAATAAATGTTGCTGTCATCCACGTATAACGCGCGCATCAGGTCTCGGTATTTGGTCTCGCAGTAGCGGTCTTTGCGGATGTAGTTGTGTATGCGCCAGTGCTTTATCACGCTTATTCCCGCCCCGTCGAACCAGAGGATGAATTTCTTTGCTATCAGTAGCTTCATGTCGTCGTCTTTCGCTCCGCATGAGGTCATAATCTTGCGCGGGCAGTTGCAGAAGCCGTCGTCGTCGGCGTTCATGCAGAGGTAAAAATACAGGACTTTCGCCCCGTCGGAGAGTGACATAAAAGCGTCACTCTCCACGATATCGCGGGAAAACATTCTCCTGTTGCCTATGCTCATACGATCTCTCCAGTCTCCGGGTCAAAGCCGTACTGAGCCTCGGTGAAATTGCCCTCATCGGCCGCGCTGTGCGGCTCGGAATCGGCGTCTATGACTGCGTCCGGGTCTATGCCCTCCGGCATTGTCGGTTCTGGGTAATCGCTCTCTGCAAGCGCTGTGGCGAGGTTCACGGTGTCTTTGTCGCCGGTCTGGTATTCTATGCTCATCAAGCCGTACTTGCCTACCAGACGGCGTATAACGGTCTTGCGCGCCATCGCGTCAAAATCCTCGCGCCAGCCCTTAGTCATGTTCTTGCCCTTGCGGTTCTTCTGCTCGTGCTGCTGTATCTGCTTCACGGTCATGTATACCGTCTTTTCCGCGCCGTTCTTGAGGCGGAAATAGCCCGCATAGCCTATCACCGGCAGTGCCGCGCGCTCGTCCTCGTCCTCTATCCAGCGGAATTCCGCGTCGCCCGTCAGCCTGTCGTAGCTGATAAGCTCGCCTTCGCGCACGTCCACGGCGTCCGGGATGCGGGAATACGCCCCCGTGCGCAGGCACAGCTGCGTCATGCCCTTGTAGCCCATTACAAATATTGCTTCCGTGCGCTTGTACCAGTTGCCCTCCGCGTCCTTGTAGCTGTTTTTAAAGGGCACTATGTATGCGTAGCCGAGGCTTGGTTCTATCGGCAGGTCAAATGTCGCCGCCTTTAGCGCCGCCTGTATAACCGTCATCGGCGCTTCCGCAAAAGCCTGCTGCAGGTTGATGTCTGCGTTTACGAGGCTCACGATGCTTGACAGGAACTGCGGCGTGCGCTTGCCCAGCAGCTCGTCAAAGCGCCGGCGCATCCCCTCTCCGTCAAGAATGGCGTTCATCATCGCATTAACGCCCTGCTTCTGCCGTGCGGCGGGCGCCGCGGCCTGTGTTGCTTGCTGTATTGCTCCCATTGTTTAATCCTCCTTTATATGTCCTGTCTGCCCGCTTCCGCCACCTTGAAGGTGCGGTATGCAGACTGTCTGTAGTACGGTGTAAGGTCTATTTCGCGGTGCTCCGCGGCAAAACGCTTCGCGTCGAAGCTGCTGCGGCTCGCCGTCGGCCATGTTACCTTGTAGCAGCCGTCGGTGCCGCGGGCGGCGTCGCCCATGCACAGCTTGATCTCGTTTGCTTTCTCGTCACGCAGGCGCTCCAGCTCGCGTATGCGCCCTGTCAGCGTCATGTATTCGCTCAGCGCCGCTTTGCAGGAGCTGAGGTCCGCGGCCTCGTCGCTGCTGTCTGCGTATATGGTCTTGACGGCGCTTGTCGTCGCGGCCTGTCCGTCCACCGGGGGCGCTTGGTCTGCGTCCACGTACTTCTCCTTGAAGTTCCGCTCCGCCTCCATCAGCGCCGCTATCTCTTCCTCGTCGCGCTCTATCGTGTACACGCGGAAATCGCTGTTCCCTATGAGTACCGCCAAATACCAGCGCGCCTTGCCCGTCACGGCCAGATAGTGGACGCACTGCACGTAGTAGTTTTCCGGGTACTCGCCGTTCTTGAATCGCTTGAGATTCAGCGCCGACGTGGATTTGCACTCAAGCCCCGCGTCCTCGCCGACAATGTCTCGGTCGATATCTGCTATCGCCCACCAGTACTTGTCGTTTATAAGGCTGAAATTGCAGCGGCGAACCTTCTTTCCGGTCTCTTTGGCAAAGCGCTGCGCTATGAACTCTTCGAGGTATGCCCCAACATCCGTTGCAAGGTTCCCTTCAAAGCCCGGCACCTTGCCGGTCTTCTCCGCCCACAGCGCAAACGGTGAACTGAACGGGTTCATTCCTATCACCGCCGCAGCATCGCTGCCGCCTATGTATCTTTTCCTCAGCGCGAGCCACTTCTCGCGGTCATCGCATTTGATCTTCGTTATCATCGTCTTCCTCCTCGTCATATGGCAGCCCGTTCCGCTCCGCTTCCTGTATCCACGGCGCATCCGGTATCTGTATCATTTTCGTAAACCTCCGTTCTTGTGTCTCCGGGTGGCCTTGCGCGCCCGGTATACTCTGCGTATCTCCGTCAGGTCAATGCTGTCGCTCTGCTGCTGCGCTTCCCGCGCTCTGTCGACTTTGCCCTTGTACTCCGCATACGCGGCGCACCTTGCGTGACAGTCTGTGCGCCTCTCTGCGCATCCGCCGCACGGTGGAATGATCATGCCCGCGCCCCCAGCTCCAAGACCTTCACGGTCGCGTAGCCGCCCGCGAACAGCATGCACGGGATGGCTATCCACAGGCTCTCCGCCAGCGCTCCGACTATGAACGCCGCAATCGCGTATTTCTTCATACCGGCCTCCCTATGCCCTTCAGGAACTTTCTGAACGGGACGCGGCTTTTCATAATGGCCATCGCCCGGCTCGTCATCTGCTTGTACTGCCTCTCTACCTCGTCCGCGGTCTCCGCAAGGTAGTAGCCCGCGCCGTCTTGGTCGTTTATTATCAGGCTGCCCTTCCGCCGCGCCTCTTCTACGAGGTCGCGTACCTTCCTGTCGCTGATATCCATCAGCAGCGCCAGCTGCCGCCCGGTCACGGCGTTTCGCTTGCCCTGCCGGATGTGCGTCAGCAGCTGTTCAAGTTCAAAGCTGTCAAAGTCTGCTTTTTCGCTTTTGCCCATTGCTTTTCTGCGTCCTTTCTGTTATATTGGTTGTGGTTATTTTTTGCTTGCCGCTCTTCCGGTCTGGTACACCGGGGAGCGGCTTTTTATTTTTTGTCCCGTCCTCTTCCCTCCTTTCATCCTCTCATCGCCGCCTCGGGTCTCCTCTCGCCCCGCCCCATGTATCTCAAAAACGCCTCGCGGGGTATCTTTATCTGGTTGTTGATGCGGATAACCGGGAACCCTAACCATTCGGGGCGCTCCCGCGCCTGTATGCGCAGCGCCTGCTCGTTGCATCCGATCACGCTCGCCGCCTGTGCCGGGCTTATCGTCGCCGCCGTCATCGCCTCGATGTCGTCAAGGGTCATTCCTCATCCTCCTTCGATTTTATTGACCCAGCATGTCATAGTACTTTAGTTCACTTACAGTGTACTATCAAGGGAAAAAAATATCACTGACAGGTACGTTGTAATACTCGGCCAGAGAAATCTTGACTTCGTCACGCGGATTTCTCTGGCCTGATTCGTACATTGCCAGTGCGGATACGCTTATTTTATTTGCTGCTGCGACCTCTGCCTGCTTCTTATTGCCACGGAGCGCAGCGAGGCGGCGTCCATTCTCTACGAGATTGTAGTTCGCGTTTTTCATTTTTGCACCCCCTTTCTGGTTCACTTGTAGTGTACCACCGTTTTCACGGCTTGTCAACACTAAAAGTGAATTTCTTGTTTACTTTTTTCACGTACTGTGATATCATGGGCATGAAAGGGGGGTGGTGCATATGAGCCATTTCAGCGAAACCCTTGTTTACCTGCGAAAACGTGAGAACATGTCACAGCAAGAGCTTGCGGATAAACTTGGCGTAGTAAAAAGCTCCATAAGTATGTATGAGAACGGCGCACGCAAGCCCAGCTTTGAAACGCTTGAGGCGATTGCAGATTTCTTTAATGTCAGCTTATCGACGCTTGTCGGCGACAAGCAAAATCAAACCAGCCTTACCGAGGATGAAGCGCGCCTTATTGAGTGGTGGCGGACACTGCCTGAAGAAAAGAAGAAAGCAATCCTAACTCTTTCAGAATACTCCTGAACCTTTTCTCTCCTCCTGGTTCTCTCAGCATCAGCAGCAAGTTTCTCTCTTCATCCGTTAACTCGTAATTTCCCATGTGTTCCTCCCTTTTGTACATTTTGCATTATTTTCCGAAACAAATTTGTACAGTCCATGTATAGCGGTATGCGGCTAATCGTGTTAAAATATGTATAATCTATGAACAAAAAGGGGGACTTTTATGAACACACTGCGCGATAAGCTTGCAAACTCACTCGGCACTTTCGGTATCGCGGTCTGGTATGCGCTCACTATGCTATATGCCTTTGTTCCGCTGTTCACTGTGTTCAAGTTTGGCGTCGGCGTCACCATCATCGTTACCACTATTGCGACATTTGCGCCGACTATTGGCGGCATAATCCAGCTTATTTTATATGTATGGGGTTTCTTCCGCGCCCTGTCGATGCCGTTTAACGGCTGGATACTCGTGTTTTACATCTGCTTCGCGCTGTATTTTTTCACCCAGCTTCTTCCCATGCTGCTTGCCCTCTTCTCCCGTAATCGGTAAATACGTATAAGAGGAGTGGCGAAAGTGTGAAAATGGTTCAAAAGCTTCTCATCTTCGCCTGTTTCGTCTTCGCCGCCGCTTGTGCGCTACCGTCAATTGCTTTCGCCCATCCGGGCAGAACTGACAGTAACGGCGGGCATTACGTTACCGAAACCGGCGAATACCACTACCATCACGGCTACCCAGCGCACGACCACTATGATATAGACGGTGATGGTGTGCTCGACTGCCCCTATACGTATGTTGCAAAAGCTACGCCCGCGCCGACTCCGAGTCGCGCAATTGCGTCAGGCGGCCATGTGGTAGTTACAGCGAATCCGGAGCTTTATCAAGCAGCTGTGGAGTCCGCAGCCTTTGAGCGCGTTGGTTCCTCCACAAAGGAGCCTCAGCAAAGCTACTTGAAGGTTGGCTGGATCATCTCCGTAGTCGCCGGATTTATCGGCGGTGTGTTGTTTCACAAGTGGCTCTCTACGCCGAGTGATAAAAGCGCGGCGCAGCCCGTGAAACCCGCTCCTGCTCCAGTCAGGCCGCGAGAAAGCCAGCCGTCAAACGTTCACATATGTTATCGGGATGTTCCCCACGAGATAGACTACCGAGGCATATTTGGCGAGAAGCCCCCGGAAGCGCCGAGGTTTCAACCTGAAAAGCATTCTCGCCAGAAACTAGACGAGGGCTGGACTGTCCTGATAGTCTTTTTAATAGCCTTCACGCTGCTCTGTATTCTGGTCGTGGTTTCCTTATCGTAAAAACGCGCCCCGGCATTGGTGCCAGCCTCCGCCGGGGCATGTAACAGATACCTTGTAAACCGACTTATCTGCTACGCTTATAGCCTATCATCTGCGCCCGGCATAGTCCACGCCCGGTTTCGAGATGTCGTCTCGGTCTGCGGCAAAAGGCCTTTTCCCCGTTGCCAGGAACAAAGAAAACTTTTGGGAGTGTGTGAAATGACCCCGTATCAGCGTCTTATCCCGTACTTTGACAGCTATAATCGTAAAGTAACCGACGCGCGTAATGACTTGCGCCTTTCCCTCGCCGAATTGTCGGAGCAGTCCGGCGTATCATACTCTGCTATAGCCACCCAGAGCGCCGATACAGCGCAAAACCCAAAGCTATTTGAGCAGGCAGCGATATGTGATACCCTCGGCTTGTCTCTGGATGAACTGTGCGGGCTTTGCCCCGCGTCAGACCTCGCGGCGCTGCACGAGCTGGAGCTTGATGCAGCCCAGCAGGCGGGGGAGCTCAAGCGGCTTGAGGAGCTTAATAGCTTCCTTTCCTCGCAGCTTGCCGGCCGCAAGCCTATGATATATGCTCTTGTCTCAATCTGCGCCCTGCTGCTTGTCTGTTTAATCGCGTATATGGTGTGGGATGCCCAGCTTGCAACAGCGGGGCTTTTTCAGTCCGCCAGGTCAATCGCCCTTGCCGTTATTCTCGGCTTGATAGTCGTTGCCGCCGTGTGTGTCATGGTGTACGCCCTGAGGATGTTAAGGAAATGATATGCCGTAAGTGCAGAAAAGAAATACCGGATATAAGCGCATTTTGCATGTTCTGCGGGGCGCGGCAAAATGCGCAGCCGCGTAGGGGGCGAGGGAACGGGCAGGGCACGGCATACCGGCGCGGCAAGACATGGACAGCGCAATGGACAATCGACACGTTTGTTGATGCGTCCGGCAGCCTGCACCAGCGGCGCGGAACGAAGGGAGGCTTCCCATCTAAAACCGCCGCGCTCGCCTTTGCGGCCAATCCCACAGAAACCGCGCCGAAGCAAGTATACCGGCCTACGCTCAATGATTATTATAAATGGTGGGAAAAGAGCGGTGCATACGATAAGCTCGGCAGCTCCAAGCAGTGCGCGTATGATATCGCGTGGCGTCGGCTTGATTCCCTCAAAAATGTACCCGTAGCGGAGCTTACGATAGATAATCTGCAAAGCTGTGTGGACTCGCAGGCCGATACATATTACCCCGCGAAGGATATGAAAACCATGCTCACCAAGCTGTTCAAACGCGCCGTTGCCGAAGGGCAGGCAAGAACAAATCTCGCAGAGTTTATCGAACTGCCGCCGCTTGCCGAAACAGAGCAAAAGCCGTTCACAGAGGATGAGATAAATGCGCTGTGGACGGCCTACGACAACGGTGACTTGTTTATGCGCTTCCCTCTGCTGATGATATACAGCGGCATGATGCCCGGAGAGCTGCTGCGCTGCACAGCCGACATGATACACCCCGATACGCACGAGATCATCGGCTGCGGCCTGAAAACCAAGAAGCGCAAATCAACGCCGCTGATTTATCCCGACTGGCTCGAACCGCTCGTGCAGGATATCCTCTCCAACGTGAGCAGCCAAAAGGGGTACATCGTCGGCATGAACGCGGACAATTTTTATACCGAGTATCACGCCGCCCTCGCGCGGGCAAAGGTGCGCGATCTGCCGCCGTACTCATGCCGCCATACCACGGCGACAGCGCTCGCGCTCGCCAAGACTGCGCCCAGCGTAATACAGGAGATCATGCGGCATACCAAGTTCACAACTACCCAGCGCTACATCCATCCCGACATGCAGAGTGCCCACGCTGCTATCAATGTCCTTGACAAAGGCGGCAAGGAATGATATTATTTCAACGCGAAAATTCCCCGCGTAGCCTACAAATTTCGGGGAATTCAGGCCATCTTAAGACCCCAAAAGTTCCGTTGGACGCTGTCGCGTAGCTTACAACATAGCCTACAAAAACCCGCAAAGTATTGATAAATCAAGGTTTTTCTTTCCCCTGCTAAGGGAGTAGGCGTGTAAAAAGCGCGCGAGGGTTCAAATCCCTCCTTCTGCGCCAAAAGTACCAAGAATCAATCAAAAGCGACTGATTCTTGGTACTTTTTCTTTGCCTAAGTTTAAAATATTCGCTTGTCTCAACCGGCCATATACGCTGATAGACTCCGTTGAGTTCTGCAAAGTTCTGTTGCGTAGCCTACATCGTAGCCTACATGCTTGCAGCTCGCCGCTTTTCGTCTTTACCCTCGGTACAGCTCATGCAGCCGCTTAACGTCCGCCATATCGCCGATCATGCGCTCATGTTCCCAGTCGTACACGGCTTTCATGCCCTCCGGCGGCTCCCCGTTTCTGCTGCGGTAATCCTTTATCAGGCGTACCGCTTCGGCGTGTAGTGCCTCAGCATGGGTCACTTCCTGCTTGGAGAGATTTTCGAAGGTGTCGGCAAGCTCACGATCCCCGTCCTTATACTTGAGGGCAAGGTTCGCGTATTTCTCAGCATCCTCCATCTCGTCGCGGATGTTGGTGTACAAACATTTGATCTCTTTCATGGCGCTCACCTCACGCGAGCTTGACCATGCATGCGCAGACGTGGTTGATAGTGCCCGCGACACCGCCCAGAGCCGCGCTTATTGTCGGCGTTCCGTTGCAGCATGCGGCGATGTATACGGTAGTCTCGACGTGCAGTGTGTAGGTGTTGCCGGCCACGGTCGTCACTTGCGCGTCGGCGCACGGGAGCGAGACGGTATCTTTGAGTGCTTTCAGCTCTGCGATGCCCGCGCCGTCTGCGGTGAACACTACGTCGTAGCTGATCCGGTAAAGGCCACTGTTATTGACCACGAAGCCACCGGCTACGGTATCGAGCGAACAGCCGGTGTCGGTGTTGAGGATGCCCAGCACATTAACCGGCGTACCCGCCGCTACAAAGGTCTGTGGCGTGTTGTTGTACGCGTTCTGCGCGCTCTTGTAGTGGGCATTCTTAAATCTAGAGTTACAGGACATTTTTTATCTCCTTTCAAAAGTAGGTGCCCCGGACAGCGTTTGCCGTCCGGGGCTTAACGCTGTTAAAGCGGTTAACGATTAGGGGTTATGCGCAGCAGCCGTTGTTGCAGCCGCAGAACGGGGACGCACCGGCGCTGTAAGTGTAGCCGTTGGGGTAGCGGACTACGCCATACATGCGGTTATCCATTTCAAGGCTGGCAATGCGCGCGGCCTGTTCGGATATACGCTGCTCAAGCTGCGACTTTTCCATCGCCGCGAACTTCGCGTCGATGTTCGCGTTCATGCCGCAGAGCTGGCGCTCGATGGAGTTGCCGGTCTGCATGATGGCCATGTTGGTCGCGTTCTGGGCGAGTGCCATCTCTTTGCCGAGCTGGCCGATGCTGCCCTGCATCTCGTAGCCGAGGTTGCAGATGCCGTTGCCGATGTTGGTGATCCTGTCGTTGAGTTGGCCGAACTGCTGGCCGAGCAGTATCTCCTGCTGAGATGCCGCGGTCGCGTACTGGCCGAACTCGCCCTGGCGGTTCCAACCGTTGCCGCCAAAGCCGAACATGAAGAGGAAGAGCACGACAATGAGGAACCAACCGGAACCCCAGCCGTTCTCGTTGTCTGCGCCGCGAGTCGCGGCCGCGATGTCGGAAAGGCTAAAATTTTCCACTGGTGTACTCCTTTCTTAATTTTTTATATAAACCGTGTCGACCCGGCTTATTGTAAGAACTGCATGAAGCTCTTAGCCTGTTGTTTCAGTTCTTCAAACTGCTGTTTGCTCATCTTGCCCGACGAGAGGAGCTGGTTTATTTCCTGCTCCGCCTTTTCCGGCGTCATATTCGCCGCGAATTTGCGGAACTCGCTCACCATCTGCATCGGGTTTCTGGGTGCCGCCGCCCCCTGCTTGAAGAATGGGTTACTCATTCTGCGTCCCTCCCTGCTTCATAAACCGCTCGAACATTGCTTCGAGGTCGGCTTTTGTTACGTAGTCTTCGGGCTTCGGTGGAGACGGCGGGATGTACTCCTCCATGCGGCAATACGTCGTCTCAACGCCCATGTTGCCGCCCGTGCGGCAAGCCATAATTGCTTCGTCCATTGCCATCACCCAGAGCTTCTCTCCGGGCATTACCGGCACTCGTTCTATATCCGCGAACGTCGGCACAAACAGCAGCGTGGCGCGGTTGTAGCCTGCCGTGCCCTGATTGTTAAACGGGTAGTTTGAGTTATACATACCGTGCCTCCTTCTTTCTTCTGCCTATATCATCGCATAAAAAAAGAGGGCAAACCCGTCGGTTTGCCCTCAATTATCCCGCAATTATCCCTCAATCGCGGCTGCTATCTTGTCCTTTATGCTGCGTATGCGGCGCTCCACCTTCTCGGTGCTGTAATACTCCGTGCGGCCAAGCGCAAACGAGATTTGTATGATGCTCATGCCCTGCGCTCGCATCCGGAATATCTCTAGCTCCTCGTCGGTAAAACCGCAATCGCGTTCAAACTGTTCCCGCAGTTCCCGCGGGAATTGCAGCTTGCACTTCGCCCCCGGCGTCGTCAGGCTGCTTTTTATCTCTGCTGTCGTCATTGGCCTCACTCCCTATGTATGCGTCATAAAGCATCTCGGCGGTTACCTCGCCGAGGCCATTGAGCGAGCAGAATTGTTTAACGGATTCTTTCATGTGTTCTCCGTCGTCGGTTTACAAGGTTTTGATTTGCGCCACCCATATGGACGGCGCTTTGATTCTAATTACTGCTTGAGCTGCTTGACTGCCTCGTTGACGCCGGTCGCCGCGAAGCCGGATACAATGCCGACTGCAACTGCGGTTATGTAGTCCTGCGCCGGGAAATCTGCCATGAAGAGCATGGCGAGAACGCCGAGGATGCCGCCGACGATGCCGCAGATGATGGGAATCCACTTGTTGTCAAGGCCGGATGCCTTGACGGCCTGCCCCACCAGATAGCAGATCACGGTTATGGCTGCTACGGATGCGATACCAAAGTCCATATTTTCACCTCCTCTCAAATCCCGACCTGTGCCAGTACAAACGCAATCAGCGCACCGGCCACCAGCCATATCGTCTTATCTACGATGGCCTCCCAGCGCTTGGCGGGTTTGTCCGTAAGCGTTTTGAGACCGGTTTTGATCTCGCCTATGTCCGTCTTCATGGTGCCCTGCTCAGTGGCGAGCACCTTGACGGACGTGGTCAGCTCGTTAAGCGCCTTTTGATTTTTCTCAAGTGTGTCGAGCCTGTGTGTGTTGGACTTGCCCCGCGCTTCCATTTCCGCGTATTTTACGGCCAAGTCTTCCAGAGTAAACGCCATGCCTTAACCTCCTATCAGCCGCGCCCAAGTTTGAGCGCCTATGATGCCGTCCTGCTGCAAGCCGGATGCCCGCTGAAAAGCGATGATTGCATTATAGGTGTCCTGCCCTATCTCGCCGTCAGCGCCGCACCTGCCGCAGGAGTAGCCGCGCCCGATGAGGAGCAGCTGCGCCGAGCGGACGCACTCACCCTTGTCGCCGTAGCGCAGCAGCGGCAAGCCGGTGACGGTCAGCGCCGAAGCGGTCGCCTGTGTGGTGGTCTGTTCGGGCTGTGCTGGAGTGGCAGCAGCCTCGTAGCTTATCCAGCGGGGCTTACCCCACAGTCCCCAGCCACGCCCCGCAAGCTTGGTTTTCACGACGCCACGCGCGTGGCCGGTTGCCTCTACGACATAGCCGCCGCCGATGTAAACGCCGACGTGGGACATGTCTTGCATGAACACGCACACGCCCGGTATGTCGGGCATAGTGTCGATGCTGCCGTTTTCTGGGCAGACCATGAATAGCCCGCTCACCGCAACGTCCTGCGATGCTTTGTATATAGGCTCGCCGTCCGGTGTGTCGCACCAAAGGTAGCCCTTTATAAGACCTACGCAATCGTGCACCTTCTGGCCAAACTGCGAGGCAAAGTCGTTGGCCGTGTAATAGCCGGGGTACTGCTGTCGCTTGGCTGCGAGCAGTCCAGAATTCGCCGTCTGTCCGAAGGTGCCGTACCAGTAGGGCTTCCCCAGCTGTGCTTTTGCATATTCCACGAGCCCCTGTCCTGTTTTACTCATCGTTGCCTCCTATTATGTAATCGGTTCGTTGATTGTAGCGATAACCGCCGACGCATCTGTGCAAATCAAAGAGACACGGAAATAATGTTCTGCAACAGCAGTTACGACGACGCTATCTCCAACATTGTTAAACGTCATGCCATTCCAAGTAAGCCCATTGTGCAGATATGTCGATGTGCTGAACGTTCCGCTCGAATTGTGCAACGCGATTGCGCTGTAGCTATCATTCGACGCGGGCAAGCTTGCGCCCTTGATGTGGAGCGTATCATCAGCCGCGAGATGAATCAGGCTTGCTGCATCCTCGTTGGCTCCGATTGCTGCGTAACCACTCTGCGTCCGATTCGCACCGCTGGAAGTGCTGAGTCTCGTATTCGCCGAGATGCCGATGGTTTCAATGATATTCGTGATAACCGCCGCACAGGTGATAACAAGGTTGCCCGTTACGCTGGCAATTGTAATCGTGCTGCCGGAAACCGCAGTAGACGAAATGTCCGTGCCGCCCATCGTGACGGTGATCGCACCTAGTTTCTTGAAAGTTCCCGTCGGGGAGAGCGTCGTGGTGTAGGCCGCGCCCTCGGAGATAGTATCCGCTGTGTTGGACGATGCACAGTTGGTGAGATTGCGCGTGATGGTGTAAGTCACAGACGGTGCAGAGGCCGCCGCAGTGATTGTGACCGCTCCCGTTACTTTGGCGATGTTGATTGCACCGCTGCTGGCCGTATAAGCCGTGGCTGTGATATCCGCGCCTCCCATTTTGACCACTACCGACGTGATAGTCTTTCCGCTTTCCGCCGCGATGGTCGCGGTGTACGCCTCGCCATAATCCACCTGAGACGCGGCGTTGCTGAGCGTGCAGCCTGTGAGATTTTTGGTGATTGTCTGATACCAGTGCAGCGTCTCAGGCGTTCCGTTGGTCATAGCCTTGCGGTAAGCGTTGATATCGGCCATCGACATCCCGCACGTTCCCACGGCGAAATGTACGCACTTATCGCGGAACGTGTCCCCGGAAACGGCGTTAATCGCATTGATAAGCCCCTTCCAGTCTGATTCATTCCTTCGCCGCGCAGCCGCATCCGACCCGGAGCCGGAATAAAATGTAGTCAGCTCATAGTCCTTGTCGATGTCCGACTGGCTCATACCGAGTAGCCCCTCTAGCACACAAGCGAGCGTGCCGGTACGGTCTGCACCTGCGGTGCAGTGAAAATATACCGGCTCCCGATGTGTCACTGCGTCGATTACGCAGCGGAGGTAAGCCTGCCATGTCGCTACCGGTGTCAGAGCATACCATGCATATTGCTGCGTGCGTGTGTACCATACATCGCTCCCAAGCGGAGATTCTGTCATTTCCGGCTCATCTTCCGAGCCGCCGCCCTCGCGCCCTCGCAAGTCAAGGTCATGTTGGATGCCCATTTCTCCGACAAGCACCGAACGGTCTGCCGCCGCCAACTTTCCGCCACGAAATAGCAATCCATACCTTACCGTGCCGCCGTCACATGTCCATCCGCCAAGGTCACGCACGTTCCAAGCGGTTGCCCCAGCCGATGTGCGTATCCAACGCAAGGCATCCAACGGTTTGAGTGTGCCCGCTTTCCCACCTGACGCGAAAGGCGTGAGCACATTCGGCGCTTCGTTGTAGTGCGTCACCCCGCCAGCTATCTGCCCGATGGGCTTGTAATTGCTCACAACTGCTGTTGCGGGCGCATAATTGGCGATTTGAGATGTGTTGTAGTCGCTGGGGTCGTAGGCCACATTGGCGAGGTAGTTGCGCACCGTCTCCGGGCACTGATGCCACGAAATCGCTTCGGCTCCGGAAATCGCCTCAACTGCCGAGACAAAGCCCGAAGGAAACGCAAGCTGAGCATCCGTGCCGCCTTTGGCACGTATAGCGTCGGCAACGGAGGTGAGATTGGCGTCGAGCTGTGCCGAGTCTACGGCTTTATCGTATGCCATCAGTAACTACCTCCTGTCCACGTAGGCAGAGTTGCGAGCACATCGTCCACGATGTTGCTCTTGTCCGCTGCCGTCCAGTAATCCACGCCCTTCTCAGGCGTGTGGCCAGCAGCGCCGGGGCTGCCTGTGTCGCCCTTGTCGCCTTTATCTCCCTTCGCGCCCTTCGGCGCGGTGATATCATACGACGTGCCGTCCGTCAGCAGCACGGTGTACATGTTGCCGCCGGATTCGTCCTCGCCCTTGTAGGTGATGGATTCTATTCCGGTGCCGTCCTTGCCGCTGCCTCCACCACCGCCGGACTTTGCCGCCTCATTGATTGCGGCTACGAGGTTGGTTTTGTCTTCGGTGGTCAGGTTGGCGAGGTCGCCGATTTTCGCAAGTATCTGTTCTGCCTGCGTCGCGGTCACATCCGGTAGCGTCCCGTCCGTGCTGCCGAACTCGCGCACAAATATGTGCTCCGTTGTGGTCGTTATGCGTGAGCCGCCCTTTACGCCGCTGAGCTTGACCTCCCATTCCCCGGCGGTCAGGTTCAACCCCATGTCCGCCGTTATGCGGTCGTCAGCGAGCACCAGCGTGAATTTGCTCGCGCCGTTGATAAAGTACGCTGTCTTGACGTAGCCGTCCCAGTCGCGCCCCGCGAAGTGAAACTCCGCCTCAAGATATTTGATGCTGTCCGCGGCAATGGTCGTGCGGTCAAGTTTTAGTTCCTGCCCGCGCACATGCCCTATTATCATGGTTATCACCCCTGCGCTATATATTATCAATAAAAAGGAGGGGGAATAAATCCCCCCTCCCAATCTTGTGTTTAGCTGTGCCACGGCGTCTTGCTCAGAGTGCTTTCCTTCCAGTTGAGAAGATACAGCGCGTCTTTCTGCGCCGCGCTTATCGGAAGTGCATCTATCATAACAATCGCCTGCGCCCTGACGCTGCCGCTGTCGGTCTTGCCGTCGCCGTCATCGTCGGTTCCCTTGCAGTTATCAAGTTCTGTGAGATACCTGTCGAATACATCCGGGCTTATCCCCGTGCGCTTTATGTCTGTGCTGTATGTTGTTATCTCAGCATCCGTCCAGTCATACTGCGGGTAATCCCGGCTGAACTGCCAGCCCTGAACATAGCCTTGCGCTTCGTCGCGGTCTTTGTCACCGAACGCAGTAAGCGCGCTTATTGCCTGCACTTCGGTGATGTCTCCGTCCAGATACCGTTCCTTGATATCCTTCCTCACCGCATTGTAAGCGTCTTTCTCCGCAACGCCGTGTTCTACGAGTTCCTGCAGCGCCGCTCTGAACGCTGCCCGGTCGCCGGATGCAGCCGCAGCCGTCAATTCGCTGTACTTTCCGCCCGTATCCCAGCTCTTGACCATTAAGTACGCCTTGTTTTTGTCGGTTTCCACGCCCTTCTCGCGGAGCTTTTCAACCGCCTCGTCGAAGCTCAGATAACCGTCCTGATATGCGTACTTAATGCTCGCCTTTGCGCCGGAGTCATAGGTCTTTATCTTTCTGCCGGGGTTTGCCGCACCTATGGTGTTGTTCCACACGTCGATGACCTCGCGTGTGGCTGTAGCCAAAGGCAACCCGGTCATGCCGGCCACGGCGCGCAGCAGGTTGTATATGCCGCCCCATGTGGTGTACCGCGTATCGTTGCCGCGGCTCTTGTCCGCAAAGATTTCTGCCGCTTTTATAAGGTACTGCGCATACTGCATCCATCCGTTTGAAATGCTATTGCCGTATGTGTCCACGCCAAACTTTGATAAAAGGTTCTTTGCGAGGTCATACAGTTCTGAAACATACGGGATATTGCCGAACGGGAGCAGATTATCAACGAGGTTTCCCTTGAGTGCTTCGAGATACTTCTCCCAGAATGTCTGGTAGTCATCGTCGTCGCGCCATGCATCCGCCACGGCCTGAACCGCAGATATGAGCACCTGCCCGACAGCGTATACTGTTATAGTCCTGCGTATGGTATCTCCGTACTTCTGCCACGCTGCCCCTTTGCTCATGCCGCTTTGAAGCGCGTCGGTGTACTGCATGTACGTGTCCATAAGCATGGATACCGTCGCGCTTGGCTCCGACATGAAGGAACCCATCATACGCGGGAAGAATCCCTGCGCTCTCAGAAATTCCGCCTTTGTAAGTACGCTGTCGACAACCTGAGTTTTGTATATGACGTCCTCGAAAAGTTCCGTCACCGCGTCGAAATACTCGCCCTCGGTCTTGTAGTCGCTTCTTCTTACACTGTCCTTGCAGGCATACCACATGGCCGCCCACGTAAAGCGGTCTGCCTGTTCCGCGCCCGTCATGCCCGCTTCCGTAACTTTGTCGGCGAAGCTCTGATCGTGCTTTATCAGTGCCGTAAGGCCGCGCGAGATGTTCGTGTCATAAAAACCGAGTCCTTTCCACGCCGCTATTCCGCTGTGCGCCTCCATCTCCGCCGCAAGGGTTTTCATCTGCGTCGCTGACACGGATAGTCCTTTCGCAAGCTTCGTGGGTGAGATGATCTGCGCCGCGCGCGTAATGGCCATCGGCTGTTGTATGATAACTCGCACGTTAAAAGCAACCTGTGCACGGTTAAACAGGTGCAATCCCTTTATTCCCCGTGCGTCAAATGCGTCTCCGCGCGCCGCTGTGCCGTTATACTGTTTGAGCAAATTCAGCACAAAGCTTTCGGCATAGCTCTTCGACCCGCTTCCCGGCTTGCTCTCAGTCGGCGCACCGTAAGCCGCCGCCATCTTGTCACGAACCGATGTTTCATCATTTTTGTAGTTGAACCATTTAAGCGCATCGAGAACCGGCAGAGCGAAGCTGCTGTACTGCGTCATACTCGCTGCGTGGTTTGCAAACACGTCGAAGATGTCATACAGCACTATGCGGTTCCTTGCCTTTTCGTTCAGCTCTTTGGTAAAGCCCATGTTCAGCAGCGCATAAAGGCTTGCGTTGCTTGGACTTTCGTCTGCCGTGGCCTGCAAATAACGCCCGTCGGAGTTTATCGGGAAATAGTTTTCTTCGCCGAAGAGCTTTGTCCCAAAGCGCGCAAGACTGACGTAGTTGCCCCACTCGGCGCACTCTTCGGACATGAACTTCTGCAGCTTGTCTGCGACGGCCTTCTGACGCTCGCTGAGGCTGTTTATAATTGCGTTTGCCTCTCCAACCGTCAGCCGGTGCCCCTCGTCGCGGTAAACCATCTTCCCATTTTCGAAGTTGGCAACTCGGATGCCGTCCCCAAAGATATGAGTTCTCGCCTGCGGCCTGCGCATAAGGCAATAAAAGCTCATCGCCTGCGCTGCCGTCATGTGCACGGTCGAGTCGCCTATCTGTACGGCTTTAACCTCTTTGCTCCACGCCTGCGCCTCCTTAGCGGTATAAGCTTTTTCGGAGAAGTCTATAACCTGCTTTGCGAGGAAAGCCTGCTTCGCCTGCCCTTTTCTGAACTCGTCGCTTATTGACTTTCCGCCCCTTCCGAGACGTTCAAGTCCGTAAACGGGGCGCATATACTTCCACGCAAGCCCGTTATATATCTCGTTGTTGCGCAGTCTCCGCGCCTTGCCCTTTGCCTCCAAGTCGGCTATCGTATCCTCACCCGCATCGTAAGCGTGCTGGAACATGGCGTTTTCGTGGAAGCGGTTCATGTCCTGGACGTATCGCCGTATGTCTCTGAGCGTGTGCGCAAGCTCTCTCAGTTCAGCGGCAGACATCTTGTTTATAACATACTCTCCGCTGCTCTCGTTTACTAACTCCTGCATCCGGTCTATCTGCTTCTGGAAGCTATCCATAAAGTCAGGCGGCAAATCGGCGTACCCTGAGTATTCGCCTTGAAGGTCAATGTTATCCTTGATTGCGTCCCGCATTGCCCGCATCTGTGACATAATGCGCTGGTCGGCCTGCGTCGCCGCTCCGCCGCGCAAGGCCTGTTTGCTGGTGAAGTCTATCGCGCCTATAAAGTCCGCTACCGTTTTCTGTATCGCTCCGGGTACGCGCTTCAGCACGTTTTTGTTGCTTGGATTCATGAGCATGTCCCGCAGCGTTTCTGCCTCCTTGAGCACTCTTGTTCTGTACTTTTTCTGGCTTGCGCTTTCGTTGCGCGCTTCGCGGTATTCTTTCAGCCTCAGTGCGCCCAGCGTCCGCTCGCGTTTTTCAACAAAACGCCGCGCTTCTTTCAGCACCTGACGCAATACATCTTTGTCCTCAAGCGAAACAACGCTGTTTTCGAGCGCCCGGATTTTGCCGTCGAGTACTCCCATCCTGTTTTTCGTTGCCGTCGCCGCGTTGCGGTCTACCGGTCGCTTGAATTGCTGCTCGCGGTACTCACGCCCAAGCTCCTGCCGCTGCTCCTGAAGCTCTTGCAGCCTGTCAACGCGCTCCTTGAATATTCTCAGCGCGTCAGCCTGCGCCGGTGTGAGGGTGCTTGCGTCTATGTTTTCAGCCGCATATTGCAGCACCTCGCGGTCAGAAAGCGCCGGTGCACGGGTGGAGTGCTCCGTGTCGACCTCTGCTGTAAAATTTTCCTTGCCAAAATCCAAGTCGGATGCTATACTGTTTGTAGATGCAGTACTTGTGGCGTCGGCAAGAGAGCCAGAAATGGTCACTCCCCGGGGCAATTCTCGTGCTGCATCATTTTCGTTTTCTGACAGAACAAATATACCGCCATCCGGAAGCACGATTCTGTGCGCATAGTAGTGATTGCCCCTGAGATTAACGACTACTCCCATGTTGCCGCGTACACCGTTTAGGATAACCGGCGCCGCGAAGGTAACCGTTTCCTTGCCTCTCGCTTTGTGGTTGCTGTGTCTGCCTATTTCTATGCCTTTTTTCAGGACAGCCGGCAGAGCCGCGAAAGCGGCTTTCTCTGCCGCCGTGTCAGCATACCTAACGCTTGTTTTGATATCCTTTTGAGAGAAAAAGATTTTCCCGAAGTTCTTCCGGTCAACCTGAAATCCCGTGTGCTCAAGCATAGCGATAGCCCATTTACTTGCCGCTTCTTTGCTCGTGAAGTTTACAGGCGCGTTAACGGTCGCCGCGACGGTCATCTTGTTCAGCTCGGCACTGCTGTTCGCGATCTGCTCTTTCACGTTGGCCGTTTCCGGGTCATATGAATCAACCGCCGAATCGTTCTTGCCGCGCTTTGAATACTGCACATAGCCGTCTGAGCCGCTGTCATTGTCCTCGCTCGTATTTGTTACCGGGTTTTCTTCAAGAATTTTGTCAAGCACCGCCCGCCCCTGCTCGTTGAGAGGCACGAAATAGCGGTCTTGATAGTTTATTTTCTCGTGGATAAGCTCCGGGAACTGCCGTGCGACATACCATGCGTTCTGCGGCTGCCTGTATTCAAGTCTCCATTCTCCACTGACGCGGCTTCTGAGCAGCTGCGCCCTGTAATATGTCAGGTCAAAGCGCGTTCCTCGCTTTATTGCCGAGTCAATCACCTTTTCCGCCGTATAGCTCTCCTTCGTCCGGTTGAGATTGAAGCGCTTGAGAACATCGTCGATCTTGTCCGGGCTTATGACCCTGCCGAGATACGTGGAGCCATCGTCTGCAACGAGCCGCTGCACCTTCGTGTTGCCATCTTCGGGGAGCGCATACCATATTGGAAGCAGAGTGCCGGTGAGCATGTGTTTTGTGTCCTCGTTATATTCGGGGACTTTTTTTATCTCCTTGTCCCATTCGGTCTGCCATTCGCCCTTTGGCAGCAACTCCGCGTTCTTTTCAAAGCTGCTCTCCTTCCATATGGAAGATTTAGCGGCGTTCGGAGATTGCAGTTTGTATTGCTTTTGTACCTCGCCCCATTCCGTGGTCTTGTCCGCAATGCGGTACACTGCGCGGATATCTCCGTTTTTTGTCTTGTATATCCCCATGAAGCCGCTGCGCAGATTCTCAGCCGCCGCAACCGTGGAAATGATCTTGGGCTTGGTATAAGTCTTTGCCTGAATGTAGTGCGTCGCCGCTCCGGTGGTCTCCTGCTCCTTGATAATCTTGTCGTCAACAATCTCGATTTTATCGGCCTTGACGTTCTCCATGCCGGTGTCGAGCGTGCCGGCCTGAATCGCGGCTTCCATTTCCGTCTCGTAGATGTTGATAAACGCATCGAACAGCGTGTTCTGCTCGTCAACTTCAAGCGCAAGTATGCGGTTAAGGAACGTGCTTATATCTCGTGACGTTGAGTCGTCAAGTTTGAACGCGCCAAACTCATCCGTAAACTTGTTCTTGAGTCCAAGCCGCTGCAAGGCATCCATGCCGTCAATGCCGTCGATTTGGTTTCTGCCAAGTCGGCGGTAAAACTCTCTCAGGCTGTCCCGCGCGAGGTCGGTTTCAAGGTTATCCTTTGCGCCGAACATACCGCTGCCGGTGTCTCGCTGCCCTTTGGTAAGCGCGCCGAGCTGGTCGAGCCTGCGGGCAATCGTCGATGTAAAGCGCTTCTGCCCCTTGATGTTTGTGGTTACGAGCTTATAGATAGGTGCGCTGCTCTGATTGCTGCGGTGTGTCCGGCCGAAGCCCTGCACAGCTTTTGACGCTACCCAGCCGGGCTGCAATACATAGTGTACGCGCTGCTGCTGGTTTTTCGCAGTTCTGGACGCGTGATAGCTCTTGCCGGTGCCGCCTGCGTCTGAGAACACAAGTATGCGTTTGTCTCCGTCTTGGAACGCCTGCACATCCGCCGCGGTGTGCGCCTTGCTCCGGCTCTCCTCTACTCTCTTTACGCTGCCGTCCGGCTGCTTGCGCGGCACAACACGGCGTGTTCTGCCGGTTATCTCGGCTACCTGATCAGTGCCGAACGCATTAAACAACATTTCAAGCGGACCGTCCGGGATGGCCATCTGCTCGACCTCTTTGATAAGCGCGTCGCGCTTTCTCACCGCGGCTCTGTCAATTACCGGCTCCCCCTTGCTGTCAGTTACCGGGCGCGACCTTACAGCACCGTTTTCGTCCGTGTATTCCTCGTATTGGATAACGGGGTAGCAGTTTTCAAGATACCCTATAAGCGTCCCACGCGGCGTTAAATCCATGTCGTCAAGGCTTCCGCCGTCCGCCTTTATGCTCGCTATCTGGCGGTCGGCTTCGGCTTGGTTCGTGTTTACTATCTGGAGTACGCATGATCTTCCGGCCGCAAGCTCCTTTTTCATGTCGGCTATAACGCTTGGCATAGACATGGAGGTAAGAACCTGATTGTAAAAGCGCTGCATGGCGCTGTAATACTGGCCTATGGCAAGCTGCTTCGCGTTGCTGTTGTGTACCCCACCGGTGGACTTGAGGGATTCCTCCACGCTGCCCATTGTCTTCTGCCATGCGCGGCTCATGGTGTTATATATCTCGGTCTGCATCGGGTCAAGGTCATGCTGCACCGTGTCATAGCTAACGCCGTTGTAGCTGATGCTGCGCGAAACATAAACGCCCATCGCTTTCATATCACGCACGACAAGCTCCATCGCCGCAAGCCCGGCGGACTGTATCTTCGACACGAAATCGTTGACGTCGGTAAACGCCGTGCCGCGCCCCCACAGCCCAAGCCGCGATGCAAATGCAAGCCCCTGAACGTCCGTTGCCGCTGTCGCGGAAACGTATACCACCCTTGCTTTTGGAAGCAGGGATTGCAGTTTAACGGCTGCCGCCGCCATTGCCGAGCCTTTCGTTCTGCCGAACTTGCCGCTTGAACCGAGAAGGTTGCCCATATTATGCGCCTCGTCAAACGCTATGACCCCGTCAAAATCCTTTCCGAGCCATTCGACGATCTGATTTATTCGGCTGAGCTGCCCTTTCTCCGTTCTGAGTGTTGGATATGTGGTGAACAGAATTCCGCTTCCGAAGTCTATTTTGTTTTGTAGCTTTGTTTTTCCTTGAAGATGAATTTCATCTTTTCCTCTGCCGGTCGTGTCAACCCAGTCTCTCTGCGCGTCTGCGAAAAGCTTGTCATTCATGGATATCCACACGGCCTTATCTCTGCCCTGCTCAAAGTTATCCAGAATAATACCGCTTATCTCTCTGCCCTTGCCGACGCCTGTGCCGTCGCCGATAAAGAAGCCCTTGCGTTCGCCGTTTGGGAGTGTCTGTTCGTGCGCCTGACCGGCGTATGTAACGGATACAAGCTGCTCTGTTGAAAGATTGTTTTTTATGACATTCTCCGGCAGGTGCGGAGTGTATGTCGCTTTCGGCATGGACACCGCCGACATAGCCGAACTTTCCACAAGCACCGCCGGGTGCGGCTTGCTGCCCTTAACTGTCAGCTCCGGCGCGACATAATCCGCATAAACGCCGTCGTCGCTGCGCTTATTTGACCGTCCCTTTTCGCTTACCTGTCCTCGTGCAGACTCGGTTTCAAGTCCGCCAGCTCCGAGTCGCTGAATGTTGAGTTGTCCACCAGCATCTCCAGCAGTGCTACGCTCTCTTCCTCTATCTGCTCCTCTGTCTGTGCGCTTTCCACTCTTTTTATCTGCCGCATCAGCTCGCTGTTGCTGTACAGCGGCTCCGTCGGCGGCAGAAGCACCCTGTATGCCTCGCTGTACTTCTCCGTGAATGTCAGCGCTTCGAGGTTCGCCAGTACTTCCGGATCTGCTTCCGAGTTCCAGTACCCCTGCATCAGCTCCACCGTCTGCCGTATCCACTGGAGCACGTACAGTTCCCTCTCCGCCCTGTTCCACGGGAGAAGTTTCTTGAACCCCTGCGACAGTGGAGTCGCGTTCAATTTCTGCACTTCGGTCATTTCTTATTCCCTCCAAAACATTTGGTATTTCCGCAAGGTCTTTGTAGCTTCCCGTAACAGTCTCTGCGCTGCCCTGCGCCCCGGTCTTGTCTATCACAACAAGCTGCACGTCAAAGGTAGTGCCGTACTTTTTATAGTTTTCCCCGTCAATAGAGATATTCGCACGGATATTATAATCCTGCCGCAGCTTATCCCAGTACTTACTGTAGGCTTTATCTGCCATGCCTCTGCCGAGAATGGCAACAAGCCGTCCGCCGTCGTTCAGCCGCGCAAGCGCCTGATTTATATGCCGCTCCGCGTTTGAGGTCTTATTCGTCGCCGTGCGCCCAGCCGTGGAGGAAAACGGCGGGTTCATAATTACCACTGTCGGCTTTATGTTCTCCGGAAGGACGTTGTCTATCTGCTCTGCGTTCTCGTTGAAAACGTGGTCAAAGCCCATAGCTTTCAGCACCGCGAGTCTGCGTTCCGAAAGCTCGTTGACGGCTACCTCCGCTCCCCACGCCTTTGCGAAAGCAGCAAGCCCGCCTATTCCCGCCGAGGGTTCCAGAACAACATCGGAGTTATTTATGTCTGCTGCCCACGCAGCGAGGTATGCGATGTTAGGAGGCGTGGAGAACTGCTGAAACTGCTCCATTTCCTGCGTGCGGACATTCTGCGTCGGGAGCAGTGAGAGTATACCCTGCACACGTTCAAGCCCTCTCCGTGCGTCCTCCGCAGTGCTGCCGTTCAAATCCGCCGCGTTTGTGAGCAGATATTTGTTTACCGCAAGCTCCATAGCGTCATATGCCGCCTTACGGTCATATGCGCCCGTTGCCTGAGTGCCGTTGAAGGTCTCGTCGCAAATGCTGTAAAGCTCCTTGCTTGTAAGCTTCTTTCCGGCAGCTAAATACTCGGTGAGTATCCTGTAAGCGGTCTTTTCAGACGGAGTGCCGCTTTTCATGGGGAGATTCGGGAAGCGGGTTTTCGGCTTCTTCGCGTCTTGCTTCGCCGGCGTGGCCGGTTTTTGCGGTTTGGCCTGCACTGCCGCTTTCTTCTGCGCGGGTTTTGCCGTAGGCTCTGCACTTCCTTCGGCTGCCTTGTAGTTCTGCACTGCCCCCTGCGCCGCATCTGTCCACATATCCACAATGGACTGCATGTATCTTGTGCCCTCGCCCACTTGCTCTTTGAGTGCCTGTGCTTCGCGTCCGGGGCGTGTGGTTATCTCCTTATAATACTGCTTGAGACGAGCAGTAAAGTCTCTGAGCTTCTGTAACAGCTTTTTGTATATGCTCTCGTGTTCGCTTGCAAGGCGCTGGACGATGTTGCTGTCCGGCAGGATATCAACCATAGCGTCTGCGATAACCTCGCGGCTCGCCTGCTCATAGTCAAGTTTGCCGCTGCCATCAAGACTCATTTTGCTTTCAATAAGGTCGTTGACGCTCTCGCCCTTTTCGGCCAGTGTGCCGAACACAAAACTTCTGAAATCATTATACTGTGCAGGGCTCCACTTTTCAATAAAATGCGTGAACTCGTGGGCAAAAGTGCGCATCATTGTGTACTTGCCGAGGCTTTCCACATCCTTTGACGAGTAAAGCCCGCTGTTTATATCCACATAGATGGTGTTGTCCTTCCACGTAAAACGCCCCTGCTCGCTCGCAAAGCTGCCGTCAGACTCCGCCGAAGTTTTATACAGCACAATGTCAACGCCGGTTGCCTCTGCGAAGGTGCTTAAGAGCCGGTACGCCGTGTTCTGTCGGTCGTTAAACGTGCTTTTCAGCTCTTTCAGCGTCACGCCCTCGCCCTTCACAACGCCCTTTCGATTCAGCTTGCCCGGCTTGGCCGCCGCCTTCACCGCCTCCTGTGCCTTTGCTGCCGCAGCAGCAGAGGCGGCGCGTCCCATATCGAACGCGGTCTTGCGCTGTGCGTCGCTGAGATATGAGAGTGCCGCAGAAGCTGAAAGCTCGCTTTCCGGCACTCCGCTCCTGCCCATGCTGTACGCCGCGTCGAAAGCTGTGGAGAACTCGCCGACGCTCTTCGCTTCTCCGGAATTATAAGAAGCTATAACGGCCGGCGCTTCACCGCCGTACTTCGCCGCGTATGCGTCAACATTTTCGGCGTTCGCGTCTGCCGCGTCAGTTTCTGAGCCCAGCCCGCCGCTCTCTTCGGCGGCCGCATCAGCGCCGCTATCCTGCTGCCCGAGCTTGTATGCGTGGTCTCTCTGCGCCTCCGTGAGGTCGTTTATGAACGAGCCGTTCTGCACAGCATCTTCCATACTCACGCCGAGCTTGCCGTAATTATACGCCTCCTCCGCGCCTCTGGCATAGGTCTCTGCATCTGCCTCGCCGAGCGTGAAATCTTCACGCAGCAGATTCGCCTCTGTGTCGTTCTTGGCTATCTTGGAAATAGCTTTTTCAACATGATCGGTCTGCTCCGGCTCGCTCGCCTCTGTGCCGCGGCCTTCGGGTGACTCGTCCGCAAAAGCCATGTCATTGGCTTCTATAAGTTGGCTTATTCCCCGCCCTGTAAGCTCTCGGCCGCTTTGCAGTTTCTCATTGTATCTCTCAGCTAGGCGGCGGCTTTTGGCGCCCTCGCCGCTTAACAGCCCTTCGTCAACGAGTGCTGCCGCCCCCTCTTTGCCGTATATATCCTTGACTCTTCTGCCCTGTTCCCCTTCGGCAATGGCGCTTGTTGTAGCGCCGAACGCGCCGACGAACGCGCCGAGAATCATGTCGTAGAGAATGTCGTCTTTGTCCGAGGCTATTTCCTCAAGTATCGTCATGTCTCCATCGTCCCAGCCGAACACATGATCCGCTATGATGTTCAGAACGTCGCTCAGGCCTTCCTCTGCGCCCTCGCCCGCCGTGTCGAACACCCACTTAAGAACGCCGTTGGTTTCCAGCCGGTCAAATACGCGCGCAATCTTGCCCGCCGTCTTTCCCATCGCCTGACGGCCTAAGCTCTTGCCGTATGCCAGTTCAAATGGACCCGCGAGCTTTTCGGTTATGACCTCAATCGTCGCCGCTTTCAAGCCCTTTGCGGCCGCTGTCTCGGCGTCGTCTCCGGACAGTCTCGCATCCTGAGACTCTGAGCCGTAGACGCGCAGCGCCATGTTTGCAAGACCGGTTATGCCTGTGAGCTTTGCAAACGCGGCGTCGGTGATTATGTCCGCGCCGGTCATCGCCGCGTCTATCGCAAAACTGCCCGCGGCGCTCGCGCCGTATTCGCTCTTTGCAAGCTGCCGTTCGGCGCTGCTCTGCATCTTGTCGGCAGCTTTGTACGTGCTGTCTCTCGCGCCTCTGAGGCTTTGCCTGTATCTTTCCTCCGCGGCTTTGGCTTCCGCTGCTGCTTCCGGGTCGCGTTCGGCGAAGCGCGCCATGTCCGCCTCTTCCTGCTGCTGCCGGAGAGACTTCCGCTTACTGCTTCCGAGGTCTAATATGCTGCCTGCGGCGTTTGTATACCCTGCCCCCGTGCGATTGAGCCAGCTTTTTATTACGTTGTCTATCCTGTCCGAGGGGCTGTATGTACGTGCCTCGCGTCCCGCCTCCTCGTCAAGCTCGTCAAGCTGCCTGATGATATTCCGGCGCTGCTGTTCAAGCTCGTCGCTTGTCTCGGCCGTTGTTGCATATCCGCTGTTGCGGTCTATCTCGTTTAGTTGTGCCTGCAAGTCGCGGAAACGCTGCGTCTGGCTGCCGCTCAGTCCGTTTTCATCGCGCCGGTTGTCGCTGCCTTTGAAGAAGTTCTTTATTCTCTCTCCAAAACTCGCTTGTTCGCTCTGCGGCTCCTGATATGAAGTTTCAGAGTAGTCGGTGGAAGTGTAGCGCGGTAGTTCTCCGGACTCTACCGCAGCAACATGGTCGAGCAAGTCTTTTATTGGATCAGATGTTCCGGTGCTGCCGCGTCTTTCCGCGGTTTCGCCCGCGCTGCTCCGCTTCTGTTCTTCTTCGTCTACATGCGCGAGAAGTCTATCTATGCTGTTCATGGCCGCCTCCTATTATCTGTTCGCACCCGGTCGCGCACTTTGCCGCATCAAGCTTGCATATCTTTGCACCGTACTGGACGTTATCAGTCCTCGGTCGTACAAGTCTTGAATTTTTGCGGTTGCCTCCTGCATCGACATAGTTCCCTTTTGATACGCATTTACTGCCTGTAATGCCGCTCTAGCAGCGCCTGTGTTGTCTTTTGCTGTGCTCTTGTTGGCAGTAGCGCCGTTTGTATCGGAGTTTTTCGTTCCGCTTCCTCCCGCGCTGCTGCCGCGGCTTCCGCCGCCTCCGGAACCGCCGCTGCCGCCTGCCGCCGTGTCTGCGGGGAGCTGCCCGGTCTGTCGGAGATATTCCTTTATAAGCGCCTCCGCCGCCTCTCTGGTCATGCCTGCCGCAGAAAGCTCGTCGTCTGTCGGGCTGTAGCCGCTTGCCTTTATGAGGGCATAGAGGTTTGAATACGCCTGCTGTCTGTTGTTCGCCGCATCCTGCTCCTGCTGTCGCGCAAGCGTCTGGTCGTTGTTCCAGTCGGTCATTTGGTCGCGGTATTTGCTGTATTCGTCCGCCGCGAGATCACCGAGCATCCCGTACTGCTTGGTGAGTGCGTCGCCCTCGGCGTTGTACTGGTCGAGCGCCATCCCGTAGAATTCCGGTATCACGTCGCCCATCTTTTGCAGCGCCGCATCATATGCCTGCTGCCCCACGTTCTGAGCGTAGCTGTTGCCGTAGCCGCCGGTGAGTGCTGCCGCCTGCCCCATCGTGTCACGCATCGCGGCCTTACCCTGCTGCATATACTTGTCTGCATACATGCGGTACATTGGGTCGCTGCCGACGTCGTAGCTGAACGGCTGCCGGTTCGTTATCTTGTCGTATATATCCCGTAGCTGATCGTCGAAAGTGCCTTTGTATTCCGGCTTTTCTGTCGCGCGCTGCACAGCCGTGTCAAAAGCCTCCGGATTATTTTTGTCTTTGTCGAGGTTAATCGCCATATCTTGTACTCCTTTCAAGCCGTCCGCAGCCAACAGTAGGCCGCCTTATACGGCATCATGTTATTGTGAGCCTCCGAGCTTCCGGTTTCGGCGGTTTTGCACATTTCATAGCCCCAAGACGTTGTGACGTTGTCGCCCTTTGAATCGGTCATGGCGGCTGGAAAAGCGGTAGTTGCCGTGTAATACTCGCCGGTAGCATTGCCCCAATAGATCACGTGGCTATGCTTCGGCATTTCGGCCTCGGTCAGCGTGTGCGCCGCCTCGCCGCCGGTGGAGTTCAGCGGGTATTTGCCGCCCGCGGACACCAGCGTCAGCCCCTCGGTCTGCCTTACCCATGTGCCGCCCCAGATGTCCGCCGGGTCTGTCTCCGCTGCAAGCCATACGTACTTTCCGACGGGGCAAATCAGGTCGACGAGATTTCCAAGCGAGGCAATAAGCGCCTGCGTAAGTGCAGCAGTACCTATTCTGAGCGTCCAATCTTCTGGAACTTCTATTGCCTTGTCGTGCTGCGGAGCCATTCCGAATCCGATTCCAAGCCCGCTTTCGCGGAATTTCATTGCCCACACTCTTGTTGGCAATTTTGTTGTGCTTATTCGCTCCCCACCGAGAGTGTCCCGCACCGTCAGCCGCACCCGATACGTCTTATCCGGCGAAAGCGTACCGTATAAAACGTTTGCGCTGCCTGCCGTGATCTCTGTATCGGAGCCGTAGTTCCCGCTCTCTTCGGCAAGCGCAGCATAAACCTTGCAGGTGTTCTGCCCTTCCACAGAACTGAATATGGGCGTAGTCTTTACGGATATGTAGCCCTCGTCGTCGTTTGCCGCGCCGCTTGCGTCACACCGGAATATCTCCGTCGCCGTAAGCGTCGGCGCAGCATAGGCGATTGTGCTTATTTGAAAACTGACGCTCGCAGATCGCCCGCGGCTGTCAGTCACCGTGAAAACAGCTGTTGCGTCATCCGTGAGAATTGGGCTGCGGTACGGGGCGGAAGTGACCGCCGCTCCTGCACATACAAGCTTATATTCTGCTATACTCGCTCCCGCGCAGGCCGATAAGTCGATGTTTGCCTCAACTACCGTCGCTTCAACGCGGGAAAACCCGCGTATATACCCAGTCATGCCCGCAGCAGCTCCGGCGTTATAAGCTGCCACGGATACGCCGCCCTCCTGTATAGCAGGCCGCATATTCGCATCGGCAGTTATCTTTATTTCCGCCGTGACCGGCTCCCCCGCCGCAACGGTTCCCTGTAAATCTGCGTAGGTCTGTATGCTTACAGACACACTTATTGCGGGCTTGTCTGTAAACTCTGCCAGCCACGCGCGCGGCACCGTAACGCTGAGCGACTCCCCAAACAGCTCCGACGTATAAAGCAGCGTATTGCCGCACTTAAACGTCGCTCTGTGGCAAAAGCTGTCGCCTGCGCGCCTCATCGCCATTGCCAGCGTATCAAGTGTATATAGCGCCGTCGGGCAAGACGCTATTGTTGATGCTCCGGGTTCCGTAGATATGCTAAGAGCCGTAACGTTTACAAAGTTCCACAGGAAATAGCTTGTGTTGTTGGGGAAGATGTAAACATACGCAGTCACGTTTCCGGGGAGGTTCACGTTGATTTCGCCCGTGGAGATATCGTAATCTGAGCCGTTGCCGCTGATCGTCAGCGTCCCGTGGCTCGCGGAACCCGCGCCCGCGTTTACGTGTGACGTCGGCGACGTGGTGACGTACCAGTTTAGCCCACTCCACGAGTACGACGCGCTGTGCGCCAGATGCGCCCCCGTGAAGCTCAGCTTACTCACGCCGTCCGCGGGCGTCGTGAAGGTGTATCGGATTACCCGGCTCATGCCGGTTGACGCCTCGTAGCCTATCTGATAGCTGTTGTTGCTCGCGCCCCCACGGTACATAGTGCGCCCTGTCGTTGTAATGCTGCTCATGCCATTTACCTCATATCTTTCGCATTCCGAAGCCGCCCGCCGAAGTAATAAGCCAACTGTCGCCAAACTGCATACTCTCTTCGGCCTGTACTCTGCTTATGTGCAGAACGCCGTCTTCGCTGTTGAAGTAGCCGCGGCGGACTCCGTCTATCCAGAATTGCCAGCCTGTGGACGTGTACAGGCCGAAGGTCTGACCGCTTGAAAGGTAATAGTATGTATAACCGTCCTGCGGATTGTTGCTGTCCCCCGGCGCGCACTCCCCGCTGAATTGGAGATTCTGAGATATCGCAATACCGGTAACGTATTCTCCGGTTTCCGGGTCTTGGACAATGCCGCGCCTTATTTCTCCGTCTATGGATGTGTAATAGCGCTGAAGCGCTTCTATATCGTCCTGTGCAGACTCTATTGCCGAGTCATAGTCGTAGCTTTCGACAACGCCGCGCGCCGTCGCGGTTATCTGCGCCTGTATATTCTCCTGAAACGTGCCGAACTCAGACTGCGCCACATATACCGAGCTAAGTGTGTCAACGCGCTCGTCAGCATAGTGCATAACAGAGCTGTCGCCCGATGTAATTTTTTCCGCGAGTTCGTTCGCTGTCTTGACTATGAGTGATTTTAAAGACTCTGCGTTCTTGCGTATGTCCTCCGCGGTCTTGTCTTTGCTCGCCGCCATCATCGCTTTTTGCACAGACGGTGCCGCAGTGATCGCCGTGCCGTCGGAAGCCGCTGCGGCAACATCGTTAAGCTCATTCACCATGCGCACAAGGTACGCGCGCAGGTTCGCAATGTTCTGTGTCACGCTGCCGGACAGCATCGGCGGCATTTCGTTTATAGCCATCACATATCGCTCCCCTTTTCAAGCAGTCGGGCAATAGAAAATATCTTCACATCCCCCGTTCCGCTCAGTCGAAGTCTCATGTGGTCGCAGCGCCGCGGGCAGACAGGCAGCGTCACGGTTCGTGTGCCGCTCGCCGCTTCCACTCTGCCTGCAAGCTCCCATCCGCCGGAAGAGTCGTATTCAATATCCATTTGCAGTGTGGCCATAGCCGCCATGCGCAGCCTGATGTTATATCTGGATATATATTTCTTGTCCGGATACTCGTAGTACATTATCCCCGTCTCGGCAAACCACGATATATTTCCCTCCGCGCTTCCGGCAAGGCCGTTAAGGTCGTATATTGTGTTTCCCGATAGGCAGTACAGCGAGTCGTCAAGTCTGCATATCTGATCTGCTCTTAGACCGTCCTCACGCATCCATAGCCCTTTGGATATGTCATAGCAGAACATCTGCGGTTCCTCGTCTGAGTCTTCCATGCTGATGTAGTAGCGGCGTCCGAACGCTCCTGCAATGGCTTTGTAATAACGCTCGTCTCCAAGAGCCGATGATACGCCCTCAGGGAATCCGCCCTGCCACGCGCATACATCCGTGCGCGATTTGTAGTAGAGCACTTCGTCAACAACCGCAAGGCTGCGGTCGCTGCCCTGCTGAACGCCTCTTGCAGGCGTGTCAGAAACGCTGTGCGCGCCGGAAGACGAGACGGAGATCCTGTGGATTCTGTTCTCCTTGAAAAACACCGGGCTTCCGAGGAAGTTTATGCAGCCCGTCCACACGCCGTCTGAACCTACGGATGCCGTCCAGCTGTCCGTGCTGAGGCCGAGATGCTGCCGCCAGTTCTTGAAGTCGCCGAGTGCGCAGCAGTAAAGCTCGTTGAGGTTCTGCGTACCGTCGTTGCCGTAGCGGCATCCCCATAGACGGTTCTGGCACTCGCAGACATAGTCCATGTCGGGGACGGTACGCTTTATGCTGATCTGCGCGTTTTCGTCCGTATATTCGTTTTCAAGAACGCCTATCACAACTATGAAGTCGTTTTCGGCGTCATCTCCGCTTTTGCCGCCTATGCCATATATGATCTTGGAGCCGTTGAGATCGTCGAAACGCGCCCCCGTAAGCTCCACCCCGTCATACTCCTTGAACAGGCTTGTGACCTGTCCCTGCGTTGAAAACGTCAGCTTGGTATACACTGTCTCAATCGTTACCCACATTGCCATGCTCACACTGTACTGTTTTAGTACTCCGTTTGCGGTGTCAATCCACAGTGCGTCGTCTTCCGGGTCTGTGGGCGCTGTGGAACCCTCAGCGGCCGTGCCGTAAACGCTGCCATCAGAGTTGCACATCTCGTATTTGACAGTCCCGTTGAAGCTGTAAGAGGCCTCCATGCTGCCGTAATCACTGCTGTCTATGGTGTTGTAGTACATCTTGTCTGGGAATATGCAGATGTACGCCCCCATACTGATAAGCTGCTTGCGCCCTGCTTTAAGCCCTGTTATAGGCGTTGCAAGCGAATTATAATAAAGCGTCCCGTTATCCACATAACCGAGCGCGTCTTTTTCAATCATTCCCTGCGCAGCGGTCAGCGAGTCTGTAACAACACTACGCTTCTGTCGTACCGCGAGCATGGGGTAGAATTTGCTCGTGAGGTTTTCGGTGTTGTAAAACTCACCGTCCCGTATCTTTATGTTGTGATTATATCCGAGGAAGGTATCTGTCACCTGCCGCGAAGTACTTTCTTCTGTGAGTTCTGGATATCTCATCGCGCATCCCTCAGTAATAAATAGGTGCAGAGCCTTTCGGCATGTGCGTTCTGTTGTATTTCATGGCGTATTCCGAGAAATCGGCCTGAAACATGCTGTTGCTGTTGTTGAATTTGCGGTACTCGTTGTTGGCGTAGTCTATCTGCGCCTCCAACCAGTGTATATACATCGAGTCATATGGAGACGGTACCAGCAGAACCGTGTCTGCGTCGTACTCCTCCGGAAGCTCCGGCGTACTCTCGCTTACGTTGAGTTCGTGGGTGTCAATCAGCCTGTCTTTTATCTGTGCGTCCAGCTCATACAGCCAGATATATTTTCTGCTCTGCGAGTATGCGTTGGGTTTAAGCTCGTCTATGCTCTTGATAGCCTGTCCAGCTGTCATGTGTATCACTCCTTATTCAAAACGGCGCACCGGAATGAACAGTGCGCCGTTTGTATTTATGCTCTTTTGGATGCGCGCTGTTCGAGGTATTCCAAGCCTTCTTCGGTTGCCCGCTCGCTGTTGCGAAGAACTTCCGCAACGCAGGCCGGAACTTCTACCTCCACGCCGCGCTGGATGAGGAAAGTGCGGTTGTTTACCGCTACGAAGACGTCTCCGGTCTCGTCTTTGGTCTTGGGGAGGCGGATTCTCACCTTTTCCTCGACTGCTTCCGCTGCGTCAATGGTTTCCAGTTTTGCCATGATAAAACTCCTTTCTTCGTATGCGCAGAGGAGGCAAAGCCTCCCCCGCGCCATATTGAACCGTCAGTTGGCTTTCGCCGTACCGCTGAAACGCTTGGAGACAGACTCAACACGAACCAGATAGTTCGGCATGAGTATTTCTGCGGTTTTGAGCGCTTTCCAGCCGACGGAGCTGCGCTGGTCGAGCGGATCGGCAGTGCCGGCGCTGCCCTTCTGCTTGACAAAGGTCTGCATACCGCCGCCCTCGACCTCGGTCGTACCGTACGCGCCGTCGGCGATGAACATAGTGGCGAACACGCTGTAATAAACGGCGGGATTGCCGCTTGCTGCCGCGGTCTTTACCGGGCAAGTCTCGTCATTCCAGATCTTTGCCTCGGTAGTCTGCACAAAGCGCACGCCGGCTATCTTGCCGATCTCACCGGTATAAAGGTTGTCGGGCTGTGCGTATTTGTGCGCGTCAATCCATTCGGGGTCGCGCATCAGATCATACGCGACGTACGGGTGGATTATGGCGACATAATCGCCATCGATGGTGGGCGCATTCTGCGCGCGGAGCTTGGCGACAACCTGCTGCACAACGTCAACGGTGAGCTGAGACGTGGTATCCAGCCCGCTGCGGCTAGTCACTTCGGTCTCAGCGCCGCCGGTGCCGATCTTCGGGCAGTAGGTGACGTTGGTGCCTGCGCACAGGATGTTGCGGACAACAGTGTCAAGGGTCAGGCCGCCCTGCCTGCCCAGAAGCTTGGTCGCCTCAAGAACAATCGGGTCAAGGGCGGTCAGCTCAAGGACGTCGGACATGACGATATAATCGCCGAACTGCTTAACAGTCGCGGTGATAGTCGTCACGTCAAGGCTGTTGCCGTTCGGAGTGACGCCCTCGGTGAGCGGAGTCAGTGCCTTTGCAAGGGAACTGAACTTGCGGAATTCTATGGTCTTGCCGCCGTTCTTGGGGATGGGGCGCTTCTGGCCGAACTGGTCGTGAACCAGCTGCGCCTGCGCCTCGTCGAGCAGCGTCATGTCATAGAAGGTCTTCATTTCCGGCGAAAGGTCGTTGCCGGTACTGTTGAGCAACGTGGTCTGCGTTGCAAAGAGCTGCATATTCATAAGCAGCATGGGAAACAGGATAGATTCGATTTTCTTCATTTGTTGTTCTCCTTTATGAATTTTGAGGAGAAGCCGGTCTTCTGCGTCAGAATACTATTTTCTCCCCTCTGGCTACGCGGCGGGCTATTTCCCGCCTGTCTGCTTTGGTGAGCTGCGACACATCGCTCTTAATGACCGCCGCCCCCTGAGACATTGCGCCCTCGCTGGGTCTGCGGCCTCGCGCGATCATATCATTCGCAATCTTCTTTTCCACGGTCTTTGCGGCAAAGTTCATGCCTCGTGTTATGATCTCGTCTTTGTGGACAACCTCGTAGGCCGTTTGCACCGGGATGTTGCTGCGGAGAAGCGACTGGAAGTCCGCGTTCTGAAGCTCCGCTGCAAGGTCAAAATCAGGATATATGCGCTTTGCCTCTTCTGCCTGATTGAGCCATGTACTGTACAGTTTGTCGGCCTGCTCTTGGGTCTGGCGCTCCTGCATCTGGCGCTTGAGGTCGGCGTTCTCACGCTCCATCTTGCGCACCTGCTTAAGCTGCTGTACGCTCATGCCGCGCTGCATTGCCTCTTCCTCAAAGAAGCTGTCGTCATCCTCTATTGCCTTGCCAAGCGCCTCTACGTCGCCGTTCTCCACGCCGTACTTCCTGCACAGCAATTCCAGAGTAGGCGACAGCGCATCATAGCGGCTTACCTTTTCGTCGGTCGCCTTAAAACGTCTGCGCACAACGTCATTGACTTCCGCGTCATAAAGGTCTTTGTACTCGCCCTTGATAAGCGCCTTGAACTGGCGCGCTCTGGCCTGTTCCGGGCTGTCTCCGGCTGCGGCCTCTCCTGCCGCGCCCTGCGCATCTCCGGCGGCGTCCGCCTGCTTGCCATACTTCACGCCTGCAAGTGGATTGCCCGCGCCTGTTGATTGCTGCCCGGCGTCAGCAGCGCTTACGCCCGTTGCGCCCGCTGTTCCGGTGCCGCCTCCGGCTCCTGCGCCGCCTTCGGCGAAAAGCTGGATGTCGAAACAGTCAAGGCTAATGTATTTGCTCATGGTATCCTCCTGTCCGTTAAGCGAACGACTCTTTAACCTGTCCGTATGGTGGACGACTCCTATTGATACGCCCTCAGGCGGTCTCAAACGGTTTAAGCTCAATGTTCTTTGGGAAATTCTTCGCCAGTAATAACATACCTGCCTGCACAACGAAGAACGTGTGAAGTGCTTCCGCGTAGTGTTCCGGCTTGGGCTTGCACTGCACCTTCATGTGCCCCTCGTGTATTATGATCTTCGGTTCTCCGTCCAATTGCCCGGCCTTTGCCATAAAATCTATGTTCTGCGCCGCCGTATAAGCGAGTGTGGAAGCCCCGGCGCATACAAGATCGCGGCCGCGAGCGCCGAGGCCGGAATGCCCGCGAACGCTCATTGTCAGTGTGCCTTTTGCTTTGTCAACGATAAAAGCTGCCCGTATCATGTGCTCTCCTTATCTCGGCGAGGATGCTTCCGCAGCCGTCTGCCTTGCGTTTTTCGTCACGCTGCTTTCGCTTCCTGTGTCCGCGGCCGCGGGGTTCACGGTTCCGGGTGTTGCCGTCGGAGCCTGCATCCCGAATTGAGCCGCCAGTGTCTCGGCAAGCTGCCCGCCCGTACCGGCATCCAGCGTCTGTGCAAGCTGTAAAGCAACGCTCTGCGCCGCAATCATCTGCTTATATATCTGCCCGTTCTGGGCTATCTTCTGCATCACGAACTGCTTGCGGTCAAAGTCCATCATGTCAAGGCAGATGAGCGCCGCGTCAGCCTGTTCCGGTACGAAGAAGCCCGCAGAATAAAACTGCAAAGCCAACTCATTTTGGCTCATTTTGCTGTATGGGCTTGCCTTTTCCGCTGTGACTTCAACGTCAAACAGCGGCAATCTGTACCCGACTTCGACGCCCAGCTCCATTGGCGTACCGCCTACCAGCTGTCCTTGCGCCTGCGGGAGAATCCCGGCGTTGGAGTACTGCACAAAGCGCTGTGCGCCGTTCTCGCCGATAATACGGAAGCAGCGCGCGGTGTCATAAAACTGTCGTATCAGCTCTATGATCATCACCTGAACCTTGCGGAAAGCCCTGTATGCCGCTTTGTTGCCGTCGCGCGACAGCTTGCTGCCGGCTTCCTGCATGGCCGCTATCGCGCTTGCAGCCGTAACGCCTCCCGTTGTTCCGCCGGACGATACGTCACGGTTGCCTGTCGTCTCTTTGAGTTCGTCAATTTTGTTGTTGATAACAGTGACGTATATCTCGTTGAGCGGGTTTACCGGTATAGGCTTCACGTAGTCGTCCGACAGTGAGCCCTCAACATGCACGATCTTCTTCGTGGTATCGACGTATTCCTGCTCGTTTATGCCTCCGTCGATACGCGAGAAGTGCCGCGGCGAGGCGTTAAAGAGCAGGTTCTCCATTATGGCCTTGTCCCCGCGGTCTATGTACTCCTGCGTGCGCTTGCCGACGTCGATGTAGGAAAAGCCGCACGGTGTTCCCTTGCAGGAGAACAGCGGATCAAACACAAACGGGTAAAGCCCGTGATCATACCAGCCGGCAGACGCATAATCCGGATCGTTTTCGGTGGCAAAAAGCGGCTCCTGCTGTCCGGCAACGAACTTGCAATAATGGAGCACAGCGCGCCCGTCCTGCATCTTTTTGTAATACCAGTCCACAACGACAGATTTATGCGTTGTGTCTATCGTGTCGTCGTAGACGTACTTCGCGATGTCCATGACCGGCGCTGCGAGCTTGCCCGCGAGCTGCGGGTACTCACTCTCTAGGAGGTCGTTGTCTCGGAGTGTGGCATAAAACAGGTTGCGCGATTGTTGAATATCCGATATGCCGGACTCCCAAAAGAGGTTTATAACGTCTATAGCCTCGATATCTATATCGCCCAGCCCGTTGAGCTTGGTGTTATCCCAAAACACACCGTATACACCGGTGCCGCCTATCAGCTTGTCGTCCATGACACTGCTGTACACCTGCTCGAAATCGCACTGATCGAGAATAACCGGGATGATGGACGATAGCATCTCTGCCTCGGCCTTGTCTCCTTCTTCGCGCGGCAAGATGTTGGCACGTGGGAAGTTGTCCATAGCGTCTGCATGCTTGTTTGCAATGGCGTTAAAGAGCCAGCCCGACACCGGCTCTACCTGATCGTCGCCGTGCTTGCGCATGCAGTCCCACTGCCGCAGCTTGTACCACTGGTGGTTGTCGACAATGCGGCGCTCAAGGTTTGCCTTGCCCTCCTTGTACTTCAACAGGGTCTGCCACGCCTCGGCTATTTGGTCTGCGCCTATGCGCTGAGAAAACGCGCCCTGTGTTTCGACATTCCCCACGGGGAGCGCGCTAAGGTCTATCGACTGCATCAGCGCCATGTTTCCCATGCTTCCCGCGGGCGGTGCGTCCACCGGCAGTGCGCCGGATGCGTCGCTCTCGACCGCGTCGTCGCGTGGGCGCTTATTTAACATCGCCATGTATTATCTCCATTCTCGGCACTCGCTGTGCCGGCATAATATCTGCTGGATCAATATCCAAAAACATTTTGAGCGGGTCGGCCTGCTTTGCCTCCGGAAGCGGAGCTTTGCGCGGCTTTATAGGCCGCGTCATAAGGAAGTAGCGTACTTCGTCGGCTACGTGATCCTCTCCGTCCGTGTCCAAATCCTCTACCCTGTGCTCATCGTACTGCAAAAGCGGCATTGTGCGAATAAACGCCTTGCAGTTTTTGAATACATACATCATCGGGTAGCCATTATCATCGAAATACAGCCTGTAATGTACCTGCATCCAGCCGGGGAGTCTCGCATGGTCGCCTTTATCGAAATAAACTCTGTATCTCGTTGCAACGTCCGCTATGCTCTCTCCGGTCTCTGCGTCCCATATTGCCGGGTCTGCAACGCCCTGTATCGTCTTACCCCGCAGCCAGCGGTGCTCGGTCTCTATCCGGTGTATCTCTGCGAATACGCGCTCAGGTGTCCATTTGACGCCCTCGTTAGGGGTGTCCGTGCATCCGTAAAGCTCAAGTATGCGGTATACAACACCGTCATAATCTACAGCCCACCAAGCACACGAAAACGGCTTGGCATAGCCCCAGTCAAAAGAGCGGTATATGCGCCAGCCGTCCGGTATCTCGAACGGCTCTATAACATGTGTCCATTGCCGGTCAATGTAGTGCTCCGGCCGGTCGGCGAACTCCTCGAAGAATTGACCCTCGTATATATCCCAGTCCCCGTCAAGCCATGCCTTGCGCAGCTTGGGCGGAAGCGCCTCCAGCTTGCGCACATATTCGGGGTCAGACTGCATCAGCGCGAGATTATCGCGCACAAGGGAACGGATAAAGCTGTAATCATCCGGGTTTTCACCGGGTTTATACTGTCGGTCGACGAAAAGCCGCTTGACCCACGCATGCCCGACGCCGCCGGGGTTGCAGGTATAGTAAATACGCTTTGGAAAGCCGTTGACGCCGCGCACACAGGCGCTTAGTTTGTCCATTTTCTCCTCGCTCTGGTGGGTGGCCTCGTCGACAAACAGCACGTCAACCTCCGTGCCTTGAAAACGATCCGCGTCCTTCTCGTTGTCGCAGTAGCGGAAAAGGATGCGGCTCCCGTTCGGGAACGTGATATGTTTTTTTGAGTCGTTGTAGCTCGCCACGCGCTGTGTTCTATCCTCAGCGTGGCAGTGCAGCATCTCACACAGCGGGATAATGTGGTTCTCCTGAAGCTCGGGATATGTGCGTCGAATTATCATAACCTTTATGCCGGGGTAGTTGAGGCACAGCAAAACAGCCTTTACGCGCACTGCCCAGCTCTTCCCGCCGCCGCGAGCTCCGCCGAAGCCGATATACTTGTGCGTGTCCGTCAGAAAAAGCGCTTGCTTTTCGTTCGGCGGCGGAAACGTGAAGCTGCTCATACGCCATACTCCTTGACGTCCGGGGCGAAACTTACCGTTACCTCAGACGCCGCGCTGCTCTCGCTGTCCTTGCGGAGCTTGTCAATGCGCGCCTGCTGCTCGGCCTTATCCAGGCTATCCTTGTTAAGCCCCTGTATGCGCTGCAGGGTCGCCAGCGCGTCAGCAAGCAGGTTTACGGCCTTCGCGTTCGAGGTATCGCAGCGCTCAATAGCTTCCGCTACACGCTGTGTCATGGCAGACACAAGCGTCTCGAAGTCCGCCGCCGCGTCTATCCGTGTGGACACAGCGGCCTCGTGTATGGCCACGTCCGCCTCGTGCTTCACCTGTGCAGCCTTTTCCACCCACTGCTCGCTCGTAGCGTGCCGACGAAGCGTCGACATAGGTACTCCGTACTTTGCGCACAGCAGCCTGTACGATGTGCCGCCCGCGATATATTCGGCTTGGATCTTTGCCCAATTGGGCTTGCCCTGCTTTTTGCTCAAGTTGCCTCCCTCCCGGTCGTCTGCTCCAAGCATAGCATCTCGCAGCTCCGAAACTAAATCCCCCCTACAGCGAAAAATAACGGGAGGCAAAAAACCTCCCGTTTGAACTATTCCCATTTGCCTGCAAGCATTCTAGCGATCCTGCAATCCGCATAGTTGTGGATATCTCGGCAATAAATATGCTTGTACTCAATGGCGCTGCCTGCAAACGTCAGTCTGAGCGCCGTCCCCGGCTCTACTCCCTCGCAGTATATTGCCTGCGCGTCCTCACAACGATAAAAGGGACAGCACGCCTCTTTGGATATGTAGTGCTTGCCCATGCCACACCTCCATAATATCGGTGTCAGCCCCCTCGTGGGCTGTGGATTGAAATAATTGCTTATTTTTTATTAACTGCAAAACAAAGCGGATGATGCCTTCGGGCGTTGTCCGCTTTGTTTTGCGTCACGCTTAGTCTCCGCGGCTCCCTCCGATAATGACGGCCATTATCAAGGCGCCAAGCGAGCCGCCGAGGATAAACGCCGCGAGCGCCCATAGCCAATGTATCATGTGTTTCTCCTTTCAGCACTCAAAATAGACTTTCACGTACTGCCCCGGAACATTAGTTCTGAAATACAGAAATCCGGAATAATCGTCGCCGAGATAGCCGCAGGACTGCGACACGAAATAATCTTCCGTCACACCGTTGGTGTGCTTAAATTCTTCTATGTCCTCCCTGTCGAGCGTGACGAACTGAGCGGTGAACCATGCTATCCCTTCGGGGTCGAGGCCTTTGTCTTGCAGATTTTCGTTCAGGCGGTTTATTTTCGCTCTGCACTTGGCTATCTCTTTGATTTCTTTGTAGATTTTCATGTGTCTTTCCTTTCTCCTTCGCTGCAAAAGCCATTAAGTCCGAGGCGCTGGCCGAGGTTGCAGAGGTTCGCCCATTTGCAGTCTTTGCACCGTACCACCGGCGCAACGTCTGCGGCGGGGATATTGGCCATTTCGGCTTTCAGACGCTTATCTTCAGGGCGCATTATATGTGCCACGCGCAGTGCCGCCTCTCGTTCTATGTATTCAGCCATAATTTACCCCCTATACTTCTTGACCCCGATTCCGTCTTGCTCCGGCGAGTAAAACTCCGCACACTTTGCGTTATCATCTGTGGCGCACACGTCGCAAGTAAAACCAAACTCCGCGTCGAGGGCTTTAAACAGTTCCGGCGGAGTTGCCCACTCGCACGTGGCGCTCGAAAACATAAGCTTAGTATTCACTCTCGCCCTCCATATCATCAAACGTATACTGGCCGGGAAGAACGCCGTCCTCCATCCACCAATGGAATACATCACGGCCTGTTGTGCCCATGCGCCAACTGCCATCGAGTTTCCCTCTCCGCCTGCGCTCTGCGAGCATACGATCAAACGCAGCTATGTACAGCTGCTGATACTTTGGGTATCTCGCAAACTCGGCATAGCGCGCTTTTCCCGCAAGCGGGCAGCCAACGCAGCCTACGCGCTTCCAGCCCTCGCAGTACAGCGGGTTAACCTCTACCTTCTGCTCGCCGAGGTATGCCCACACATCATCTTCCGTCCAATCTACGATCGGATTGCAAATGCGTTTACCCTTCAGCTCGCATGATTCAAAAAGTCGCCGCGCGTCATCGTTATCGCAGTTGAGGAGCAACGTTTCGTCCCTGCTGCGCCGCTGGATTTCTAGGCTGTTGCGGTTCGCCTTGCGCGCATGGCTTTCCGCCCACCGGACGCCGGTGACGATAAATCTATCCTTACCGCTCTGCTCCTTGAGGACTTGGCAGCAATACCGCGCAAGCCGCGTCGGCGGCATTAACTTTTGAGGTATCAGTGCCCACATGGAGGTGCGCTGCCCCTTGTACGTGGGATGCTCGATGGTATACTTGATGCCCTTGCCCTCGTACTCTTTCGCTCTCTCGCGGACGTGGTACACGGTTTCGGGCGCGTCCGCCGTCGTGTGGCTATGCACGATCTCAAACGGGATTCCGGCGTTTTCGGCGAGGCGGCAAATTACCGCGGAGTCTTTGCCGCCAGAGTCCGTAAGCATAAGCGGCTGCTTATACAGGCGCAGCGACATATCCGACGCGAGGCGCAACCGCTCCATCGCTGTATGTTCTTTATCCACTCACGACCTCCAGCAGCTCCACGCGCTCACAGCGTATCTTGCCGTCCGAGCTATACGGGACGCACACGCCGCAGAGCCATTCCCAGCGGATCAGCACCTTCCAGATAGCGCCGCCTCGCCAGCCGTAATGACTTTTTACCCAGTCAAGGGGCGCGACGTTTATGCCGCATCCGCATTCTTCGCAGCGGTTGGAGTTGACGTTCTCGGTTATCACACTGCCCTCCGCGATCGTCCAGCTTTCAGGCGCGACGTACTCGGAGTTGAAGGTTTTATATGCTATGTAGCCGTCGGCGACGCGCTCAAAATGAGCGTCAATGAAATTCACGGCAGAAAGAAGTTCTTTTGCCCCGCTGAGGTTTGCCCCTCTGAGGTCTGCCTTGCTGAGGTTTGCCCCGCTGAGGTTTGCCCCGCTGAGGTTTGCCCCTCTGAGGTCTGCCCCTCTGAGGTCTGCCCCGCTGAGGTCTGCCCCTCTGAGGTTTGCCCCTCTGAGGTCTGCCTTGCTGAGGTTTGCCCCTCTGAGGTTTGCCCCGCTGAGGTTTGCCCCTCTGAGGTCTGCCCCTCTGAGGTTTGCCCCTCTGAGGTCTGCCCCTCTGAGGTCTGCCCCGCTGAGGTTTGTATAGCTGAGGTATGTATAGCTGAGGTTTGCCTTGCTGAGGTCTGCCCCTCTGAGGTTTGCCTTGCTGAGGTCTGTATAGCTGAGGTCTGCCTTGCTGAGGTTTGCCTTGCTGAGGTCTGCCCCGCTGAGGTCTGCCCCTCTGAGGTTTGCCCCGCTGAGGTCTGCCCCTCTGAGGTCTGCCCCGCTGAGGTTTGCCTTGCTGAGGTCT
>ERZ1034897.125-NODE-125-length-43506-cov-45.929323_pt1 | contig 43506 bp, 47 predicted proteins | sample MGYA00520629_ERZ1034897 | MGnify/ENA primary metagenome ERZ1034897 (study PRJEB33766, sample SAMN09781789) | gut metagenome | biome: gut microbiome | host: Homo sapiens | place: Madagascar | study: EMG produced TPA metagenomics assembly of the PRJNA485056 data...
AAAACTATTGTTGTTACCCTCTGCACCTTCACCCCTCTCTCCAAGTCCACCTCGTTGCACACCCACTGCTGGCCGTTTTGGTCAGTGTAGTTGCCGTCAGACTTTACCGGGATACCAGGCAGCCCGCCCGGCGTGGACAGGGTGATGGTTTTCGTTTTGGCGCCGCCGTCTCCCAACGTAACAACTACCGTTCCACCGTCACCAGCGCTCACAATAGGCACAGGCGCATCTGGTGTCGGCGTCCCGTCCTGCGTGCTCTTGCCATAGATATGCAGCCCGCACAGCGGTGCGGCAAAGGCATCATCAACAGTGACCGGATTGCCAGTCTCACTGCCGACAAGGATATTCTGTCTGGCTTGCAGTTGAACCACGGATGACTTTAGCGCAGGCAGCTGCTTTTCGCGCTCCGCTTCTGCTTTCACTCGGGAGGATTCGGCTTCTACACGCCCCTCCTCCGCCGTCTGCCGTTCCTGCTCGGCGCTGGCACGCTCGGATTCAGCGTCTTTTCTGGCCGTCTCTGCGGCCACACGGGTACTCTCTGCCTCTACACGGGCCTGCTCTGCGGCGGCACGCTTGGATTCTGCGTCAGCTCTGGCCGTTTCGGCCTCCTGCCGTTTGGACTCGGCAGTCCGGCGGGCGGTCTCATCATTAACGCGCTGGGTTTCGTGATCTTTTCGTAACCTTTCGTCATCGGCGCGTTCCGCTTCCGCATTTACGCGAGCGGCTTCTGCTGCCGCACGGTCAGTCTCAGCACTTTCGCGGGCTGTTTCCGCGCTCTGACGGTCATCCTCGGCGGCAATACGGGCGCTTTCGGCGGTTTGCCTCTCCTTTTCAGCGGCGGCGCGGTCAGCCTCTGCATCAACTCTGGCGGTCTCCGCCTCAACGCGGGCAGACTCCGCTGCCGCCCGGTCGGCTTCGGCGGTTTCCCGACCGGACTCCGCCTCCAGCACCTTGTCCATGTCCGCCCGGACTCCATCGGCGGTCTTGACCGCACCATTCGCAGCAGCCAAGATCTGCCGCACCAGATCAGGCGTTGGCGCGTCGCTGGTTGTGCCGTCTGTGCCAGCCTGCGCAATCACCGTGTAGGCGATATTACAGGATGCAATCTGCACACCGTCCGCCATACCTGCGATCACAAGCGCACCACGGCCAGCAGACGCAGTTGCCTCCGGGGGCACGTCAGACAGTCCGTCTGACGGCACGAGCACACGCACCGGCTCCGCCGCTTTGGGCGGATGATACACCGCTACAATGTCAAGCCCGTCCCAACCGGCACCGGCGACAACGGCAATCTGCTCCACGCCATAGCTCTCGGCGGTACCGAGCTGGATCTGGGCGGGCATAGGTGCGTACCGATCCAGGTGTATCTTGTGGACGATCTTGTCCGGCATGTCTTACACCTCCACCTCCGGAAGGCCAGCCACGCTGGTCAGCAGGCTGAGCACGCCCGCCAGCACCGACGCGCTGACCACGGCCACCCAGTTTACATCTCCCAGCACCGCGCTGGTGCCGATTGTGGCCACGGCGGTCTGAGCGATGGTTTTAATTGCGCGGATGCCCGCTGCCTTCATCCAGGTCTTGATGTTTGCCTTCATAATTTTGCTCCTCTCTTACATTTTGTTTGCTTATCTTTGCTTATCGAGGCTTCCTAAATTGGATTATCTGATGATTTTTCTGATTCCAGTGTAGCAAAAGGGCAGGGAAAATTGCTATCCCCCGCCCCTTTGTTCAGTGCCATGGTGCGTCGCTCAATGTGCTTTCCTTGTAATACACAAGGTACAGTGTATCCTTCTGGCTGGAAGATAGGCTCTGGCTGTTGATCCACGCCATAACCTTGTCCTTCTTTGTCTTTCCCTCAATGTCCTTGCCTTCTGCATCCTTCTCATTTTCAGCGGCACTGTACTGCTGAGTTAGTGCGTAGAATACACTCAGATCAATGCCCGCCGGTTCTGCGATGTCGTAATACTTCTCCGCCTGCTGGGTTGTGATGTCTCCATCGAAATCCGGATTTTCTAGGAGTAAGCGATACTTTGTCAGATAACCGTCGGCATCATCCTCTGACATAAATCCGCTTTCAATCATCTGCTCCTTGAGTCGATCCTGTTCCTCCAAGTCAAGATCATCCGAGGCGGCCTTCACACCATCCTTCCAGTAATTCATCATGTAATCCCCGATGTCTTCGCTGGTGTATACACCGGAATCAAGGATATCCCGTTCGATGGCCGAATAGGCGTCTGAATCATTGAGGTAGGCACGCATCAGGATCTCCATATAACGACTCTTGTTTTTGTCGCTGGACAAATCGTAGATTGCCTTCTCCATCTGATACTCCACATAGTAATTCCCCTGACCAGATACCACTGTACGCAGTAGGCTCCACATATCACGGGTAATATTATTGACCGAAATACCGGACAAATCTGCAATCTTGGCGGCTAGCTTTTCTAGTGTGTAGGCCAGCGTCTTGTTGCTGTCGCCCTGGAGTGCATTCATCACATTTTTCCCGCAATCAACCAGCTCTGAAACAGCGTCCATATCCATGCGGCCAACGTCGTAGCCCTGCATGACCGAGATAACGTCCTTTACATATGGTAGCTGCATCAGCGGATTGACATCGCCGATCATATTGCCGCTAAACATGATATTGAACATTCTCTGAAATGCATTTGCCTCTGTGCCGTCTACGCCAGAAAAGGCGGCAATGAAACGATCCCAGAAATCCTTGTCCTTATCATCGTCACGCACCGCATCAATCAGGCTTTTCATCACGCCATTGACCGCCGCTGTCACCAGCAGCGCCGATGCGCCACGGAGGATCTTTCCGACCGCCTTCCCTCGCTTCGCTCCGTCCGACTCATAGAGGAACTGATCTACTGCACGCATCATGACATTGAAAGACATTGTCGGCTCACCCATAAAGGCCGTAGCCATCTTGTTCCAGGCATTACTGGACCGCATCACCTGGCTGCGCTGCAGCACACCATCAACCACCTGTGTGGCGTCAATCATCTCCGTAAACCGACGATTGACCTCAGCATAGAATGCGTCGGTACCAACGTCCAGGTTGCTTTCCTTCTGGACTTTTCGCTCTGCGCAGTTCCAAAGATAGCCCCAAGTGATTTCGTCTGCTTTACCGGCGCCCCAGGACAAAGCGTTGCTAATGCGCTTCAATCGGCTATAATCCCCGTAGAGGATTTCTTGCATCTGGTTGCCGCTGGAGATATCGAAACCGCCCTGCGCCTTTCTGGCTGCAATCGGTGAATAGCGTTCAGCCCGCTTAAAGCCTCCGCCTCTCGTTGCACCACCAGCAAGGCCGCGCATCAGATCTGCCGGAGACCACAGCGCCATTGCACGAAACAGTGCCGTTGGCTGCTGGATGACCACGCGAAGATTGGCTCCAACTGCAGCACCCTTGGCATTGCCCAGCAGCTTGGCCGGGATGGATCCCATGGCGGAATCCTTCGTGTCGCCAATGCCGCTTTGGATGTCTGCCATCAGGTTCATCCAGTAATTTGCGGCGCCGGAACCGCCGACATCGTTCAATACGCCTTTAATGGTTCCTGTTGTCTGGCGTACGCCGTCATCGTTGTACTCGCTGTACTTCCAGTTATACAGGCGGCCGGCATCTTCCATAGGGCAAAGCCAAGCTGCATAGGTCGTCATTTCAGAAGCGTGCCTTGCGAAGGTATCAAAGACGCCGGAGAGATCCACGCCGTTGTTGGCATGTGCGACTGTACTTTTAGCCATACCGAAGTTCTTAACGGAAATGGTATTGTCGCCGCCTTTTTCAACGCTGGAGTGTGTTTCCTCGCTGGCCGTTTTGATTGGCCAGTAATTCTTCTCCCGGAATTTCTGGTAGCCATAGGCCTGTATGCTTGCCTGATTTCCATAATCGGACAACCGGCCGGACATAATGGTCTGTAGCCCGTCTGCCAGTTTGATTTGATTTGCCGTCAATGCACTAGTAATCTGAGACAACTCATCCAACGACATATGTACCGCACGATTACCGCGCCGAATCGTGCGTTTGGCATAGGTCACTTCCGGCTGCACGATACCGCCAATCAGCAAATGCTCCTGTGCCTGCTGGCGCTGCATCAGAAGATATACTTCCATGCGCTGATCTGCGCTGAGTGTCAACTCACCATCTGCGAACCGGAATGTCTTGATGTCTTTCTTGGCCTCCCTAAGCGTTTTCAAGGGATTATCTCCCATCAACTGTTGTACATCTGCAGCGACCTCATCCACCATGACCTGCTGCCTATCTTGCGCATCGCGGAGCATGCGATAGACCGCGTCACCAGCAGCCCCGAAGTGAGAGAAAAACGTCAAAGGCGTTTCCATGTCCAACATAAAATGTGACTTTGTGATCGTTTTTTTCACTTTGCGACTGGCTGTATCCGTACGGAATGCGTCGGCCCACTGACTGATCCGCTGGTACTTTGCATCGCTTAACGCCTTGCCTGCATTCTGAATAGACGCCTCAACCGCCTTCAATGTATCCCAAACGAGTTGCAGCTGCTGATTGTTCATTTTTGCAATAGGTGTATTCCGCAGTGCAATCAGCTGATCGAAATAGCCATCCCCATTTTCGCCCACCAGCGACGGGTCCACCACCATCTCACCATTATTTTCCTGCAGGATCTGCTGATAAGCCTCCCGTGCTGCCTCAAAAGCTTGAGTTCGCTTGGTCAAATCTGCGGAGGACTCTACGTCCTTTTTGCTGGTCAGATCAATGGCGTCTAATACGGCGGCGACAGAGGTTCGCAGCTGCTCCGGGATGTGCTGCTTGTCCGAGGGATGCAGCAACTTGCGGGACATATCACTGGCATGGCGAAGAATCTTATCCCGCAGGACTCTGGCCGCTGAACGTTCCCGCCGCGCAACATCCTGCCGCTTCTTTTCAGTCATATCCAGTAGGTGTTGCTTCTGTCTGGCCTCACGCACACGCTGGGTGGCCTTTTCCCGCATGGATTTTCGCGTTTCTACCAGCTTTTTCTTGGCCTTCTGCAGCTTGGCCTCATACTTCTCAGTCGTGTGTTCCAACTTTTGCTCTGCCTTGGTGCGTTCCCGCTGAATGGCGTTTTCCCGCTTCGCCTGGGCACGATCTGCTGTAGTATGCTGCTGTGCAATATCCATGACTCCGTCCAAAATCGTCTGCGCCAGGCTCTCCGTCTCCTGACGGACGTCAATCTGATCCGCGGCTGTCTGCTGGAGAGCTAGAACCGAGTAGACGATATCCCCAAGCTGAGTGACCAGCGGAGCAGATTCATCCGCCACTCCCGGAGTCTGGGCTACAAAGTCCTCCAACCCGCTGTGCGTGTCATCTGTGAATTTGAGACGGATACCTGCATTTCTGGCCATTGCATCCAGGCCTTCAGCCCTAACATCACTGCGGATGGAGGCAGGAACGGTCATGGTCTTCCCAATGATATCAGCATAGCGGTCATCGATTTCGCTGATGTCAAGTTGATAAGCGCTCACAACCTTATCCGCAATGCTGTTTGCCATGTCGTACATTTCGTTCCAACCCAGCAACTGGTCACCAATACTTCCGCCCTGCATGATTGCAGATGTCAGATTGGAAAGCTCATACATGATGCTGCTCGAGCCGATGGATGTACCCTGCGTAAGCGCCGACGCAAAGCGCTTCAAGTCGGACTGGTTTATCTGGGCACTTTCGGCGGTGGTAACAGTGCCCTGTCGCTGGAGCTCAGCCAAACGGCGGCGCAGGGATTTTGCCTCCCGGTTCAGCCGATAAAGAGCCTGACGCTGTTCTTCACTCAGGTTGCCTCTGATGTCCTTCACCAGTATATCCGCCCGCTCTCTGGACAGCACATCCTGAAGCGCCTTACTGCCGCTCAGTGCCTCGTCGGAACGCTGGATCGCGTTGTCAATCTGCGCCGTAAAGGCTCGAATACGAGCGGCCAGATTACGTGCTTCACCGCTGGACTTGTCCTCGACTGCATCATACCGGCGGCGGAGCTCATCCACGGTGTTTTGCCAGTTCTGATACTGCGCCCGGCGGCGCTCCCAGCGGAAGTAAGCTTCCCGCTCTGCCTGCGTGCGCAGAGAGGAGGTGTCCAGATCGGAAAGAATTTCGTCGTCGGTCTGCTCATACACACGGGCAGAGTAGCGGATGTCCGGGTCGGACGTAGGGTTCTGATTGTCGGTGCGTTTGATCTGCTCCTTGACTTCCAGCACCCGATGGAGTATTCTGTTTACAGAAGGAGTATCGCCGCTAGGATTACCCTCTGGCCGAAAGGTTGGAAGGCCCTGGTTGAACGGCGTTGCTCCTTCTTGTTCTACCGTAACAACCTCGTGGACATAGAATTTGTTTTTATTTCCATCTCTACGCAAAATCACTCCGGCCATATATTCAACAGAACCAATTTGGATTGGCGCTGCCACAACAGCTGTGTCATAATTCCTGTTTTTCCAGTTAATCTGATAGTCAACAACATGACCTTTCTCTAAAATCACCGGAATAGCAAAAAAAGAAGCAACCTTATTTCGACCTGTGCCATGCGCAAGATCACTTTTTATTCCGCGTCGAGACAGAGTGACGTCGCCCAGCTGAGGATTTTCAACCATTCCTCCAACACTGTCAAAGAAGTCTCCAACGGCCTTCACCACGTCACTGGCCTTCAAAGACCCGGTGTATGCACTCACGCTGGCAACTGCCTCCATCTGTGCCGCAATTCGGATTCCAGTTTCAATCTCATCCTTATGCACAGCATCCTCACGATAGGAGAATTTCGCGCCCTCCACAGAGTTGATTACGTCAAGCCGAGACTGCTCATCTCCGGCAGCATAGGTGCGCACCGGAATACCGGCTGCTGTGACTTGCTCCATAAGTCCGCTATCCATACTGTCGGGTACCACAACGGCCAGCGCTTCATCATACTGCACGACGCGCTCCGGCTTTGCTTCAAAATACCCGGTTGGCATCTGGGCAGCGGAATGGTAGAGCGCCTGAATCATTCTTGCAGTATCTTTGTCGATGGTATATCCTTCTTTGGCAAATGCGCGGATAATGGCAACTGGCGTATGTTTTCCGGTGGCAGAGCTCACGAGAATACTGCCGATAATGTCCATCTCTTCAAAGCTGTTGTCCGAATGCGGTTCATTCTGCTGCCGGACTTTGGTGATAACATTACCGATACTGTCGTCAATTTCGTCGAGCAGATCTTTATATTCCTGATCGTCCACAGTCTGAAGCCGCCCGCTGTCCTGCTTCACATCAGAAATACTGCCGTACTCGGGCGTAGCGGTGGACATCAAAGCAGTCGAATTAGGTGCAAATACCTTCTCGCCCCGCTGTTTCTGCGCTTCAGTCATCGCTCGAACGATGTTCTCTGCGGTGTAGGCATAGTGCAGTTGAGCGAAACTCCGGCTGTTTCCGCTTGCGGTGTAGCGGTCTTTGCCATTGTAAATACCGGGTTCACCTAACAAGCCGTTCAATTTACCTTGCAGCCACTCTTTCACATCACTGTGATCTACCTGCTCTCTCAGCGCATCCAATGTGGCCGTGCGGTCAACTTCGCCTTTTGTTTTGCCTTTGTCCAGATACATATCCCACGCATCCCGTGCGATCTGTTCTAATGTAAACATGGAGACGTTGTTTTCCATGCTTTTGTCAATTCTGGACTGGCGCTTTGCCTCGATTTCATCCTGTGACCAGCCGTTCCGTTTAGCCACTCTCTGAAGGGCGGCTTCACCGGCCTTGCGATAGTATTCTCGCAGTTGGTCCCGAATCGTTTCCGCATCAGGGCCAAGCGATTCGCTCGCCTGCATTCCGAGTGCAAAATTGGCGTTGATCTCGGCCAGACGCTGCTCACCAATCTGGTCAACGAGAGTCTGAAGAAGATCGTTTCCGTATTTATTCCACACCTTGTCCGACAAAACGGGCTCAACAGTTTTTCCATGATCGGCCAAATAAGCCGCTTGAACAGTATCTCTGCCAGCCAGCTTTTCTGCCAGCTGATCGACACTCATGCTGCTGGAGTCATCAATGCCGAGTGAGCGGATCAGACTGCTGTTTGCGAAAATACCGTTTGCGACGTTTTTGGACAGATTATTGAGAGTCCGTTCGACTTCCAGCAGCCGATCATAGTTAACTGGGTACTCAACCTCCGGTGCAGTAGGAGTGTATGCATCAGCGCCAAAGATGTGATTTCTGGCATCTGTTTCCGGATCAATGGACGCCCTGGGAAGGACTAGAGAAATGGGACCATACTTGGAGTGTCCCTGTTCTGCTTTGACGATAGCAACCGATGGCATGGGAAAGCCGCCCAGTTTCAACACATCCCGCAGGTTCTCCTCTGTCAGATTGTGAAGTGCCAGCAGATCCTTCGTCTCTTCTACCGGCTCGCGCATGGAGAACTCTTCCTGCTCAACCGATGACAAATCGTCACTAGTTCCAACCTTCTCCAGCAGAGCTGAATCCCACAACTCCGCAAGCTGGTCAGTCACATCGCGCATCAGGATAGATTCCTGCCGGAAGCTGTTTTCCTGCTTATACACATCACGAATTTTCTGGATCAGATCATGAATGAAATCCCGTACCCGCTCAAACAGGGTGCGGTTTTCTTTTGCCAGCGCCCGGACAGCCTCAGAATCATAAAGCACCTCAGCGCAGGCGTTGGCTACGATCTCGTGATCCAACTCAGACTCGGAATAGAGTCCGGTGTCAGTCAACCGTGTTTTGATCTCATCCAGCTGATTTTCCCCGATATGCTCCAGAACAAATCGACTCAGCTCTCCGTAGGCCTCTGTGTTCTCCAACGAATGGGTCAGCTCGTGGGCAAATGTCTGCAAGATGACACGCCGATGGTCGCCAGGCTTTGTTTTGCCTGCGTTAATGTCAACATAGATCGTACCGTCCTGGTATGCACCGTTGAACGCCTCGAACTTCCCATTCTTGACATCCGATTCAAAGAACACGGCACGCTTCACAACGCCGGCCTTTACCAGCATCTCAACAGCGGAGGCAGCCTGCTTCTGATAGCTGTCCATTGCGTTTCGATCCACGCTTCTGAGCCGATAGGTGACGTCGCCCGCCGAAAGAGTGCCGCCGTCGTAGCTCACCGTTCCGCTGGCAGGCGTTTTACCCTTTGCACGGTTTGCTGTACGCTTCACTCGTTCGGCCTTACTCTGCGTCTTCTGGCGGCCCTCCTGCACGTTGCCGCGCTTCCGTGTTTCCAAATCTGCCGCCGCTCTTGACTTGCCTGTTTCATAGGCCATTTGCATTGCGGTATTGTAGCCCTCGTAAGAGGGACTCGGCATCTCCTGGCCTCTCACTCCAGCCTCGTAGCCAGCTGCCCAAGTATCCGCGTAGCGGCCAACCGTCTGACCGTCAGAGTAGGTGGCAAACATGATACTGGCATCCGGGCCATATCTCAGCGCGTCCTGGATCAGCGTATGAGTCGAGCCGGGCAGACGAGTCAGCTCCTGCAGCTTTACAGCGGAAGTATTGCCGCTCTCGTCTTTTACGATGACGGACAGGCCTCCATCTTTCATAGCAGTTCTCTTAATGCCAGTAATTGTGACCGGCGTTTCCGACTCCTTTATCTGAGCCTGAGTTTCGGCCTGGGCAGAAAGCCCTACGCTACGGTCAACGACTGCATCGCGGAAACGGACGTCCTCGTCGGGCATTTTGCTACGATAGCTCCGGGCGCCCCGGGTCACGTTTACGGCATCGTGCGCCCATCCATTATCCTCTGTCTTCTTGCCGCGCACAGCCTGAGTCAGTTCCTCGGCTACCTGACGCGCCGATTTATTGGACTCCAGCAGCTGCTCCTGCTCTTCGGTCATGCTCTTGGCATTTGCCCGACGGTAAATCGCGTCAGAGAGTTCTGTCGTGCCTTCTGTAACGCCAAGAGCGGACAGCCGTTCCTGAATTGCCGCAGACTGGGGGCTCTGCTCTACTGCCTGCGCCAGCTGGCCGACCTGAGCAGCATTATAGTTCGGATTTTCCTGTCTGGCCTGCTCAGATACAAGCTGATAAATCTCTCCGTTTTCCTGAAGCTGGTCTGCCAGTATCAGCAAGCGGTGAACATTGTCGGCTCGAATGATCTGACGGCCGGTAGAAACATCCGTATTTGCGCGTGCATTCTGGATAGTAGATGCGCCCATCTTTACGCCGCCCATCACGCCGCCGGAAATAAAACCGCCGGCAAAGTCCAGCACAGCCCCGCTCAACTCATCGCCGAAGGTTCGTGCTGCTGCCTCGGAGGCGCTGTATCCTTGATTCAAATACTGCTGATAAGTTGACTTTATGTCCGACTGATCGCCGTTGACAATAAAGTCACTCAGCAGATTGGCCGCAGTAGTGAAGAACTCTTCACTACCCTCTACGCCTGCCTGTTTCGCCGTCTGCACAAGCCAGTTCTTAAACTGCGTTGCCTTGGTCCCGCCAACCAGTGCAGGTTCCGCCATCAGTTTATCCAAAGAGATGTACTCAAAGGCAGTCTCAGCAATACCGGCAAGGACGCCAGTGGCGATTGCTTGTCCATCCGACAGTCCGTTATTGTGCGCATCATGCATAGAGGCCACCGCTGCAGAGCCGCCCAGCAGGGAAGTGCCCGCTACTTCCGGAATGCCGGTAGCCATGGTGAGTCCTGCAATGGCAGCAGAATCAGCCATGCTCATGCCGGTCTGATAGAGGAAACCGAGGCCCTGCCCACCGATAACCGGAATACTATCACTCAACGTACCGTATTTGGTGTCCAGATTGTTGGAGATCGTCGAGCGAACCGTATTGGTGTAATAGTAAGGATCCTGCCACGCAGAATTGAAGTCGACAGGGCGGCCGCTTTCCGCGTTCGCTGCCCGCTGAATTCCAATATCAATGGCCCCGATACCGGAAGCTAGATTTGCCGGAACAGAAAGCGCGGAGCTGATAATGCCAGCGCCCAGATTTTTGCCAGCAAAGTCCGAAGTGGCCTTGTATTTGGCGCTCTGCCGCCGTTCGTTCAGATCGTAGGACAGATAATCCAGATAATCCTCGGCGGCCTGATAGCCTTGCGTGTTGTAGAGGTAATTGTAAGTGCTGCGCTCATCTTCGCTCAAATAATCGTACTTATCTTCGTTGTCGATCAGCGTAATCCCTTTGCCGCTGTTGCCCTGGCGGTGCTGCTGATCCCCGTTGATGGCGGCATAAGCAGTATCCCGCCGGGCAAGCTCCGGGCGATAGCCTGTATTGTCGGCGTAATCAGCATTCTGGCTGAGAGCGTTGTATTTACTGGTCTGATCTCTGCGCCACTGGAGGTTATATGCCTTGTCATATGCAGCTTGAAGCTGCTCTATCTCGGCATTCAGATCTGCATCCAGCTCATCAAAGGTAATATTCCCCGCGTAGCCGTGCTCCTTGGTGTAACGGCGTAACTGCTCGGTCTGTTGGCGCTTCTTAACAGTAATTCGTTCCTTTAGCAGATCCAAATCTAATCCAAGGAGACGTTCTCTTTCGTCCGCAGAATCCAAGGCAGAAATGCGGCTGCTCGCCTGATCGATTGTACCCAGAAGTTCGCTCTGCCGAACCTTGCTGGCCCCAGCCGCATAGTCGCGAACCTGTTGCTGGTACTGTTTCGGGATATACTGTCCATAACGGCTCACGGCATTCTGAACACGGCTGCGCTGATACTGGTCACTCAGCTCCTGCTTGGCATCATCCAGGCGCTTCTGAGCGCCCTCTCTGGTATAGAGATCAGTATATTGGGACAAGTAGTCCTCATAATCGGAATAGTCCTGCTGATACTGCTCCACTTCCTTGGCATAGTCAGTCAGATTGCCCTGCTTCTGTAGGCGGGTCAAATTGCCGCCGCGCTTGGTCAGGCCAAGCTGCTTGCTCATCAGCGTGCCATAATTCGGGTTGTCACTCGACGTTTTGGCCGCACCTCTCTGCTTAAACCGGAAACGGGCGGTCTGATCGTCGGCTTTGCTGGTGGAGTAATCCTGAACCCACTGCGCCTGACGTTTACGGCCGGCTTCAACAGCTTTCTCGCGAGTCACTGCACCGGACTCATATACGTCTTTATATTGATCGTAGTTGGCCTGAGCTGCGGCGCGGCGTTTTTCCAAAGAGGATGCTTCTTCCGCACGATCCTCATCGCTCTGTTCAATCGTAGATTCTACCGATTTTCCATAAAGAGACTCTTTGTAATTGCCCTGCGCTTCAGCGCGACGCTTCTTTAAACTTTTGCTCATACGTTATACCCCAATCCTCTCAGAATCTTATCTGCATAATTGGTATCATTGTTGTCTGTTCCGTAATAGGCCGCCCAGTTTCGAGCAAGACTTCTGGCCTGCGCATCTGTACGTCCATTTTTGATGAGTTCTTCGTATCGATCAAGATAGAGTTTTTCGATCTTATTGGACGAGGAACTCGATGAGCTAGAGCCACTTTTTCTTGACTTCGATCCGGAGCTTTTCCGGCTGCTTCCACCACTGCTGCCTCCGCTGGACTTCGCCGATGCGGCGGCCAGCTGCTGGGCATAGGCGTTTCTCCAGGCGTCCGCCTCCCCACGACTCATGCCGGCAGCGGACAACTCCGCATCTGTTGGACTGTAGCCAGTATTACCAATCAGGTTGGTCAGATTGCTGTAAGCGTCCTGGCGCTTGGAATAATCCAGCTGATCCTGCTGCATCCCAAGGTTGTAGCTGTTGTACCAGTTGGAGGAGCCGTTCTCATAAGCGGTATCCGCCCGGCCGGTCAGGTAGTTGACATTGGACCAATAATCGTTCAGAGCGTCCCGGTACTTCTCGTACTCAGCATTTTCCGCATTGCTGGCCATGTTGTACTGGTTTAGTAGATCCTGTCCCTCCTGATCGTAGCGGTTCGCGGCCAGCTGATATAGCTCCGGAATATTGTCATTCAGCTTTTGCAGATAGGCGTCATACTGCTGCTGGCCAACGCTCTGCGCATAGGAGGAGCCATATCCACCGGTCAGCCCGGCGGCCTGCCCCATGGTATCCTGCATGGCCATCTGGCCGAGGTCGGTGTACTGATCCTTCATCTGCTGATACAGCATATCGCTGTTCAGGTCATAGCTGAATTTGTCCCGGTTCATGATCTTGTCATAGATCTGCTTTACCTGGTCGCCATAAGTGTCCGTGTAGTTCGGTTTCTCTTTCTGCGCCTGATCTAAAGCGGCCATTGCCTTCTGGTAGGCATCATCCTTGGACGCATCATACTGATATCCGGAATAGTCCGGTTTGGTATTGGTTGGCTGGGACGTCGCGGCCGGAGTGTTTGAGCCTGAATTCCCGCTGGATTTCAGCGCATTCCAGGTGTTGTTCCCGACGATGCCGTCTACGCTCAAACCATTGCTGTACTGAAAATCACGGACAGCTGCGTCTGTTTTATCTCCATAGATACCATCCACGCTAAGACCATAGCCATAATTGTTCAGTGTATTCTGCAGATCGGTGACCGAATCGCCGCGGCTTCCACGGCGCACTGTTGTATATGCCATTATTCTTCTCCTTTCAACTTTGCGCTGCCGAAACGTTAAGCTTCCCCAATTGCAAACCATCTGTAGGACGCATTGCCGATCGGTTTATAGTAGTCGTTTGAGGATTTTAAGGTCACGCGTCCACCGGAGATAGACGCAGTACTGGAGTCTGTTGTCACATAGTAGCTGTTAAAATACTGACCCTTGCTGACTCCTGTCGCCCTCAAGGTATTTTGCATATATACGAGGTAATACAAACCAGTTGCGCTGGGGGCGGTTGTTACAGTAATTAAAAACGCAAGGATGCTAGAAAGCCCCGTATCAAAGGTTTGCTCTCCGCCATTGCCGGTTACCGTTCCGGATTTAGACACTGCACCGCTAGAATTTACAAGTTCTCCAGCCACCCCGAAGATGGACACGCCAGACTTGATGTTCGCCGCCACGAGGTTACTGTCGCCTTTGATGGTCTGCGCACCTGCAAGGTATTGTTTGGCTGCTATAGTCTGGTCATCTACTCCGGGTGTGATGGTTTCCGCTTCCTTAGACATCATTGTTCCATTGACTTTCAGTCCGGGAGAGGCGGTAAATGTCTTTCCTGACAGCACGTTTTCTGCAACAGCATCTCCAAAGTCGGAGCAGCCCACCTCTATCGCAATTTCGGCATTTGATGCATCTACGACGGTTTTACCGCTGGTGGATGTTACGAACGGAGCCTTGACGCAGATTTTTTTGTACGAGCTACCGACCGTCGGCTTGTAGCTTGTTTCCGATACCGAGGCGTCTCCACTGCTGCTGTCGCCGCTAATGTATATCAATCGAGCAGAGGTTCCTAAAGTTCCAGTTACCTTTCCGCTTGCGATATAGGCTGTTTTTCCATCTAGAATATCGGCTGCTTCGGCGGTTGCGTCGCTTGTGTCTGCTTCCGAGGTTCCTTCTACTCCGAAAATAGACACACCTTTCTTGATGCTGTCTGCGATCAGATTTTCGTCGCCCTTGATAGTCTGTACTCCTGTGAGGTACTGACCGGCGTCTATGATCTGGTCAGACGTGCTTGGGATGATGGTAGCCTCCACTTTGCGCGGTACATCTGCGCCGACATAAGTTGGCAATTTTTGCTCAATCTCCGCAATGGCAGAGGCGTTCGCGCTTGCGCCGGACTCCAGATTGTTTAGCGCTTCCGCTGTGATCGTATCGCCGGCTTTCCATGTTTTCTTTGTATAACTCAATTTAGGGCCTCCTTTACTGCGGTGATCTTGCTGTCTGTGCTATAATTCCGTTCCTCAATTTCGTTTAACCGCTCCGCTGTAATGACACTGCCGACAGTGGCTGTTCCAACAATTTGTGTTTGTGCGACTTGTTTGTAACAACCAAGCACGAGCACACTCACGGTCACAGCATCTGCGCCTCCGAAGCTGCCGGACGGGTTATGCACAAAGACGCGGGCGTGCTGGTTATCGCCCTGCGGTACAACCTTCACATTCCAGCCAAGCGCAGCACCGGCATTGCCTCCGTCACCATCCAAAGTTCCGAAGGCCGCTACGCCCGCTTGCAGGACGAACGGATAGCGCACCCACTTTTCCAGCACGGATGCGGTGGAATACTCTGCTGTCACATTGCACCACATCATGGCGAGGCCTGATCGAAATTTAATATAAAACCATTCGTCAGACGCTCCGGAGGAAACTGGGAAATCAACCAAATCCGATCCTTTGACTCTTAGCTCCCAATCGCTGTCAAGCACCCCATCCTCTTCTCCATATTTTCCGAATCCGCCACCTTTTCCTCCCTTGCGAATATGAAATGATATTTCATCGGTCGGAATTTTAACTGCTGCCTGCGCCGTCTTGCCGATTGCGTCTGACAATGTGATCGTTGCTTCATAGGTCATTCGGTACGATATTGCACCACCAACGACTTTCGCTTCTCCGCTCAGGAGTGCTTCACTTCCAGAATGGCTACCATCAACAGATCGATAGGTAATACTCATGGTGTACGAGTTGTGGCCGCCTGCAGAAGCGCAATTGGCTACCGCTCGTGAGTAAATATAATTTCCTCGACTAGCTTTATCTCCACCTTCGTTGCAGCGATATAGACTAACCTCGGAAAGAACAGGATTAAAATAATCCTCGACTGAAATGCGCTTTGTGACGACGTTAGATGATTGGCCTCGACTGTCAACCGCTTGCGCACTGATAGTCAATTCCCCTGCACGGTTAATGATAGGGGACTGGTATGATGTGCCGCCTTTGACCGATTCAAATCCGGATATACTGTACCAGACAGCTGCTATTTCTGATCCATAAATGCCGTTTGCATTGGCTTCAATCTGAATTGCAGAGTATCCTTTCAAAAAGATTCCCCAGTTATTAACCTCCTGGTTTTCGTTGATCGCCGAAAGCGTGATACCAGAAAGGGAAGGTTTCATTGTATCCGGAATCTGCAGCTTAATGGGGTAATCCTTTGTTGCTATTACAGATCCATTTGAACAAGTATAAAGTGTCAATTTACCGTCCCCAGATGGTGATTTCGGAATCTGCTGAGCAAGAGATTCAGGCGGAAACCATTCATACCACCCGCTCTTAACACCATCTACAACCCATTCCCCGGCTGATCCAAAAGAGTATGTGACTCGATGCGTGAACGATTCGGAAGCCGCAGATATATGCAGCACAATCTTGCTCCCTATAGTGTTTCCAGTTATGCTCATCTCACTGTTTCTCGGAATGGTCGGAAGAACAAACGTTCCACTCACATTGCCAATAATTTTCCCGGAAATAGATGCGCTAAGTGAGACTGAGCAGTTTCCCTCACTATCATGGTTGACAATTGTTGTTCCGGACAAGAGTTGGGTAGAGCCCCCATTCTGGACGCTAACATTGGAACTTCCGCTTCTGGTGTCTTCTCCGATTCCGACCGAGTAGGAGCAGTTTCCCCAGGTAGCGGACGTGGAAGCACCGGACTTAATGATCCATAATGTCCATGATATAGTGGATCTATTCGCAGAAATATCCTGCGACGCCAAGCTATACTCCAATTCGATTGTGATGTACTGATTGCTAGAGCATTGCCCCACAATTGATGCCATACCTTACCCTCCAATCCACTTAATTGTAAAACCGTTAGAGTCGGAAATTTGCCACTCGCCTAGTGTCAGAGTTCCGCCAACCACAAGGTCGGTGATAAATTCTCGTTCGTTCGTAAGGTAGGCGACCTCTTTCCCTCCAAGGCGGAATGAAATGCCCGTAGAGGTATAGAATGCGCAGCTCTGTTTATTATCAAGCACGTCGTAGGACACTCCGTCCACCGTCTGTTTGCCCAGGCTACGCAGATTCTGACCAATCGCAATACCGATGATAGGCAGACCGTTCTCGTCCTCTCCGATAATGCCCTGGCGGATATATCCCTCAACGTGAGCCGTCCAGTTGTCCAAGCCGTCAACACGTTCGAGAACGTCTGATATCTGTGCGTCATAGTTGTATGATGTCAGCACACTTTCCGCCGTCTGCTTGACATTGGTCTCGATCTGTTCGTAGTAGTCACCGTAGTCGGACTTTGTTACATAGCTGGAGCGCAGCGTCTGATCAATCTCGTCCCGTACAAGCGTTACTGTGTCTCCAGTTTTTATAATCAGATCCCGCAAGGCTTTATAGCTGTTATCGGCTTCGTCCTTGATTTCGGAGGCACTCTGTTGGCTGCGCTCTTCCACGGCCATTACCTTGACATTTGTCTCAGTCAATGCTACATTCAGCATCTCCGCCAGCTGGAATAAGTAAGTGCGCATCTGAGCTACTTGTTCAATCGGGGATCCTGTCAACATAGGAGGAGTTGCAATCATTCCACATCACTCCCGTTTTCTCGAATGCGTGATAAGGAAAACAGCTGCATTGTACCTTCGCCACTCAGCTGGATCTGACAATGGTCGCACCGACGGGGGCGAACTGGAAGCATAAATGTGCGGTCTCCGGCGCCATAAATCCGCCCCTGATACTCCCACTCTCCACTGGAGTCATACTGAATGTGGATGTCCATATACGACTCCGCTGGAAGTTTCAGCCGCAAATTGAAGCGGGACAGGTACTTTCGGTCCGGCGTGTCATATCCGACTGTAGCCAGCTCCGCAGACCATTTGACTTTTTTTTCGGGCGTTCCAAGCCCGTTCATGCCAATTCCGTTCATGCCGATAATTTCTTTATCTGTCATGGCATACAACTCGTCATCACACTTAGCGAAAGCCCTGACCTGCAAACCATCCTCCTTGTGCCAGATCTGATGTTGCGTGTCATAAACGAACAAGTGGTGCTCTCCATCAGTGTCGATCATATCGCAGAAATATTTATTTCCAAACACACCGCCCACGGCGTTATAGTAGCGTTCTCCTCCCAGCTGGGTGCCTACCTCCTGAGGGAGTGCGCCGTCATAGGCCATGATTCCGGTACGTCCCTTGTAATAGAGCACCTCGTTCACGATAGCCATAGATCGGCCGCTCCCTTTCTGGACGCCTCTGCACTGAGTATCCACGATCTGATGGGCCCCGCTGGTGGACACATAAACCTTGTGAAAGCAATTCTCTTTAAAAAACATCGGATAGCCCAAGTGCGTGACAGCGCCAGTCCACACGCCATCCGTGCCTACGCTGGCCCTGTACGAATCGCTGGAAATCCCAAGATACTTTTCCCAGTTTTTAAAGTCACCCAGCGCACAGCAGTAGATCTCATTGACGGTCTTCCCGTCTACCACGCCATATTTACAACCCCAGATTCGATTCTGTGCTTCCGTTACAAAGTCCATGTCTGGGACAAGGCGAGTTACTTTGATCTCCCCGTCCTCCTGTCCGATTGCCTGATCCAGCAAGCCAACGATGACGATATAGTTCTCTTTGACGTCATAGAGGATATGGCTGCCATTAAATTCTTCAGTTCCTTTGGCAGTGCATCCGGAAATTTGAACGCCATCATACTTTTCAAAGCCGGCACCAATGCCAGGGAAACTAATGCGCACATAAGTGGTGGCAATACTGACCCACATGCCGGTGGCAGAGCTGTATTGCTTCAGAGCATGTACCTCACCAGATGTATCCAGCCATACTGCCCCGTTCTGCGGATCTGAAGGTGCTGTATCGGATGTTGTAATGCTGCCGTAGTCAGATCCGTCTGCTTTGCAGATTGCAAAGTTTACTGCATGGGCTTCATCCAAATTGCCAGTCTCTACAGCGTTTTCCATGCTCCCGCAGTCTGAATAATCCGCAGTATTGATATAGTATTTGTCCGGCCAGATCAGCAGATAGGCGCCCATAGACACAAGCGTCTTCTGTGTGTCACTCAGCGTGAGTCCCTTACCACCAAGTGTGCTGACAGTAATATCTTTTCCGTTATAGAAAATGCTCTTGCCGTCGATCCATGCCAGTGCATCCTTTGCAAGCATACCGTTTGGCTTAGTTAGAGTCTGCACCGTACAGCGTTGTGGGCGTACGCTGGCGACCGGATAAGCATTAGAGCTGAGGTTTGTCTCGTCATAAAACTCGTTGTCCGAAATCCGTTCATTGTGGTTATACCCGCCGAATGAGCTGAGCATTTCGATAGAAGTGGAGTTTTCCTGCAGCGAGGGGAAAGTAGGCATATTGTTACACCTCCTCAGAATTTGAAATAATTTTTCTGAATAATTGGATGATACGTCCGATTCAGCCAATTCAGATATGTACTGTATGCGGTGTTATACATGGTAATTGACTGATTGTATTTTGCGGTTTCACTGTTCTCTCGGTCGATCCTGGCCTGCAGGTAATTGATATAAATGTCCACATCATAGGGCACTTGAACAAGCAGCTCTGTGTCCATATCCACGCCAGGAGCATATCCGCCAAATGATTCCGTGTGCGGCATGTCGTGGGTGAGAATCGCTTCCCTCCAAATCTGCCCGTCTAAAGTAGACAGCCAGCGGATTTTTTCTTCTCGTGTATATTGATTCGGCTTCAGGTGGTCAACCTGCTCGATTGCCTCTCTGATTGTCATGTAATAGGCCCCTTTTCAAAAGAAAGAGGAGGCGCAAGGCCTCCTCCTTATCAAATATTCTTTTCCTGTGCCCGCGCCACCATCTCGTCGATGTGCTCATCCATCAGATCCTGCGCCTCCAGGCTGCGCCGGTATTCATCTGCCACAGCCGTGGGCACCACACTGACCCTGCCCTTTGGAAGAATGTAGTTCACGCCGTTCAGGCCGATGAAGAGATTCTGCTCCTCGCGGTCACTTCCGCGGGGAATGCGGATTTCCTCATAGCCTTCAGGGATGTCTTTTGCTCTGGTAGTCGCCATATAAACGCCTCCTGTCAGTTTGCTTCGTCGGTCGCGGAATAGGAGCTGGTGCTCATCACGCGCAGCAGACGCTCCGGGTAGAGCAGCGTCGCACCGTTAGTCTCGAGCTTATAGCCAATAGTGCTGAACTGATCCAGCGGGCCGCCAGCCTCAGATTTATCGTGGACGATCATCTGGAGGGAGCCGCCGGAAGGGTCAATGATGCCGAATGCATCCTTTCCGAAGAAGTAGGTGGCATAGGTGGCGCCACTGTCCTTGTTAGTGTAGCCGGACGCCTTCAGCACAGGAGCAAATACATCTTCGATGAAGCGGCAGCCATGCAGCTCTCCAATCTCACCGTTGAAGATCTCACCGGGCTGAGCATACTTGTGTGCCTCCAGCCAGCCGTCACAGTTGCGGAGATCCTCTGCAACGCTGGGGTGAATCACTGCCACATACTTACCGTTGATGGTGGGCACACGGTTCTTCTTCATGATGGTGACAGCCCGGCTGACCATCTTATCAGTCAGGTAGGCGTAGCCGTTGGTGTTGGATGCACCCATAGTTGCACAGGACGTGGCAGCCGTGGCAACACCAGCCGCAGAAACGTTATCACAGTACATAACATTGGTGCCCACCAGCAGGGCGTCTCGAATCAGAGTTTCCTGCGTTTCGGCGGCAGATGCGCCCATTTCCTCGGTAGCGCCCAGGATCACATCATCGTAGGCTCGCAGCTCCAGCTTGTCCGTAATAGCAGTATAGGTGCCATACTGCTTGATGGAGCCCGTCAGCGTAGTGACGCCGAACTTCTGACCGGTTGGAATAACGCCTTCCTTCAGCTCAGAGGCCTTCTTGAAGGTGTTCCATTTGCGCCATTCGACGGTCATACCATTGTTGGCAGGGAGCGGCTGCTTCTTGCCAAACTGCGCATAGATCATATCAATGCGGGCATTTTCCAGCAGCTCAGTATCGTAAAAGGTCTTCAGCTCCGGAGACAGAGTGTTGGTACCGCTGAAGCTCTCCGTAGTGCCAGCATAGGCGTTGACGTAGTTGCCCGTGGCGTTGACCAATTCGCCGCCGCCAGAGGCGAAAATCTGCAGGTTTCTAAAATCGTTCATTGCTTCTCCTTTCTTTTCGTGAGGGGAGAGGCGTCCGGTCACTGACCGGGATACAGCTTCTCTCCCCGTGCTGCGGCCTCGCGGATGCGCCGCTTTAGGTCCGCACGCTGATCTTTACTCATTTTTGCGTAGTCGAAGGAAGTTACCGTCGGAGCCTGTGCTGCTGTGCCGGCCTCGGTGGGCCGTCTGGAGTTGGCCTGAATGCTGTTGCTCAGCTTCTCAGCCACCTGCTGGGCTGTCACTTGAGCCGCCGCCGCCTGGATCTCCTTGCGATGTACGGCATAATAAGCATCTGCCACACTCAGGCCGCTGCCAGGCGCCGTCATACGCCGGAAGACAGGATTCTGGAGCTCGTTCTGAAGGTCAAAGTTCGGGAACGTTTTCTTGAGCTCCTCGCCCTCCTGCCGAAGGCCCTCAATGTGGCGCATCAACTGATTCTGCGCCTCCGTCTCTGCGTCCTGCTCGCGGTGCCTCTGGTCTGCGCGTTCCAGCTGATCCATACGCTTGGCCGCCTCCACGGGAATGCCGAGCTGATCGGCCTTGCCCTCGTACATACGGTTATCATCATTGATTGCACTGATGATAGCATCCGTATCTTTGACGTCCACGTTGTAGTATCTGGCCAGCACCTCCATTGCCGGAGCCAGCTTATTGAGCTGATCTTCTGCCGCCTTGGACTTCTTCAGGCGGTCAGTGACTACCTTCTGCATCTGCTTGTTGTAGTCGGGGTCAGCCATCAACTCGTCCCAGGTTGGCTTTGCCTTTTCTTCCTTCTCGGGGGACTTATGGCTTTCTGCCTGCTGAGCAGCGTCGTCCTGCTCATCCGTCGGTGTCTGCTGCATTTTCTCAGCGGATTTACTGGCCTGCTGCAAAGGCGCAGCGGCCGCACCGGCTTTCGACCGTTTTCGGATTTTGTCCTTGGGGACGCCCAGCGCCTCCAACTTGGACTCATAAGATTCTGCCGGAGCGGCGGCCTCCGATGCACCCGCAGGTGCTGCGCCCGCGCTTCCACCGTCTCCACCATCCGCGAAGATCTGAAGCAAGTCAAAATAATACATAGAGTTACCTCCTCTGCCGCTTAGGGCGGCGAATCCGTCTATAGCAAGGGTACCACACTCCGAAGGCAGTATGTTATCCCACACCACGACACTCATAAGATACAAAGTCAGGGTACTCGTGTGCCATCCACTCGAATGCGTCGCACACATAATCAAGCAGATCCTGATAGCTGTCCACCAACCTGATATCCGCACGGCCACTCTCAACCTGCGCAATCCCGTGGCCGTGCTCAGCGGCGAGTACCAGCACCCTCAGCAGCGATGATAGCCCCGCGCAAACAAGATCTTCGCCTGCCGGTGCACTGCCTGCATGGCCTGTCATAGTCACGCGGCAAGAATCGCGCTCATAGATAATCTTCGTCATTTTTTCTCCTTCTTCGCTACTACACGGCCTTCATCCGGCCGGCTGGCCTGCTGGCTCTTTTCTCGCGCATTGGTAACCTGAGCGATCTCCTTCTGCTGTGTGCCAGAAATACTGTCCTGTTGCATGATATCTGTTCCGCCTGTTTGTGCGGGCATTGCAGAGGACAGGGAAGGATCGCCAGTAATATCAGTGGCCAAACCAGGCACAAGAGCAGGCTCGTATTTCTGCGCCAACGCTAGCGCAAGCTGCTGATACTGAATCAATTTCTGCTGCATCGTCCCGTTTTGAGCCACCTTTTGGAGGACATCATCCTTCCCATCAAACTGCATCATCTCCAGGCAGGGGAGCGCCTGATCTGTCAGCTGCGGGTTGAAAAATCCGAGCTGGAAGAACTGCAATGCCAGCTCATTGTTGCTCAGCGTGGTATACGCACTCTGCTTCTGGGCACTGACCTTGATGTCAAAAACCGGAAGGCGGTAGCCCATATCCTGACCGAAGTCATTGCCCTGGTTCTGAGGCTGAAGCCCCGCATTGGTGTATGTAGTAAACTGCATGGAGCCATACTGTCCAACAATGCGAAACTTGCGCGGAACATCGTAGAACTGACGGATCAACTCAATGCACAGCTCGATGATCTTGCTGTATGCCCGGTAACTGGATCGTGTACTGTCCTTGCTGCCTTTGCCGCTGGCCTCCTGGAGCGCCGCAATGGCCGAAGCCGCCGTTACACCAGAGCCAGTGCTACCTGTGGCAGTCTCTGTGTTGCCGCTGGTCTCTCTCAGTTCCTGGATCGTGTTATTGAGATAGGCAATATAAGAGTCATCAATAGGCGTCACATTGATTTGCCGCAGAGTATCCTCACCCAGATTGCCGTCCACGCGGACAATGGTCTTGTCCAGATCCAAGAAATCATCCTCGTTGACAGCGCCGTCGTTCCGCCCAAAGTAACGCGGTATCGCGCCCGCCATAGTGTTTTTGACGATGGCTGTCTTCATGTTGTCAATCTCGATCTGGGGCTGCTTGCACAGATCCACAAAGCCATAGCCGCAGGGACTTCCCTCCACGGGGAACAGTGGATCGAACACATAGGGGAATAGGCTGTGATCGTATAGGCCTCGCAGCGCCATCTCGGGGTCATTTTCCGTTGCATAAAGGACTTGGTCCCCCACAAATTTGACGTACTGCAGCACCTTCCCGTTGTCGTAGGTATGATAATAGCAGTCGATTACAGTGTACTTGCCATCCGTCTTCTCCCGGTCCTCTGTGTCAAACTGCCGTGTAGTGACCACCTCGCTCAGCTTGCTCAGATCAACCCCCGGATACTGCTGGGCCAAAAGATCCTTGTCCATGCGCTCCAGGTGGAACAGGTACCGGCTGCTCTGAATATCCGTAATGCCAGGCTCCCAAAACAGCGAAAGAATACTGACCGGCTCAATGCCGATGTCTCCCAGCCCGTTGAGCTTGCCCTTGTCCCATATCACCTTATAGACTCCGGTGCCGGACTTGAGCTTTGTCCACATAGCGTCCGAGTACGTCGTATCAAAATGATTCTGCTCCAGCACGCAGGGGATAATGCTGGACAACATCCTGGCCTCCGCTTGGTCGCCTGATTCCCGGGGCAGGATATTGGGCTCCGGGTAGGCGTCCATGGCGTCAGCGTGCTTGGACACGATCACGTTATGCAGCCACCCGGATTTTGATTTGAATCCATGCCGGACCGTGCCGCTTACCTTATCCTCCTCAATCTCATTGCGCAGACGCCACCAGTTTTCCGCGGCGATTACCCGGGTGTCCAGGTGCGCCTTACCAGCCTTGTAGTCCGCCAGAATCTTGGTGAGCTCAATAATCTGCTCTCTGCCAATTTTGGCTGCCGCCTGGCTCTGATCTTCCTGCACATCCGGTCGCTGCATGTCTGTTTTAATATCCATCATTGTCTCCTCCTCGGTTTTATCTGATCCAGCGGGTCAGAGAGATAGATTTTACGCTCTGGCTCCCGCATTGGCTTGATTGGACGCGACATGCAGAGATAGCGCGTCTCATCGGCGATATGATCCTCCAGGCTGGTGTCCAAATCTTCGGGGCGCGTGTCGCTGTACATCAGCGTCGGGATAGTACGGATAAACCCTTTGCAGGTATCAAAGATATACATACGGGCATAGCCATTCTCATCAAACTGAAGCCTGTAATGGACCTGCATCCATCCCGGTATGCGGTCATTGTCACCCGGCGTGAAGTATACGCCGTAGTTGCTCATTGTCTCCGCGATACTCTCGCCACGGGAGGCGTCCCAAATTGCCGGATCGGCCACGCCATCTATCTTCCGCCCCTTGAGCCACGGGTGGGAGTGCTCGATCTCCGAAATCTGTCTGGCCTGCTCGTCCGGAGTCCACTTGACTCCCTCGTTAGGCTCTTTGGTGCAGCCATACAGCTCCATGATGCGGTACAGCGTGCCGTCATAATCCACCGCCCACCAAGCGCAGCTGAATGGTTTGGCGTACCCAAAGTCATAACTCCGTAGGATACGCCATCCGCGCCGCTCACCGGAGTTGAGATTAAAGGGTTTGATTACATGGCACCAGCGCCCCTGCTCCTTGGCCTCCTCGGTGGTGATGCCGTGCTCCCTGCATTTTTGTGCACTGGGATTGACCACAAAGTCCTCAAAAAACATGCCGTCGAAAATGTCCCAGTCGCCGTACAGCCATGCACGTTTCAGCTTTTCTGGCAGGATCTCCAAGTCTCTCTTGTATTCCGGCTGAAGTGCCATCAGTGCGGTATTGTCCGTCACCAGAGCCTGAGTGAAGCTGTAATTGTCCGGCTCCTCGCCATCCTTGAACTCCCGATCAATAAACAGACGCTTAATGTAACCATGACTTACGCCGCCCGGGTTACAGGTGTAGTAGGTCCGCTTGGGGAAGTCATTGGTGCCTCGGACTGCGGCGTTGATCTTGGTGATCCACTCCTCCTTGAGCTGCGTGGCCTCGTCCAGGAAGATCACATCATACTCGGCGCCCTGGTATTGATCCAGATCTGAGTCCGATGCACAGTAGCCAAACTTGATCGTGCTGGGCGTGCTGGCCCGTCGGCGGGGGAAGGTAAACTGCTTCTCTGTCTTGTTATAGACGGCAATCCCGTGGAGTACGCCCCGCAGCGGGTTGATATGGTTATTGATTAGCTCCTGGTAAGTTTTGCGGACGATCAAGATTTTAATGCCGTCATACCGCAGGGCAAGCAAGATTGCCTTATACCGGATGGCCCAGCTCTTTCCGCCGCCTCGGGCGCCGCCATAGGCAACATGACGGTGGTGGTCAAGCAAAAACTGGTGCTGCTTTTCGTTCGGGTCGCCCATAAGCTCGTGCATATTGATAATCATCCCGCATAATCCTCTGCGCAGCCATCCAAAGTAACATGCATATCGTTGTCTGTATCATCCGGCGCAATCCTCTGCTTCTCCAGTTCCAGACGCTCACGCGCCATGGCCAGCTGCTCTCTCTGGGCAGGTGTCGGAATGTCATAAAAGTCTCGTAGCATAATATTTAGATCCTTGAGCCCCGCCACATAGCTCCGGTAATCCTGACCGGTCATCTGACTCGGGGCCTTTAGCCGATCACGCGCAATATCAACAGCAGCCTCAGCGGCCTCTCTCAAAGCGCACAGCTTATTGACGACTGAGTCTGCGTCGATTTGGGCGGCGGCGCTAACGGCGTCTGTAATGGCTTTCTGGCGGCCTTGCTTCTCGGCATACCAGCCTTCTTTCTTTGCCCTCCGGGCGATCAGTGGGTCGCTGCACCCGTATTTCTTGGCTAATTTTCGGTAGCTGGTGTCCGTAGTCAGATATTCCATTTTGATCTCATCCCACGGCAGCGCCATGCTCATCCTCCTCCATATTTGGCATGCATAATACTCTGGTACATGGCGCAGTGTGTGCAGCCGCCAATATCACAGCACAAGGTTTTCAGGTGCCGGGTGAATGCCGCCTTCCCGCTGAAGGTGTAGCCTGTCCGGCTGTCGGTGTAATGGCCCTCGCATACGATCCGCGTATGGCCGTCATCCTTGACGTAAAATGGGCACTCAACATATCTCTGGTTATAACTGCTGCTCATAACTCCGCCCTCCAGACGCAAAAAGACCGGCCCAGCAATGCCAGGTCGGCCTTTCGCAAATTCCATTTGTATCATTGTACCACACCAAAACCCAAAAATCCTCCGAAAAAATTCCGAATTTCAGGTCTCGGTCACACCATACAGCGCCACAGCAAAATGCTTCAGCGCCTTATCGCGGCGCCAATACACAGTGCTGGCCCCATCGAGATGCAGCTCTTCGCACAGGCGTTCTACATGGCCCTTCTTCCGGTGGATGTAAAAGCGGTCCAAAATCAGGCGCTCTTCATCGTCCAGGTCTGCCAGGGCCCCCTCGATACTCTGTACGCCCAGCTCCGCGATAGCCCGCGCTCGCCCCAGCTCTACCTGACAAGCGATGTTGTTGATAAGGGCATCCTCCCGCTGGTTTGTGCCTCCCGCCACCGGCGTTCCATCCGCCGTAGCGCTCCGGATACTGGTCAGTGTCATCTGGAGCCGCTTTACCTCATCCTGGGTGCGGTGGATCGAGTTCTTCTGAGCTGTATAGTTTCTCAGCTTAGATTCCGCTTCGCGCTTCCAGTCCATTCATCGATCATCCTCCAATCCCACATCGCATTTCACTCCCATCATATCTGCGCCGCAGTCCTCCTTATCCATTCGCGACATGTCATTTCTCCTCAAAAAGATCGATCTGTCCCGGCATAACTCCGTCCTCCATCCACCAGTGGTAGACGTCTAGTCCGGTTTGCCACCCGTAGGCTGGTTTGTCTTTGGATCGCCGAACCTGTAGCATCCGCTCAAATGCATTGATATACATCTGCCTGTATTTAGGCCACCGCGCGAACTCCGCCTCACGGCCGCTAGCACCAGCCATCGGGCACCCGACACATCCGACCCGGCAAAATCCCTCGCGGTAAAGCGGGTTGAGCGGTATTTTGGCATCTGCGCAGAACTGCCACACATCATCATCAGACCAGTCAACAATAGGATTTACGACCCGTTTTGCGGCCAGCTTACAGGGAGCAAACAAGTTCTCCAGGCTGTCTGTGTCCGATTTGGTGCTTACCGCTTCGGCCGGGTTGAAAACCTGCTTTTCAAAGATTCCGCGACGCTTTCGGGCGGTCGATTCCGCCCATCTCACACCTGTGGAAATCATGCGCCCCGTTCCGCCGGTCTCTTTGAGCACTGCGCAACAGTATCTAACAAGTCTGGTGGGAGGCATCAGTTTTTGTGGGATAAGTCGCCACATGGAGGTTTGCTCGCCTTTGTAGGTTGGCCATTGGTAACTGCACTGTATGCCTAGCTCCTCCAGTCTCCTGAACTCGTCCCGCACAAATCTGACGGTCTCCGGAGCATCCGCCGTTGTGTGGCTGTGGAGCACCTCAAACGGGATGCCAGCCCGCCGGGCAAGCTCGACGCACACAGAGCTGTCCTTGCCGCCAGAAACAGCCACGACAATCGGAGTGCCGTAATTGGACAGCGATAGCTCGGATGCGATTTGCAGGCGCTTGATTGCCCGCGTCTCCGGGTCAGCAGATGTCGGCACCGTCACGATACCCCATTCGTCACTGCGTCCCAAGTCTATCCCCCTCGATTTCGATGGGTTTAACCGGGTCGATTTCGACACGGTTGTTGATAGGTTTAAATTCGCTGCTTAGCATCGACTTGACGGCCAAGATAGCCATTTCGTAGCCTTCTCTCTGCTTGCCCGTGATTCGCTTATACAGCATCCGTTTAGATTCCATCAGCGAAGAAACCTCAGCTTGCAGGAGGACATATTCAGATCTCGTCATAACCGCCTCCGTGCATTCTTCTTCTTTTGGATTCGGCAGCAGATTTTTCCGTATTCTCCACTTCACCTAGCAGCACTAGTTCCAGCGCGTACGTCTTTCGCCCGGTGTAAAAGCAGTAGTCTGCCTCGATTCTCGCCCCTGCGCTGTCTTGCCAGCCGGGCATAAAGGCCACCACATCGGCGCTCTCGATCATGGCCATGCAGATGCGCATATAGGCCGCCTTGCTCATACCCTCCGGCAGGATGGCGGGATTGAGGACCGTGTAGCCCAGGTCCGTCAGCTTACGCTCCGCCATGTCAAACCGCTGGCGATAGTCCTCCACTCCGCTGATCGGCCCGGCCAGATAGACAATCATACCATGACCACCACCTTGTCGCTTTTGATCTCATCAGCCAGCGCCTTGCGGAGGTAGGCTGCGATATTATTTTTGGCCTCCAGCTTCCAAACACCGCCATCCGCCTCGAAGAGGCCGACCCGATCGCTGCCATCGATGCGCAGCAGGAACTCGCTGGCGGGCTGGTCTACCTCCAGAAACGTGCGGAAGGGCTGAAGCTCCACCCTAGGACGGACAGCAACAGTGGACTTGAGCGAAATGCCCTGAGATGCCTCCACGGTCTGGGTCACGCCGTTGTCTACACTTGTCACCCGGCTCTCATCGCTCATCCGGCTGAGCAGATCCAGCAGATATTCAACGCCGTCACCGGGCAGGAACAGGCTGCGCAGCTCAATCAGTGCCGTCTCGCGCTCACGATAGCCGCCTCGAAAATCCGGCACATCGGCAGTTGCCTCATAGAGCACATCCCGGGAATAGTCGTCCAGATAACCGGTAAACACGCGCACGGTTTTGTATCCGGTCACATGAACGTAAATCGGGACTCCTTCCTCGAAATTCTCGACCGCCTCTTTACGGACAAGGCGGGCAATGGAATCCAAGCTGCTCACTGCCAGCTTATCCGGGCGCTGTCTTTCGCGCTCCACGACCTTCATCGGACGATCGGACCAGACCTGACCGTACTGATCTGTAATCGTCTTAGGCCCAGCCAGCTCAACGATCTTCTCGATTGCTTCCTTCAGCATGGTTTTTCCCTCCTCACATCGTCTTACGCTGATTGGCCAGCGCGGCCAGCTTCAGCACCTTTGGCTCCGGGGCGGCACTGCCGTCCATGTCCATCTGACCGGCCACCTGTGGCAGCAGCTCCACCAGCTGCATCTCACCGTTGGCATCGCTCATCATGCCCAGGCTGGTCTCCACCGGCGCGGTGGGTGCCAGAGTTGCCTTACTGCCAGTGTACACCGTGATGTGAGTGCGGTCGGCGCTGGGCAGGAAATCGATGGTCAGCGTGATCTTCCGCTTGGCCTTTGCGTCCGTGTTCGGGTCCAGAATGTTCTCCACCACCCGGGCGGCGTCGTAGTCCACCCGCTCTTTGATGGCACCCATGCACATGTCAAGAATGCTGGTGGTCATTTTCTCACGATCCATGTCTTCAAACTTCCTTTCTGTCATTCCATGCGGTCACTGCCGCCGCTTTGCTATCTCTCACCTGTCGCCTGGCAAGGCAATGGCTGCTCCGGCACTGCACCCACCAAATGGTGGTTTTCCCGTCCATCTCATGGCTAAACAGCTTGCCATCCGCCCCGCAGAAGGGGCACGGCTTCAACACCGGCTCACTCATTGGCTTTATCCTCCTTCAGCAGCTGACGCATCCACTCGACGTTCTTCCGGGCGCTGCTCGGAACTCTGGGGGCTCCGCCAGACTGAGGGACAGCAGATGTCACACCCTTGTCACCATAGCCAGTTTCCCGGCGGCACCAAGACCGGAAAAGAGCTTGCCAGTCTGCCACAAAGGAGCCGCCAACCTGCCAGCCTCTGGCTCCGTAGTAGTCCGCAAACGGTGCGGCGGCATTCTGCGGGAGACCGCTCTCAGCCGCAAACTGCTCTATCTCTCTCAGTGCGGGCGCGCGCCCTATGACTCTCTCGTTAGAGAGAGTCTGGTTAGGTATGGTTAGGTTAGGTACGGTGGGGTCGTGACATTCCCGTGACGTCACTGGTTTGTCCGCGTGACGTCCGCGTGACATGGGCGTGACTTTTTTTGCCTTGTCCCGCTCCCTCTGCTTCCGCTTTCGGTTCATTTCACGCTGGTCATTCAGTCGCCCGCAGTAGTCATACCATTCATGGATGTAATAGATGCCGTCCTGATATTCCATGTAACCCGCATCTACCAGGGCCTTCACCAGCTTCTTGCTCTGTGGCTTTGTGGTGCAGTCCAGTGCCATTCCAATATCCACGTCAGTCAAGCCGTCAAGCGCCCCGTCTTTCTTGGCAGCGGTCAGGCCCCAGGAAAAGAGGTCAAACAAGAGGCCGACCGCTTCGCGGCGCTTGATATTCAGAAGCTGAGCCAGCCGCAGGGTCTTGGGGTGCTTGCCCATCGTATCATGGGCCTCAAACCACATTTTCTCACCCCCTTGGCGCGGCCCGGACGGTAATGCCAGGGCCGACAATACGCTCCACCAGGTCTACAAACAGCCCCTCATTGCTGGAGGCGTCACTCAGATGGAGGAGCCAGATCTCTTTGCAGGTACTCAGATCCAGCTTCCGGAGATACTCACACAGGCGGTGGATCTCCATGTGGCTGTTGCGCACCCGCTTGACTACCGTGTCCGGCAGGCGGGTGTTGCGGCTCAAAATCTCATCGTCATAGTTGGCCTCAATGGCTACAGTCTGGACGCCCGGAAACTTGTAGGCGATGTTGACCAGATCAGTGGCAAAGGCCAGCTTCTCGCCACCGGAGTCCCGGATCAGATAGCCCACCGGCTCCGCCGCGTCGTGGAGCGTGCGGAAGGGCACGACGACGAATCCGCCCACCCGCACCGGGGCGCCCAGCGAATTGCCAGGAAGCATCAGCAGCGGCGTGATTCCCTCCAGCTCCAGCGCCCCAATGGTGCCCGGAGTGGCGTAGACCGGCACGCCCCGTTTGATGAGCTGCCTGACGTGGCCCGCATGGTCTTTGTGCTCGTGGGTAACAAAACAGGCGTCCAGCTCCTGCACCTTGTAGTCCAGCGCCGTCTGTAAGCGCTTATAGGGGATGCCGCACTCCAGAAGAATGCGGCTGTCCCCGTCGGCAATCAGATAGGCGTTCCCATGGGAGCTGGATGCGATCGGCGTAAATTTCAAAACGGCACCACGCCTTTCTCTGCGCCCTCATCTGCCTCTGCGGCCTGACTGGCAGCCTGTTCGGCGGCCTCAACGCTGACCTCGTCTTCAGGCAGGTGGTTCGACTTATACTGCGTAGACTTCTTGATGAGCTCCTGGAGCCACTCAGGCAGTTTCTGAAATGCCTCGTCGTCCCATTCCTCCACGTCGAAGTCGATAAGCTCAGACTTGGCTTTCGGGGCTTCCATACCCTTGGGCAGTGCGGCGGCGCTGGCAATGTTGGCATAATTACCGTCCTCACTCAGCACCACGGAGAGCATGGCTGGTTTGCCCAGCAGCTCTCGTGTATCAAACTCGCGGATCGCGTCGTCCGTGAATTTTTTGCCGTACCAGGTCTCAATAAACTTGCGCAGGTTGGACTTGGTGGAAAGGGACACGGAAAACCGCCGCGACAGCTGGCGGGGCTGTTCCTCGCCGTCGATTTCAATCAGCTCCGAAGGCAGCTCGAAAATGATCTGGAGCTGATTTGCGTATCTGGTCTTGTTGTTGTAGGTGGTCTCCTGCTCGCCCAGATCCACCGCACCGATGCACACGGCGAAATAGGTGCCCGGCTCCACGGGCGGAATGGCAGGCTTTGCTCTGCTTCCAAGTTTCATTCGACTTCCATCCTCACTTTCTCATCTTCCTCGGACACCGTCAGCCGGATCACCTGTGTGTCAATGGGTTCCAGCCTGACCACGCTCTCAGCGTTGTCCACGAACAACGGGACATGGATACCGTACCATTTACTCAGGGTGTTGATGATGTCCATGCCGGTGTTGTAGACCGCCGCCGTGTTCAGGCCGCCGCCATACTCCACGCCACCGCACAGGATGTCACAGCAGTCCTTCAGGCCGCCGTTGACCTGCACCTCGAAGAGGCGGAACCGGGCGACACGGAATCGGTCATTGACAGAGGCGGTGATGTACTCCGCCTTGTAGCGGGTGAAATCCTCTGCCAGATCAGTCAGCCGATCCAGTCCGGCCAGCTCATCGGCCAGATTATGACGCTCCTCCTCCAGCTCAGTGATGCGCTGACGCAGGCGGCTGAGGGTCTCACCCTTGGCCAGCTGGCCCCGGATGCCGTCCATGTCCACTCGGACGGCCTGACGCTGCTGGCGCAGGTCATTGGTGCGAGTGACGGCGTCCTGCTTGGCGGCGGAAAGAGCCGACTGGGCCGCTCTGACGCGCTCCTCCAGCTCGTTGCGCCGGGCGGCGTAATCCGGCATATCTTCGACGGGCTGGGCCGGTGCGGCCTTCTGGCGCTCTTTCAGCGACTCCAGCTTTGCTTTGCGTTCGGCCAGTCCAGACTCCAGTTCCGCCATGGTGTTTTTCAGCTCCTCGGCCTGCTCGCGCATCTCCTGACCGTGGATGGCCGCATCGGTGCCCAACCGCTGGATCTGCTGGAGCTTGTCCCGCTTAGCGCCCTCCCAGCTGAGCCGGGCCTGAGCCCGCTTGTCCTCCGGCAGGAGCTGACCGCAGGTGGGGCAGATGTCGTCCCCGCTGTACTCCTTGCCGGACTCCTCCAGCCACATCTCCCGGTACTGCTGGGCATTGTCTTCATGGGCCTTGGCAATCTTGGCCAGCTGGTGATAGCTGTTGCTGGCACGGACATAGTCCGCCGTCAGCCGCTCAACATCTGCGCTGACACGCCCGATCTCCTCGGCGGTGCCGTCTATGGGCGGCTCGTGGGCGCGGCGGTATTCCGCGTTGTCCAGCTCCAGTGCCCGCAGGTCCATCTTGGCCTCCGAAAGCACCGTCTGGAGCGCCCCTGTCTGGCCCTGCTCCGCTTCTGCGATCTGCTGCGTGAGCCGGTGCTCATCCTCCTGCAGATCGGCCAGACTGGCCTCCAGCGCCGCCGTGGGGATCTCGCCCAGCTCCTGCTCCGTCTTGCGGTTCTCGCCAATCATAACGGGCAGGTCGTTGAGCCGGGCGTTCAGCTTCTTCCGCCGTGCCTTCAGCTGGGCACGAAGATCATCCAGCCCAACCGGGGCAGCAGCCTCCAACAGAGGCTCATATTTGGGCAGCTGGCTCATCAGCTCCAGATCCGTGCCCACGTCGGCCAGCTCAAAGAGGATGTCCCGGCGCTTCTGCCAAGGGAGCGCACCGAATGCGTGCAAGTCACTCAAAATACGCAATTTGTCCGCCGGAACCAGCTGTTCCAGCGCCTTTTCGTAGTCCGTTTTCGACTTTGGCACCCCGTTGATGTAAAACTCAGTGGTGTTGCCGTCGTAGGTAGCCTCGGTGTTCCCGCGCTTCTTGCTCCAGCGCTCGAAGTATTCCCGGCCCAGATAGATCCGCTGTCCGTCCGCCAAAATGGTGGCCTCCACAGCGGACCGGGCCGCGTGGTCGATGATCTCACCATCGCAGTCCACCGGCTTGATTTTGGCATCGGCGGCGCCCTTGGAGTCCTTGCCGGTCAGCAGCCAAAGCCAGGCGTCATAGATGCTCGTCTTACCGACACCATTGGTGCCGTAAATGCTGGCCGACTGGCCGTTGAACTCCAGCGACAGGTCTGTGATACCCTTGAAGTTGCGCAGGGTGAGCGCTTCCAGTTTGATTTCCACTTGATTGTCCTCCTAATTATGATATAATGGAGGTAGGGAATGCTACCCCACCCCATGTCGTCGTCTGCGGTTGTGCTAGAACCGCAGACGGCTCTTTTTATGCTCACAAGCTGATCTCCTTAAGATTAGACCAGAAGAGATGCTTGCGGGCGATGTGCGCCTCGATGGCGCGGGCTTTAGCTTCTTCGGCCTCCCGCATCTGGCGGGCGATCTTGTCCTTACGGCGCTGGCGCACCAGCCAGATTGTGGCGTGGGCGGCCTCCGTGAGCGCTGCCCCAATGACAGCGGCGAGAATGGCATTGATGATCATAAATCTCCTCCTGACATGACTCTGGCCAGAGCGGCCTTGCTGATGAACAGCCCGCCTCCCATTTTGCGGAAGGGAACCATCTTATGTACGGCGTCATACCGTGTGACGCCAAATACCTGAGCGACATCCTTCACCCGAAGCATCTCTTTATCGGGGAAGCGCTTGTTCAGCTGCTCCAGGTTTGTGCGGTAGTCCGGCAGCTCTCTGCCCATTTACTTTTCCTCCTTCTCTTTCTTCTTGGACTCGAAAGCCATGGCCAGACCCTCACCAATGCCGGTCAGTCGGCCCTTGTCGTAGGCCGTGAGCAGCGGGATGTACTTGGCCAGCTCCTCTGCACACTTCATGTCAACAGTAATCACTTTGATTCCCCCTTCCTTTTGTCCGTGCCGATTTTCTCGGTGTTCTCATCCCGGTTCTTTTCTTTCTCCGGGCCACTCAGTTTCTCTTTCATAACTCCTCCTTCCTTTACTCTGCATTAACTCTGTGATACTCTCTAGTTGAGGTGATCTTAATGACCATGAACGAAATACTTGAATATGTAGCCACCCATGGACGGCGTGTACCGTTTGTCGATGTTCTGAATGCAGACCCGGATCAGAGCGCCGCGCACGATAACCGGCTGCGGATACAGGCCCTCATTGCTGACGATCTGCTTGGCGGGCGCGCATCGGCGGGTGGCGAGCTGTCGCTCACTCCTGCCGGACGCCGCCAGTTAGACCAGACACGCGATCAGGCGGACAAGAAAGCCGCTGAGAAGGCCTATGCAGAGGCCGTCAATCACAAGAACCATGTTCATGCCATTCTTCTTGCTGTGTTCAGCGCTGTCGCCGGTGCCGTTCTCTCCTACGTCGTGCCGCAGATCTTCTCCGCGCTTTCGTCGCTTTTCTAAAAAGCGTACCGCCGCCAGAAGCGCCGCGCATTCTGCCATTCCGACCCATGTACACAGCACCCCGTAGAGCATTTCCATCAATCTATCACCTCCTGTCAGTCGTCGATATCATCGTTCAGCTTGTTCTTCCGATGATCCAGAAGATTTAGGAAAGCGAAGATTCCTGTGCACATGGAAAAGCCAAGCGCCCAGCATGCAATCCCAAATCGTAAGAGTGCCATGCCATTCACGGTAATTCACCCCATCTCGTTTTTGCCTTGTTGCAGTCACATACATTACTAGGCTATTGTGGCCTTGACGAGCAACAAGCCAAGCCAGCGACCCAGCAGGCACCCCGCCGTGCAAACAACAATGTTGCACAGGATATACGCTAAAATGCGCCACTTGCTCCATCTTGACACCATTTCCACCCCCTCCTGTTTGACTCTGTGTGATTACCCTCTACCGTTGCAGGAATGGGATGACTTGTCAAAAAAAATAGATTGCGGATCAGCTAGATTCAACACAGAGGTAATGTTTACTGCCTCCGATAACGTAAAATCCCTCTTTCCGTTCATTTTTCTGCTCATAGAGTTAGCGGAAATGCCGATTTTATCTGCTAATTGTGCTTGAGTAAGTCCACGCTCAAGCATTGCAGCCTTCAAGCGGACAACATTCACTTGTATCCCCCCTTTCTCATGAGAGTGTTGCATATTTGGGATGAGCACATCATACTCTTTTACCACACAGATGTCAACCCATTCGCGCAACGAAATTTAAAAAAGTGTTGCGCGAATAAAACAAATGGGTTATAATCCATTTGAAAGGATGTGTTGCTATGAATCAGGATATGGCCGCTATCGCAAAAAGAATGAAAGAAAGACGGAATGAGCTAGGGCTTAGTTATCAAGATATGGCTGACAAAACAGGAATGAGCAAATCTTCGATCCAGCGCTATGAAACCGGCGGCATTGCCAACATCCCCTTACACCGGCTTAAAGATATAGCGAGCGCATTGAAAGTATCCCCTGAGTGGTTGATGGGTTGGGATAGCAGGGGTGTTTTGACTTGGTCTATGGATTTTAGATTTTCAGAGCAAGAAACTCAAAGAATACAAGAGCATTTTCAAGATCTTCTTTTGCAATACAAGCAAATTATCAATACAATGGCAGATTTCAAAAACTTACAAGGGATTGGATGTGAAGCGGTCAGAAGGGAAATTAGCAATGCAATCGGGTGGTTGCGTAATATGCCAACGTATATTGACCCGTCTATCCCACGCGATGACGATGATCCATTAGAAAGAGAACTAGTAGATGTATTCAATACGCTTACGGAGCGCGAAAAAATAGCGTGGATAGTCAGAATAGAAGATAGCATAGAAAACAGATAATTGATCTTTCCTCGCTCATTTCTACCTCCTGTTCTTCTTCCCTCTGCTCTGCTGTGTCAGCGTGTCCTCCAGCAGCGTGATGGCTGCATAGAGCCGCCGGAGGAATTCCGGGTCGTTGCAGTGGCGCCGGATGATCCTCTGAATTTCTGACATCAATTGTTGTGTTTTCATGCCCGAACCTCCCCATATGTTGACGATTGACACCTAATGCAGAAAATGGTATATTTTATGGGTACATAGTAAGTGCCTCCTGGCTGATTGTCCATAGTCAGATTTGGGCAAAAAAACCATATCTGAAATTCGGTGTCTCAGATTTGGCTCTTTTGCAGTCAGGAATGAAAATTCATGAACACAGAATATTTGGACACGTTGAAAACACAGGGGAACTGGACGTATCAGCAGCTTTCAGAAGTGAGTGGTGTGCCGTCCAGTACGATCTCAAGGCTATTTTCAGGAAAAATGGTTGGAATGGACAGCGCAGCGGCCGTCCTACAGGTAATGGGCGGGTCGCTGGATACGTTGATGGGTATGCAGCCTCCTTTGGATGCCAAAACGGATCATTCAAATGCCAATGTCGAAATGTATCAGGCCACTTTGCGACACAACCGGGAGACGCTTACTTATTTGCAGCGATGGGTGCGCAGATTTTTTGCTGCTTTCTGCATCGCCGTGGGGCTGACTATATTCATCCTCGTCGCCATCCTTTTCGATTGCCTACATCCTGAAGCAGGTTGGATCCAATCCTGATAGAGCCGCTGTCCTTATGGGCAGCGGTTTTTTTATTTTGAGGGAAAGGGAGAGGACGATGCCTAAGAAAAAAGATTATGCCGCCCTGTTCACGCTCCGCAAGGATGGCCGGTATCAGGGCTACTATACGGATGAGCGAGGGCGGCACTGCGTCTGTGATCGGGACCCGGAGCGGCTCTGGCATAAGCTGAACGACCCGAAGGAGCCGACGGTCATTACGTTCGAGGAGATTGCAGAGAGCTGGAGGCGACGGCACTGGGAAGAGGTAGGCTATAAGACAGCCGAGGCATACACCGCGCCGCTGCGGCGTCTGGTGGCGCAATTCGGGCGGCAGGCTGCGTCGGATGTGACCGCCGGAGAAATTGTGGCCTATTTGGAGCGGCAGGGCAAGCAGGGCTATTCCAGACGCGCCGTTCAGATGAGCAGGGACATCCTGCATATGATCTATAATGACGCCGTGGTGGACGGCACAGTGGCCGTAAATCCATGTTCGGCGGTCAAGGTCCCGCGTAACTTGCCGGTGACCCGGCGGGAGCTGCCGGATGATGAGGCAATAGCTGCCGTGAAAGCAGGGGGAGGGTGTACATTCGGGCTATTCGCCCTGATCTGCTTGTACTCCGGCTTGCGCAGGGGAGAGGTGCTGGCGCTCACTTACGATGATATAGACCGGCCTAACGGTGTAATCCATGTCACGAAGGCGGTGGAGTTTGTCGGTAACGAGCCGCACATAAAGACGCCAAAGACAGCAGCGGGAACCCGAGACGCCATTCTGCTGGATGTGCTGGCACAGCAGATACCGAAAGGGAAGGGGTATATCTTCGCCCGGCCGGATGGCGGCCTGCTCACTAAGACCCAGTACAGGAAGCGCTGGAAGAAGTATTGTGAAGAGATCGGCTGCAATCTGACCGCCCATCAGCTCCGGCACGGATTTGCCACGATCCTGTATGAAGCCGGAGTGGAGGACAAGGACGCGCAGGAGCTGCTTGGCCACGCCAGCATCGTGACCACCCGTAATGTGTACACCCATATCCGCCAGACCAGAAGGGAAAATACGGCAGAAAAGCTAAACAAATTCTTATCAAAATGAGAAGAAAAATTTTGAATAAGATTTTAAAATGATTGCAAATGTGATGGCAAAAAACGAGAAAGCATTGAAAATACTTAAAATCTTCCTGCCTTTTAAGCAGGGTGTCCGGAGTTCGAGCCTCCGATGGGTCACCAATCAAAAAAACCTGCAATCCAAGTAACTTCAATGGATTGCAGGTTTTATTTATGCGCTTACTGCTTTATTTGAACTTGCGTTTTATGTGCATTTATGCACGTTTTAGCACAATTTTTGATGGCAAATTTGATGGCAAAATATCTTCCTTAATTTGGAACAGCAGCTATCAAGGGTTCACAATTCCATGATAGTACGCTGCCAGCTTCTCTTCCGGGGCTCCAGCGTCCTCGTCAAACAAGAACGCTTTTGCCATATAAGCGAAAAACTCGGCAGTAGCGACGCCAAAGCGGTCAGCCACCTTGCAGTAGTCCGAAAACATCATGTTCATGGCCACGTTGAAACACTCCGGGGTAATATACTCCCATGTAACACCAGCTCTCTCGGCGATAGGTGTGGTCTGATCTGTGGGCCATCTGCCTCCGGAAGTTCCGTCATCATTGACCATAGATTTATTCCAGAGTTTCAGCTCTTCATCGGTAAGGCGTTTGCTGTGGCACGAGCAGTGGTGCTCCATGTCCTCCAGCAACATCCAGCATTCTATCATTCCCTTGACCGCAGCGGCATTGCGCTCGGTGATGCTGGATTCCATATACTCGCAAAGGCCATCTTCCAGCCGCTCCTTGTATTTCAGGAGCTTTTCCTTCACGTTGCCCATGGCGCACCTCAGATTTTCTCAACGCGCACCGCAACGTTGGTCACGGTAGACGCAGTACCGGTCAGCAAAAGAGTCAGGAGAGACCCATTAGAGCAGCAACCAAGGCGCAGCGTGGCGGGAAACGCGAGCATCACGGAATCCGAAGCCGTAGATGCAGTGGCGGAGGCAGTCGCACCAGGGACAGCAACGCCGTCCTGCAGAAGCTGAACCGTAACAGTTCCAGCCGCAGTCGGTACCGCTGTAACCGTCACATCAGCATCATAGTAACCGGCTCCACTGATGCGGATACCATTTCCGTTCAAGTCACAGTTGCAGCCATAGCGTCGAATGATGCTCCCGAGAGGAAGCGTCCCGTTCACAGGAACGGTCGCAGAAGTGTTCATTGCAGTATAAATCAGGGATTTACAGCTCATTACTTTTCTCCTTTCATATCATAAAAATGGGCGGGACACTTGCCCCGCCCGAACCCGGCCAACAGGGCCTATATTTACCTGCGCGGCAAATTACCGGCAAGTTAAATTCCTATGGCTTTCCAGGCATTTCGTGAATCGCATCCGCTAGTTTGCAACTAGGCTGCAACTTAGTAGTTATTCATGCCATTGCAGCAACCAGCCTGCGCAAAAGCAGGGACGATGCCATAGCCATAGTTGCTGACCCGAGGGATGCCACACAGGGCCGCCTGCAGGTTCAGCTGGTTGATCTGATTCTGCATGGTCTGAATCTTATCCTGGCACAGCGCGTCCAGAATCTTCTGGGTCTGGGCGGTGGTATTGGCATTGATTGCAGCCGTGTTGATTGCACCGTTATAATTCACGCCGTCAATGCCTCGGAGGATATCGCAGCAGCATTTCTGCTGGTTGGCAAAGCCGGCATTGGTGCCGGCCTCCAGATCGCGCAGTTCACCGAGAATGTTGTAGTTGCCATCCTTGATTGCACCAGCAACGTCGTAGACGCCCTGACGGGTAGCAGCAACGCCCTCGTTGTTCTGGCGCTCCAAAGCCGCGAAGTCGGTAGATCTCTGAACGTCGCCAACAGTGGCCGTACGACCACCATTACCGCCGAAAAGTCCGCCACCGTTGCCAAGCAGGCAAAGAACCAGCAGCGCGAAGATCCACATACCGCCTCCGCCGAACATGCCGTCATTGTTACGAGTCACAGCAGCAACATCAGCCAAGCTACAGTTATCCATATATTTGCTCCTTTCTTGTAGATTTATATAAACCGTGTGCACCCGGCTTATTTCAGAGAATTGAGGATATCGTCCGGATTTATGCCGCGACGTTGGCACTCATCGTAAAACACTTGTTTCGGATCACGACCTCCGCACATTGCCATGACACTCGCCATAATCGGATTATTCGCAGTGGTCATGATCTGCCTAGCTTGCTGGACAACACCTTGTAAGTTATCACTCTGCTGCTGTCCCATCATCTGTAGAATCGGGTTTGCCATTTAAAGCTGCCTCCAATCTTGCAACGCGGGCCTCCAGATCATCGACCGGAGACGCAGGTTTGTATGGTGCGATCGTATACGGGGTAAGGCTCGCATATCCGGCACTATCTGTCTGCTTAAACCACACTAGCGGTGCCGTTTCATCAAGAAGAAGCACACTGCTGTTCGGCGCCATGCGAAAGGCATTGGCCCCGTTTTGCCCATTGACATGCGGAACCTCGCAGCGCTGGGGTATCTGACCCGCCTGGCTATATGGATCAAACATATTAGGGAACACATTACCGCCTCCTTACGCCTATATTTTTGCATAAGAATAGCCCGCCGACCATGTGGCCAGCGGGCGTCTTTCGTGCATCTTTCGTGCTGTCAGAAGATGATGTCTTCTGATTTATATATGATTGTCTTGGTTTGGCGGACAGAAAGGGCAAACTCTTCTGCAAGCTGCTCATATGTAATTCCACAAAACAGCCTGCGCCGAAGCATCTCGCGATCTCTTTCGCAGTTCCTATATCCAACCATACGAGACTCGATCCGATGATCGATCATCTCTCTGGTGAGCCCGCGTGGAACATTTTTCACGCTCCCCACCTAGCCGTCCTGTACCTCTTCATACTGCACCCCCTGAGCATGGACCTCTGCGCTCATCCACAGTGCATTAGAAACAAAGTTGCATGCAACAGAAACGATAAGCGCAAAGATCAAAGCCTGAACTACTTTCTTGTGCCGGGTCCGTTCGGCCTCATATACACAGAACGGGACATCGCTCCGGCGCTCATTTTTGCAAGCAACACAGTCTATAGCAATCACGCTCCAATCAATTTTGCGACAAGCCACGCAATGATAGATGCCGCCTCCAGGCCAAGGATCCAAAGCTGCAATTTATTCTGCTGCTCGATCACGGCCAGCTTGGTGTCAATGTCCGCCTCATGCTGGCGGATCCCGTCAGTTGTTTCCTGGCACTCCTGCCGGGTCACAAAGATCTCCTTCAGGCGATCGATGTCTTTATCATCAACCATATATCCTCCTCTTCCGCGTCGGTCATGCGTTAAGCCAGCGCTGAAGTGCTTTCGCCGACTCCGTGCCAAATACACCGTCAACAGAACATGGGAACCCCTCGCCGCACAGGAAGGACTGCAACGCCTTTGCGGTACCCTTGCCCAGCAGACCATCAGCAGACGTGCCAACGGCGGACTGCATTGCGGCCACAAACTGAGATTTGCCACCAGTCCAGCCACAAGCGGAACTGCAAATTGCGGGCCAATACTTTTTGCAGGATGCGGACTGGCCGGAGATGTAGCCGTCAGCCGCAGTGCCCAGAAGCTGCTGGAACGCCTTGATGGTGCCTTTTCCGATCTGGCCGTCAACAGTCAGCTTGCCGGACTGCGTGGGAGTAGTGGTAGGCGTAGTAGTCACCTCCGCTTTGGAACCATTGGACAGCACCATGACGGTGTGACTTCCCGGCCTGACAAGGATATCGCCTCGCTTGAGGTAGGCGTCGCCGGTCAGGTATTTGCTGTCTGTCAGCACCTCAAACGCGCCGGTCGCGCGGAACTTGTCCACCATCGTGCTGGTAGTGGGTGCGTTGCCGCTGTACTCCAGGGCTGAGACACCGCCAGCAAGGGCGCACACCGTCATAAAGGCGGAGCAGTCCGTCTCGCACTTGGTATTGATAATGGCCAGATTGTAGCCGCACCGCTTGGCGTAGTAATGCAGGCTGTTGCGCTGGCCCTGATCGTAGCCGATTTTATTGTTTGCGCAGCCCTGTTCGCAGGCTTTCGCCATGCGCTCCGCCACATTGGCGGACTTGGGGCGCAGGCAGTATTTCCAACCCTTGCTGTACCAGCTACGGGTGCAGACTTCGCGGCCGGTCTGGTCGCCAGCTGCGCCGCCGGAAACCTTACCGCGCTCGTCAATGGATGCGTGGCCGATGGTTACACTCATATGATTACCTCCTCACTTGAGTTTGGGCAGCTTGTCCGCCGGGATTTTGATATTCTTAAACAGATAATCAAAATAGCCGGAAGAAAACTTCAACGTGGGAACGCTTACCTCGATTTTGACGTCGGACATATCAGGCAGCTTGGGCGGCTTGTATGTCGGGGTGACGGCGGACGCACTGCCGACAAGGCAGGCCGTCAGCAGCAGGGCGGCGATGAGATATTTCAGCTTTTTCATACGGGTTCCTCCTCTTCTTCTGCTGGCGCGGATTCAGCGTCCAGCGCGTCGTAATATGCCTGCGCCAGCTGCTCCACCTCTGCAATGTCGTCCTCCGTCAGCAGGCCGCTGTCCAAATGGGTATACGCCTTATCCAGCCAATAGGCCACGTCACGTCCAGCGGCGATCTCCCGCTTGATGGAGCGCAGGGTCAGGTCGTGTCGGGCTTTGCTTTTGATAGCCATATGCTTTTCCCCTCCTTTAGGTTGTAGTCATGGACGCAATAGCGTCCTCAAGATTTTTGACAACGAGATTTACGTCCCGCTGGTAGTCCAGCCTGATGCCAGCGCCGTCGCTGGCTTGCACCACGGTGTCAGGCGCGTAAGCGGTGAGGGCTTTGTATGCGGCGATTTCAGCAGGGGTAAGCGGGGTTTCGATGGGGGTGACAAGAATTGCGGTTAGTGACATGGGCGATCGTTGCAAATATTGCTGTAACTCGTCCAGAGAGTTGATGTTTTCGAATCTAACGTATAACTGTACAACGGAACCGATTCTATCGGAACCGATTGTAAAAGTATTAGGTGTAGACCATGTACTATCTTTGGCACCAAGCGCTAAAGCCGAGCAAAACGCCCTTGAATCAGCAGTCGTTAAATCTGTGATTTTTAATCCATCGTTTACAGCACTAAAGCGAAACTTGGTACTGGTACTGGTCGTTCTCAGAGTAAACTTCTTTTGGTCGGAAAAAACTATTGTTGTTACCCTCTGCACCTTCACCCCTCTCTCCAAGTCCACCTCGT